>JAABUN010002718.1_pt1 | contig 30176 bp, 26 predicted proteins | sample 5559311 | NCBI WGS metagenome assembly JAABUN01 (sample SAMN10711877, study PRJNA513370) | rock metagenome | isolation source: Antarctica rocks | place: Antarctica: Victoria Land, Siegfried Peak sud | reverse complement strand
TCCGTGTCCTGCAGCGGATGCTCGCGCTCACCACCGCGATCTGGCACAACGACCACACCGGACAGCGCGTCCGACGCTCGCTACTCGCCTACGACCACTGATCAGGCTTGGAATCGATCATCTAGAGCGGCCGCGACCCCGCCGGCGTCAGCGGCTCACGGCGAGGCGGCGCTGGAGCGGGGCCGAAACACGGTGGCGCAGCTGCTCTGCGCAGACATCGAGAGCGGCGCCGACCGCCCGCACGACATCGGCAGGTGAGGTGGTTCGGCGCGGCGTCAAGGAGGCTTCAGCCGGCGTCGAGCGAGCGCCGCAGGCGCCTACATGTTCGCTCGTGCCGTGCCAGCGGAACGTGCCGGAAGCCCCACGGCGACACCGGCCGGCCCTGGAGGGTCACATGCCGGCAAGCGGACGATTGACGGTCCGACCGACGACACGCCGAGGAGGGTTGACCCGCCGCGCGGACCCGGACTAGCGTCCGGCTCGCGTCCAGGTTGACATAAGTGTAAGTGTGCCGTAGAGGTTCAGAGTCGCCAGGTGGCCGACAAGGCATTCTGGGGATGTGGCCCCTGGGTACAGCCATCTTCCGACGAAAGGCCCCTCGTGGCAGCACCGCAGAACTACCTCGCCGTGATCAAGGTGGTGGGCATCGGCGGAGGCGGCGTCAACGCCATCAACCGCATGATCGAGGTCGGGCTCAAGGGCGTCGAGTTCATCGCCGTCAACACCGACGCCCAGGCGCTGCTGATGAGCGACGCCGACGTCAAGCTCGACGTAGGGCGCGAGCTCACGCGGGGCCTCGGCGCCGGCGCCCAGCCGGCCGTCGGGGCGCAGGCCGCGGAGGACAACCGAGACGACATCGAGGAGGTCCTCAAGGGGGCCGACATGGTCTTCGTCACCGCAGGGGAGGGCGGTGGCACGGGCACCGGCGGCGCACCGGTCGTCGCCGGCATCGCCCGCAGCCTCGGCGCACTGACCATCGGCGTGGTGACGCGGCCGTTCTCCTTCGAGGGCCGACGCCGGGCGCAGCAGGCGGAGGAGGGCATCGCCGCCCTGCGCGCGGAGTGCGACACGCTCATCGTCATCCCCAACGACCGGCTGCTGTCGATCAGCGACCGCAACGTCAGCGTGCTCGATGCGTTCAAGAGCGCCGACCAGGTGCTGCTGTCGGGCGTGCAGGGCATCACCGACCTGATCACGACGCCGGGCCTGATCAACCTCGACTTTGCCGACGTGAAGGCGATCATGAGCGGAGCCGGGAGCGCGCTGATGGGGATCGGCAACGCGCGCGGCGACGACCGCGCTGCCGTCGCCGCCGAGATGGCGATCGCCAGCCCCCTGCTGGAGGCCAGCATGGACGGCGCGCACGGCGTGCTGCTCAGCATCTCCGGCGGCAGCGACCTCGGCCTGTTCGAGATCAACGAGGCCGCGCAGCTGGTCGCCGACGCGGCGCACCCCGAAGCGAACATGATCTTCGGGGCCGTGATCGACGACGCGTTGGGCGACGAGGTGCGGATCACGGTCATCGCCGCCGGCTTCGACGCGGGCGCGCCGACACCGGTCCGCCGGGTCGAGACCCGCCGCCCGCAGGCCGCGCCGCCGTCCGAGCCGGCGCCGACCCGGGCGCCCGAGCGGCCCGCACGGCCGGAGCGAGCCGCACCGGTCATCGCCTCGACGCGCCGGCCGGCCCCGGTCGACGACGACCTCGACGTGCCCGACTTCCTCAAGTAGCCCCGCCCGCGGTGCCGAGCGAGGCTGCCGGGGCGCCGGGCCCCAACCTGGGACACGCCGGGCCGCGGCAGGTCCCGCTGACTCAGGCCCGGCTCCCGGCGCCGGCCTGGGGCGCGTTCACCACGCAGGCGGGCGGTGGCAGCTCGGCGCCGTTCTCATTTCTCAACCTCAGCATGACGGTGGGGGACGATGTCGAGGATGTGCAGGCAAACCGCGTGGCGCTCCAAGGCGTCGCCGACGTCCAGACGCTCGTCTTCGGCGAACAAGTGCACGGCGCGGACGTCGCGGTCGTCGGCGCGCGCCAGAGCGGCACGGTGGCCGGCGTCGACGCGCTTGTCACCACCGCCGCCGGCATCGGCCTGGTCGTGCTCGCCGCCGACTGCCTGCCGGTGCTGCTGGCCGACCCGGTGGCCAGGGTCGCCGGCGCCGCTCACGCGGGTCGCCGGGGCCTCACGGCCGGCGTGCTGCAGGCCACCGTCACCGCGATGGTGCGGCTCGGCGCGGCCCCGTCCCGGCTGCAGGTGCGCCTCGGGCCGGCTGTCTGCGGTGGCTGCTACGAGCTGCCGGCCGAGCTGGCCGACGAGGTGGGGCGCACCGTGCCGGGCAGCCGCTCGACCACCCGGGCCGGCACCCCGTCGATCGACCTGGCCGCTGGTGCCCGCGCGGTGCTGCACGGCCTCGGCGTCGGGCAGGTCGAGCAGGTCGGGGGCTGCACGATCGAGGACGTGCGGCAGTTCTCGCACCGTCGCGACCAGCCGACGGGCCGGCACGCAGGGATCATCGCCCTGCGGCCCGGCCCGGCCGGGCCTGGGGCGCCCGTCGTGGCTGAGGCCGGTCGTGGCTGAGCGGGCCCTGCCGGAGCCCGGAGCCGTCGCTCCGGCCGAGCGCGTCGACGAACTGCGTGCGGTGCTGGGCGCGCTGCGGGCGCGCCTGGACCGGGCCTGCGTCGCCGCCGGCCGGGCCAGCGGCGAGGTCACGCTCATCGGCGTCACCAAGACCTGGCCCGCCACCGACGCGCAGGCGCTGGTGACGTTGGGCTTGCGCGAGCTCGGGGAGAGCCGGGACCAGGAGGCCTCGGTGAAGGCCGAGCTGGTCGTCGGTGCCCGCTGGCACTTCGTCGGCGCGCTGCAGACGAACAAGGCCCGCAGCGTCGCCACCTACGCGGACGTCGTGCACAGCGTCGACCGATCCGCCCTGGTCCGGGCGCTGTCGGCGGGCGCGGTCCGGGCCGGACGTGAGGTGCTGGTCCTGCTCCAGGTGAGCCTCGACGGCGAGGCAGGCCGGGCCGGCGCGGCGCCGGGGGACCTGCCGTCGCTCGCCGACCAGGTCGTCGCGGCGGACGGCCTTCGCCTGGGCGGCCTGATGGCGGTCGCCCCCCGGCAAGCCGACCCCGCGGCAGCGTTCGCGGTGCTCGCCGAGCACGCCGCCCGCCTGCGGGCCGACCACCCGACGGCGACCACCGTGAGCGCCGGGATGAGCGCGGACCTGGAGGCGGCCGTCGACCGCGGCGCGACGCACGTGCGTGTCGGCTCGGCGTTGCTCGGCCGCAGACCACCCCCTGGCGGCTAGTCTCACGACTGTCGCTGGCACCTGCGACAGTCTCGGTCCAGCACCGGGACGGCCCCGCCGCTGGCGGCCACCATGCTCCAGTGCCCGACCCGCCCGAAGCCCGACCCGCCCGCCGCCCTGCCGCAGCCGGTCCACCGGCCGCCGACCCTCGAGGAGCACCCGTGTCCGGCACCATGCGCAAGCTGGGCCTGTACCTGGGCCTGGTCGAGGACGACGAGCGGTCGCGCTCGCAGCTCCACGACGACGACGACGACGACGACCAGGCCGAGACCGACGACGACCACGGCCACCCCGGTGACGGCGAGCGCCCGGTCGCCACCCGGTGGAGTCCGGACACCAACAGCCGCACCGCGACGCTGCGGCGCCCCGTCGAGGCCGCACCACGACCCCCGCTCACCCGACCGGCCCGGCCCGTGCCGGCGCCGCGCGTCGTGCCGCCCGTCGAGCACGACGACGACGATCAGGCGGAGGAGCCGTCGATGGACGCCTACCGGATCACCACGTTGCACCCGCGCACCTACAACGAGGCCCGCACGATCGGCGAGCACTTCCGGCAGGGCACCCCCGTCATCATGAACCTGACGGAGATGGACGACGTCGACGCCAAGCGGCTGGTCGACTTCGCAGCCGGGCTCATCTTCGGTCTGCGGGGCAGCATCGAGCGGGTCACCAACAAGGTGTTCCTGCTCTCGCCGGAGCATGTGCAGGTCACCGCAGAGGACAAGGCGCGCATCGCCGAGGGCGGTTTCTTCAACCAGTCCTAACCTGTGCTGGTCCTGCCCCCGAAGACCTGGAGCCCCGCTCGTGGCCGCCGTCGCGTCCGTCCTTTCCTTCGCGCTGCTGGTCTTCCTGCTCCTGCTGATCTTTCGGTTGGTCATGGAGTACGTGTTCCTGCTGGCGCGGTCCTACCGCCCGAGCGGCGTCGTGGCCATCGGGCTGGAGGCGGCCTACACCGTCACCGACCCGCCGCTCAAGGCGTTGCGCCGGGTGCTGCCCCCGCTGCGCATCGGCCAGGTGAGCATCGACCTGGGCTTCATCGTGCTGTTCATCACCGTGAGCATCCTGCGGGGTGTGGTCGGGAACCTGGCGTGAGGCCGATCGCCGTCCCAGTCGTGAAGTGGGTTCGATTATGCCGCTGACCCCGAACGACGTCGAGAAGGTGCAGTTCAGGAAGAGCGCCCGCGGCTACTCGAAGACCGAGGTCGACAGCTTCCTCGACGAGGTGCACGACGAGCTGGCCAGGCTGCTGCGGGAGAACGCCGAGGCCAAGCGGGCGCTGAGCGCCGCGCCGGCCACGACCGGCGGGGTGGCCCGGCCAGACGGGCCGTCCGCACCCGGTCCGATGGGCGGCACGGCGGCTCCTGCCCGGGGCCACGAGCCGCTCACCGGCATGGCTGGTCAGGAGGCGGCGCTGCGGACGCTGCTGCTGGCGCAGCGCACAGCCGACGAGGCCATCGCCGAGGCGCAGTCGGAGGCCGAGCAGCTGGTCGCGCAGGCGCGTGAGCAGGCCGAGGGTGCGCTCGCCGCCGCGAGCAAGAAGGCCGACAGCACCCTCTCGTCAGCCCGGGAGGAGTCCGACAGCACCCTGTCGTCAGCCCGGGAGGAGTCCGGGAAGGCGCGCGGTGAAGCCACGACGTACGCGGAGACCACGGTCCGCGAGGCCGACGAGCGCGCCGCGGTGACGCTTGCCGCAGCCCGCCGGGAGGCCGACGCCGCGTTGGGCGGCGCCCGGAGGGAAGCCGACACCGCGCTGACCGCCGCCCGCGCCGACGCCGAGTCGACGCTGCGGGCAGCTCGCGACAAGGCGGCCAGGATGGACGAGGAGCTGACGGCTCAGGTGCGTCAGCGCACCGGCGAGCTCGAGCGCCGCCAGGCAGAGCTCCAGCACAGCATCGAGGAGCTGACCGCCTTCGAGCGCGAGTACCGCACCCGGCTGCGGGCTTACCTCGAGATCCAGCTCCGCGAGCTGGACCGGGCCGGCACGGAGGACTCGCGCGGCTCCGGGGTACCGGCAGCCGCCCGCAGCGGCGCCGTCGCCGGGACGCCGGTACGCCCCGAAGTGGCACAGGGCGTCCGGCAGCCTCAGCCGGCCGGCTCCGGCCCGACGCCCTCGCCCGAGGTCCCGCGACCGGCGCCGCCGGCGCAGGGGACGGTCGGCGCAGGAACCGGAGCGCCCGGGCAGCCGGCGCAGGGCCAGCAGTCGGCGGCGGCGCCGGTGACCGCGCTCGCGAGCGGCTCCGTCGGCCCCTTCACGGTGGTACAGCCCCAGCCTCAGCCCCCGGCCGGGCAGCCCGGCGGCGCGTGAGCGTGGCCCGCTACGGCTGCGACACGCGGACAGTTTGATGATCATTAACTTCGGTGACGGCTAGGCTGCATGGCACCTGCCCTCTCACGTCCGGAGGATCGCGCCACGTGATCGTCGTCAGTGGGGTGCTCGTCCTCGTCGCGGTCGTCCTTCTCATTCTGGGGTGGCTCATCGGCAAGCTGAGCTTGGTCTTCGGGTCGATCGCGCTGAGCGCGCTCGCCGTGGCCGGGGTTGCCGTTCTCGTGCGCAGGCTGCGGCACGAGCCCGTGCCCGTGGTCACCGGCGGCCACCCCGGTCTCGCCGAACCCGCTGCTGGCGGGGTCGTCGCCGGCCGCGCGATGGGGCGAGGCAGCGAGCCCGCGCAGGTGCCCGTCGCTGAGGCGCCGTCTGCGGCGGACCTGCCCGCCGCGCCCTCGTCGGCATCGGAGATCGGCGCCGCCGCCCCGTCTGCGGCAGACGCCGGCTCGACGGACCCGGTCGCGGTGACCACCACGCCCGCGCCCGGCGGCCCTGCGGGCGCCGACGACCCACCCGTCGAGGAACCGGTGGACGACGAGCTCGAATACGGCGGGCCGGTGTGGATGGTCCGTGGCCGGCCGCGCTACCACGCCCAAGATTGTCAGTACCTGACCGGGCAGGCGAGCGAGCAGGTCGATGCGCTCGACGCGCGCGACGACGGCTTGACGCCCTGCGGCGTCTGCAAGCCCGACGAGGCGCTCCAAGCCGCCTACGAGCTGCACCGCGACGCATCCGTCGCTACCCCCGACGACGGGGACGACGTGCCGGAGCTCCAGCGGCCCGGGGCGCAGGTCGGTGCAGCGCCTGTGGTCGACGACGTGGCTGCGGCGGCTGAAACCGGCTCCGTGGACGACGACGGGTCCATGCCCGCTGCGGCAGGCGAGTACGTGGAGCAGGCGACGACCGGACTCCCGCAGGAGGCAACCGAACCGGACCCGGACGCCACGGCAGAGGCGACTGAGGCGGCGCAGGCGACTGGGGCGGCTGCCTCGAAGGTCCCGGCTGCGCCCGCCGCCGCCCCGACCGAGGAGGCCGTTCCGGCGCAGAGCGACGAGCGCGACGGGGAACCGCCCGGCGAGGCCCCGGTCAACGACGTCCTGGTCGAGGGCGACGACCCGTCGCAGGAAGTGTCCGTCGCCGTCGTCAAAGCCACGGCACTCGGGGTGGACGCGGACACGGCGCCGGAGCCGGGCGCAGACGCATCGACGGAGCAGATTCCGGAGCGTGGCCCGCAGCCAGAGCCCCGCGTTGAACCCGTGCCGGCCGCGGAGGCGTCTGCGCACACCGTTGAGGACGCGACGTATAAGGGGGACGCGGAGGCGCCTACGCACGTCGGCGAGGACACCGCAAACGAGCAGGAGACCGACGGTTCCGCCTGCACCGAACCGGTCGAGGAGCCGGACACCACGTCCGGCCGCGAGTCCGGCGCTGAAACAGGCACCGAGCGCCCCGTCGAGGCGAACGCCGGGATCGCCGCGCTGGCGCCCACGCGGGCGGCTGCCCCGTCACGACGGGGCCGGCCGGGGAAGCCGCCGCGTCGTCCTGCCCTCTCGGGCCGGGCTCAGGCAGCGGTTCCGGTCGCCGCAGCTGCCCCGTCGGGCCGGCCTCAGGCAGCGGTTCCGGGCGCCGCAGCTGCCTCGTCGGGCCGGGCTCAGGCAGCGGTTCCGGTCGCCGCACCTGCCTCGTCGTCCACCGTGGTCGTCCCGGCTCCTTCGCGCTCGGCGCTGCGACCGAGCCCTGCCGGCGCGCGTACCGCGTCGGTGACCCGGCGGGCGGCGCCCTCGCGGGGGACGGCACCGGCTCGCGCCGACACGCCTTCGCACGCCACCCCGCCGCCGACGTCGCGGGTCTCAGCACCACCGCGTCCCGCTGGCGCCGTTCCCGCTGCAGGTGTCCTGCGGTCGGGAGGGTCGCGTACCGGCCGCGTGCGGCAGGCGTCGAATGATCCTGGCATGTCCGCTCCCCGCGGCGTTGCCGCTGCCGCTGGCCGGGCGGGTGCCCTCGGACGCGTCGCCCCGCCCCGTGCTGCGGCTGCGCCGCTTCTGAAACCGCAGCCCGGCGCCGATCCCTCGAGGCGAGCCGGTGTGAGCTCGGTCCGGCCGGCACCGCTGCGCCTCGGCGTGCGGCCGACGGGGACAGGCGTGGGCCGCAAGGTCGTGAGCGTCGCGGCCCGCTCGAGCGCCGGATGCGCCCCGTCGTCTTCGCCGTCGCCGGGCACCGCGCCGACAGTGCTCGTCGTAGGGGACCGCGACCGCTTCCACCGGCCGTCCTGCCGACACGTGCAGGGCGTCAGCGACGCCCGCCAGCTGAGCCGCGCCGACGCACAGCGGGCGGGCTCGGCGTGCAGCCTGTGTCGTCCCTGACCTGGCGGGCACACACGGCCTCGCGCGTAGGAAGGGGGGCCGCCCGCTGCGGCGCCGGCTGCTCGGACAGCGCACCGTCCGGCACGGCCCCACCGGTCAGCCGGCAGATCGCCGCGACCACATCCGTCGTCGACAGGCCGCTGCCGTGGCAGCGCGGTCGTAAGGACCCGGTACCCCATGGCGTAGTGGCTGCAGCGGAGCGGGTCGGGCAGAGAACGGGCGTCGACTCCACGAGGCCGCCGAACGGGTGATATCCGGAGCCGCCGGCGGGGGATCGCGGGTCAGCCGCCGGCGGCCCGCAACCAGAAGCGCAGCCCGAGCCCGGCGTCCTCGTGCGGCGCGATGTCGGCCGTCGGCGGGTGCGTTTCGATGCTCACCGCCAGCACCTCGCGGGCCCAGTGCTCGCGGCCCTCTTCGAGTGCCTCGGCGAGCTCGCCGCCGGCCTGCCACCACAGCTCGATGCGGTCGCTGACCGCGAGCCCGGATCCCTTGCGGGCCTCCTGCACGAGCCGCACGGCGTCGCGCACCAGCCCGGCCCGGCGCAGCTGCGGCGTCAGCTCGAGGTCGAGCGCGACGCTCTCGCCGCCGGCGGAGGCGACCGCCCAGCCGCTGCGCGGCGTCTCGGTGACGACGAGCTCGCCGAAGTCGAGCGCGACGTTCTCGCCGTCGACCTGGACCGTGGCCCGACCGGCCCGGGCGTCGGCGACGAGCGCCCCCGCGTCGCTGCCGGCGATGGCCGCCGCGACCGCCTGCACCCCCTTGCCGAAGCGACGGCCGAGGGTGCGGAAGTCGGCCTTGACCCGCACGTCGACCAGCTCTGCGGTGAGGCCCTCCACCGCGCCGACGTTCAGCTCGGCCGCCACGAGCTCGCGCAGCGCAGGCGGCAGCGAGGCGAACGCGGGGGCGGACACCTGGGCCCGGGCCAGCGGCTGTCGGGTCTTGACCTTCGACCCGGCCCGGGCCTGGCGGCCGAGGTCGACCAGGCGACGGGCGGCGGCCATCTGCGCGGCGAGCTCGTCGTCGCGCGCGCCGGGGTCCGGCGTCGGCCAGCTCTGCAGGTGCACCGAGTCGGTGCCGTCTGCCGACAGCGCCCCCCACACCCGCTCGGTGACGAACGGGACGAACGGCGCCAGCAGCAGCGACAGCGTCTGCAGGCACGCGTGCAGCGTGGCGTGCGCGGCCGCGTCGCCGTCCCAGAAGCGTCGACGCGAGCAGCGCACATACCAGTTCGACAGCCCGTCGATGCAGGCGGTCAGCGCCCGGCCGGCCCGCAGGGAGTCGAAGTCTTCGAGCGCCGCCGTCACCTCCTCGGTCGTCTGGCTCACGAGCGAGCGAGCCCAGTGGTCGAGCGGCGTCGACGTGCCCGGGGCAGCGGCCTGGGGGGTCCAGCCGTTCACCGAGGCGTACAGGGTGTGGAACGCCGCCGTGCTCCAGTAGGTGAGCAGGACCTTGCGCACGACCTCCTCGACCTGCTCGTGACCGATCCGGCGGGCTGACCACGGCGAGCCGCCGCAGAGCATGTACCAGCGCACCGCGTCGGCGCCGTGCCGCTCGAACAGCTCGAACGGGTCGAGCACGTTGCCCAGGTGCTTGCTCATCTTGCGGCCGTCGGCGTCCAGGATGTGGCCGAGGCACAGCACCGTCTCGTAGCTCGACCGGTCGAACACGAGCGTGCCGACGGTCATGAGCGTGTAGAACCAGCCGCGTGTCTGGTCGATCGCCTCGCAGACGAACTGCGCCGGGTAGGCCGGCCGGACCCCCGACCACGGGTAGCCCACCTGCGCGAAGGGCATAGCGCCGGAGTCGTACCAGCCGTCGATCACTTCCGGCACCCGGTGCGCCGTCTCGCCGCAGGTACGGCACGGCACCGTGACGTCGTCGACGTAGGGGCGGTGCGGGTCGAGCGCGGACAGGTCGGTCCCGGCGTCGTCGCCGAGCTCGGCCAGCGAGCCGTACACCTGCCAGTGCGCCGCGTCGGCCGTGCAGCGCCAGACAGGCAGCGGCGTGCCCCAGTAGCGGTTGCGCGACAGCGCCCAGTCGACGTTGTTCTCGAGCCAGTCGCCGTAGCGCCCATGCTTGATCGTCGCGGGGTACCAGGTGGTGCGCTCGTTCTCCTCGAGCAGCCGGTCCTTGATCGCGGTGGTGCGCACGTACCAGCTGGGCAGGGCGTAGTAGAGCAGCGCGGTGTCGCAGCGCCAGCAGTGCGGGTAGGAGTGCTCGTAGGGCTGCTCGCGCAAGAGCAGGCCGCGCTCGCGCAGGTCGTCGACGAGGGTCGCGTCGGCGTCCTTGAAGAACGTGCCGCCGACGAGCGGCAGGTCCGGCTGGAACGTCCCGTCCGGGCGCACCGGGTTGACCACCGGCAGGCCGTAGCGCCGGGCGACGGCCATGTCGTCGGCACCGAAGGCGGGGGATTGGTGCACCAGACCGGTGCCGGACTCGGTCGTCACGTAGTCGGCCAGCGCCACGTAGTGCGCGCCGGGCATCTCGACCAGGTCGAAGGGCCGCCGGTACGGGGTGTGCTCCAGCGCGCTGCCGGGGAAGCGCTCGAGCACCTCGACGTCGTCACCGAGCACCTCGAGCAGCGGCTCGGCGACGACCAGAACCTCCTGCCCGCGCCGGGCGGCGACGTAGGTGACGCCCGGGTGCACCGCCACCGCCGTGTTCGACACCAGCGTCCACGGGGTGGTGGTCCACACGAGCAGCGACGCCTCGAGCGCGGCCAGCGGACCTTCGCTGACCGGGAAACGGACGTAGACGCTCGGGTCGACGACGTCGCGGTAGCCCTGAGCCACCTCGTGGTCCGACAGCGCGGTGCCGCAGCGGGGGCAGTACGGCGTCACGCGGTGGTCCTCGACGAGCAGGCCGGCGTCGGCGATCTTCTTCAGCGACCACCACACGCTCTGCACGTAGCTGGCGTCCATGGTCCGGTAGGCTTCCGCCATGTCGACCCAGTAGCCCATCCGCGCGGTCATGCGCGCGAACTCGTCGACGTGACGGGTCACGCTCTCGCGGCAGCGGGCGTTGAAGGCCGCGACGCCGTAGGCCTCGATGTCGCCCTTGCCGTTGAAGCCGAGCTCTTTCTCGACGGCCAGCTCGACGGGTAGACCGTGGCAGTCCCAGCCCGCGCGGCGGGGCACGTGCCGGCCCTGCATCGTCTTGAAGCGCGGGAACAGGTCCTTGAACACCCGAGCCTCGACGTGATGGGTGCCCGGATGGCCGTTCGCGGTCGGGGGACCCTCGTAGAACACCCACGGCTCGCCCGCGGCCGAACGCTCGAGGCTGCGCGCGAACACGCGCTCGCGCTCCCACCCCTCGAGCACCTCGTGCTCGAGGGCGGGCAGGTCGACCTGTGCGGGCAGCTGCTGCATAGGGTCCGTCCATCGTCGGGGCGTGCGTCGACGAAGGGACGAGGCCGCTCGCGCGGTCCCGCGGTACCACCCTTCTTGAAGACCCGCGCCCGCGGCGTGCCGGTGCTCGCGTGTGCCGGTGCCTCCCGCTCTTGCCGTGCCGCGCCGCCCTGACCCCGCGGGGCTGATGTTCGCGCGCGTGCACGCTGCCGGGCTCGCACCGCCCCCGGCTCGCTCTCTGCTGCGTCCGCGCGCTACTGGTCCCCACCAGAGCGACGCACATCAGCGTACCGAGCCGGTCGGCCGCCGGGGCGTCGGCGTCCCGCCGCCGCCGCCGGGTCCGCCCGCAGACGCAGCCCCTTCATTGCCGAGGGTCACCTCGCGCGCCGCGTCTTGTCGGGCTGGCTCCACCATCTGACTCACGTACTTCCGGTCCCACCGGCATCTCCTGTCCCGAGTCCTGAGTCCCGCGTCAACGCCGCCGAGCCCCGCGCCGCCGCGTCCCCGCGTCCCCGAGTCCCCGCGCCCCCGACGTGCTGACGTACCGCGTCCCGGCGTCCCGGCGTCCCCGCGCCCCGATCAACCGCTTGTCGGGCGCTGTCTCGGCGTGTCGGGCCCGATAAGAGGTAGATCGCGACAACCCGAGGCCATGGCGCAAGCGGGGCAAGGCCTGCGGCGCGACACTGCGTCCGCATGCTGACCCCCGACCGCGGGCGCGCTCGGCCGATGCGGAAAGGAAGCCGCTCAGGTGCGTTGTCCGCCGGTGCGACCCATGCCGGCGCCACCCCGCGACCACGCGTCATATGGCCGCACAGATGGGCCCGCGTATCCTCTGGCCGTCGTGATCGCGGACGGCTGGGCGACCGCCCGGCCCGGGCGCAGGCGGAGGGCGGACGGGTATGGGCATCCGACGGCTGCTCGGCACGGTCCCCGAGATCGACGAGTCCTCCGCGCCTGCTCCTCAGATGCCTGCGCAGACCGCGCCGCGGTCCCGTCCGCGGGCGAGGGCTGCCGCGGGCAGCAGTGCTTCGTCGACAGCCTCGGCCGGGTCGCCAGCGGTTGCCGCCACGGCGACGAAGGCGGCCGCGGCGAAGCCGACGGCTGACAAGACAGACCCGGCCAAGGCTGCTTCGAGCAAGGCGCCCGCTGTCGAGCCCATGGCGGCGTCGGCGGCAAAGAGCAAGCGGGGAAAAGTGCCGGCCACGGCGGCACCGACCGAGGCGGCTCCGGCCAAGGCTCGGACCAAGCCCCCGGCCAAGGCTCGGACCAAGCCCCCCAAGACTGCCCATGTCCCGGCGTTGCGACCAGCGTGGACGACGGCGGAGCAGACCGAGATCCGGCGCGAGCTGGAGGTGCAGGCCCGCGAGCTGCAGGCCGAGATCGACGCCGCCGACGCGGCCAGCCAGAGCAGGCAGCGCGACGAAGGTACCGAGGGGTCCGGCGACGAGGCCGACGCGGGCAGCAAGACCTTCGAGCGCGAACAGGAGATGTCGCTGGCGAACAACAGCCGCGACCTGCTCCTGCAGGTCGAGCGTGCTCTCGCCCGCCTCGACGAAGGCACGTACGGCGGCTGCGAGAGCTGCGGCACGGCCATCCCCAAGGCCCGCCTGCAGGCCTTCCCGCGCGCCACACTGTGCGTCGCCTGCAAGCAGCGAGAGGAACGGCGCTGAGTCGCCCTGAGCCGGGTGCCCGCCCGCCGTCGCGTACTGACCGGCGTCCTCGCACGCTGCTGCTGGCGGCCGTCGCCCTGCTCGTGCTCGCGCTGGACGTCATCACCAAGGTGCTGGTCGTCGCCGAGCTGGAGGGACGACGCCAGCTCGAGCTGCTCGGTGGGCAGCTGCTGATCCGCGTGAGCCGTAACCCCGGTGCGGCGTTCTCCTTTGCCGAGGGCGCGACGGTGCTCTTCACAGCGGTGGCGCTCACCGTCATCGTCGTGATCGTGCGCATCGCGCGCCGGCTGCACTCCTTGGCCTGGGCGGTGAGCCTCGGCCTGCTGCTCGGCGGGGCCACCGGCAACCTCGTCGACCGGATCCTGCGGGCCCCCGGCGTGGGGCGCGGCGCGGTCGTCGACTTCATCGACTTCCAGGTGTGGCCGAGCTTCAACGTCGCCGATAGCGCCATCGTCACCGGCGGGGTCCTGGCCGTTCTGCTGTCGCTGCGCGGCGTCGAGATGGTGGCGCCGGACGAACCCCGCGAGCCGGGCGCGTGAGCGACCGCCGCCGGCTACCGGTGCCGGAGGGCCTAGACGGGCTCCGACTCGACGCCGCGATCAGCCGGCTGTTCGGCCTGTCGCGCACCGCCGCGGCCGACCTCGTCGGCACCGGCGCGGCCAGCCTCGACGGGCAGGTCGCCAGCAAGAGCGAGCGGGTGAGCGCCGGGGCGGTCCTGGAGGTCGAGCTGCCCGAGCCACGCAGCACCGTGGCTGTCCCTGAGGTCGTGCCCGGCCTGCGCGTCGTGCACGAGGACGACGACGTGCTCGTCGTCGACAAGCCGGTCGGGGTGGCGGCGCATCCCAGCCCCGGCTGGGACGGGCCGACGGTGCTGGGCGGGCTGGCTGCCGCCGGTTATCGGCTGAGCGCCAGCGGACCGCAGGAGCGCCAGGGCATCGTGCACCGGCTCGACGTCGGCACGAGCGGGCTGATGGTGCTGGCGCGCAGCGACCGCGCCTACACCGCCCTCAAGGACGCCTTTCGCGAGCGCACCGTCGACAAGACCTACCACGCGCTCGTGCAGGGCCACCCGGACCCGCTCACGGGTACGGTCGACGCTCCGATCGACCGGCACCCCACCTCGGCCTACCGCTTCGCGGTCGTCGCCGGGGGACGCGACAGCATCACCCATTACACGACGCTCGAGGCCTTCCGCCACGCCAGCCTGCTGGAGATCCACCTCGAGACCGGGCGTACGCACCAGATTCGGGTGCACATGGCGGCGCTGCGGCACCCCTGCGTCGGCGACGTCACGTACGGCGCCGACCCGACGCTCGCGCGTCGCCTCGGGCTCGACCGTCAGTGGCTGCACGCGGTGCGTCTTGGCTTCGCCCATCCCGCGGACGGCCGGTACGTCGCCTACTCGAGCGACTGCTCCGCCGACCTGCGGCAGGCGCTCGAGCAGGTCCGCGACGCCGGCTGGAGCCGCTGAGGTGGGTCCGGTGCCGGACGAGGACCGCGTCGAGGTGCGCCTGGCAGCCCCCGACGAGCTGCCGGCCCTCTACTCCGTGCGCGAGGAGGTGTTCGTCCGCGGCCAGGGCGTGCCGGCCGAGCTCGAGCTCGACGCGCTCGACTCGGACGCCGACCACGCCGTCGCCCGCACGTCGGGTGCGGTCGTCGGCACAGGGCGACTGGTCGACGGCCGCATCGACGAGGCCGGGCAGCTGGTTGCCGGGACCTCGGGCGCGGTCGGCACGATCGGACGGATGGCGGTGCTGGGCGCCGCCCGGGGCAGCGGCGTCGGCCGCGCGCTGCTCGACCTGCTCGTCGCCCGTGCCGGCGAGCGGGGCTTGCCCGTCGTCGAGCTGCACGCCCAGCTGCACGCCCGACGCTTCTACGAGCGGGCCGGTTTCACCGCCTTCGGCGAGGTCTACCTCGAGGCGGGCATCGAGCACGTCGGCATGCGACGGCGCCTCGAGGGGTGAGCGCGCTGCGTCACCGCGGTACGCGCAGGACCAGGGCCCCCCGCTCGACGGTGCACGACAGCTCGACGCCGGCGCGCACGAGGTCGCCGTCGTACTGCACCGGCTGCTCGGGCGTCGAGCGCACCTGCACCTCGCGCACCGTCCACCGCTCGAGCACGCGAGGAGTCTGCGGGCGGCCGCGACCGACGCGGTGGGCCAGCTGCCACCACTCCCGAAGGGTGCGGGGAGCAAGGACGGCCACGTCGAGCCAGCCGTCGTCCGGGCTCGCGCCGGGCAGCAGCTCCAGTCCAGCCTGCAAGGTGCTGACGTTGCCGACGAGGACGCCGCGGGCGTTGCGGATCACCTCCTCGCCGTCCAGGCACAGCTCGTAGCGCGCGAGCGGTCCCGACAGGTGCCGGGCCGCAGCCAGCGCATACGCCGCCCAACTGAGCCAGACCTTCGCGCGGTCGGAGGTGTCGCGCAGCATCGCCGCGTCGAAGCCGGTGCCGGCCATGACGAGGAAGCACTCGCCGCGGGCCGTACGGCCGACGTCGATGCGGCGGTCCCGGCCACGCGCCGCGACGCGGGCGGCGGCCTCGATGTCCAGCGGGATCTCGAGGTTGCGCGCCAGCAGGTTGCCGGTGCCGCTCGGGAGCAGTGCGAGGGGGACGTCGCTACCGGCGAGCGTGTCGGCGACCGAGCGCACCGTCCCGTCGCCGCCGCAGCACACGACCAGCTCGGCTCCCTCGTCCAGCGCCTGGCGGGCCTGGCCGGCACCGGTGTCCTGCTCGGTCGTCTCGAGCCAGGTGGCGTCCGGCAGCCCGGCCCGCGCCAGCACCCCGAGCACGCGCCGGTCCCAGTACGGGTCGCGGCTCTTGGTCGGGTTCGCGACGACGACGGTCCGGGGCATCCGGGCAGCCTGCCCTACCGGGTCCGTCTCGCCGGCGCTGGTCGGCCCTGCGAGCGAACGTGGCCTGTGACACCATCTGCCGCACCATTCGGGGGGGCTGGACAGAAGGACCTCCGTGGCCGACGACAACGCCTCCGCCGAGCAGGCGGAGGAGAAGGCCGGCTACAACACCTGGCGCGCCGCGCTGCTCGCCGGCGTCGCGGCGCTCGGCGGCTTCCTGTTCGGGTTCGACACCGCCGTCATCAACGGGGCGGTCGACGCCCTCGCCGACGACTTCGCGCTGGGCGCACTGCTCAAGGGCTTCTCGGTGTCGACCGCCCTGCTCGGAGCGGCGGCGGGTGCGTTCCTGGCCGGTCGCATCGCCGACCGGATCGGCCGCACCCGGGTGATGGTGCTCGCCGCGGCGCTGTTCCTGGTCAGTGCCATCGGCACAGCCTTCTCTTTCGGACCGGCCGACCTCATCGTCTGGCGCATCGTCGGTGGCCTCGGCGTGGGCGCGGCCTCGGTCATCGCTCCGGCCTACATCGCCGAGATCGCCCCGGCACCCATCCGTGGCCGGCTCGGCTCGCTGTTCCAGATGGCCATCGTCTCCGGCATCCTCATCGCGCTCGCCTCCGACCTGGCGATCGCCGGGCTGGCCGGGAGCGCCGGCGAGGAGTGGATCTTCGGTATCTCCGCCTGGCGCTGGATGTTCCTCGTCGAGGTGATCCCGGCCGCCGCCTTTGGCATCCTGGCGCTCACCATCCCCGAGTCGCCGCGCTATCTGATCGCCAACGACCGCGAGGACGAGGCGCGCGACGTGCTCGGCCAGGTGCTGAAGGGGGGCCTGTCCCAGCGGATCGCCGAGATCCACCGCACGGTGCGCCAAGAGAAGAAGTCGTCCTTCTCCGACCTGCGCAAGAGCGGCTCGTTCTTTCTGCCGGTCGTGTGGGTCGGCCTGAGCCTGGCGCTGCTGCAGCAGCTCGTCGGGATCAACGTCATCTTCTACTACTCCACGACGCTGTGGCAGTCGGTCGGCTTCAACGCCGACAACGCGCTGCTGTACTCGGTGGTCACCGGCGTGGTCAACGTCGCCGTGACGATCGTGGCCATCCTGTTGATCGACAAGGTGGGTCGGCGCAGGCTGCTGCTCGTCGGTTCGGTCGGCATGGCCCTCTCGCTCGGCACGCTGGCCGTCGTCTTCGGCACCGCAGCGGTCAACGACGCGGGCGAGCCGGCGCTCACCGACGCCTCGGGCCTGATCGCGCTGGTGGCCGCGAACCTGTTCGTGGTCTTCTTCGGCGTCTCGTGGGGTCCGGTCATGTGGGTCATGCTCGGCGAGATGTTCAACAACACGATCCGCGCTGCGGCCATCGGCCTGGCCGGCACGGTCAACTGGCTCGCCAACTTCTTCGTCTCGACCACGTTTCCGACCTTCTCCGACCGGTTAGGGCTCGGGTTCACCTACGGCTTCTATACCTTCTTTGCCGGCCTGTCGTTCTTCTTCGTGCTGCGCTTCGTCGACGAGACCAACGGCAAGGAGCTCGAGGACATGACAGACGACTCCCGCTCCCGCCAGCCGCGCGAGCCGGCCCGCACCTGAGCGATCCCTCGTTTCGGCCGCGCGGCTCGCGGCACCGGCTGTCGCGGGTCGGGACCGAGCGCCGGGCACCTCACCCGACCCGCCGGGCGCGTCGGCGGCGTTTCGTCGGACCGGCGTGGCACAGTCGTGCACCGCACAGCACGGCCCGCCTTCCCCTCGGACCGACGCTGCTCAATCTGGCGTGCTCGAGAGCAAGGAGGTACCCCTCGTGGCCAGCGGTGGCTCGGGCCAGGACTCGTTCGTGCACCTGCACGTGCACACCGAGTACTCGATGCTCGACGGCGCCGCCCGGCTCGACGAGCTGTTCGCCCGCACCGCCGAGTTCGGCATGCCGGCGATCGCGATGACCGACCACGGCAACGTCTTCGGGGCCTACGACTTCTGGAAGAAGGCCACTGCCCACGGCGTCAAGCCGATCATCGGCATAGAGGCATACCTGTCGCCCGGCAGCCGGTTCGACAAGACCCGCCACCGCTGGGGCGACGGCGGGCAGGACGACGTCTCCGGCGGCGGCGCCTACACGCACATGACGATGCTGGCAACGAGCACCGAGGGGATGCACCGGCTGTTCAAGCTGGCCAGCCTGGCGTCCCTGGAGGGTTTCTACTACAAGCCGCGGATGGACAAGGAGCTGCTGGCCGAGCACATCCGGCCGGGGCTGGACATGATCGGCACGACCGGCTGCCCCGGCGGGGAGATCCAGACCTACCTGCGGATGGGTGAGTACGACAAGGCCCGACGATCGGCCGCCGAGTTCCGCGACATCTTCGGGCCCGAGAACTTCTACTGCGAGCTGATGGACCACGGCATCAGCATCGAACGACGCGTGCGCGCCGACCTGCTGCGCCTGGCCGAGGACCTGGGTCTGCCGCTCGTGGCCACCAACGATCTGCACTACACCGCACCGCAAGACGCCAGGGCGCACGAGGCGCTGCTGTGCGTGCAGTCGGGCAAGACGATGGCCGATCCGCAGCGCTTCAAGTTCGACGGCGCCGACTACTACGTCAAGAGCCCGGCTGAGATGCGGGCGCTGTGGTCCGAGCTGCCCGAGGCCTGCGACAACACGCTGCTCATCGCCGAGCGCTGCGAGATGAGCTTCACCGAGGGCCGCGACCTGATGCCGCGCGTCGAGGTGCCCGCGGGACACGACGAGCAGAGCTTCCTACGGGCCGAGGTGCATGCCGGGCTCGCGGCGCGCTTTCCCGCAGGGGTGCCCGCGGGCCACAGCACGCAGGCCGACTACGAGGTCGACGTCATCTGCCAGATGGGGTTCCCGGGCTACTTCCTCGTCACCGCCGACCTGTGCCGCTACGCCAAGAGCGTCGGCATCCGCGTCGGCCCCGGCCGTGGGTCGGCGGCCGGCTCGCTGGTCGCGTACGCGCTGTCGATCACCGACCTCGACCCGATCAAGCACAAGCTGCTGTTCGAGCGCTTCCTCAACCCCGAGCGCGTCTCCATGCCCGACATCGACCTCGACTTCGACGAGCGCCGCCGCGGCGACATGATCCGCTACGCCACCGAGAAGTACGGCGAGGAGCGGGTCAGCCAGATCATCACCTACGGCACCATCAAGGCCAAGGCGGCGGTCAAGGACGCCGCCCGGGTGCTCGGCTATCCCTACGCCGTCGGTGAGCGGCTCACCAAGGCGATGCCGCCGGCGGTGATGGGTAAGGACGTGCCGCTGTCCGGCATCTTCGACCCGGCCCACAAGCGCTACGGCGAGGCCGGTGAGTTCCGGGCGCTGGTCGAGTCGGACCCCGACGCCAAGGCCGTCGTCGACACCGCCCGGGGGCTGGAGGGTCTCAAGCGCCAGTGGGGCGTGCACGCTGCGGGCGTCATCCTGTGCCGGGAGCCGCTGCTCGACGTCATCCCGATCCAGCGCCGCGAGCAGGACGGTGCGATCATCACCCAGTTCGACATGGGCGCCTGCGAGACCCTCGGGCTGCTCAAGATGGACTTCCTCGGGCTGCGCAACCTCACCGTTCTCGACGACTGCCTGCGCCACATCTCCGGCAACCGCGGCGAGACGCTGTGCCTGGAAGACCTCGACGAGATGACGCCCGACCCCAAGACCTACGAGCTGCTGCAGCGCGGCGACACCCTCGGCGTGTTCCAGCTCGACGGCGGACCGATGCGTGCCCTGCTGCGCTCGATGAAGCCCGACCAGTTCGAGTCGATCTCGGCCGTTCTCGCGCTCTACCGGCCCGGCCCGATGGGCGTCAACGCGCACAACGACTACGCCGACCGCAAGACCGGCCGCAAGCCGGTGGTGCCGATCCACCCCGAGCTGGGGGAGGCGCTGGCCGAGATCCTGGGCGACACCTACGGGCTGATCGTCTACCAGGAGCAGGTCATGGCCATCGCCCAGCAGCTGGCGGGCTACACACTGGGCGCCGCCGACCTGTTGCGCCGGGCGATGGGCAAGAAGAAGCGCGAGATCCTCGACAAGGAATACGTGCCCTTCTCAGGCGGCATGCGCGCCAACGGCTACTCGGACGGCGCTATCAAGACGCTGTGGGACACGCTCGTCCCGTTCGCCGATTACGCCTTCAACCGCGCGCACACCGCCGGCTACGGGCTGGTCAGTTTCTGGACGGCCTATCTCAAGGCCAACTATCCGGCCGAATACATGGCGGCGCTGCTGACCAGCGTCAGGGACGACAAGGACAAGAGCGCGCTGTACCTGGCCGAGTGCCGACGCATGGGCATCAAGGTGCTGCCGCCCGACGTCAACGACTCCGACGCCGACTTCACGCCGCGCGGCACCGACATCCGTTTCGGGCTGACCGCGATCCGCAACGTCGGCGCGAACGTCGTCGAGTCGATCGTGCGCAGTCGCGAGGCCAAGGGCCGATACGCCGACTTCGGCGACTTCCTGCGCAAGGTCGACAAGATTGCCTGCAACAAGAAGACGATCGAGTCGCTGTGCAAGGCCGGCGCCTACGACTCGCTCGGGCACAGCCGGCGCGGGCTCGTGCACGTGCACGCCCAGGCCGTCGAGCAGTGCATGGAGACCAAGCGCAAAGAGGCCGAGGGGCAGTTCGACCTGTTCAGCCTCGACGGCGCCGCCGAGGCGGACCCCGACGAGCCCGGGCTGTTCGACGTCGTGGTGCCGATGCAGGAGTGGGACAAGGCGGTGCTGCTCGCCTACGAGCGCGAGATGCTCGGCCTGTACGTGTCCGACCACCCGCTGCTCGGGGTGGAGCACGTGCTCGCCGGCGCCGCCGACATGCCGCTGTCGGCGCTGGCCGAGGTCGATGACGGCCGCACCGTGGTGCTGGGCGGCATCTTGTCCGCGGTCACCCGCAAGACGACCAAGCAGGGCAACGCCTGGGCGACGGTGACCCTCGAAGATCTCGAGGGCAGCGTCGAGGTGATGTTCTTCCCGCAGAGCTACGTGCCTGCCTCGACGCTGCTCGTCGAGGACGCGGTCGTCCTGGTGCGCGGCCGGGTCGACCGCCGCGACGAAACCCCAAAGATCATCGCCAATGAAGTGATGATCCCAGACCTGTCGGTCGGTGAACGCGGGCCGGTCGTGGTCTCGCTCGGTGTGCAGCGCTGCACACCCCCGGTGGTCGAGCGGCTCAAGGAGGTGCTCGCGGCGCACCCGGGCACCACCGAGGTGCACCTGCAGCTCACCTCCACCGAGGGCGCCACCGTCGTCCGGCTCGACGACGCGTTGCGCATCCGCGCCTCGCCGGCGCTGTTCGCCGACCTCAAGGCGCTGCTGGGCAGCGGCTGCCTGCCGGTGGGCTGAGCCTGACCCCCGCCCGGCGCCGCCCGATCGAGGCACACGACGAGCAACCGGTTCCGCGTGTCGCTGCGGTGAAGAAAGTGGATTCGTTGCTGCTCTGACGACCACCGATCCGCGCAACCCCACGGCGGGAACGGTGCTTGCCGAGAACGTGCCGCTGGTGGGATCCAGCGGCGGGGCGGGGAGTCGCCATCGACGGGAAGTCACTGACCACCCTCGCCGTCGCGCTCTCGGTCCGCAACGATGACGGCGGGGAAGCGCCGGCGCCCCGCCTGCTCACCCCGCAGGTGCAGTTCTTCGTCGAGGCCGTGCTCGAGCCCGGCCTGGCGCGCAGCGCGCGGGTGCCGACGCGTCCGCGGGCCATCATGGAGGCTGCCCCCTCGATGCTGGGCCGCCACGACGACGAGGACCATTCATGACCGGACGCGTGATCCGACCCGCCGCGCCAGGACATTGGGCCGAGCGCCTGGGCGAGCCGATGGCCGAGATGCGGCTGTGCGCCGGCTCGCTCGTGGTCGAGCACCCCGACCAGGTGCTGCTGGACTATCTCGACGTCCGCAACGGCTACGCCTACCCCGCCTACGACACGCTGGTGACCAACGGCAGCGCGACGCTCGTCGACGGCGACCTGCTGGCGGCCGTGCTCATCGGGGCGCACATGGACCCGGGGCGCTACCTGCTGCTGCGCGAGATGCTGCCGGCGCTCGAAGCCGTCGCCGAGCTGCCGGCCGTCGCGATGCAGGACGCCGACGAGGACCACGTCATGTGCGTGGCCGGGCTGTTCGGCATCCTCGACGAGCCGCGCTACGCCGGGCGGGGCATCCGCGGCACGGTCGTGTCCAAGGTGCTGCACCGCAAGCGCCCGGATCTCCTGCCGATCTACGACTCGCGCATCTTCGAGGCCTACACCGCCCAGGGCGTGCTGACCCGGGCGACCGAGCGTTCGTGGCAGCAGTTCATGGCGCTGCTGTGCCTGCAGATGCACGATGACCTTGTCGCCGAGGCGCCGGCGTTCGCGGAACTCGAGCGGCTGGCCGCCGAGGAGGGCACGCCGGTCACCCAGCTGCGCATCCTCGACATCCTGGTGTGGCGCACCGCCGACGCCTGGCAGTAGCCGAGGTCCATGCAGCCGAGCTCAGCGCCCGAAGTCGTCCTCGAGCCGCTCGATGTCGTCCTCGGCGAAGGAGGTGCCGTGCTGGACCTCGACGAACACGAGCGGCTGCTCGCCGGTGTTCGCGATGCGGTGCGCCTGGCCGACGCCCACGTCGACGGCGTCGCCCGGCCCGAGCAGGCGGTCCTTTCCGTCGAGCGTCACGAGGCCCTTACCGGCCACGACGAACCAGTGCTCGGCGCGGAAGCGGTGCCGCTGGTAGCTGAGCCGCTTGCCCGGCTCGACGGTGATCGTCTTCACCTTGTGGTCGTCCTGCTCGGTGAGCACGGTGTAGCGGCCCCACGGCCGCACGCTGTCGTCCATGCCGACCAGTGTCCCGCAGCGCCGGCGCGGTGCACCATGTTCCGGTGAGCTCGCCTGTGGAACCCGACACGTCCCGCGTCGTACACGGTTCGGCGTTCGGCCGCACCTTCTCCCGCCGGGTCGAACCGGCGCCACCCCGCTCGGCCGACGTGCTCGCCGGCCTGGTGACGCTCCTGCTGAACCTCCTGGTCGCCGCCCCCGTGGGCCTGCTGTGGGGCGTACTCGCCCCGCGGGTGCAGGTGCGGCTGGCCAGCGCCACCGAGGGCGACCTCGTGCAGGTCTACGGCGACGCGCGCATCGCCGCCGACGGCTACTTCCTGGCCGCGGTCGCCGTGGCGGGGCTGGTCGCCGGCGTGCTGGCCTACCTGCTCGGACGCCGGCACGGACCGACCGTCGTCGTGGCCCTCGCGGTGGGTGGTCTGCTCGCCGCCGCCACCGCGATGCTCGTCGGGGAGCAGGTGGGGGTCCTGGACGCGGCGACCCGGCTCGCCTCGGTCGGGAAGTACCCGGTCGACGCACCGCTCGAGCTGCACTCGCTGCAGGCCCTGGCCGGCTGGCCGGTGGCCTCGCTCGCCGGCTTCCTGCTCACCGCGCTCATGCTCGGCAGCGAGCCGGACGCCGCCGAGACGCCGCTTCCGCTCAGTTCGGGCTGATCGGCCCGCGCAGCAGCTCGTGCGACGGCGCGGTCGACAGCCTGCGCAGCAGCGTCGTCTCCCGCCGCAGCAGCCGCAGCTCGGCGCGCAGCCGCGCCGTGCCGTCCGGCTCGGCGAGCAGCGCCTGCCGATCGGCGAGGTCGACGCGCACCGAGGCGGCGACGAGGTAGCCGAGCACCAGGCTGTCGTCCGGTAGCTCCGGCGGCTCGAGCTGCTGACCGCTGGCCTGCGTCAGCGCCTCGAGGTAGCCGGCGAAAGCCGCCCGCACGGCCTGGTCCAGCAGCGCTGCCTCGTCGAGCGGGCCGAGCTCGTCGGCCAGCCACGCGACCTCGCCGACGAGGTACGGACCGGACGTGTCGAGCGCCAGCAGGCGAAAGCGCGACGTGCCCGTCGTGACGATCTCGTAGCGCCCGTCCTCGTAGCGCTGCACCTGCCGCACGTGCGCGGTGCAGCCGATCTCGTGCAGCGCCCGGACGCCGTCGGCGCCCACCTCCCGGCCCTCGCGGATCGCGAGGACGCCGAAGCGCTGCTGGTCCTGCGGCAGCGACATCAGATCCTGCACCAGAGTGCGGTAGCGCTGCTCGAACACGTGCAGCGGCAGCATCAGCCCAGGCAGCAGCACCAGCCCCAGCGGGAACAGGGGCAGACGGTCCGACACCCCCGAAGCGTAGGGCGCGAGAGGCGGACCCGCCCCTCTCGCCGCGCCTACTGTGGCCGCTGCGGGCCGCCCGTGCGCGCGGCCACTGCCCACCCGTGCGAATCGACCGACAGGAGCCGAGCCCCGTGCCCACCGACCGCGCGCTGCCGGTGCGCGACGAGCTGGTCGGGCGCATGCCCTACGGGGCGCCGCAGGCCGGCCGAGACGGCACCGCACCGGCCATCGCGCTGAACGTCAACGAGAACCCGTACCCGCCGTCGCCGGGTCTGGCGAGCGAGCTGGCCCGCGGGGTCGCCGAGGCGGCGCTCACCCTCAACCGCTACCCCGACCGGGAGGCGAGCGCGCTGCGGGCCGAGCTGGCGACCTACCTGACGTCGCGCACCGGCGTCCGGCTGCGCCGCGAGCAGCTGTGGGCGGCGAACGGGTCCAACGAGGTGCTGCAGCAAGTGTGTCAGGCCTTCGGCGGGCCGGGCCGCAGCGGCCTCGGGTTCGAGCCGTCCTACTCCATGCACCCGTTGATCGCCGCCGGTACCGGCACCCGGTGGATCGCCGAGCCCCGGGCCGCGGACTTCACGCTCGACGCCGACGCCGCGGTCGAGGCGGTGCACCGGCACCGCCCGGACGTCGTCTTCCTGACCACGCCGAACAACCCGACCGGGACGCTGATCGCGCTGGACGTGGTCGAGGCTGTCTGCGCCGCGAGCGAAGGGATCGTCGTCGTCGACGAGGCCTACGCCGAATTCAGCGACGCGCCCAGCGCCCTCACGCTGCTCGCGCAGCAGCCGCGGCTGCTCGTCAGCCGCACCATGAGCAAAGCCTTTGCGCTGGCCGGGGCGCGCGTCGGGTACCTGGCTGCGGCCCCCGAGGTGGTCGACGCGCTGCGCCTGGTGCGTCTGCCCTACCACCTGTCGGCCCTCACGCAGGTGGCGGCCCGGGTCGCGCTGCGCCACACCGACGAGCTGCTCGGCACCGTCGAGGCAGTGAAGCGCCAGCGCGACCGGATCGTCGCCGCGCTGCGGGCAGCGGAGCTGCAGGTGGTACCGACATCGGCGAACTTCATGCTCTTCGGGCCCTTCGACGAGCCGGCCGAGGTCTGGCAGCAGCTGCTCGCGCACGGCGTGCTCGTGCGCGACGTCTCGTCCGGCCCGGGGTTGTCCGGCTGGCTGCGCGTCAATGCCGGTACCGAGAGCGAGACGACCGCCTTTTTGGTCGCGTTGGCCGCGGTGACCGGGGCACCCATCGACACCGCACCGGAGCGGGCAGAGACGACGGCGCGAGCCGGGACAGGGGAGCAGCAATGAGCCGGACGGCGCTCGTCGAGCGGTCGACCAAGGAGTCGCAGGTGCGGGTCGAGCTCGACCTCGACGGCACGGGGCAGGCCGAGTCCGACACCGGGGTGCCCTTCTTCGACCACATGGTGGCCCAGCTCGGCAGGCACGGCGGGTTCGACCTGCACGTGCGCACCCGCGGCGATCTCCAGGTCGACGCGCACCACACCGTCGAGGACACCTCGCTTGCCCTCGGTACCGCGCTCAAGCAGGCCCTCGGCGACAAGTCCGGCATCCGCCGCTTCGGCGACGCGCTGGTGCCGCTCGACGAGAGCCTGGTGCAGGCGGCTGTCGACCTGTCCGGCCGGCCCTACCTGGTGCACGAGGAGCCCGAGATGGTCGCGCTGATCGGCACCTTCGACACGACGCTGACCCGACACATCTGGGAGTCGATCGTCGCGACGGCCGACATCGCGCTGCACGTGCGGGTGCTCAGCGGCCGCAACGCCCACCACGTGGTCGAGGCGCAGTTCAAGGCGGTCGCCCGGGCGATGCGCGACGCGGTCTCGCTCGACGCGCGGGTGCAGGGCGTGCCGAGCACCAAGGGCGTGCTGTGACGCCGGCTCCGTGCGTCGGGATGCCGACTCCGGGCGTCGGACAGACGGCTCGATGAGCACGGTCGCGGTGCTCGACTACGGCTCGGGCAACCTTCGCTCGGCCGAGCGCGCGCTCGCCCGCACCGGCGCGCAGGTCACCGTGACGACCGACTACGCCACGGCGCTCGAGGCGGACGGCCTGGTCGTGCCCGGAGTCGGCGCCTACGCGGCGTGCATGACCGGGCTGAACCGGGTACGCGGCGGCACGCTGGTCTGGGACCGGCTGCGCCGCCAGCGCCCGGTGCTCGGCATCTGCGTCGGGATGCAAGTGCTGTACGAGGGCGGCGTGGAGCACGGCGAGGCGACGACCGGGCTCGGCGTGCTGGCGGGGACGGTCCGCCGGCTGCAGGCGCCCGTCGTCCCGCACATGGGGTGGAGCGAGGTGGCGCCGCCCGCGGGCTCGGCGCTGTTCGCCGGTGTCGGCGATCAGCGCTTCTACTTCGTGCACTCCTACGCCGCGCCGGTCACGACGGGTGGCCCCGGCCTCGAGCTGCGCACCACGGCCGCGACGCACGGCACGCCGTTCGCGGCGGCCGTCGAGCAGGGCGTGCTGTCGGCCACCCAGTTCCACCCGGAGAAGAGCGGCGACGCCGGCGCGCAGCTGCTCGCGAACTGGGTGAGGTCCCTATGAGCGCGCTCGAGCTGCTGCCCGCGGTCGACGTCCAGGACGGGCAGGCGGTGCGGCTCGTGCAGGGCGAGGCCGGCAGCGCCACCACCTACGGCGACCCGGTCGAGGCGGCGCTCGCCTGGCAGAGCGGTGGGGCGCGGTGGGTGCACCTGGTCGACCTCGACGCCGCCTTCGGCCGCGGCAGCAACCGCGCTCTGCTGGCGCGGGTCGTCGGGGCGCTTGACATCGACGTCGAGCTGTCCGGCGGCATCCGCGACGACGCGTCCCTGCAGGCGGCGCTCGCGACCGGCTGCGCCCGGGTGAACCTCGGCACGGCCGCGCTCGAGTCGCCGCAGTGGTGCGCCCGGGTGATCGCCGAGCACGGCGAGCGGATCGCGGTCGGGCTCGACGTGCGCGGTACGACGCTGTCGGCGCGCGGCTGGACGCAGGACGGCGGCGAGCTGTTCGACGTGCTGGCGCGCCTGGACGCCGAGGGCTGCGTCCGCTACGTCGTCACCGACGTGCGTCGCGACGGCACGCTCACCGGACCGAACCTGGAGCTGCTGCGGCAGGTGTGCGTCGCCACCGACCGCCCGGTCGTCGCCAGCGGCGGGGTGAGCTCGCTCGACGACCTGCGGGCGCTCGCGACGCTCGTTCCCAACGGCGTGGAGGCCGCGATCGTCGGCAAGGCCCTGTACGCCGGTGCCTTCACGCTGCCCGAGGCGCTCGAAGCGGTCGGTTGAGCATCTGCGACCGCTCGAGTCGTCGTAGGTAGGACGGCCTTGCGGGTCAGCATGGCCGAGCTCACGTCATGCCGTGGCGGTCCGCCGCCGCCGCGCCGGACCGACCCCCAGCCAAGATCCACAGAAGGATCCGTGCACTTTCTGGCCCAAGAGGTGACCGATCCTTCTGATGATCAACGCGAGTGGACCGCTCGCGGCGGTCGGCTGGTCAGATGATCGACGCAAGCGGACCGCTCGCGGCGGTCGGTTGATCAGACCAGCAGCTGGTGTGCGGCCAGCTCGCGGTAGAGCGGGTCGGACTCGACCAGCTCGTCGTGCGTGCCGATCGCGACGACCTGTCCCGCGTCGAGCACGACGATCTGGTCGGCGTCGACGACCGTCGACAGCCGGTGCGCCACGATGACGAGCGTGCGGTCGCGGGCCACCGCGTCGACCGCGGCGCGCAGCGCGACCTCGTTGCGGGCGTCGAGGTTGCTCGTCGGCTCGTCGAGCAGCAGCAGCGGCGGCGCGGCCAGCAGCGACCGGGCGATCGCGAGGCGCTGGCGCTCGCCGCCGGAGAGCAGCACCCCGCCGTCGCCCACCTCGCTGTCGAGCCCCAGCGGCGCCCGCTCGACCAGCTCGCGCAGGTTCGTGGCGTCGACGACATCTTCGAGCTCGCGCGCGGTGCTGCCCGGCGCCGCCAGCAGCAGGTTGTCGCGCAGCGTGCCGGCCAGCACCGGGGCGTCCTGCTCGACGTAGCCGAGCAAACCCCGCAGCTGGGTGCGGGGCAGGGCCCGCACGTCGGTGCCGCCGAGCCGCACGCTGCCGGCCGTCACGTCGTAGAAGCGCTCGATCAGCGCCAGCACGGTCGACTTGCCGGCGCCGGACGGCCCGACCAGCGCCGTCCGGCTGCCGCGCGGCACGGCGAAGCTGACGCTGCGCAGCACCGGCACCTGACCGTAGGAGAAGTCGACGTCGTGCAGCGCGAGCAGCGGGGCGCCGGGGTCGAGCACGACTGGGGCGCGGGCGCCGTCGTCGCTCTCGGCGGGCACCGCACGGATGTCCTCGATGCGCTGCAGCGCGCCGAGGCCCGCCTGCAGCGTCGTCCAGGCCGACAGCGCCTGGGCGAGCGGCAGCACGAGCAGGAACAGGTAGAGCACAAAGGCGACGAGGTCGGCGACGGTCAGGTCGCCGCGGGCCACCCGCGCCCCGCCGAGCGCCAGCACCAGCAGGAACGAGCCCTGGATCGCCAGCGTCGTCGCGGGCGAGACGATCGCCTGCAGCTTGGCTGAGCGCAGGCCCGCGTCGTAGGCGGCGTTCGCGCTGCCGACCACCGCCGCCGTCTCGCGCTCCTCCGCGGCGCTGGCCCGGATGGTGCGCACCGCGCCGATGGCCCGCTCGACGGCGGCGGTCATGTCGCCGACGCGGGCCTGCGCGAGCGTCGCGAGCCCGTACCCGGCGCGAGACGACAGCGACGACCAGCACCGCCACCGCGACGGCGGCAAGGGTGACGAGCAGCAGCTGGGCGTCGAGCAGCAGCATCGCGACGATCGCGCCGGCGACGACCACCACGCCGCTGGCCAGCTGGAACAGCCCGGAGGTGACGGCCGCGTGCAGCTGGGTGGTGTCGGCCCCGACGCGCGAGAGCAGGTCACCGGTGCGCCGCCGGTCGTGCTCGGCCACCGGCAGGCGCAGCAGGTGCCCGGCCAGGCGTTCACGGGCGTCGCGCACGACGCCCTCGGCGGTGCGTTGCAGCACGTAGCGCTCGACCGCCCCCACCAGGGCGCCCGTCAGCACCGCGCCGACCAGCAGCAGCACCGCGGTGCGGGTGGGCGAGGACGTGCGGACCGCGTCGAGCACCTCGCGGGTGAGCAGCGGCCCGGCCAGCGCCAGCACGGCGCTGATGGCGCTGAGCCCGCCGACGGCAGCCAGCGAGACGCGGTGCGGTCGCAGGTAGGGCGCGAGGTCGCGCAGCCGGACTCGCGGCGATGTGGCGAGGGGCGGCTCCGGCGTCACCGGCACACGCTAAGCCGGTGCGCGACGCCCCGCCGCCTGCGCGACGCCCCCTCGCCTTCCCCAGGGTTCGGTCGCCTGTGCGGCGTGTCGGAGCGACGTGTCCCTGGGGAAGCTGGCCTGGGCGGGCCGTGGGGCACGCCTGTACGGGCGTCAAGCCGCGACCGGCCGGTGCCGACCAGGACGGGGTGCAGCGGTGCCGAGATCGAGCAGCCTGGTCCGGCGTCGTCCGCCGGGCCGGAGCGCTCGTGCTCGCCCTCGCCTTTGTCGTAATCATCGGGCTCTCGCTGCTCCCTGCAGCGGTGGGCAAGCCTGTCGTCTACGGCGTGCAGACCGCGACGGCCGGTGCGGCGTTCCTCGGCATGGTCCGCGCCGCGCGTCGGGCGGCGGGGACGCTGCACCACGCCCGGGCGCTGACGGCGGGCGGCCTGCTGTGCGGCGCCACGGGCGGTCTGCTCGCCGTGCTCGGCTCGCTGCTGCTCGGCCCGCGACCACTGGGCCTGTCGGTCGTGGACGTCGTCTCGCTCGCCACCGGCCCGCTGTTCGTCGCCGCGCTGCTGCGCTACCCGACAAGCTCCGACACCGCCGGCTCGCGCCTGCGCGTGCTGCTCGACGGCGCCGGCGCGGCCACCGCGCTCTGGTTCTTCCTCTGCGCGCTGCTGCCGGGGACGATGCTGGTGAGCGAGCAGGGCGCGGCCGCGCTCGCGGTCCGGCTGGCCTACCCGGTCAGCGACGTCTTCGTGCTCGGCATGATCGTGAGCGTGCTGGCGCAGGCCGGCGCGCCCGTGCGTCGCGAGGTGCGGCTGCTGGGCGCCGGCATGGCCTGCTAAGTGGTCAGGCCCGGAAGTTCGTGGGGGTTAGCCGGTGGGGCCGGACAGGTAGAGGGTGCATGCGCAGTCCAGGGCCTGCTGGGGGGTGCCGGTGAAGCTGCCGGTT
>JAABUN010002717.1_pt1 | contig 30180 bp, 28 predicted proteins | sample 5559311 | NCBI WGS metagenome assembly JAABUN01 (sample SAMN10711877, study PRJNA513370) | rock metagenome | isolation source: Antarctica rocks | place: Antarctica: Victoria Land, Siegfried Peak sud | reverse complement strand
CGCAGCAGCTTCACCGCCTCGCGCTTGAACTCGATCGAATACGGCGGGACCTTGGGCATCAGCAGACATCCTCGCTGGCCGAGCAGACTCAGCCGTCAGATGTCCACGAAACCGGGGGAACTCCAGCGTTGGGGCTCGAGTCGGTTGCCGGTCTGCTGAAGGATGCTTACGGCTATCCCCCCGACGCCGCCTTCTCCTCCGTCTGCCATCAGATCACTGGCGGGAACCCCTTCCTGCTCGCGGAGTTGGCGCGCACACTGGCTGCCGATCAGGTGCAGCCCACGGCGCAGAACGGGTCGATCGTGCGCGACCTGGTGCCCGACGCGATCGGGAGCGCGGTGCTGCTGTGCCTGAGCACCTTGTCCGATGGGGCTGGCGCGCTGGCACGATCGGTGGCCATCCTCGGGGATCAGTGCGAGCCCCGCCTGGCCGGGGCGCTCACGGAACTTGAGCCCCCGGCGGTCGCCGAGGCCGCCGATCTCCTGCGCGCGGCGGAAATCTTCGCCCCGGACCGCCGCCTCGGCTTCGTCTATCCGCTGGTGCGCAGCGCCGTCTACCACGAGATCCCCGCCGGCGCCCGAAGTCGTCAGCACGGGCGTGCAGCCGCGCTCCTGAGCGAGGATGGGTCTCCCCGCGAGCGAGTGGCGGAACATCTTCTGGCGACCGATCCTGCCGGCGATGCGATCGTGTCGCGACAGCTCCGCGATGCGGCGCGAGCCGCGCTCGACGACGGGGCTCCTGACTCCGCTATCGCCTTCCTGCTCAGGTCCCTCGCGGAGCCGCCACCTGTGGCTGAGCGCTTCGACGTCCTCGAGCTTCTGCTGACGTCTGCGGTGCGCGCAGCGGACGCCTCAGCCGTGCTGCCCGTGGAGGCCGAGCTGCTGAAGGAACTCACGTCCGATTCTCTGCGTTTGATGCGCTTCGGCCCGGAGCTGGCGTTGTGGCTGATCAGCACGGGGCAGATCGAGCGAGCGGCTGAGGTGCTGGAGCGAGCGATCGATGCCGCCGAGCAGGCCGGAGATCTCCGGCTCGCGGTCGCCCTCGAGGCGCAGCTCGTCTCGTATACGCAGCTCCCGCCGCGCCAGGCACGGGAGCGCTTCCGGCGCTACGCCGGGCGCCTGACCGAGGACAGCCCGGAGCACCGCCTGTCGCTCGGGCTTCACGCGTGGTGGAGCAGCCTGCTGGGTGACCCCGCCGCGGAGGCCGGCGCTCTGGCACGCCGAGCGCTTGCGGGGGGACGGGCGTTCGCCGAACAGCACGACTCGCCGGTGCCCGGACAAGCCATCCTCGTCCTGGTCCGCGCCGATGAGCTCGACGCCGCGGAGGCTGCCGCTCGGCAACAGCTCCGCGAAGCCACCGACCACGGAGGAGCGGCGAGTCTGTCGGCAGCCTGGTTCGAGAGCGGGTACGTCGCGCATCGTCGCGGAAAGCTGGTGTCGGCGGAGGGCTATGCCCGGCAGGCCCTGTCGCTGACGCGGCTCCGCGGCTGTCTCGCGGTGGCGCCACGGTTCAGTGCCCTTCTCATCGATGTGCTCGTGCAGCGTGACGACCTGGAGTCGGCCGAGTGCGAGCTAGTCGCCTGCGGTATGGCGGGAGAGATCCCCGACGGCTACTGGCTCGGGCCGGTCCTTTTCAGCCGCGGCAGGCTTCGCCTGGCTCAGGGCCGTGCGCGCGAAGCCGCGGACGACCTACTGGACCTGCGCGAGAGGATGACCCTCTGGCAGATCGCCGGGAACGCGGGCTCGCCGGCGGGGGCCTACGCGGCACGGGCGCTGGCCTCGCTCGGCAATGTCGAAGATGCGCGGACGTTTGCCGAGGAGGAGTTGGCGATAGCCCGCCGCTGGGGCGCACCGAGCGCAGTGGGGGAGGCCCTAGCCGCCCTGGGGACCGTCACCGGGGGCGATCGTGGGATCACGCTGCTCAACGACGCGACCCGCATCCTGCAAACTGCGCCCCACCCGCTGCTCCACGCGGCGACGCTTCTTGACCTCGGGGCAATGCTCCGCCGCGTGCGGCGGCCGGCCGATGCTCGCGAGCCGCTGCGTGCTGCGCTCGGCCTAGCCCGGCGCTTCGGAGCCCTGGCCGTCGCGCGCCGCGCGGCGCAAGAGCTCGAGGCGAGCGGAGAAAAGGCTGGCCGCTATACCCCCATCGGCGCAGAGACGCTCACCGCAAGCGAGCTGCGGGCGGCACAGATGGCCGCGACGGGGATGAAGAACCGCGAGATTGCTGCGGTGCTCCACGTGGCGATCAAGACGGTCGAGAGCCATCTCCGTGCGGCCTACGACAAACTTGGGATCGAATCCCGCGGCGGTCTAGCCGAGGCCTTGGGCGAGCAGGACTTTGTTAGGCGTTAGGGAGGCAGTCTGCGCGGGCAGGCGGGGCCGTGCCCGAGCCAGCAGTGGAGCGCGGCACCCTCCAGATGCGCGCGCGGAGGCCCAGCTCGCGCTCACCGAGATGATCCGCCAGACGGAGGGCGTCCCCTGCGGAGTTCCGCGCGCTCGCCGGGTCCGACGATCCGGATGCGGCACTGGCGCTGTATCGCGGACCGCTGCTGCAGGGGCTCGACGAGGACTGGGTCCGGCGCGGCGGCGAGGAGCTCGCCGCTCTCGCCGCTGACACGCTGGGCGCCGCGGCGCACCGTGCCGGCGAAGCGGGCGACGAATCGCGAGCCAGCAGGTAGTACGCCACCCGGACAACGTACGCGCGATCGCCTGAGAGCGAGAGCCCCAGGTGTGACAAAAGTGCCCACGATGCGGAGCACTGTCCGGAGCGCCGCGATGTACTGACGCCGCGCCATTCGGCGCTGATCGGGATGCGACGAGGGAGCAGAGCCGCGCCGGTTTCCCAAAGTGAGTGTTTAACCGGCGCCGAGCAGAGGGCACGCTTTCAAAGCGGACGCAAGCGGCTCGGCCAAGTCCTCGCGTCACAAGGTCCGACGCGCGCGGCGCTCTACCAGCCCGCCTCAGACGCGGTCCCGATACCGAAACAACAATTGTGCACAGAAGTGCACCGGGGGTGCTTGGGCCGCTCGCGCGACATAGGGGCATGCTCTCTGTTTGGAAGCTCGCGGCCGGCAACCAGCCGGAGCGCTACTACCTCGAACAGGTCGCCCACGGCCGCGAGGACTACTACGCCGGCGAAGGCGAAGCACCCGGACAATGGGCCGGCAGCGCCAGCGTCGCCCTCGGCGTTGACGGCCAGGCGCCTGGCGGGGGCGAGGCGATACCCATCGAGGGGCGGATCGTGGCAATCGCCGACGTGTTCGATGCACTCTCGAGCGATCGCGTCTACCGGCCGGCCTTCGCGCCCGAGAAGGTTCTGGAGATCATGAGCGGCGATCGCGGCACCCACTTTGATCCGGACCTGCTCGACGCGTCCTCGAGATGCGGTGACTGAGCCGGCCACGGGGGAGTGGGCGCGGCGCTACGGGGACGCGATCGCGGCGGGGGACGATGGCGCCGCCCAGCAGGTCGTGGACGACGCCCTCGCGGCGGGGGTGGAGCCGGTGCAGGTGATCGAGGGGCTCCTCACCCCGGCCATGCGGCGGATCGGAGACCTCTGGGAGGAGAACCGCATCGGGATCGCGGACGAGCACCTGGCCACCGCGAATCACCGAGCGGGTTCTCGCGCGCCTGTACCCGGGGCTGTTCACGGCATCTCCGCTGAGCCGCGACCGGCGAACGTTTGACACGTCAAGGGGTGTGCCGCGGGGGGTAAGGCGGCCTGACGCCTGCGTACAACTCGGTCTCGGCGGCAGCGCCGGCGGTGAGCGGCAACCAGTCCGAGCCTAGTTGGGAGTTCTGGGGTGCCCCATCCGGCGACGGCCGCTACGTGCCGCTCTTGGACCTTCGAACCCGCCTCCGCGAAGGGCACGAACAGCCTCGCCCGCCAACCGGCCCCGGCGCCGTCCGCCGTCGAGGTCCACTCGTCGCAACCGCCCGAAGCGCGACGGACAAAGCGGCGCTACGACGTGCCCGCGACCTAGCTGATCTCAGACGGGGTTCTATACGCGGGCGAGACGTTGACTAGCTTGCGCAAGCAGCCGTTGCCGACCGGCGTGCTGCACAAAGACGGTTCCGTTGAGGTTGGGGGCCAGGTGTGGCCGTCTCTGTCGGCAGCTGCGCAGAGGTCAAGCGGCAACAAGACCGAACCCGGCTGGGACTTCTGGACCGTGCAGCGCGACGGCAAGGCGGTCACGCTGCTGTAGCTCAGCGCCGCATGCTTACAGCGCCGAGAGGCAGACCCCACCTAATCGAGGCGCGTAGTGCGACGCCACGTCCAGGCGGGTTCGCTCGGCGCCTTCGCTTGTACGTCGGCCGCGGCGGTGATGAAAAGGGGACGATCGCCGGACTATGTTGTCGGCCCCGGAACGAAGAAAGCCCCCTGGCGAGAGGGGCTTCCAACAGTCCTTCGGGTCGCCCCTAGGGACATAGCGGGGGCAGGATTCGAACCTGCGACCTTCGGGTTATGAGCCCGACGAGCTACCAGACTGCTCCACCCCGCGGCGGACGCAGGACTCTAGCAGCGCACGCGTCACCGCGACCGCTCTGCGGCGTCAAGCGCGGCGGGTGCAGGTCCGGTATCGGTGGGTGCGGACGACGGCGCGGCCGCGGGCGTCGCGTCCGACGATGCGCAGCGTGGCGGTAGTGCGCTTGGCGCCCCGCAGGTCGACGACGACCGCCCGCCGGCCGGCGCGGCTGCGACGCACCTTCAGGCGACGGCCGTCGAGCGTCACGCGCAGGCCGCGCATGCGGACGCTGCGCTCCAAGTGGACGGTGAAGCGGCGTCGCGACGCGCACATCCGGCTCGTGGCGCCCGAGCCGCCGCCCGACGCGCCCGCGCTCGCGCCCGCCGGGCACGACGCCGTCACGTAGCAGCGCAGCGCAGGCTCCTCGCGGACGGAGGGGGCCCTCACAAAGGCGTTGCCCAGCGCGGTGAACGACGCCGCTGAGTCCGTGGCCACCGTGGAGCCGTCGACGCCGGGCTGGAACGGCTGCGCGCACACCGCGCGGTCGATGCGGACGGGGTCGGCGGGGCCGGCGTGGGTGAGCGCGTCGTCCACCAGCGCGAAGGCGACGGCGTCCGTGGTGCCGATCTGCAGGTGTTCCGACGGGTCCAGCGGGCAGATGTCCTGGATGGCGACGTTGGCCTTGCGCCCCGGCCCGGTGCGCAGTGACGAGCTGCCCGTCGCGGCGTCGAGGTTCGGCGTGACCACCTCGTCGAGGCGCGTGTAAGCCTCGGTGTAGTCGATGCCGGGGAAGGTCTCCTGGGAAGAGTTCAGCGCCGCGGTGAAGTTGGAGTCCGAGCGTTGTTGGAACGTCGCCGGCGCACACCCTTCGCGCAGGCGGGGATGGCCGAGAGCGTGCCGTGGTTGGAGCCCGCCATGCCGATGACGTCGGCGACCATCGCGCGGTGTCCGGCCAGAAGCGCAGGCTCCAGCGCATGACCATGACGCCCTGGCTGTGTCCGAGCACTGCGATCCGGCGGCCGGCGAGCTCATGCGTCCTACGGATCGCGAAGGTCACGTACTCGCCGCGGGTCTGGATGTCGCCGAGGTTGGAGTTCAGTTCCGCGGGTTGGTCGGACGTGCAGTACGGCGTGCCGTTGGCGCGAAACGCCTTCTTGTAGTTGTAGGCGAAATTCTGGTCGGAGTTGACGCCCGTGGCGGGCAGCAGCAGCACGGGCTCGCGCGCGGAGCCCCTGAGATCGCCCGTGCACTTGACGCTCGCGGCGAGCGCGGCGGCCGGCACGGTGAGCGCCGGCCCCGGCGCGTCGACCGGCGCGAAGGTGATAGCCATCGCGGGAGAGGCGCCCGTGCCGCAGAGCACCCCAGCCGTCGTCACCGCCGCACCGACCCACCGCTTCACGCGCATGGCACGACGGTAGCTCTGCACGGCCGGTTCCGTGGCGGTCGCGGCGGGCGGCTCAGCCGCCCTTCACGCGCTTGAGCTCCTCGTTGTCCGGGTCGTAGGCCGGGTCGTTCTCGACCTCCTCCGGCGTCAGGGGGCCGTCGGGAGTGGCCGGCGCCTCGTCTTCGGGGGCCGGATCGGGGTCGCGCTCGGAGTCGGTCATGCTGCGGGGCTACCCATGAGTCGCGTCCTCATCACCCGCAAGCTGCCCGGAGCGGCGCTCGAACGCCTGCACGCACTGCACTCCGTCGACGTCTGGGATGGCGTGCTGCCACCGGAGCCCACAGTCCTACGCGAGCGCGCAGCGCGCGCCGAGGGGCTGCTCACGATGCTCACCGACCGCGTCGACGCCGCGCTGCTCGACGCCGCGCCCCGCCTGCGCGTCGTCGCCAACTACGCCGTCGGCTCGGACAACGTCGACTTGGAGGAGTGCGCGCAGCGCGGTGTCGCGGTCGGGGTCACGCCCGACGCGCTGACCGAGGCGACCGCCGACCTCGCCTTCGCGCTGATCCTCGCCGCGGCCCGCAACCTCATCGCGGGGCACGAGGCCGTCCGCGACGGCAATTGGCGCACGTGGGAGCCACAGGGCTGGCTTGGCCACGACGTGCACGGCGCGACGCTCGCGCTGATCGGCGCAGGGCGCATCGGCGAGGCCGTCGCGCGCCGTGCGCAGGGCTTCTCGATGGAGGTGCTGCGCGTCGGCCGCCGCGACGACCTGCACGCCGCTCTCGAGCAGGCCGACTTCATCTCGCTTCACTGCCCCCTGACGCCGCAGACGCGGCACCTGATCGACGCCGCGGCGCTGCGCCACGCCAAGCCGAGCGCGATCCTCGTGAACACCGCGCGCGGAGCGGTCGTCGATCAGCACGCGCTCAAGGACGCCCTCGACGACGGCCGCCTCGCCGCCGCCGCGCTCGACGTCACCGATCCCGAGCCGCTCCCGCCGGGCGACCCGCTGCTGAGCGCACCGAACCTCCTCGTCCTCCCCCACGTCGGCTCCGCGACCCACAGCGCTCGCGCGCGCATGGCCGAGCTCGCCGTGGACAACCTCCTCGCGGGCCTCGATGGCCGGCCGCTCCCCCACCTGGCGCGCCACTAGCCTGCCCGCCCATGCGCGTCGCCGTGGTGGACATCGGAACGAACTCGACCCGCCTGCTCGTCGCCGACGTCGGCGCGGACGGCGCCGTCTCCGAGCTCAAGCGCCTGTCGACCGTCACCCGCCTGGGCCAGGGCGTGGACGCCTCCGGAGCGCTCGCCCCCGAGGCGATGCAGCGGGTCTTCGACACCCTGGAGCGCTACCGCGCGACCATCGACGAGCACGGCGTCCCCGAGGCGATGGCGGTGCTCACGAGCGCGGTCCGCGACGCCGCCAACGGCGCGGAGTTCAGCGCCCGCGTCCGCGACGACTTCGGCCTCGAAGCGCAGACGCTCGCCGGCGAGCAGGAGGCCCAGCTCTCCTTCCTCGGCGCCACGAGCTCGCGCGACCCCCAGGCGCCGAGCCCGGTGGTGGTGATCGACATCGGCGGCGGCTCGACAGAGCTCGTGATCGGCACGGACGGGGAGGTCGCGTTCTTCGTCTCCACCCAGGCCGGCTCCGTGCGCCAAGGCGAGCGCTTCGTGCACTCCGACCCGCCCGCTCCCGAGGAGCTCGCCGCCCTCGCCGACGAGGTCCGCGAGCTCTTCGGCGCGGTGCCCGCCGACGTGCGCGCCTCGGTCGCGGCCGGGGTCGCGGTCGCCGGCACGGCGACGCAGCTCGCAGCGATCGACCAGGCGCTCGAGCCCTACGACCCCGCCCGCGTCCACGGCTACCGCCTCGACCGCGCCGCCTGCGAGCGGATGCTCGCCCAGCTCGCGCAGCTGCCCGAGGCCGAGCGCCGCGACGTCCCCGGCCTCGACCCTGCGCGCGCCCCGACGATCGTCGCCGGCGCCGTGCTGATGATCGAGGCGATGCGCGCCTTCGGCCTCGACGTCGTCGAGGTCTCCGAGCACGACATCCTCCGCGGCGCCGCGCTGCGCCGTGTGGGCTTCTGAGCCTCCGCGGGGCCTCAGGCGGGAGCGCCCGTGAAGCGCACGCCGTTGACCACGAAGCGCCACAGCTCCTCCACGAGCTGCTCGGCCTCCGGCCTCTGGCTGCGCGTGAGCGCCTCCCCCATCGCCACGCGGAAGCCGCCGATGAGCAGCGCGCCGACCGTCCGCGGATCGAGGTCGCTCGGCAGCTCGCCCCGCCGCTGCCCCGCCGTGACGTTCTTGGCCGCGTCCTCGACCAGGCGCCCGATGCGCCGCACCTCGACTCCTGCGACCTCCGGCTCGCGCGAGAGCCGCGAGAGCACCACGGCGGCCAGCGGCTCGCGGTAGTGGAAGGCGACCGACAGCTCCAGGCGCTTGCGCTCGCGCGAGGCCCAGTCGGCGTCGGGCGCCGGGTCGGTGTCGGCGACCTCTGAGTGGAGGCGGTCGTAGAAGCTGTCGACTGCCGCGGCGACGAGCCCCGCCTTGGAGCCGAAGTAGCGGTAGAGCAGCCCGACTGAGACCTCGGCGCGGGCGGCCACCGACGCGACCTCCAGCGCGCCGTCGCGCTCGATCAGCTCGGCCTCGGCGGCCGCGAGCAGGCGCTCGCGCGTCGCGACGCCACGGCGGGTCAGTGAGGGCGCGGCCGACATCGTCGCCGACCCTAGCTGAACCAGCTTCAGCTTCGGTCGGGCTCCGCGTGGGACCCGCGAGCGCGCCACGGTGCCCGCCCGCGCCGCATGCGCTCGGCGATGCCCGCCCGGTGCCGACTCTCGTCAGCCGCCGTGCTCGAGCCGCGTCCGGTCCTTGCCCTCGGCGTTCGGGCCCGGCGGGGGCGGGACCGCGTCCTCGCCGTGGATCGACTTCCACAGCAGCCGATCGAGGTCGCGCTGCGAGGCGCAGTCCAGGCAGGTGGGCAGCTTGGCCGCCTCGCGCGCGCTCGCCGTGCCCTTCGGGTTGTACTCGAGCAGCGGCACCTTGGCCGGCACGTAGTTGAACGGCTCGGCGTTGTCCGGGTTCGCCGAGAACGCGTCGAACATCGGCGTGGCGAGCTCGTCGAAGAGCCCGAGCGGCTTCATGCCGAGGATGAGCTGCATCGACTTGACGACCGAGAGCTGGTCGTAGCGCGTGCGCACCACCGCGCCCTTCTTGGCGTAGGGCGAGATGACGTAGGCGGGGATGCGGTGCGCGTCGACGTGGTCGGCGCCGTCCTGCGAGTCGTCCTCGACGACGAAGATCGCGGAGTCCTTCCAGATCGACGAGTGCGAGATGAGGTCGACCATCCGACCGAGCATCTCGTCGTTGTCGGCGATCATCGCGCGCGGCGTGCGGTTCGGCTTGGCCGCGGAGCCCGGGTCGAGGGTGTTCGTGTGGTCGTTGGTGGCGATGAGGTAGTTGAACGCCGGGACCGTCCCGGCCGCGAGCTGCGCGCGCAGCTTCGTCTCGAAGCAGGAGTAGCGCGAGACCGCCGCGGGCTGCGCGCCCGGCGGAACCACGGTGTCCCACACCTGGTTCATCGAGATCGCGTCGTAGCCGATCGAGGCGTCGTTGGGGTAGCAGCCGTTCTGGCCGAGGTCGCTCTTGGCGAACTTGCGCGCGACCCCGTCGGTCTCCTCCTGCGTGCGGTCCTTGTCGGTCAGCGGGATCGTCCCCGCGATCGCCTCGCCGTAGTTGGCGTAGGAGATCCCCTGCCGCTCGGCCTGGTCGAAGAGGAAGCCGTTGCCGGGCCAGGTGACGGAGTAGACGCCGAAGTCGTAGGGGCGCCCGCGATTGCCGTAGTTCTGAAACCAGTTCTTGTTGACGTAGTCGGAGACCTTCGCCGCGCTCGTCCAGAAGTGCCCGTCGATCGAGGCCTCGGAGTTCGCGTAGACGTGGTCGAGCAGCGGGTAGCGCTGGGCCAGGGCGTGCGCGTTCGGCGTCGTGTTCCCGCCGAACAGCGCGAGCTTCGGGTCGCCGTCGCCGCGCGGTTCGTCGCCGAGGATCTGGTCGTAGGTCCGGTTCTCGCGAACGAGGTAGAAGACGTGCTTGATCGGGCCGCCGGGCTTGAGCACCGTGTCGGCCGGTGTCGGCTGCGCGTTGACGGGTCGCAGCGCGCGGTCGGCGGCGCGCGTGAGCCGCGGCAAGCGCTTCTCGCTCGGGTAGTCGGCAATGCCCGCCGCCCCGATGTTGATCAGCGGTAGGTACTGCGTGCGGTTGATGCCCGCGTCGGTGTCGTCCGGCGAGTTGGGCTGCGGGCCCTGCGGGTTCGGCCCCGTGCCCAGGCTCTTGGCGCTGACCCACAGCAGCTTGGCGCAGCGCTTGGCCTTCTTGCCGCGCCGCTTGGCGTTCGGCGCGCGGATGCCGCACGGGTTGCGCGTCGCGACGTCGACGACCTCGACGTCGGTCGGGTGCGCGGCGGTCGGGATGCGCGCGATCAGCGGGAAGTCGCCGGCCGCCTGGCGCAGCGCTGCGCCGCCGGGCTCCTTGTCCTCCGCCTCGCCTGAACCGGCGCGCTTCCCGGCGCGGGCGATCTCTGCGGCCAGCACGCGCTCGCCGTCGCGCTGGGCGCGCGAGCGGGCCGCCGCGGCGCCGGCGCCCGGCAGGCCGAAGACGGCGATCGAGTCGGTTCCCGCCTGGGCGACGAGCAGCCGCTTGCCGTCGGGCTGCACCGTCAGGTCGATCGGGCTCGCGCCCAGCCCCTCGGGCCGCCCGGCCGACAGGGTCGCCTGCACCACCATGCGCCGCGTGTCGATGACGGCGACCTGGTCGGAGTTGGCCACCGCGACGTAGGCACGGTCGGCCTTCGGGTCGACCGCGATCGCCTCGGGGTGCGAGAGGTGCGCGCCGACCTGGATGTCCTTGACCTTCGTGCCCTTGTCGAGGTCGACGACCGAGACGGTGCCGGGGGTCTCGTTGGAGACCAGCCCCGTCTTGCCGTCCTTGAGGATCGCCGCGCCGTAGGGGTAGTTGCCCGTCTCGACGTAGCGGATCGCCTTGCTCGACGTGTCGATGATCGCGGCGGCGTCGGCGAGGTTGAGCGGCACGAGCAAGCGCTTGCCGTCAGGGGAGATGGCCAGGCGGTCGGGCCACGAGGTGCGCTCGTTCACGTTCGTCGGCGGGAAGTTCTGCGGTGCCCGCGCGGTCGACGGCGGCGGCACGTCGATGACCCGGTCGAACGTCGCGCTGCCCGTGCCCGGGTTGTAGGAGAAGACGTGGATGACGTCGCCGTCGCGGCCCGCCGTGCCCTTCGGCGTCTCCTGCAGCGTGCGTCCCGCCGAGTCCGCGACTCCGGAGACGTACACCTTCGAGGCTTTCGGGTCCATCGCGATGCCGCCCGAGGCGCCCGGCAGGCGGAGCGTCTGCGTCACGCGCCCCGTGCGCACGGAGACGATCCGGACGTCGTTCTCGCCGCGCCCCGTGGAGACCGTCCAGTAGTAGCGGCCGTTCGGGGTGACCGCGCCGCCGGTGGGGAAGTTGCCGAGCTTGACCAGGGTGCCGAACGGCTCCAGGCGCCGCCCGTTGGGGGTGACCTTCTTGTCCGGCCCGATGCGCCCGTCGTCCTGGACGGCCTGTCCCACCGCGACCGCGGCGGCGGTGGCCGGCAGGAGGGTGAGCAGCGTCAGGACACCGGCGCGGCGGCTGCGGGAACGCATCATGGTCTGAAAGGTAGATCGATCGGAAGCGGATCGTGTGAACGGATCGCTGCTCGCCTCAGCCGGCGGACCCGTCCAGCGACGCCACCCGGCGCTGGACGCAGGGGTCGCGGACGGCGGCGGCGGCCTGGGCGAGGCGCTGCTCCCCGCAGAACAGCCGCCGGCCGATCCTGAGCACCGGCATCTGGTCGGCGCCGAGCGCCGTGAGCTTCTCGCCCGCTGCCCGCATCGCCGCGTCGCGCGAGCGGTCGCCCGCCGCGCGCAGGCAGTCGTCGAACGGCAGGGCGGCGGCCGCAGCCGCCTCCGCGAGGATCTCGGGGTCGTCGAGGTCGAAGCCGCCGCAGAAGGCCAGGCGGCTGGCGGCCAGGACGAAGGCTGATGCCTGTCCGCGCTCGGCCGCGAAGGAGGCGATGCGCATCCCCGCACGGCCCGCGGCCGGGTGGCCCTCCGGCCACACGAGCGGCATTCGCAGCTCGGCCGCACGCGCCTCCGCTGCCCGCATCGCGACGCTGGCGCTCCGGGGCGCCAGCGGGCTGCGTGCCGGCCCCGGGGCGCCGAGCACGGGCCGCCAGCTCAGTCCAGGGAACAAGCGGTCGGCGCGCTCGGCGGCGAGGTAGGTGCTCGGTGAGCAGAGGGCGAACCAGAAGCTCGTCTGGACCCGCGGGGCGGCCGCCGCGCGGGAAGCCGGGACCCGCGAATCACGGCTCGCCCCCCGTGCCCGCCGGCGCTGATCCAACGAGACCACTTCGCCCATTTGAAAACGACCTCCGCTCCGTGCGTTTGGACCGTGGGGACTCTCCCCCGGCTCCTCTCCTGCAGTGCCCAAACGGCGCTCGAGCCGGGAACTTGCGCGAACTCGCGCGAGCCGCGTCAACTCGTACGACCGTCCATAACGAGGAGCGCTTGATTCGGGCTTGAGGCTCCTCGGTAAGGTGCGATGGAGCCGCACTCCACCCACCCGCTCGTTCTAGGAGAAGCGCCATCCCCACCCCACCGCCTCCCAAGCGTCACCCGTACAACCAGTGGGCGCCAGACGCTCGCGCCCTCGACCTCGTCGGGGACAAGTGGACGCTGCTGATCGTTCGCGACCTCGTCGGCGGCCCGCGCCGCTTCGTCGAGCTGCAGCGCACGCTGCCGGGCATCTCCACCGAGCAGCTGCGCTCGCGGCTGAACCGGATGGTCGCCGACGGCCTGCTCACCCGCCAGCGCTACCGCGAGGTCCCGCCGCGCGTGGACTACGAGCTGACCGAGCGGGCTCGAGACCTCCTGCCCGTGATCGGCGCACTCTCCCGCTGGGGCTACCAGTGGGCCTGGAGCCCACCGCGCCCCGACGAGCTCGTCGACGTGGGCGCCGTCCTGCGCTCCGTTCCCGGTATCGCGGTGCCCGCGGGCTTCTCGAGCGTGGTCGAGCTCACCGTGCACCGCCGCGACGGCCAGCAGAAGCGCTACGTCATATGCGCGGTCGACGGGGTCATGACCGTCGAGGAGCGCTCCATGCCGGAGGCCGACGCCCGCATCGCGGGCTCCGAGGCCGCCTGGGTGTCCGCCCTCGCCCCCGAGGCGGACAGCTCAGGCCTCGAGGTCTCGGGCGAGCGGCGAGTCGCCGACGCCCTGCTCGGCGGCCTCGCGCCCGTCGCGGTCCGCGACGCGGCCGTGGCCTAGCGCCGCACAGCGCTCCCGGGGCGGCACCGGCCCGACCCCCGGGAACCAGCGCCGCGGCCGGCCGGCGCGGCGCTCCAGCTACTTGGAGTAGTCCGCCGAGCCGATCTGCGGGTACTTGCGGGTGTTGCCGCGCGGGACCGCGGGCGACTCCTCCGTGAAGCACGACGGAGTGTCCTGGGTGTCCGGCTTGGCCGTCATCTTCGGGCCGCCCGGGACGTTGTTGCAGTCGAAGTTCGGGTAGATCATCTTCCGCGCACGCTCGGGACCCGAGAGCGACGCCGGATTGAGGTAGGCGTTGCCGCGTGCGGCCGGCACCTGCTTGCGGTCGGAGAACATCGCTGCTGTCTCCTGCCCCTTGGGGCTGAACTGGCGCAGGTAGTGCCCGCGGCCGCCGCCGGCCGCGTCGGCACCGGAGATCGGGATGGTGTCGGAGAGGGCGCCCGCGCCGTTGGCGATGAAGTCCGCCGTGGTGCGCTGGTGGTACTCGAGCCACTCGAGGATCGGGTTGAGCTGCTCGAGGAAGGGCTGCACGCGCGCCAGCACGGGCGTCAGGCCGTCCAGCGTCTCCCGCGTGGCGGGCAGGCCCTGCTTCGACGCCGTGATCAGCGGGTCGAGGTTGCGGAAGAAGAACTCGAGGTCGGGAGCCAGGGCACGCGCGTCGCGCAGGGTCGGCTTGAGGTCGCGTGCAACGGGCCGCAGGTCCTGGATCAGCGGATCGGTGTCCTTGGAGAACTTGTCCAGGCGCCGGAACGTCGTCTTGGACTCGTCGAGGAACGTCGGGAAGATCTTGAAGGTCTCCGCCAGGTCCTGCTCACGGCGAGCCGTCGTGTCGAACGTCTTGCCCGCGTTGACGACGAGGTTGCGCAGCTGCGCCTCGTTCTCGGTCAGCGCGCCGAACACGACGCCCGTGTTCTTGACGAGACGGCTGACTGCGCCCCCGTGCAGGTCGAGCACCGTGAGGAGGTCGTCGGCGTCGGCGGCGAACTTGGGCAGGGTGCCCAGCGCGTCATTGACGTCCTGGCCGCGCCCCTTGACGCTGCCGGCGAGGTCGCGCTGCCAGGTGCGAAACGACTCGCGCGTGACCGGGTCGAGCGCCTGGAAGATCTCGTCGAGCTCGACGGTCTTCTTCACCTGGGTGTTGGCGAGCCAGCCGCCCTCCTTGATCCGCGGCGCTGCCTTGGTACCCGGGGTCAACTCGACGTAGGTCTCGCCGAGCAGCGTCTTCTGGCGCAGGATCGCGCGGGAGTCAGCAGCGATCGGCGCGTACTTCGAATCGAGCTCCAGGGTGGCGACGGTGCGGTTGGGGTACTTAGCGGAGATGTCCTTCTGGCGAACGTTGCCCACGGCGACGCCTGCTACACGGACCTCGGCCTCGAGGCCGAGCTGGGTCGCCTCCGGGAACGCGACGTTGACGCGATAGCCCTGCGGCTTGAGCGGCACGCTGCCGCCGAAGCTCAGCCACAGGAAGAGCAGCAGGCAGAAGCACGACAGCGCGAACAGCACCATCGTGAAGAGCCTGCCGAAGGTTGGAGCTTGCTTGACCATCAGCCGCCGTTCTCCGCTGCGCAGATCGTCGAGTCGAGCAGCGCGGGTGCGAGGATCATGTTCAGCGGCGGGTTGTTCGCCGCCGTGTTCTTGAGCGTGTTGCAGGTGCCGCCGACCGTCAGCGCGCGCAGCGGGCCGTTGGCATCGGAGGTCGAGAAGACCGCAGAGCCGTTGTGCTGAAGCCAGGCCAGCCAGAAGAGGTAGCCCTCGTCGCGGCTGGCGTTCTCCGGACCCTCCCGACCGTTCTGGTTGTAGCCCAGGAGGTTGAAGAAGGAGTTCAAGACCTTGAAGGTGCGCGTCAGGTCCGGCGTCGCGGCGGTCAGGTTCGCCGTGGCCGGCTTGAGGCTGCGCACCACCGGGCGGGAGTCGCGGACGAAGGGGCGGATCTCCGTGGCGAGCGTCGGCGTGGCCTCGCGGACGAACGGGATGATCGCCTTGTTGGCGCGGTCGAGCGCCGGTCCCACGGGGCGCAGCGCCTGTGCGGTCGGGCCAAGCACCTTGGCGTAGGTCTCGACCTTGCCGAGCGTCTTGGTCGTCGAGCGCAGCGCGCCCGGCAGCTTGTCGACCGACGCCGAGATGTTCGCCTGCTCAGAGGCGAAGGAGCGGAAGACCGTCGCGGAGGAGTCCACGAGCTGCGTGAGCTCGGTGTCCTTGGAGGCCAGCTCGCCGTTCAGCCCGTTGAGCGAGGAGATCAGGCGCCGCAGGTTCTTGCGCCGGACGGCCACCGCCCCCGTGACCCGCGCGAGGTCGCGGTGAGTCGGCTCGAAGCGCTCGAAGACCTCGCGCAGGCTGTTGCCGCGGTTCTCCAGCCCACGGCCCGCACCGCTGACCAGGAGCTTCAGGTAGTCGCGCGTATCGCCGTCGAGCGCGGCAAGGATCTCGTCCGGGTTGACGTCGGGCAGCGTATTGGCGACCGGCATGCGCCACTTCTCTGCTGCCATCGGTGCCGACGGTGAGCCCGGGTCGAGCTCGATGAACATGTCCTTGAGCCCGGTCTTGGGGCGCAGGAGCGCCTTGGCGTCGGTGTGGACCAGGTCGCCGAACTCGGGATCGAGGTCCATGGTCACCACGGCACGTCCGTCTTCGAGCGCGACCTTCGAGATGTCCCCGATGCGGACGCCCGACACCCGGACGGTCTGGCCCTGGCCCGGGGTGACCGCCTGCGCCGTGGAGAACTCGGCCTCGAGCTGGAACACCTCGGCCTCCCACGGGAAGCGCAGCCGCTGGTTGGAGAGGATGTAGCCGCCGACGCCTGCGGCGATCACCATCAGCCCGAGGACCGCGACGAAGTTCTTGAGGTTCTTGCGGATGGCCTGCATCAGCCCTCGCCTGCCTTCCGCGCCTTCTCGCGCACCTGCTGGGCGAGCTCCTCGACCTTGTCTGCTGCCATCTTCGGCGAAGAGACCTTGACGTTCTTGGTCAGCGGGTTGGCGTCGAGCTGCAGCTTCATCCAGGCCATCGCCTCGCCCTGGATCTTCAGGTAGTCGTCCTGGCGCGAGGCGGGGATCTGCGCGCGGCGCTGGCCGGCGATGGAGCCGGGGATCGAGCGCAGGTCAGGCGGCTGCTGGGTCTCGCAGGCCACGTCGTGGCGCAGCGGCGAACGCTGCTTGGGCGGCTTGGGGTTGAAGCCCATGAGCGGCTGCCCGGTGAGGAGGAACTGCCCCGCCGGCCCGCTCGGGGTGGCGTAGTTGCCCGCGTTGAGCAGGATGCGGAACCACTGGCCGTTGGCGTCGCCCGAGCGGCTCTCCCCGGCCAGCCCGACCAGCGACTTGACGTTGTCCTGGAAGACCGGGCCGGTCGCGGGGAACTGCTCGTCCTGGATCGTGTCCTCCGACCAGGGCAGGAAGACCTCGTTCTGGCAGGAGGAGAACTTGCGGCCCTCGCGCAGGAACGGCGGCGTGACCTCGTTGAGCGCGGCCAGGCTGGCCACGGCGGGCTGCAGGTCGGCGGCCAGTCCGCGGGCCTCGGGCTGGGAGACCAGCGCGCGGACCTGACGGATGAACGGCAGTGAGGCGTCGATCGCGGGGCCGGAGGAGCGTGTGCCGGGGCGCAGCTCCGAGGCCAGGCGCCGCACGGGCGGGAAGGCGACGTTGAGCGCCGCGAGCGCCGGCCGAGCGGCGCGCAGCGTGCGCGGGAGCTCCTCGAGCGTGTTGCGCAGCTCGTCGTCCTTAACGGCGAAGGCCCTCGCCGTCGTGTTGAAGTCGGTGATCAGCGCCTTGAGCTGCGGTCCGTCGCGATCGAGCGCCTCGGCCGTCGCACCAGCGCCCTTGATGTAGCCCGAGAGGTCGTGGTCGGCCACGCCGAGCGTGGCGTCGTTGACCACCGCCGAGTCCCGGTAGGCCTCCTTCCAGTACTGGATGGAGCGGTTGTAGCCCGCCGCACCCTCGCCGCCATAGGCAGTCGAGAGCGACGCCAGGAGCTTCTTGAGGTCCTGGCGGGTGTTGGCCTGCAGCGAGGTGAGCACCTGATCGATCTGCACGGGCGTCTTGGCCTGGTTGATCGGGAAGGTGTGGCCCTCGCCGACGACGTCGGCGCTCGGGGAGCCCGGCTCGAGATCTACGAAGAAGTTGCCCTCCAGGAAGATGCGCGGGCGGATCCGCACGACGGCGTCATCGTGCAGCGGCAGCCCCATGTCGTCGATCCGCATCTCGATGCGGGCAGCGGAGCTCCCGTCGCCCATGCCCTCGACCTTCTTGACCTTGCCGACGTTGACTCCGGCGATGCGGACCGGGCTGTTCGTGCGGATGTTGTTCGCGCTCGGCATCACCGCGCTGACCGTGTAGTGGTCGCGGAAGGGCAGCTCGCCGCGGAACGCGAGGCCCACCACGACCACCGCGATGACGGTGAGCACGAGGCCGACGAGGAAGTTGGGCGGGGTGCGCCGCTGGTTGCGCCTCACTTCCCGCCCTCCGTCGAATAGGTGGTGGGATCGGGCGTGTCACGCGCCGTGCCGCCGGGGCGGACCGAGAACGTCTGCCCGGGAGCCACCGACTTCGGCCCGGTCGCTATCCCCTTGCCCTGCTTGTCGAACTTGGAGTAGGACGGGCCGACCTTGACGTTCGGCTTGCTCGGGTGGTCGACGACCACGTTCTTGTATGGGTCGCCGTCGGAGCGGTCGCGGAACGGGTTGGCGGAATTCAGGTAGCCCTGCTGCCCCACTTCGCAGTTCGCGTTGCCCTGCTCGTCGATCGCGTCGCCGTGGAAGCCCGCGTGCAGCTGCTGCTCGGTGGCGCCGGGCTCGGAGGAGATCTTGCCGTGGGCGAACTCGTTGGCGGTATCGGAATCCACGCTGTCGTTGGAGTCGACGCCGGGAATGCTCGGCGCGCCCGCGTTGGTGAGCGCCCGCTGCTCCGAGCCCGTCGCGTCCGGGGCGGAGAGATGCTCCGCCGCGAACGTCCACAGCGACGTGAAGGAGTTGCAGACGGTGACGTAGGGCCCGAGGAAGCGCAGCTGGGGCTGGAGGGTGGTGACCGTCGCGCGCAGGCCGCGCAGGGCGCCGTTGGTCGTGGGCGCCTCGGAGAAGTTGCGCAGCGAGGTGAAGGTCGGCCCCAGCTCCTTGTAGAGCTCGACGGAGCGACGGGTGACCGGGGTGCCGACCGCAAGCGCGCGGTTCAGCGTCGGCAGCGTCCCGCGCAGCTCGCCGGTGGCGCCCTCGAGGTCGCGCGAGAACGCCGCAGTGTGGACTAGGAACGGCCGCTGGACGCGAAGCGAGGCGGTGGCGACCTTCAGCGTGGACGGGTTCTTGGCGATCGTGTCCTGCAGCGCCTTGGGGTCACGCCCGATCGCGTCGAAGGTGTCGGCCATCGTGGTGAACAGGCGTGCCTGCGTCTTGGAGACCGGGGCGACGATCCGCGCGGCGTCGGCGAGCTCGTCGAAGAAGGTCGTCAGCCCCGTCTCGTCGGAGCTCAGGTTGCGCATGACCGGTGCCAGGTGGCCGAAGAGGCTCGGCAGCTCCTGGATCGTCGTGCTGAGGTCCGCGCCGCGCCCGGTGAACGCGTTGCCGAACTCCTCGAGGTTGACCTGTGACGCGTCGCGCGTCTTCTGGTCGAAGGTGTCGTAGACCTCGTCGATGTCCACGGGAACGGTCGCCTGCTTGAGCGGCAGCAGGCCGCCGGCCGCGATCGTCTCGCGGCTCGTGCCCTTCTCGATCTCGACGTACTTCAGGCCAAGGGCGGAGCGCGGGCGGATCTTCGCCGTCGTGTCGGCGGGAACCTTGCCGAAGGCGGAGTCGAGCTTGAGCGTGAGCTCCGCGCCGACACGGCCACCCGGCAGCCGCTTCGGGGCCATGTCGGTGACGATGCCGATGCGGTAGCCACCTGAGCGCACCTCGTTGCCCTTCACGAGGTTTGCGCCGTTGGCGATCTGCACCTTGAGCTCGCTCGTCGGGACGAACGGCAAGCCGTTGTTCGCGTTGTAGGCGAGGAAGACGGCGATGACGACGACCAGGGTCGTGACCGCGCCGACCAGCACGGGGTTCGCGACGATGGAGGCTTGGCTGCGGCGCTTCATGAGCCGAGGAGGAAGTCGAGGAGGCGGTCCTGCGTCGACGCGTCGGGCGTCGAGCGACCGGCGGTCAGGCCCAGCCCGCCGAGCGGACCCTTGTTCGCGCCGCCGACGCCCGGAGCGGCGGGCACCGCGGGCGCGCCGGGAAGGAGCTGCGGGATCTCGATCGGCCCGACCTTGGCAGGCGCTTCGGGAGTCGGTGCAGCGCCCTGCGGGGCGCTGGAGCCCTGCCCTGCGTCGCTGCCGCCCGGAGCCGCCGGGGGCGTCGCCGGCAGGCCCGGTCCGCGCTCGGGGTCGACGGGCTTGGCGCCCGTCGCGCGGCGGCGCGCGGCCGCCGGAGTCCCCGGGTTGGTCGTGTCGGGGAAGTTGATGCCCGGTCCGTTGGGTCCGAGGCCGGCCGCGCACTCCGTGCCGACCTCCTTGGCCCGTGGGACGTCGGCGTAGTCCGCGCACTTGCCGCCGTTGATCAGGCCGACCTTCAGCAGGTGGTTGTTCTGGTCGAAGATGTTCGTCGACAGCGTCTGGTCGTAGACGTACTGCAGGAATGACTCGAGGCCCGAGTAGCCCGTAGGCGCCGGACGACCCGAGGCCTGGGCCGCACGCGGATCCTCTTCGAGCGCGTTCTTCGGGTCGTCGAGGTGCTCGAGGACGATCGCCAGGTTCTTGCTGAGCTCGGGAGCGCCGCGGACGGTGCGGCGCAGCTGCGTGATCACGGGCCTGGCGGCCTTCACGGCCCCGTCACCGGTCACCGACGCCTCGCCGAGCGCGTCGACCGCCGGGCGGGATGCCTCGGCGAAGGGCCCGAGGCGGTTGAAGAGCTCCTCGAGCTGGTCGGCGGACGCACGCAGGTCGTTCAGCGCGGGCGTCTGGGCGTCCACGGTGACCCCGAGTGTCTTCATCGTCGGCCCGAGCTCGTCGAGGAAGGCCGGCAGTCGGCGGAAGCCCTCGGCGATCTGCGCCTTGCGCGTCGCCGAGATGCGGGCGGTGTTGCCGGCTTCGCTGACCCAGCGCCCGACGTCCTTGCGGTTCGCGTTGAGGTCGCCGACGACCGTGTCGGCGTTCGTGGTCAGCTGCGCCAGCGTCTGGTTCTGGTCGGCGAGCTTCTTGAGCACCTTGTCCGTCTCGCGCAGGGCGGGGCTCGCGCGGCGCACCGCGTCGTTCAGGTTCTCCTCGTTGCCCGCGACGGCAGCTCCGAGCTCGTTGATGATGATGCTCAGCCGCTCGCGGTAGGGGCGGCGCAGGATGGTGTTGACGAGGTCCGGGCCGACGGTGACCGAGGTCTGCGACACGGGGATGCGCCCGTTGTTCGGGAGCTTCTGCGCGGAGCGGCCCGGCTCGCAGTCGACGAAGTACTCGCCGATCAGCGACTGCGGGCGCGTGTTGCAGGTTGCGTCCGTGCGCAGGGAGCCGAAGCCGTCGCGCGTGACCTGGAAGCCGACGATCGCGCGCTTGGTCCTGCGGTCGAGCTTGAGCTGGGTGATCTTGCCCGCGCGGACGCCGGCGATCTTGAGGTCGCCGCCCTCGATCAGGCCGAACGCGTTGTCGAGCTCGACGAAGTACTCGTTGCCGGGATCGGAGTCGCCGGCGCCGCCGGCCAGTACGGCGAAGGTGCCGCAGGCGAGCGCGAGCGTGAGGATGGCTGCGATCCGCCTCATGGCCCGAGCGGCACCTGGGTGATGTCGCAGTTGTAGTCCGGCGTCGGCTTGTAGGCGGCCCCGCGCTCGATGGCGCCCGGGCAGCGGTTGCGCTGGCCGAGCGACGCGGCGTCCTTGAGGTTCTGCTGCTGGGCCTGGGGCGTCAGCAGCGGCGTCATGCTCAGCAGCCCACCCGTGGCGCTCTGGGCCGTGGAGAACGCGTTGACGTGCGGTGCGGCACGGCTGGCGCCTCCGAGCGCGTCGACCAGCCCGGAGTGGCCGAAGTCGTCGAACCAGCCCGTCAGCTCCGGGGCGTAGGGGCGGACGAAGCCGAGCTCGGGCGCGGAGGTGCCGAGCGCGCGCTTGGTGGCCTCGAAGGAGCTCTCGCGCGGCTTGCCGGCCACGGTCACGCCCTTGAGGGCGGCGTCACGGACGGCGGGCGCCGAGTTGTTCAAGTCGATCAGGTCGTTGCCGGGGCCGGCCTGCTTGGTGAGCCGCGCGAGGTCGCGCAGGGTCGGGCGGGCGTCGCGCGCAAGGGGCCGCAGCTCGGCCAGGAACGGGCGCAGCTTCTTCGCGACGGGCTTTGAGTCCTCTACGAGCGGTGCGAGGTCGTCCAGGGTGGCGCGCAGGTTCACGAAGGTCGTGTTCGCGCGGCGCATGAACGGCGGCAGCTGCGTCAGCGCCGAGTCGAGATCCGAGCGGCGGTCGGCGATCGCGCCCGTGGTGTCGGCGAGGTTCGAGACGAGGCCCGCGAGGTCGTCGCGGCGCTCGGCCACGTCGGTCACCAACCGCGAGTTCGCGTCGATGAAGCGGCGCAGCAGCGGCGTGTCGTAGTTGAGCTCCTGGAACAGGCGCGAGGTCGCCGCCAGGCTCGGGTTGAGGTACATGAAGCCCGCGTTGGCGTCCGCGCTCGTGCCCCCGTAGGAGGTGGCCTGGCCCTGGATGAAGCCCTGCAGCGCCTTGCGCGCCTCGGGATCGAAGACGTTGAAGAGCTGGTCGAGGTCGACCGCGGTGGTCGTGTCGGCCTGGGAGATGAGCGCGCCCTCGTCCATCCCGTCGCGGGCGCCCATCGGCAGCCGCAGGTCGACGTAGCGGTTGGCCACTCCGGAGAGCGACGCCTGGCGGATCGTCGCCTGGGTGCCCTGCCGCAGCGGCGCGTAGTCCGGGTCGGTGATGTGCATCTCGACCTCGGCCTCGCCCCCGTCGGTGAGCCGGATGTCCGAGACCTCGCCGACCGGACGGCCAGCGACCTGGACGAGGTTGCCGTTGACCAGCTGGGCCGCGGACTGGAAGCGCGCCTTGACCATGAAGTCGGTGCCGCCGGTGCCGAGCAGCACCACGGCGATGACCGCTGCGGTTGCCAAGACGGCAGCCAGCGCGGCGATCCTGCCGATGGTCCTCGAGTTGCGCAAAGCGAGGCGAACGTACCCCCGGCTCTGTGCCGAAGTCAAAGTGCAACCGTTCGGTGCGATGGGGTGACGCCGTCAAGTCGCGGCCCGCCGGGCGGCATCGGCGAGCATGGAGCCGATGCACGCCTCCGAGACCGCCCTGCTCGACGCGCTCAACCGCCTGGGCGGCCGGCAGGACGCTCCGGCCACCACCCGGGACCTCATCGCAGCAGCCCCGCGCGACCTCCCGCTGGTGGCCGTCCGCGCCGACAGACCGGCGGTCACGGCCTTCAACGTCGAGGCGTTCATGGCCCGCGCCGCGGAGCTGGAGCCCCAGGCGTTCGTCGCGCTCGAGCAGCTCGTGGCGACCGGGGTGCTCGCGGCGCTCGACGACCCGGGCGCCGGCGGCGACCACTCGACGTCATGGGCGACCGCCGACGCCAAGGGCGTCGCCCGCCAGGCGGTGCAGTGGGCGCTCGACCACCCGGAGCACGGGCTGCAGGGCGAGGCGTTCGCCATCGCGCGCCGCGCGCTGGGCTAGCGTCTCGGCCGAAGGCGCCAGCCCGGGTAGCCAAACTGGTCTCGGCAATGGCCTTAAAAGCCATGGTCCTGAAATGGACGTGCGGGTTCGAGTCCCGCTCCGGGCATCGCGTGAGAGTTCCGTTAGGGAACGGCCGGCGGCCCGGCCGTCGACAGCGCCGTCGCTACCGTGGGCATCACGTCGAGGCGCAACTTCGCCTTGTCGCCGACGTTGCTTCACGCGGACCACGTTCATGGAAGTCGCCTCACTCAAGCACCGCCCCGCCCTCCGCGGCCCCACTCCGTTCCTGCGGCTGCAGGGCGACGAGCGGCTCGTAGCGCTCACCCGGCGCGGCAACCAGTCGGCCTACGAGGTGCTCGTCGCGCGCTACCAAGCGCGTCTGCTGGCGTTCTGCCGGCACATGCTCTCCTCCAAGGAGGACGCCGAGGACGTGCTCCAAGAGGTCTTCGCCGCCGCCTTCAACGCGATGGTCGCCGACGACCGGCCGATCAACGTTCGGCCCTGGCTCTACCGCATCGCGCGCAACCGCTCGCTGAACCACCTGCGCAAGCAGACCGCCGTCGGCGTGGACTCGATGGACATCCACCTGGCCGACAACGGCGCGTCCACCGCGGACCGGGTGCACAAGCGCGAGGAGTTCCGCCAGCTGGTCGGTGACGTGCAGGAGCTGCCCGAGACGCAGCGCACCGCGCTCCTGCTGCGCGAGATCGACGCGCTGAGCTATGAGCACATCGCGCAGGCGATGGAGACGACCGTCCCGGCGATCAAGTCGCTGCTCGTGCGGGCGCGCGTCGGACTGGCCGAGGCCGCCGAGGCGCGCTCTCTCTCCTGCGAGGAGGTGCGCTCGGAGCTCGGCGAGGTAGCCGAGGGGCTCAAGCGAAAGTCGCCGCCCGTCCGGCGCCACGTCCGCGGCTGCGACCGCTGCGCCAAGTTCGACAAGCAGCTCGGGCACACCAACCGGGCGCTGGCCGCCATGTTCCCCGTCGGTCCGCTGCTGCTGGCCAAGAAGTTCCTGCTCGCCCAGGGGGCAAGCTCGGCTGCCGGCGCCGCGAGCGTCGCGAGCAGCAGCGCCGCTGCCGGCGCCGGCGTGGGCACTGCCGGCGGGGCGCTCTCGGCCGGCATCGCGACGCTGGCTACGAAGACGGCAGCGGTCGTCGCGGGAGCTGCGATCGTCACGGCCGGTGCCGTGGAGGTCGATCACTCGCGCAAGGTCACGGGCAAGGCGCCTGCGGCCACGGCCGTCGTCGCGCCCGCCGCCCGGGTCTCCGCCGCCCCACGCGTCGTGGCGACCACGCCGCAGCCCGTGCAGCACAGCTCCGTCGAGCTCGCGCGTGCGGCCCCACGCGCGGCACCGCCGACGAAGGCCGTGAAGGTCGCGCCGCGCCCGGCCGCTACGCCCCGACCGACCAAGCCGGAGAAGACTGGAGCGACGCCGGTTCCCGCCGTCGTCACGCCGGCGCCCACGGCAGGGGTGGCGACCGGCTCCGTGCTGCCGACCAACGGGATCATCGACACTCGTTCTGACGTCACCGCGCTGCCGGGTGCCGCCGACGGCGCGAGCGGCCCGACGCCCGCCTCCCCTACGACCTCGCAGCCGCAAAGCGCTTCGCAGCCGCAGCCCGCTCCACCGTCGCAGCCCGCGGCTCAGCCGCAGAGCGCCCCGCCCGCGGCGGCCAGCCAGAACCCGCAGTCCGCCCCCTCCGGGGCCGAGCCGACGCAACCCGCGCCCGCGACGCAGGCGAACGACGCAGCCGCGCCCAGCGGCAGCACCGGCCCGTAGAGCGCAGTCGAACCGGGATCGGCCGGTCCGGTGAGGCTCAACCGACGCGGTCGCCCGGGACCGCGTCCGGCGCTGGGTCCAGCAGGAGGACGAGGCCCTCGGAGTACGTGCCGAGCACGAGGCACTCGCTCATGAACGGGCCGATCTGCTTCGGTGCGAAGTTCACCACTGCCACCACCAACCGGTCGACGAGCGCGTCCTCCGGGTAGTTCGTGATCTGCGCCGAGGAGCGGCGCTCACCGATCTCCGATCCGAAGTCGATGCGCAGGCGCCAAGCCGGCCGACGGGCTTTGGGGAACTCCGTGACCTCGAGGATCCGGCCGACGCGCATGTCGACGCGGGCGAACTCCTCCCAGGCCAGGAAGCCGTCACCGGTCACGGTCGCTCCGTCCCGAAGCGGAACGAGCGCAGCGGACCCTTCATCAGCCCGAAGACCCCGACGGCGTCCACGGAAGGCGTCGCCTTGGAGTACCGCGACAGCAGGGTGATGACAGCGCCCTCGCGCGCCTGCGCAGGCGGCTCGACCACCGGGAGCAGGAAGTAGCGCTTGCCGTAGAAGAGCCGGCCGCCGAGGCGCGTCTGGAAGAGGACCTGGTGCCCGGGGAGCTCGTTGATGCGCGCCCGCCCGTCGCCGCGGTAGCGGAACTCCGTCGGGAAGCTCGCACGCAGCTTCTCGACCTCGCGGGCGGCGAGCACCGGCAGGATCCCGGCCTGGTCACCCGTGTACGGCGCGAGCCGCAGCGGCGCGACCGTGAACGTCTCGACGGTCTTGCCTCCGGGGCGCGACTGCAGCCGCAGCGCCTCGCCCGGCCGGGGAGCGACGCGCTCCAGGCCGCTGCGGTAGCCGAGCGTGAACGCGACGGGCTCGGTGACCAGGGCGTCGTTGACCAGGCCGGAGCCGCCCGACAGCGCGATCCGCGCCCCCTGCACCACGACCAGCGCCGCGAAGAGCACGAGCAGCGCACGCCGGGTACGGCGCACGGGCCAGCCCAGTCGCGGAGCCAGGAGGTCCGCCAAGCCGGGGCCGAACTCGGGGCGCAGGGTCGCCATCGCGCGGCGCAGTGTAGGCCGCGAGCAGCCTGAGCACCGGCTTCGAGATCAGGCGCCGTCGACTCCTCGTGGCCGCGCCTCTTCGAACCCGGTTCTAAGGGCCGGTTCCGGAATGAGGCGCCGTCGTGAGGGAGCCGGATCGCGGATGACAGGCGCCGCGCGATACCTCCTTCAATCCTGGTTGGATCGGTCGTGGTGTCGTGTGGCGACTGTCGCCGCGAGACGGCTTCCTCACGGCCGCGCCTTTTTGAAACCGGTTCTACGGGCCGGCTTCGTCGCCGACCACGAGCGACGCGGCCGCCGCGCCGCCGTCGACCGCGAGCGTGTACATGCCCGCTGCCAGCCCCGGCAGCCGCCGCTGCTCGGTACGGCCCGAGGGGACGACGAAGGCGACGTCGGTGCCTACGAGCTTGACGCGGTGGCTGGTCCCGTCGCGGTTGACGACCTCGAGGGAGATGGCGAGGAACGGCGCGACGGTGACCGACGCGGGCCGCACGTCCCGCGCGTCGACGGTGAAGCGCGCGGGCTGGCGGATCGGCTCCTCGTCGCCGACGCCACCCGCACCGGCTTCGTCGGCCGACGCGCCTCCCGGGTCAGGTCGCTTTGGGGCGTCGCCGGTCGCGCCGGTCGGCGCAGGAGCGGGCGCCGGGCCGGTCGGCGCGGCGGTCGCGGCCCCGCCCGCTCCGGCGTCGGGCCGTTGGCTCGGCGTGCTCTGAGTCGACGGCACCCGTGCCCCGCCGGAGCTGCTCCCGCCGCCGCACGCCGTGAGCGCGACGGCGCAGGCCAGGAGCACAGGAGCGACGAGAGCGCGGATCACCCCGTGCCCTTCGCCGCCTGACCAGGCGCTCCTACCCGCCGAGGGAGAACATCGCGTCGAGGTCGTGGCGGCTGAACGCCTCGAAGGCGACCATGGTCTGCGTCCGGGAGACGCCCGGCAGCTGCAGCAGCTGACCCGTGATCACCTCGGCGAGCTGCTCGTGGCGCGGCACGCGGACGATCGCCACGAAGTCCCAGTCGCCCGTCACCGACCACGCCTCCTGCACGCCCTCGAGGTCGGCGAGGGTGCCGCCGAAGGTCGGCATGGCGCTGCGCTCGACCTCGACGAGGACGATGGCGTGGGTGACGCTCACGCCGAGTAGGTGCCATTGACCTCTAGCACCTCGACGCGCGCATGGCCCGCGGCCTCGACATCGGACTTGAACGCCTGAACGTCGGTGGCGATCGGGGGGAAGGTGTCGTAGTGCTGCGGGATGACGACGTCCGCGCCGATGAGGCCGGCGGCAACCACGGCGTCCTCGCGATCCATCGTGTAGTGGCCGCCGATGCAGACCAGGGCGACGTCGACCTCCTTGCGGCGGCCGGGCAGCGCCAGGTCTGAGAAGAGCGCCGTGTCGCCCGTGTGGTAGACGACCTTGCCGCCGAGCTCGACGACCAGGCCGGCGGGCGGCGTGACGGTGCCCTTGGGCGTCGTCGAGGTGTGCCACGCAGGCGTGAGGCGCACGGAGCCCCAGGGGTAGCTCGCGGTGCCGCCCATGTTCGTGTCGATGACCTCGACGCCCTCCTCGCCGATCTCGCCGGCGATCTCCGTGATCGCCTGGACGGTCGCGCCCGTGCGCTTGGCGATCTCGACCGTGTCGCCGAAGTGGTCCTGATGGCCGTGGGTGAGCAGGATCGCGTCGGCTTCGAGCGATTCGACGTCGACGGTCGCAGCGGGGTTGCCGGTGATGAACGGGTCGATCAGCACGGTGACGCCGTCGTGCTTGAGCTCGAAGGCGGCGTGGCCGAGCCAGCGGATGTCCATGGGTCTAGTTCTCCTCGGGCGGGGTGGGGGTGGTGGAGATCGGGCCGTTCAGGAGCACCCGGGCCAGCTCGAAGCCGACCGTGGCACCCACCAGCATCCCGAGGCGCGTCTCCTCGGCCAGCAGGGTGCGGAAGGCGAGCAGCCGCTGGTCGAGCGGCTCGGTGCCGGCGGCCTGGGCGACCGAGGCGCCCGAGGCCGTGAGGTAGCCGCCCTCGTCCAGCGCCTCGTTGAGCACGCGCTGCAGGGCGGGGGCCGCGTGGGTGACGACCTCTTGCGCGTGCTTGAGGCGCTCCGGGTCGGACAGGACCTCGACGGCCGCATCGACCTGCTCGGCGGTGAACTCAGGGTTCGGCACGCGCCGAGTCTAGGCCGGACGGCTCAGCGCGGTTTGACCCGCGACAGCACGAGCCCCGCGAGCGCGCCGACCACGATGCCCCAGGCGCCCGCGAGCTCTGAGTACAGCCCCGAGATGGGCAGCAGCGCGACCACGAGCCCGAAGACGAGCGCGCCGAGCAGATCGGCGTCGTCGTCGTCCTGGGGGCGGCGCCGGCGGGTCAGCAGCACGGGCACGGCCCACGCCGTGAGGAGGGCCAGCGCCCCGGCGTTCGCGCCGAGCACGACGGGAGACGAGTGGACGCCCGCGACGAGCGCGGCGCCACCCGAGGCCGACGCCAGCCACAGGACGAGCACCAGGAGAGAGCCGTGGCGGCGCTCGAGCAGCACGCCGAAGATCGCGACGCACAGCAGGCAGGCCAGCTGGCCCCAGGCCCCGATGTTCACGAACGGCGTCGTGAGGATCTTCCACACCTGGTCGCCGGGCGGGCCGACGAGCGCGACGTCGCTGCGGCCGACGAAGGCGAGCACGAGGAAGCCGACGGCGCCGAGCACGACCAGGGCGATCGTCGCGTAGGGGCGCTGATCTGAGTCGGCGCGGATGCCCGGGATCTCGTTCGCCCGCAGCTTGCCGAGCGACGGCTTGGGAGCCTTGCGCCGCTCCTGCGGACGCGACTCCCCCGAGGCGTCGCGCTCGATCTTCGGCGCGCGCTTGCGCAGCCGGTTGCCGCAGTAGGGGCACTCCGTGATGTACGGGCTGACTTCCGAACCGCAGTGTTTGCAGACCACGAAGAGATCTGGAGCGCCGGCCATCGGACGTCGATGATAGGCGGCGGGTGGGCAGGACCCGTCCAGCGGCGAGGCGCGCGGCTGCTACCGTCGTCGGCATGGGTGGCCCACGCCGCTCGTGAGCGCTTGTTCTTTCCCAGCGGTTCGTCCGGGTCAGTTGAAGCACTCCCCCGAACCGCAACAGGAAGTTCCACATGACCAAGTCGTTCTCCGATCTCGGTGTGTCCGAGGTCGTCGCCAAGGCGCTTGCCGCCGACGGCATCGAAAAGCCCTTCGCCATCCAGAGCCTCGTCATCGGCGACGTGCTCGCAGGCCACGACACGCTCGTCAAGAGCCCCACCGGCTCGGGCAAGACGCTCGCCTTCGGCCTTCCGCTCGTCGACCGCGTCGAGGCCAACGTCGCCATCCCCAAGCGACCGTGCGCGCTCGTGCTGGCGCCGACGCGTGAGCTCGCCTCGCAGATCGTCGACGACCTGCGCCCGCTCGCCCACGCCCGCGCGCTCGGGATCACCGCCGTCTACGGCGGCGTCGGCCTCGAGAAGCAGGCGCGTGCCGCGGCCAAGTCGCACATCATCGTCGCGACGCCCGGCCGCCTGGAGGACCTGCTCCAGCGGCGCGCTTTCACCCTCGCGCACGTGAAGATGCTCGTGCTCGACGAGGCCGACCGCATGCTCGACATGGGCTTCAAGCCCGCCGTCGACCGCATCGTCCAGCTCTGCCCGCGCGACCGCCAGACCCTCTTCTTCTCCGCCACGCTCGACGGCGAGGCCGGCCGCATCGCCGAGGCCTACACGAGCAACCCGCGCCGCCACGAGCAGATCGCGACCGTCTCGCACATCGCCAAGGTCGAGCACCGCTTCCTTACCGTCGCCCACGAGCACAAGCTCAAGACGCTCAAGGAGCAGCTCATGGCCGCGCAGGACCTCTGCCTCGTGTTCGTGCGCACCAAGCGCGGCGCCGACCGCCTGGTGCAGCGCCTGGCCAAGGAGCACGTCGACGCGGTCGCGATGCACGGCGACAAGAGCCAGCGCCAGCGCGAGAAGGCGCTTGCGCGCTTCGAGGCCGGCGACGTCCGCGTCCTCGTGGCCACCGACGTCGCCGCGCGCGGCATCGACGTGGACGGCATCGGCCACGTGATCAACTTCGACCCGCCGGAGGATCGCGACGCCTACGTACACCGCATCGGCCGCACGGGCCGTGCCGGCCGCACGGGCGTCGGGACGACCTTCGCCCGCCCCGACGAGATCCACGACGTCGCGGCGATCGCCGACGACCTCGGCCTCGAACACCCCTTCGGCGTGCGCTCCAAGGCGCACCGCGGCTCACCCGGCCACCAGGCCGTCAAGCCGCCGCGCCCGAGCGGCGGCGGCGGACCGGGCTTCCGCGGCGCCTCGTCGGGCCGGCCGGACAACAGCGGCAAGGGCCGCCGCAGCGGCGCGCCCAAGCGGCGCTCCGGCTCGGTCTGATCTGAGTCGAGTCGTCGTCTCGTCCCACCCGGCGAGACGAAACGACTGTCTCGCGTCAAGGAATCGGCGCAGGTTGGCGCGTTGGGAGTGGGGTGATCGGGTCGTCTGACGGCGGCGTGATGGGCTCGGCGAGGTAGCGTTCG
>JAABUN010002716.1_pt1 | contig 30186 bp, 25 predicted proteins | sample 5559311 | NCBI WGS metagenome assembly JAABUN01 (sample SAMN10711877, study PRJNA513370) | rock metagenome | isolation source: Antarctica rocks | place: Antarctica: Victoria Land, Siegfried Peak sud | reverse complement strand
CCTGTTTGCGGCACGTCTCTTGATCGTGACGTAAATGCTGCCTTGAACATATTGAGCGCGGGATTACGCGCTCTCGGTATCCAATCCGTAGAAGCCCCGCCATTTATGGCTGGGGACTAATCACCGTTTTTCCGCAGAGGCATCAAAACAGTAGCACAGGCGGGTAAAAGCGCGCTTTGTGCATCAGCTAACACGGCCTCACTAATATAAAAAGCATAGTCCTCACTTCGCTTTGCCAAATCAAACACGAATCGGTTGGCTCCGTCCCAGCCCGCTCTTAAACCACGTCGTTCGCTTTCTTCGACGTAAAAGCGCAACACTTCCATGCCTTCGCCTGGATTAGAATACCGAGTCAAAAGCTCATCCAGGCACTGTTGGAGTCGCTCGTTCTCCATCGCGTGCTGAAGCTCATGGCGTCTTTTGTTCCGCTCTGTTTCTTCCAACTCTTCGTCGCTTTGCAAAAGCAGCAAATGAACGCGCGCATAGTCAGAGCGGTCATGCCACGACAGGCATTGAACTAAGCGCAACTCAAAAGAATCGGGCAAGGCGAGAAACATTTGCAGTGCCGTTTCGCGCAGTTCATCGTTTGAGTCGTGTTCGAGATGCCAACTCAAAAAGTCACTGGCCTTTAGCACGCCGAATGGCGTTGACAACTTGGACATCGCCTCGGACAACATTTCAAAACCTCGCTTCTGTTCCGGCTTCCAGATCGCTAAATCTTCGGAAGTGAACGTCATGTCGAAGTATGCGACGGGTTCACGGGCGAGATTTTCACAACTCTCAATGGCGCGCTCGATGACGAGTTCTTGTTCCGAATCAATGCACCTTTGGATGCATTCTATCGCGCGGGAGCGGAGCGTCGCTGTAGCTTTGGGATTCACTACAAACGCTCGACTTACAACTTGGAAGCTGTGACTGAAGTCAGAAATCGCTGTTTTTTCCAGAAGCGTATCTACTACATCTAACGGCGAATGACAGTGGTCGTGAGCATCCGCTTGCCGCAACCACTTTTCGCAAGCGGTAATAGCCGCAAGGTTCAAATATGAGGGCACTCCCATTCTCATGTCATACGATGCCAATTCTTTCAGCACCCGCATCGGGTGATCGGGAAGTTGGTGTTGCTCGCGCCCGTCGTCACGGCCTAAATTCCACAGCAAGTCCAGACATCGAGCCGTAAAAGAAGGATGATAAGCTATAATCCGTAGAATGGGTGGTAGCAGATAGAAAATCTCACTGTTGGCGGCATCTTTAACAGTTGCTTCAACCAATACCAATACCTGTTTGGATTGAGAGGGTGCCAGATTCTTCAGGAAGTTGAGCATTGCCCCTCTCGTGGGCACATCGGCGCTTTGATATTCGGAGTTCCAGTTGCGCCAAAACTCATCCAATACTTGTGTTTCCTGCCCCTGAGCCGCGCGGAATCGCCAATCTAATTCGGCAAGGTTGCGAACGACTTTACCCAAGCACACCGACAAAAAATGCTCTAAAACGCTCTCGCCGTAGGTTGTAGATTGTCCCGATGAAGTCAGACAAGCGCGATGCAAAATGTGGTCGGAAAGCACGTCGGGTGTTATCCGCAACTTGTCTCCGCGCCGAATTAGCACGCCGCCACTCTCTAACGCATCCAAGCCACGTATCATCTCTGCTGACGTGACCTTGAGGAACTCGGCCATAGTGCTGATGAAATTTGGGTCATCTATGCGAACGGGCGCAACCGCACTGACCAAATCCAGCAAGCGAGCCGCAAATTGAGAATCGCCATCCGTGACTCGCCCGATGATCTCTTCACGAAAACGGTCGAGAACGACAGCGCGAAATTCCTCGCTACGCTCTAAAAGTCCGATGCCCACCGCGCCGGATGCAAGCAGGCGCCCACCGACAGTCGTAACCAGAGGACAGTCGCGCGTGAGCCGTGCCAAATGTGTCGCATGAACTGCCAACGCTGACCCCAGCGATTGAGCCGCCAAATTCTCAAGGTCTTCGTGAGAGAGCCGCCCCAACTCAGGAAAAATCTTTAAGTCAGAACTTTTTACGAAATTCTGCGCCCGTGTTCGCAATGCTTCATCTGCAAAGGGACGGCACAAAAGCACGATTTTAAGCCAGGGCACCGGCATCGAAGATCGGGTGGCTTGAGTCGAACGTTGCGCCGCCAATTCCAAAAGTGGCCCTAATTCACTGGCACGATGGGCGTCATCAACCACAACAACGCAGGGTTTGAGGGGCAACTCATCCAGAGTTGAGGCAGAGAGAGCAATTCCCTCGGACATGAACCGCAACTCGGTGTCAGGGAAGTGAGTAGAAAACTCGTTGGAAAAAGCCTGTAACAGCTTAGTTTTGCCAGCACCTCCTTTTCCTGGCAGCAAGCAGATCAACTGGGAAGACGCCACAAACTCCCGCAATGCTTTCAGTTCTCCGCTCCTTCCCACTAATGTCCAACTATGGTTGAAAGACTCGTTGGCATCCATCCATCGCTGAAAGTAAGAGGAAGCGGAACGAAACGTCCCCAGCGAATCCAATCCTAAAAATTCGCGCCGCACAGCCGAACCGAAGTGCGTGTCGAGGAGAATTTGGGCCTCATCGAAATCCATTACTCGCGCTTTCTGCGACAAATCGCGCCCATCCCATAACTCCCATTTTGGGTGCAAATCACACGCGTCTCTCGCGCCAGTCGTCGCATCGCTCGTCAGCAAAATAACATAGTGGTCAGCAACGTAAGTTGCCTCTTGAACGGTTTTCTCTACATTTTTGACGGTGATTTTCCTCCAATGACGACACTGAAAAGCCCATCGCTCTCCGTTTTCCATATCGGCGACGATGTCGATCCCTTTTTGTTTGCTACCAGCAGTGCCGTAGAAACGCGCACTCTTCACATCGGAGCGGCGACTCACGTAATCCAGGCAAAAATCCTCGAACTTCTGCCAGGTCATTTCTGGATCGGCAAAAGGCAAACGCCCCAAGCGTGGACGGACAGGTGGAGTAAAGCTCATTTTGAAACAAATTTTGGTTCTACTATTGGACTGATCAGGCAAGTCTTTCCCAGCGTTCATGCGCCAATGGCGCCACGTTTAACTCGTCGCGTCGCGCGCGCCATTGCGGAAGATGCTCGTCCAGTAACTTGATAAATCGTTCGCTGTGCAGGCGTTCGGCCAGGTGCAGCAGTTCGTGAACGATGACGTATTCCAGGCACGGCAACGGCTTCTTGATCAATTCGAGATTGAGCCAAATACGTTTCGTCTGCACGTCGCAACTGCCCCAGCGCGTCTTCATGCGCCGGATGCTCCACTGCACGAGTTCGATGTCGAGCGTAGCCGCCCATTGTTCGATTAAAGGTGCAGCGATTTGGCGAAGTTGAACACGATACCATTCGCGCAATACACGCTCGCGCGCGGTCGCGCTACTATCGGGACGTGCGTGGAGTTCGAGCGTGTTCTGACGGAGTTCAACATGAGCAGCGCCGCGCGTGGGGATAATTTTTAATAGGTAACGCTGTCCCTGAAAATAGTGGCTTTCCAGATCAACCATCTCGCGCTCGCTCTGACGGGGTTGCGCGCGGAAATTCGCTTGCTGGCGTTTAATCCAGACCAACTTATCTACAACCGCCAGACGAACCGCTTCGTCGCTCAGGGCGCGCGGTGCAGCCACGCGCACGCGGCCATCGGGCGGGTAAACGCCCAAATGCAAATTCTTGATCGATTTGTGAACGACCGAGACCTTTACGCCGCCGACGCTGATTTGGCGCTCAGTATTCATGACGCGCCTCCACGATTTCCATAACTTGATCGGTGCGCTCGTCGTCGCCCAAAACGGCTTTGACGGCCAACTTCAATTTGCGAATCTTGAAATGATTGTTGCGCCAATCGTTCTGGCGATTCTTAGTCACGGCGTCATCCACGGCCAAAGCCAGAGTTTCATCTTGCCCCAGATTATCGAAGAGCGCGCGTTTGGCCGCTGTGTCCAGGCTCGCCGGATAAGTGTTGCTGCCCACTGCGTTGGGCGTGGCGACTTGTTTGGTCAACTCAACGATGCTGGCCAAATACTTTTCGTATTCGACAACGCCTTCTCTACGTTGCTCAATCAGGGCGTCGAGCAGTTCGGACATTTTCTCGTAGTATTTCGGGTTGATCGGCTGCTCTTTGATGATGAGCTTGCGGACGTTGTTTTCGATGGTTTCGGCGACCGCGCCTTCGCTGCTTTTGATGGCTTCGGGTAGGGCACCGATGGCATCGGCGCCGCGCTCTACGATGAGTTGGATCAGCGAAATATCGTCAAAAGCCGAGATTTTTTCGCTCTCTTCGGCGCGGATGTATTGGTCAATCAAATGGCGCATCGCCGGTTCATACATCTTCAGGTCAATGTAGTCGGCAGAGGCCAATTTGACTTCGCTTCGCACGCGCTCGAAGTGTTCGACTTCGGCCTTTAATTTCTCGATTTGAGCGGGCGTATAACCGGCCTGATCTAATTCGTTGGCGAGATTGGCGTAAGCGCGAATCAGCGCGGCAACGTGCTTGTAAAGCGACAGGCGTTTTGGCTCGTTCTCTTTCAGCTCCGATGCGTCGCTCGATTCGCCGCAGAAATAGCGCAGATAATCGGTGGCGTTGCGCGGCTGCGAAACTGGCTCGCACAAAGCGCGCACGGTTTCGAGGGCGTCTTCTAAACGTTCGCGGCCTTTTTCGATGCGATCTTCCAATAATCCGGCGACATCGCTTTTTTCGTAGCCGTCCAACGCGCCCGAAGTGTAGTCTTCAACCGCGCCTTCCAGACTTTTGAACAAGTCTTTATAGTCCACGATGAAGCCGTATTCTTTGTCTTCGCCGTCCAAACGGTTGACGCGGCAAATTGCCTGAAACAAGCCGTGATCGCGCATCTGCTTGTCTATATAAAGGTAAGTCGCCGAGGGCGCATCGAAGCCGGTCAGCAATTTATCAACGACGATTAGCAGCTTCATCTGCCCTGGCTCGTGGACAAATTTAGCTTTGACTTCGTCCTCGAACTTCTCGATTTTATTGACCGCAGTCGCGGCGGGTTCGCCAAACCAATCGGCGAGCATTTTCTGATAAATCTCGTATTGCCGCAGCCGCTCGGTCTAGCCTTCGCCACTCTCTTCCCCCTTGATTTGCGACTGCGACGGCTTGTAAGAAGTCACGATGGCGCATTTGCCTTTCAGATCGGTTTGCTCGAAGAGTTCGTAGTATTTAGCGGCCTGATAGATGCTGCCCGAAACCAGAATCGCGTTGCCGCGCCCGCTACTCAGGCGGTCACGCGTCTCCATGTCGAGCAGAATATCGGCGACGATTTTCTCCAAGCGGTCTTGCGACGACAGAATTTTTTGCAGCGTGCCCCAGCGCGCTTTGAGTTGGGCGCGCGCCAGATCGGTCAAGCCTTTGGTCTTGATTTCAAACCACTGGTCAATCTTCGCGGGCGACGCGATATTTTGCTCGATGTCGCGTGCCTCGTAGCGCAGATCCAAAACGACGCCGTCGCGCACGGCCTCATCAAATTTGTAGGTGTGAATGTAGCGCCCAAACACTTCGACGCTCTTTTGCTTGTCCAACTTGAGAAGCGGCGTGCCGGTAAAACCGATGAATACCGCGTGAGGCAAAAGATGCTTCATCGCACGGTGTAAATCACCCGATTGGGTCCGATGACACTCGTCCACGAAGACATAAATGTCGCCTGGCGCGTTGAAGTCTTTGGCGTTCAATTCGCCGATGAATTCGTCGGTGTCGTTCTCGCCGCCGCCGAACTTGTGGACGAGCGAACAGATCAGATTGTGTTTGCTGTCGCCCAGTTTGGCGAGCAAGTCGGCGCCGCTTTTGGATCGCACAATTTTCTCGCTCACGCCCGCGAAAACGCTTTCGATTTGCTCGTCCAACTCATCGCGGTCGGTGACGATCAGCACGCGCGAGTTGGCGATATTCTCCCGAATCCACTTGGCCAGCCACACCATCGTCAGGCTTTTGCCGCTGCCCTGTGTGTGCCAGATGATGCCGCCTTCGCGCCGTTTCAGAAAATCGCGTGCTGCTTGCACGCCGAAATACTGGTTGGGCCGCGCCAGCTTTTTGATGCCCGCATCGAAGGCGATGAAGTCGTGAACCAGTTCCAGAAAACGCGCGGGTTGACACATTTGCGCCAACTCGCGGTCGAGCCGAATCGGGTGCGGCGAACTCTGGTCTTCGTCTTTCCAGCCCAGATAATACTTTTCCGGCGTCTCGATGGAACCGTAGCGCAAGCCTTCGGTGTCGTTGCCCGCCATGACGAGTTGCATCGTGCCGAAGAACGGGCGAATGAAGATTTTCTTCTGATTGTCGAGGTTCTGGCGAATACCTTCAGCGACCGAAACCGTCGAACGTTTGAGTTCCAGAACGCCCAACGCGATGCCGTTGACGTAAAACACGATGTCGGGCCGTTTGGAATAAGTGCCCGCGTGGGCGCCCTCAACGGTAACTTCTTCGGCGATGGCGAAGTGATTTTTGTGCGGCTCCTTCCAGTTGATGAGCCACACGGTTTCGGTGTTCTCACCCGCTTCGGGCGTGGGCTTCACGCCATAACGCAACTCCCGATAAACGGCGCGGTTCAGGTCGTAAAGGCTCTTGCTTTTGTCGGCGGTAATCTGCTCGAACTTCCATAAAGTGCTGTTAATCAGACCCGCTTCCACGCCAGACTCTTTCAAATAGGCGCGCAACAATTCTGGCTCGACGTTACGATTATTCGGGCGGTCTTGCCAGTCGCCCAAACGTTCCCAGCCGATGCTTTGCAGCAACTTCATCACGCGATTCTGGGTCACGCGTTCTTTTTGTCCGATGGTATTCATGTGAGAGAGTTAGAATTTGTGGGCATCAGTCGCGTGCGTCCGGTGAGCAGTTCCTGCATCATGCCACGCTTGAGATCGCGCGTTTTGTCGCGCTTGGTTTCGAGTGCAGCGATTTCAGCGTCCATGTCGGAAAGAACTTCGGCGATAGCGATTTGTTCTTCGAGTTTGGGCATCCAAAATTCAAATCTTTTCATGTCCGCGCTATATAAATGGTAAACCGTTGTTCCCGTAACCAATTGCATAATTTGATCCTTTTGCGAACGAATGCTATGACTCAAGAACTCGCCATTGACTTCATTTTTGTCCGTCCGTATGACCAGAATATCGCCGCCTAAAATTACGCCATCCTGTTGTATGCAACTTGCAACGGCCAAGCCATTTGGGGTTACATCAGAAGTCGGCATCAAAACATCATTGGACAAAGAACGGAAAACGCCAACTGTGAGATTTGTTCTACTTTGAACGGTTGAGATTCTTTCGGGATAATCCAAAAATAGCTCGCCATAGTGAACGCAAAGCTCAGAACCATGCGAATCAAGTTCACTTTTCGGTAATCCTTTGCCTTTGTGAAATGAGGCTAAATCACCCAACTTGAGTTTATTCCATCCTTCTTTGGGACGTAGCAATTCGGAGCGTGCGGCAATTTTGAGGTCGCGCTTTTTGGCAATGAGCGCGTCCAACGAGACGATGAGTGCAGCCACGTCGCCCAAGGCGGCGGCGATGGCGCGCTGTTCGGGAAGCGGCGGAAGTGGAAATAGAAACTGAGAATACTCCTTACCATTAATTCCAGGTTGCCCGCTTCTCATGGAAGTTGTTCCAACCCAATTCCAATAAAATCCCGTTGTAACGCAGTAAGACAAATACTTTGCATCGATCTTTTTAGGATCAGTCGAGGCTTTGATCAAGAATCCTGCATAAACAAGAACGCCATCTTCTTTATTATACAGGTATGATTTTCCCACACTCGCTCCCGTTCGTGCAAAAACTATGTCTCCAACTTGCAAACAATAATTTTCCCAAAATGGGCTATTCACAGATGTTCTTCCTTGCGCTGCGAATCTTCCATCTTCAATGTCGGTAATTCTGATGTATGTGGGCAAACTACTCGAATAAGTGACAGAAGGCGCATTGATGCCGTAAGTCGGTGCCGAAATTAAGCACTCGCCCAGAGGTTTTACTTCCCAATCTTCGGGAATGATGCCGATTTCGCTTTGTTTATAACCCGATTTCAGTTCCATTTTGCTCCTTGCTTTTTAGTGCATTCTTTAGCACTATCTGGTGCTAAACGCCCATTTTTTGTGCATTTGATGCCATCTATGCACACGAAATGCGTATTTCTTGTGCATAGAGTAGGCGACATGAGTAGAAAAGTCGCTTTTCTTGTGCATAGCTCACTGGCTCGACGTGGCTGCTTCATCGGGCGTCTCCTTTGGTGTTGCTCACGCTCGACAGCAGGTCGTAAAGCGCGATGTTGAGATAGTAGCTCTGATTGCCAATCTTTTGCTTTCTGAGCAGACCGACGCCCACCAGTTCTTCCAGATATTTGGTGGCAGTGTTGCGATGAACGCGCAAGTCTTCCACGACAATATCAATTTTGGTGTAGGGATGACGGAACAGATTGTTGATCAAATCCTGACTGTAAATCTTGGGCAAATCGCTCCGCATTTTCTGCTTGTGTTCTTGCATCAGCGCGCCGATGCCGCGCACCAGAATCGTCGTCTGGCGCGAAGTGGTTTCGACGCCATCGAGCATATAAAGCAGCCACTCCTCCCACGCGCCTTCGTCGCGGACTTTTTGCAGCAGACGATAATAGCTCGCTTTGTTCTGGTTGATGTAGCGCGACAGATACAAAATAGGGCTGCCCAGCAAATCTTGCTTCACCAGATACAAGATATTGATGATGCGTCCGGTTCTGCCGTTGCCATCGTAAAACGGATGGATGCTCTCGAACTGATGGTGAATCACCGCCATTTTGGTGAGCGGATCCCAATCGCTCAACTCGTCTTTGTTGATGAAGTCTTCGATGTTTTTCATCAGCGCCACGATGTCGTCGGGATGTTGAGGCGGCGTGTAAATCACCTGACCGGTCTGCTCGTTTTTGAGCGCCGTTCCAGGCAAGCGGCGAAAGCCCGCGTTGTTCTTTTCGATGCACTCCTGAATTTGCAAAATGTCATGGTTGGTGAACATTCCGCTGGCCACGACCTGCTCGAAGCCCGTGCGCAACGCGGTCGCATAATCGAGAACCTCTTTGGCGGCGGCGGTCACGAAATAGTTGATTTGACTGTCGCTCTGGTAAATCTCATCGTGCGTGGTGATGATGTTTTCGATGGCCGAACTATCTTTAGCTTCTTGCAGCGACAGAGTGCTGATAAGAATGCTCTGGTTGGGAATGCTGGCCGCGACGCCTTTGAGTTCGGCCAGCGCCTGATGCGCGCGCGCCAACTTCTTCAAGACCGGTTTAGTTTCGATATCGCCGAGTTGCGGCAGCAGTGGAAGAGTGTGCATAGAGAAGTTTGGGGCCAGTTTACTCATAGTGAAATCCCATTTTCTCCAGATGCTCATCAACGCGTTGCGACAAGCATTCGACTTCCTCTGTCAACGCGGGCAACGGAGTTTGATAACGCTGTGCCAGTTGGCCGACGCGCCCCGCCAACGCCTGCGATACCCGATCCATTTCGCCCTCAATGGCATCGGCTAATGCGCGCAGCCATTTGTCTTCGACAACCAGTGTTTTTACTTCGTCCTCGCTCAAAGTGCCGTAGCGCGCGGCCACCGTTTTATCGAGATCGGCAGTGGCGGTTTTGAGTTTTGCTTTCGCTTCGGTTTCGCGGTCGAGCAGTTCGAGATAGGCTTGCAGCGCGCGCCGTTCGTCCTGCGCTTCGGCGTCGTGGCACACTTCTTTCATTCGAGCCTGCACCGACTTCTTGGAGATATTGCCTTTGTCGTCGCGGACTTCTTCGAGCAAACCGTCTTCGCCGCTGTTCTCTTCGCGCATCTCTTCCAACTCCTGCCCCAAGTTTTCGACTTGGGCTTCGAGTTCTTCAATCGCTTGTTGTTGCGCGCCATAAAAGCGCGCGACAATAAGCGCGGGCGCAATCAAATCGGCTTTATATTTCTGCTTGCCGATAACCAAATCGGGCTTTTCCTTGATTTTTTTGTCCTTATCTTCAATCGCCAGTCGCAGACGCGCGGCTTCTTTCCAGCCGTCGCTGACGATGAGATAAACGTCGTCCTGCATCGTCGCATCCCAGTAGTCGAGTAGGTGTTGATAAACATCGTAAGGATCGAGCAGGGGCGCACCGGCAAACAGTTCGAGCAGATGCTCCGAGAGTTCCTCAACCAACGATTTGGGCTGCGTTCCCATCGAAATCGCGCGCAGTTTCGGCTCGTTGTCGGCCTTCCATCGCTCGAAAAGCTGTGTCCCCGTCAGATGAAACTGGGTGAATTGCGGATGCCCGAAAATCGCGTTTTTGACTTCATCGGCCCCGACGCGCAAACGCGAAAAGCCAGCGCGCTCGTCTTCAAAGAGCAAGGCGCGCACGGCGGGCAATTCTTTCCAGTAAGCGCCCAGAGCATCAATATCGCTGTTGGGAATGCCGCCGCGCAGATGCGCTTCGATGCTCTGCTCGTCTTCGGGCGCCGAAGCGTCAATGTAGCGCGGAATGTTGAGGTTGTAATCGTGCTTTTCGATCTCGCGGGCCGAAATCATGCGCGAGTAGCGCGGCGCATCGAGCGTCCGCGAAAATGCGTCCACGATTTTGTGAATGTCCTGAGCGCGCAAGCGGTTTTTGTTGCCGTCTTTGATGAAGCCTTTGGACGCGTCAATCATGAAAATGCCACGCCTTGCGCCCGCGTTTTCTTTGTCGAGCACCAGAATACAGGCCGGAATGCCCGTCCCATAAAACAGGTTGGCTGGTAAACCGATAATGCCTTTGATAACGCCCTGTCTCACCAGATTACGGCGAATATCGGCTTCTGCGCCGCCGCGAAACAGCACGCCGTGCGGTAAAATAACCGCGCCTTTGCCGCTGCTTTTAAGCGAAGTCAACAAGTGCAACAGAAAAGCATAATCGCCGTTTTTTGCGGGCGGCACGCCCATCTCGAACCGTTTCCATTCGTCGGAAAACGGAGTAAGACCACTGCTCCAGGCTTTAGTAGAAAATGGCGGGTTGGCAACCGCGAAATCAAAGCGTTTCAAACTTCCCGCTTCGTCTTTAAAGTAAGGATTCGCCAGCGTGTTATCCTGCCAAATCTCGGCGGTGATGCAGTCGTGCAAGATCATATTCATCTTGGCCAGTGCCGCCGTCGTGTTGTCCATCTCTTGCCCGTAAATACTCAGATCGAGTCCCGCGTCCGAAAGGGCTTCGTCATGCGCCTTCAAAAGCAACGAACCCGAACCGCAAGTCGGATCATAAATCGTCTGGTCGGAATTGGTGGCCGCACCGATACCGATGACGCGGGCCATGATGCGCGAAACTTCGGCGGGGGTGTAGAACTGGCCTTTGCTCTTGCCCGATTCGGTGGCAAAATGGCGCATCAAAAACTCGTAGGCATCGCCCAACAAGTCGTCGCCACCGGCACGGTTACGGCGAAAATCAAGACCAGCGAACGTGCCGATCAGTCCGCCCAACCGATCTACCATGTCCTGACCTTTGCCCAGTAAATTCTCGTCGTTAAAGTCGGCGACTTTAATTTTGCCTTCTAATCCGTTGGCCGCCAGCAATCTGCCGATAGTTTTGTTGGTCTTGTCGCCGATTTCTTTGTCGCCCTTGAGCCGAACGAGCGCTTCAAAGCTGCCATCTTCGGGCACGCTAAGCATCGCGTCCTTTTGACTGGCGTATTTGTCCGAAACGTATTTGACGAAGAGCAAAACGAGAACGTAATCTTTATATTGCGAGGCGTCCATGCTGCCTCGCAGTTCGTCGCAGCTTCGCCAAAGCGACCCATAAAGTTCAGATTTTTTGATAGCCATAAATAAGGGTGAGTAAATCGGCGCCGCGTCGAGGCATTGCCGTTGATGAATAGAGTTTAAGCTGTTCTCACTATAGAAGAAGATGGGCAAGGCGTCCATAATGAGTCCGCAGAAAACTTGACTCGCAAATCCAAAGTGTAAATATTCTGTCCTCACCGTTTTTCTTTCTTTTTGGCTTCCGACTCAAGACCTACCACCTTCATTAGTAACTTTCCCAAAAAGGCAAATCCCCGCTCGACAATTTTGAAGAAGAGCTTGATCGCGTGCATCACAATATTAGACATTGCGGCGCGGAACTGCTTGCCCGCTTCTCCTGGTATGAGTGCAGAAAGAGAATAAAAGACCAAAAGGATGATAATGACATGAGCGAACTTTTCGATAAGCCAAACGGCGGGGCTTTTAAAGCCGGTCATCGCTTTGAAGCTCAAGTCTGGCGCGCCAGTGAAATTCAGCAGCAACCAGCGTCCGCCGAAAAAGAGTGCGGCTACAATCAGGAGACGGCTAACCCAGCCGAACGGAATGGAGCGGGCACCTTCTTCCAAGTCAGTCGTGCCACAGAAGTTGCAAAACAACGCATCGAAAGGATTGAGATGGCGCGTGCGGCCACGACAGAGACGCCCGCCAAACGAACGGCCACAATGCGTGCAAAGCGGCCCACCACCAGAAAAGTTACGGCAACGCAGACAAAATCGCATTAAAATACTCCTTGCCAGTCAAATTCCGCTTACTATTTTACACCGGACGTGTTTCGTAAAACATTATGCTGACGCGACTTATCGAGTATTTTCTCATCGGTGCTCTCAATAAAACCGTCGGTCGTTCCTCGACGACTGACACGGAAGAGCCGCCAACGGCTGATTTTCCTACGGATCACGCGGTCATCGGGCGCCTGATAAACAAAGAAGGTAAGGTCACAGCGCAAGAAGTCGCGCTTTCGCCCGAAGCGCGGATGCGCCATTTGTATCTACTGGGTGCGACAGGAACGGGCAAAACCAATCTGTTGTTGCGCCTAATCGAATCAGACATCGCCAATGCGCGCGCCTTTTGTGTGATTGATTTGCGCGGCGATTTGGTTGACCGAATTTTTCTTCGCCTGGCCGCCAACGCGCCGCCCGAAGAATGGCGCGAGCGATTATTGTTAGTGGATTTGCGCGAAGCCGATCACGTCGTCGGCTTCAATCCCCTGCTGGGCGAAGGCGACGTTTATGGTCGCGCGCTTCATCTGCTATCGGTTCTCAAATACCAGTCTGACTCGTGGGGCGTGCAGCTCGAAGAGACGCTGCGGAATTGTTTGCTGGCGTTGGCCGAAACCGGCTGGTCACTGTTGGAAATTGAGCCGCTGCTTACCAATGCTTCGTTTCGAGCGGCAGTTATGGCAAGTGTCACCGATTCGCGGGTGCGCTCGTTCTTCGAGAGACTTGAGGGTCTTTCTTCCGCCAACAAAACGACGTGGACTTTGGCGGTTCTCAACAAGATTACGCCGCTCTTATCGGTGCCTTCAATGCGACTAACTTTTGGGCAACAACGTTCGTTTTCGTTCCGCCACCTGATGGACAACCAACCAGGAATGATCGTGCTGATTTCGCTGGCAGTTGACCGTTTGCACGATGCGGCGCGATTGGCGGGCGGACTATTGGTGTCGGGTTTTCAGAACGCCATCATGTCGCGCGCCGACGTGCCCGAACGTGACCGTGTTCCGGCTCACCTTTATGTGGACGAATTTGAGAGCATGGCGAGCGACCGTTTTGAGGCGATTGTCGCCGAAGGTCGGCGCTTTGGATTGGGATTAACGCTGTCGCATCAGAACATAAGTCAGCTTTCGACGGGGCTTAGAAACGTGCTTCGCAACAATGTTCACACGCAAATCTACTTTCAAACTGGCGCGCTCGACGCTGCCGAATTAGTGAAAGAGATTGGCGGCGAGGATAAAGAAGACATCCGCTCGACGTTAATCTCGCAGGGCGTCGGCCAAGCCTATTTGATCAGACGCGGTCAACCAAGTGTGCGTGTTCAAGCGGCACATTGTCCCGATCCGCGCGTGAGTGCTGCTAAAGTCGCGGAAGTTCGGGCGGCATCCTTGGCAACTTATGCGCGTCCGCGCAGCGAAGTAGAGGCCGAAATCGCCGAACGCGAACGAAGTTATTCTGCTCCGACGCCAAGCGCGGCAGCCGCGCCGGTTTATGAGATTCGCCACTCCAAAACGGCTACGTTTAAGCCAGGAGCGTCTAAAACGCCAAAGCCGCGCAAACCAAAAATAACTGACTTACCCGAAGACGAGACCTAAACAATGCGTTCCCCTAAAGAATATTCATCGCCCGAAAAGCAAGCGCCGCGCAGCCGATTCAAATCGCAGAAAAGTGTTGGGATGCGCCTCGAAGAACGCGACGAGCAGATTTTGTGTGACCTGTTTCTGCATCGCCTCATGTCGCGCGGCCAAATCGAAAAACTCTACTTTACTTCAACTGTGCGCTGCAATGCGCGTTTACGGCTACTCTTCGATCACAAGTTCGTTTTGCGCCATTTCCCGCCCGCCGCACCGTTTGGGGCACAGGCAATTTACAGTGCCGGCAAAGCCGCGTTGCCAATTATCTCTCGGCGTTTAGAAATGGATTTGCCCGAAGCTACACGTTATTTCAGGCGCACTCAAACCCCGACGTTCATCGAACATACGTTGGCTGTTGTCGATCTTTGGACGGCTTTTAGAGAATCTACCGAAGAGAGCAAAAATGTGAATCTTGATCTGTGGCTGGCCGAAATGAAGTGTCGTCATGAGTGGGATATTCGCACGTCTGGCGGCAAATGGCACAAAGAATCCTTCAAACCCGACGGTTTTGTGCGATTGCAAACATCGAGCGGTTACTTCAGTTTTTTCATCGAAGCTGACTTGGGACACACTTCGTCTCGCCAGTTTGAGGGCAAATTACTGACGCATACTCGCTATTTGGAAAGCGGTTTGTTCGAGCAAACCTTTGGTTGTGCCAACTTTCGCACGCTGGTGATTACAACAGGGCAACGACGACTCAAAAACTTACGAGAAATTCTTGAAAAGAATGACTCTAAGCTATTTTGGTTCACCACATTTGAAGCGTTGTTTTACACGGGGCCATTGAATGCGATCTGGGAAGTGCCGTCACAAAACGAATCGGTTGCTTTGACCACATTGTCTTCGCCCGAACAACTTGCTAATACGGAAAAGTAGCTCTTGTTAGTCTGCAAATTCAAGAAAGTTTTGTAGGGAATGAACTGACTCACCCCAGAATTAGTCTTTTTTCGCTGCTGAAAAGGAGTTGGATGAGACGGCGGCTATCATTTCATCGAGAGCTTGGAACAGGCTCTTTTTACCGCTTGAGGCTTCCGAATCGCTGGCGTTATTTCCCAGCCAGGTGGCTCGGTCGCCCAGACGGAATGAAACGACCAGTGTCAGAGGCGTGGCCGATGTCAGTTGCCCGCGTGCAACCGCTCCACTGGCGGCAGAGATGAGACGCTCGGCACCATCGAAACACTTGGCAATGTAAGCACGGGCGTGATCGGGATCGGTGTAAACGCCGCCCCAGGGCAGTTGCAAGAAAATTCCCAACGGCCCCTGCACCAGATAAAAATGTAGACCGTAGGAATTGCTGCCGTGACCGTCGTGAACGATTAGCAGATAATCGGGCGCGTCGCCTCGCTCAAATTCCGCGATGAACTCTCTGACGCCCATGTAAGGCGAAGCGGGCAAAGGAAAACGCGTGCCGAAAAACCATCGGCCATAGATCTGAAACTCGTTTTTAAAGGCGGCGGGAATCGGTGGAAACGGCAAATCCGATTGCTCAAAGATTTGGCGAACTGTGGTCAGTGCCAGAGCGCCTTTGAACAGTGGCTCCCGCTCCTGATTGGCAAGGATCGTTTCCTTGTTCACGCTCACAAATCTCTGAATGGCATCACACAAATTGCTGAAGCTGGGGCGATGACGCATCAACGCGGCCAATCTGTCTTCTCCGTAGACCGTCTCTACCCAATCCGCAAAGATGTTGTGGTCGGCGTTGGCGTAACGCACGAAACCCGCGTTATCCTGGAAGTAAAGCTCTGAAATAGTCTCGCTCAATTCTTCCAGATTATGCACTACTTTATCCGGCTCACCATTTTGACCCGCAATGACCAATTCCCGCCCTGTCGGAACCGAAAAATAGCGTTTGTCGAGCGGGTGCAAATCTTCCAAAAGTCGCATGAATTCTCCTGATGAGGTCTGCTCCACATTTTATCAGATATAGCCCGACGAGTTCGAGTTATTTACACCAGAAAAGCTCCCGCAGCCTGGTGAGTGGAACGCGCGGCGCTTCGTAGCCCGCCGAATAATACGCCCGACCATCCTCGGTTTCGACGCGATGGCGCGGCATCGCCAGCGAGCCGACGAAAAGCGTGCCCAAAAAATCAAAACCCGCCTCGAACGATGTGAGACGGGTTTTATGCTGGGCGATTGTCAAACCCAAAGCGGAAAGGACAGCAGTCGCGTTTTCCAACGCATCGTCGGCGTGGCGGCGTTTGCGCAGAGGCACCACGAAATCATCGGCGTAGCGGATGGGACGCAGACCTTTGTTAATCAACGCTGCATCGAAGCCGTCGAGCAGAACATTACAAACGAACGGAGAAACCAAATCGCCCTGCGTGATGCCGCGCGGATTGACGACCGGCCCATTGCCCAGTCAGTCGGATTTTCCAGCCACAACGCCGCCAGCTCCAACGCGCGTTGGTCGCCCAACTGAACTTCGAGGGCGCGCAAAGCGCGGGGCCGCTCGATGGACTCGAAGCACTTTTCCACGTCCGATTCCAACACCCACTTTTTGCCTTTATCGCGCGCCCACTCGACCTGAGCGATGGCCTAATGAATCGAGCGCGCCGGACGGTAAGCGTGACTGCCATTGTAAAACCGTCCATCCACAATCGGCACCACGACGTTGAGGAACGCCCGTTGAGCGATGCGATCTCGAACCGAAGGCGTGCCGCACGGACGCCATCCGCCGCCGCTTTTGGGCACTCGCACGCCACGAAGTGGGACGGGCCGATAAGAACCAGAGCACAATTCGCGGCGCAAACGATGCAACCCCGCTTCGGGCCGACGCCCGAACGCGGGCACACTCACGCCATGCAAGACCAGGCGCGCTCTTCTTGCGCGCGACCAAACTCCAGGCATTCCACAGGTTCTCTTCGTTAACAATCGCATCAAACAAAGTCAGCATGAAATCTCCTTTTGGCAAACGCGCGATTTTACGCGAATTACCAGCAGAAGTTCACCGAAAATGCGCTAACCCCAAACGCGACTGATTTTCCACGCGTAGGAAAAATGCGCTCTCCAAAAGAGGTTAGCGCAAAAACAGTAATTTACGCTTGCACTCCACGCTCAATTCTGTTCTACTGTGGAAGTGAGTCCGCATTAGAGTGCGGATTGAAACTTTGAAAGGCTTTCTCAAACCCTTACCATGTCTTGTGGAAGTGAGTCCGCGTTAGAGTGCGGATTGAAACTTGTCCGGACCCACCGAAGCAGGAATCGGAACGTGTGGAAGTGAGTCCGCGTTAGAGTGCGGATTGAAACCACTCTCCTGTGGCATAGGCGACGTTGTTCTGAAGTGGAAGTGAGTCCGCGTTAGAGTGCGGATTGAAACTCGCTGAGCGGAAACACGCCCTGGACATAGGTCAGTCGCAGTGAGTCCGCGTTAGAGTGCGGATTGAAACTTCGTTGTTGCGCGTGGGCACGTTCTGAGTTGGTGTCGCAGTGAGTCCGCGTTAGAGTGCGGATTGAAACCTTGGAGTATTGTTGCCACAGATGACGAGGCCCCGTCGCAGTGAGTCCGCGTTAGAGTGCGGATTGAGCAGATAAAACAAGAACAGCCCGTCACGTTCAACGTGACGGGCTGTTCTTGTTTGGGTTGGTTCAGGTGATGAAGCTGTCGGGCGTTTGCGGGATTTCGCTGATGCCGAGCAGATGGCGCGTGCAACGCGGGCACAGCCGATAAACGCGCAGCGAATCGTGAGCGGCATCGAGTAGGGCGCTCGCTTTGGCTTCGAGTTCGGCGCACTCGCGCGGCGACAATTCGCACTCGAAGACGCTCTTTTGCACGCGAACGCCGTAGCTCACCATCAGATTGGCGATGCGACGCAAGCGGCGCGGTGAGGCGATGTCGTAGCAGATCAGGTAACGAGCGCGCATGAGAAATTCGCCTCCTTTAGCGATGATTGAAAGGCTGATAAGCATCGCCGCCTTCGATGGCGCGGGCCAATCGGCGCGACTGCGCCAGAAACAGACGGCGAAATGAGACCTGCTCGCCCGTGCGCGCATCGGTGAAGGGCGCATTGACCGCGCGTTCGTAGGCGGCCAGAAACTTCTTCATCGCCGCCGGATGTAGACGCATTTCGCCTTTGTTGCACTCGAAATCGCCGCTTTGCAGCGCACGCGTGTTGAAGAGCGCCAGCGCCAACCGATCAATCAGGGGCGCGCGAAACTCTTCGAGCAAGTCGAGCGCGAGCGCCGGTCGCCCCAGTTTTTCAGCGTGAAAGAATCCCAGATACGGATCGAGGCCACAGCTTTCGAGTGCCGTCCACAATTCGTGGCCCGCCAGCGTGTAACCCAGATTCAGCAGGGCATTGACCGCATCGGGCGCGGGACGTCGCGCACGGTTGCCAAATTCGAGTTCGGTGGGCAAAACCAGACGCAACGCCGCGAAGTAACGAACCGCCACACTGCCTTCGACGCCGCGCAATGCAGCCACGTCCACCGCGTGTTGCGCTTTGTGAGCCGCGTCTTTCAGACACTTCGCCGATTCGCGCAGTTCGTCGCCGTGCCCGTTGCGCGCCAGACGACATAACACCGCGCGACCGTTGCCGATTTTGGCGGCAGCGACGCGACGCGCGAAATCGAGACGAAAGTCGCCATCCCGATGCAATTCAAACTGTCGAATGCGCCGCGTGGCGTTGCGACCTTCGCCCGCAGTGGCGCGCCCGCGCAAGCGACCGTGCGACGAAACGAACGCGACGTTGCCGCCGCGCTGCCAGATCGCACACAGCGCCGCCGTCGTGACCTGAACCGCGCCAAAGACGACCGCGCCTTCGACTTCGCGCGCCAGAGCGCACAACACGGTTTTGCCGCCGAGTTCGACCAGCAAGCGGCCATGAGCATGGCGCACAACGGCGCCAGGTTGAGTCACATAAAGCGTGGGCACGAGCGTTTTTCCTCCGCATTAGAGCTTCGGAAAAATAGCGCGCCCAATGTGGGACGAGAATCCCAATAAAACGGGAATTTTTACAACGGCGCCAGATGAAAGCGGCCATCGCCCAAATCGGTGTTTTTGCCGACGTGCAACCACTCGCCCGCCACCAGAAACGGCAACAGCGACTCGAATTCGCCTTCGATGTCGAACGATCCCAGCAAACCCGATGCGTCAATCTCGCGGCCTTGCGTGCCCGAATAACGCTTGGCTTTCCACCAACTCAAATCGTTGCCAACGACGCGGATGGCGCCGTTTTCGAGAAACGGCAATTCGAGCCGACTCTGACCATGAAAGAACGCCAAATCTTTGAGCCGCCGATTGAGCGCCAGCCAGAACGCCATCCAATCGAAGTTTTCGGGGCGTAGCGGTAACGGATTGTTCTCGCCGCCACTCGTTGACAGCAACCGCAACGGGCGCACCAACTCGACGCGCAAGGCGCGGCCCCGCAATCCGGCGGCACGTTTCGCCACATCATCCCAATTAACGGGTTGCGCCGTTTCGTCCGGCAAACCAAGCGGTGCCGGACGCGCGCCGCTCAGAGCGCGCACGTTTTCGATGGCAAAACGCCCCGCTCCCTCGCGGAAATTATCGCCGACACCGATGGCGCCGCAACGCATCAGCGCCGAGCGCACTTCGGCGAATCGCCCGATGCTCTCGCCGATGAGCGTAATATCGAAAGCGAACAACTCACCCGCTCGATAAAGCTGTCGCCCGCCATCGAGCGGACACACGATGAGCGGACGCGGCACGTCGCGCCGTTTGCCCGTTGCCGTTTGCGTCTGCGACCGAATCAACTCGCCATAAACACACAACGGCCACGCGCCACACGACGGCTCATCATCGCGGCACAGCGCCGCACCATCGTCGGCCAACGCCCGCGTGCAATGCGATTCGCGCAGCACCCGCCCCAACGCGCCCGCTAACCGCGAGCCAGCATGATGCGATAATTGCATCTCGCTTTGCACACGCGCCGTGAATCGCCAGCACGCCCATTGAAGGGGAAATTCCATTCGACAAGTAAACCGCGTCCGCCAAAAATGCGCTAACCCCAAACGCGGCTGATTTTCTATGCGTGAGAAAAATGCGCTAACCCCGAAAAACTCACTTTCGCCGAGAGGTTAGCGCATTTGGCAGACATTGGCTTTATAAAGCCAATGTCGCCGATTTTCTGGTCTAAATTCGCTGCCAAAATTGCGGCAGTTTTATTGTAAAAAGGGTCGCTCGGAAAAAGGTTAGCGCAAATTCAGTAATTCACGCTTGCACCCTGAGCGTGAATCGGCTTGACTGTCGCAGTAAGTCCGCGTTAGAGTGCGGATTGAAACGAGTGATTTTCATACACATCGCTTAAAAACAATTTGTCGCAGTAAGTCCGCGTTAGAGTGCGGATTGAAACGGAACCGCAGGAGCGGCATCCATGTTTCGTTGAGAGTCGCAGTAAGTCCGCGTTAGAGTGCGGATTGAAACAGTGATATCCATATCCTGTGCTTGCGCACCGATGTCGAAGTGAGTCCGCGTTAGAGTGCGGATTGAAACTTACTCACCGCATGCGGCTCATTGTAGAGGTTGAAGTCGAAGTGAGTCCGCGTTGGAGTGCGGATTGAAACGCAAGATACTTTTTCCAATCACTCGCGTGAGCAGAGTCGAAGTGAGTCCGCGTTAGAGTGCGGATTGAAACAAAATACAACGATCCATGGGGGTTCTTTTTTGTCATGGAAATGAGTCCGCGTTAGAGTGCGGATTGAAACCCTCTTCCACAACAGCTACCTCAATCATTTCAATGGAAATGAGTCCGCGTTAGAGTGCGGATTGAAACTCTTTGCACTCGAGTGCGATGTTCTCGATCCATGCGTCGTAGTGAGTCCGCGTTAGAGTGCGGATTGAGCCGAAAAACAAAAACAGCCCGTCACGTTTGTGATGGGCTGTTTTTGTATGGGACGTGGGTTCGCGGCAGATTTGGTTTGGATTGCGCTAACTCGGCTCGTTGCTTTCTGTCGCACCCGACGCTTTCAGCAACGCGACTAATTCGGCATCGCCGTGTTCCAGAGCTTTCCGCAGATATCTCTCGCCGATACGTTTTAGACTGGCGCCCTGTTCCAAAAAGGCGCGGGCGAAAGGGGCGCGTGTTTCGACGGACTGTGCGTTGAACGCCGCCGAACAAACGGAGTCCAGTGCTTGCGCGGCGGAGTCGGCGTCCAAACGCGGAGCGTGGGGCCACAGCACTTCGAGCAAACGTAAATTCTGGCACGCAGCGATGATCTCTTTTGGGTCAGGACGTTCGCCCTGCTCCAGCAACAGGACACAGCATTCGGCGAGGGCGATTTTGGGCGCGGTGTCGGGCCGGTAATCTTCATTTCCGCTCTTGTCGGCCCACCTTGCGATGAGAAACAACTCGCGATCATATTCTTCCAAACACGCGGCCAGAGGTCGCGCGGCGTCGGTGTTCGCCCCGCATAACGGCACCTTCCACGCGAGCAGTTGTTGTAGCGCCTCGACGCGTTCGCCCATAGCGGCGACTCCAACGGCGGTGTGAGAGCCGAAATACGTCTGCTGACAGGCGTTGGTGTCGGCTCCGGCATCGCGCAGGGCTTGCAACAAAGGCACATCACCACGCGCCGCCGCATGCAGCCACGCCGTCATCGAATCGTGATTGGCCATCGCTTTTTTCTTATCCCCGACGCGCGCAGAACTCGCTTCCTGCTGCGTTGGTTCGGGCATCGCGCCGCCAACGGGCGCTTCCAAATCGCCGCCCAACGCCAGAAACACGCGCACGGCATCGTGGCTGCTGTTGGGTTCGTCGTCGCATGTCGCGCAGAAGGCGTCTTGCCCATTCGCTATGACGGCTCCGGCCCTGCGCAAAATGCGAATGACGGGCAGAAAATTAAGCGTCACGGCGAGCTGAAGCGGGAGTGCCTAAAATAGAGTGGGCAGAAAATCGGAAGGATGAACGATGCGGTCTGGGTATTTGTAGCGCGACAAGCAACAGAGATTGTAGCAGGTGATGAACAGTCGCAGAATGGAACGAAACTTCGAGAGATGACGCGGGAAACAGCGGCCTCTGCGATCCAGAGCGGGCACATAACAGCGCAAGTCGGCATTTGTGCCTTCAACGGTGTAAGTTTGTTCTTTGCCGGGTTCGACGTCGTGGAAGGCGCTTCTTTTGCCCTGCCTGTAGACCAGTTCTTTGTAAGTGATTAGCCCATCACTGAAGAACTGAGTGACCCTCTCCACCAGAGCAAAGGTGGTGTCTACCAGTGGCTGCAACGTTTCGTAAGTGCGCTCTTTGACTACATCAAAGGCCAAAAGCGCGCGCGTTTTTCGGTTGACAATGGTGGCTAAGTAGAGCCGTCCTGATTCGTAATCTTCGGCACAGCGCTCTTTTTTTGAGCGTGAGAAGGAGAATCTGATGGAGAATCTGATGGAGAATCTGTTTTGAGGGTCGGGTTTTTACCCGTTGCTTTGGCGGTGCAAAAGGTGTAAAGCTCATCTTGCTCCATGATCTCTCCGCACAGATCTGCCAGTTCTGGTGGCACCAGAGGAAGGCCGCTTTGTTCGAGCTTTTGTCCGGCTTGTTCCAGCCAGTTCGCCACGCTTTGAGGCGACACGCGCAACAGACGGGCGACTTTGCGCTGCGAGAGTCCTTCCAAGCTATAACGCACCGCTTCCTGACGCACAAAACTGTCGTAACCATGCACTTTATGTTGAGGTGTGTAAGTGCGACGGCACGCGCAGCAGAAAAAACGAGAACTGCCGAAGCGGGTCAAACCCGCTTTGTTTTGGCGCACGCAACTCTGGCAATGAGGACACTTGGACATTCAGAAAAAGTTTAACTGCTCTGTCTTCGGCACTCCCTATCGGTAATCAGCGTGCCGACGACACTCAACAGCACCACGACAATCCAGTAGAGTCCTGGCTTGTATTGGCGCGCGCGAAATTGAAAGCCCAATGCGACGACCAGCAATGCGCCCATGATGTAAGTCGTGTTGGTGAGTCCGACGCCGAGGTTAGTGTTGAGAAAATCGGCGGCGGTTTCGCCGACGGTCGTGCAGAGAATCTTGATAATCCAGAAGAAAATCGTGATCTGTGGCACTTTGTTCAGCATTTGGTGCGCCAGCGAATCGGGTTTTGATGCCGGCTCGATGGCGGGGCCGTGAGTGAGAGAGGATGGTGGTGTCATGGTGTGTCCTGTTAAAGTGCGCTTTAACGGGACACATTACACAATTTTGGTTTAAGGGGACTTTGTGAGTTGGGTGAGATTCCTCTCAGAGAGCGACAACGGTTCTCTCTTAGCCACCCGATGCGCCTTCAGCCCACGCGTGGAATCCTTCTTTGAATCCGTAAAACACGATGACAAGACTGGTTATCGGGTCGGCCCACCACCAACCGAAAGCGGCATTTAGCGCCACGCCGACGAGCACGCAACCCGCCAAATACGCGTCCACGACCGTCACGCGCGCTTCGGTTTGCAAGACTTTGTTGCCCAATTGCGCGCCGGTTTTCGCTTTGCCCGCCGCTAAAGCCAACATCACGACAAACGTCAGCGCCAGCCACGCCATGCCGACGGGCGAAGTGTCGGGGCGAACCTGGGCCAGCAGACTGCGCGAAGATTGAACCAGGACGTAAAATGCCAACGCGAAGAACGACGCTCCAATCAGACGCAAAGCCGCGCCTTCTCGCTGCTGACTCACGCCTTTGAGTTGCCAGATAACAACCGTCGAGGCTCCGATTTCGATGAGCGAATCCAAACCGAAACCGGCCAACGCCACCGAACGCGCCGCCGTCGTCGCCGCGATAATGATGGCGGCGCCGACCACATTCCAGCCCAGCGTAAAGTATTCCAGCCACAGGCCACGCCGCAGCAAAATTTCATGCTGTTTCATCGCTAATATCCGTCTCCGGTTCGGCGTATTCCTCTTGCGCCGCTTCGCCGATTTGCAAATCGTGTTCGCCGATTTCCCAATGCTCGATGTGCTTGTAAACCACGACTTTATCGTGCAGCAAGTCGCCGTGCTTGCGGCAGAAAAGTTCGAGTTGAGCGCGCGGGCCAATCAATTCCACGCACAGCGTCAAACGCGAATTGGGAATCTCCGCGCCGTCCGCCTGAACAGGGCCGCCGCCGTTAAAACCATAATGCGTGTGATGCGCGGTCGCGTTTAAAAGGCCGTCTTGTTTTGCCGACTGGATGATTTCCACGTAGAGCGGCGTGCTACCGGCGAGCATCGCTTTCAAACCCTTGCGGGTTTTGGCGCGCCGTTCGCCCGGCGTCATGTAAATGCGAACCTGCCCGATTTCGCGGGACTTGACTGTGTGATTATTTTGCATTGTTAAGACTCCATTTTGTCTGTCTTCTGCCTCTTCGTCTGGCACGGGATGACTTCCGTTGCGCCAACGGGCGAGCGGCACTTCCCAACCCAAACGCAATTCGCGCGCGACGCGTAGCGAAGCGTCGGGCGGCAATTCCAGCGCGTCAAACTTGGGCGTGCCGATGCGCTGCGACAGGTAAATTCCCGAATGCCCGCTAAACAGGTAAGCCAGAAAACAGGCGATTGTCAGGTAAACCGTGTATTGCGAGCCGAACAGTTCGATTCCCATCAGCGTGCAGGCCAATGGCGTGTTGGTCGCGCCCGCGAACACGGCGACGAAACCCAATCCGGCGAACAAATCGACCGGCGCGCCGAGCATTCGGGCCAACACATTGCCCAGCGCCGCGCCGATGAAAAACAACGGCGTCACTTCGCCGCCCTTGAAACCGCTGCCCAGCGTGATGGCGGTAAACAGCAGCTTCCACCACCAACTCCAATCGGTGGCGCCCTGCGGCGAAAAAGCGGAGACAATCGAAACCGCGTGCGGATCGGGCGACGAAACGCCCAAACCCAAATAATCGCGCGTGCCCAGCAGATAAACCAACGCGATCACGCACAGACCGCCCACAACGGGCCGCAAAATCGGCTGCTTAATCGTGCGCTTGAAAAAATGATTGATGCCGTGCGTGAGTTCGGCAAACAGCGTGCTGACCAGACCAAACGCGACGGCGGCCAACGCGACCTTGCCCGCCAACAACCAGTCGAATTGCCCACCGCCCAGTTGCGACGCGGCAGCGGAAATCGCGTATTGCGTGTGGTGAATGCCCCAGGATCTGCACGCCCAGTCGCTAATAACGGAGGCGATAAGACAGGGAATCAGCGCCTGGTAATTCATGCGCCCGACCGCGAGAACTTCCATCGCAAAGACGGCGCCGGTGAGCGGCGTGCCGAACACCCCGCCAAAGCCCGCCGCGATGCCAGCCATGAGCAGGATTTTTATATCCGCGTTGCTCAGGCGCAGCCAGCGCCCGACCGCCGAAGCCACCGAGCCGCCCATTTGCACTGCCGTGCCTTCGCGCCCCGCCGAACCGCCGAAAAGATGGGTAATCACCGTCGTCACCAAAATGAGCGGAGCCATGCGGCGCGGCACAATGATCGAACTATCGTCATTTTCGTGTCCGTGAATGGCGTCCATCAACAAGTTGTTGCCGCCTTCGGACGAGCCGCCGATCCAGCCATAAAGCGCGCTAATTGCGGCTCCGGCAACCGGCAGCAAAAACAGCAGCCACGGCTGCTCCATCCGCGTGTCTGTGGCGCGTTCGAGCGCCCACAAAAACAGCGCACACGCCGAACCGACGGCAGCGGCAATGGGCGCGACCAGACACAGCCACTTGATAACGTAAGTGCCTACAACCAAATGTTCGCGCGGATTCCAACGAAACGACATCAATATTTTTCCTCGAATTGGTGTGACACAAACGCAAAAAAGCCGCGCCGATGCCCACGAAAATCTTTCATTTCGTAGGAGTCATCAGCGCGGCCTCTAAATTCATCGAGAGCAACCGGCAATTCAGGCGAACTCCATCACCTTTTTCAATTGTCGCAATCCATTATACGGTTGGCGCTTTAGCGCGTCAAGTTTTAGGTTTTGGTTCGGCACCGGTTTCATGCCCTGCCTTGAGCAATGTTTGGGTGGCCACGACTTCTCGCTCTAATTCGCCCAACGCATCCGCTTTTGCCGAAGCCTCGAAAGGAATGAGCAAGCCTTGCCCCTAACAACGAACCGTTTCGCGTGGCCACTGCGTAAGTCCTAAACTGGTTCGAGCGCGACGAAGAGCGGGAAGTCGAGGCGTAGTTTTCAATTGAGTAGAGCGGGACTTACGTCCACTTCCAATCTTTAGGTCTTCGGAGAAACGCCAATTGGAAGTGGACGTAAGTCCCGCCAGACGACAGCCAATGGATTGTAAATCGAAAAGTTCCGGCGAGTTAAAGCGCCGAAACTTCGGCGTATTCGCGGGCGGCTTTGGCTTGCTCGGCGCCCAGATGCGCGCGGCGCGCGGCGGCGTCGTAGCGTTTGGCGTTGTAGTCGCCCAGCGCGGCGCGATAGTTGGTTTCGGCCAGAGCGCGGTAGCGGTTGCTGGCGGCGTTGTCGAAGTTCGCGGCGCGATTGGCTTCGTCGAAGTTGCGCCTCAGTTCGCGCGCGGCGCGCCCAGCATCGTCGGTTACGGCGTTGACGACGGGCGGCGGCGTCAATCCCGCCACGCGCGCAAGGGGAGCGCCACTGGCATCGGAGAGCGCGCGCGCGGTGCGGCTCAAACGCTCGCTACCTTCGGCGAGGGCGAAAGCCTGCGCGTAATTTTTGGCGCCAAAGACGCTTTGAGCGCGGCTGTAAAAGCTGCGCGCCGCCGCCGCCACGTCGCGGGCGTCGCCGCTCACATCGCCGACTTCGCCCGCCGTGCGATAGGCGCGTTCCAGGCTGCGCGAGGCGCCCAGAGCCGTGTTCGCGTCGGGCGGCGTCGGGCGCGGGCCGTCTTTTGGCCCGCCGGAGCCACCTTTTGGCCCGTGTTTGGGGCCTCTGCCGGGGCCACCTTTTGGCCCACCGGGGCCGTCGAAGTCGGGGCCATCATGGGGCGGCGCGGGCGCACCGGCGACGGGCGCGGGGGGCGTCGGCGGCGCGGGCAGATTCGAGCCGGTGTTTTGGGCGATGACGACGCCAGTCGTGGTGAGGGCGAGGCCAGCCACCAGCAACCACAGCGAGCGGCGCTTGCGGGTCTGCGGTGAAACGTCGCGCAAGCGATGAATCAGGGGAGGAGTTTCGATGTTCTTGAAATGTTTCATAGTGTTGGGGCGCTCTCTGGATTTTCGACGGGTGTCGAGACGAGGTGCGCCGGATTCACAATTAATTCTCCCTGTTTTTGCTGAAGGAACCCTGAAACGAGGCTGAAAGTTTTTTCAGGTCTTCTCTTCTGTGGCGGCTTAAACTTGCGGAATGCGAGTTTTAGTTGTCGAAGACGATCCGGCGATTGCGCGCGTTTTGCGCGAGGCGATGCGCGAGGCCGGCTACGCGCCGCAGTGCCAGGACAACGGCGAACGCGCTCTGGCGTTGGCTTCGCGCGAAGCCTTCGATCTGCTGCTGCTCGACGTGATGTTGCCCGGTTTGGACGGGCTGGAAGTGTGCCGCCGTTTGCGCGCGCAGAGCATCGAAACGCCGATTTTGATTTTGACGGCGCGCGACACTCTGGACGATAAAATCGAAGGTCTGGACGCCGGGGCCGACGATTACTTGGTCAAGCCTTTTCACATCGCCGAACTTTTGGCGCGCGCGGGCGTTGCTGCGGCGCGGCGTGGGCAACGCCACGCTGTTGCAGATCGGCGATTTGACGCTCGATCCGCTTTCGCGGCGCGCGGCGCGCAACGGCCAAAACATCAAACTTTCGGCGACAGAATACGCGCTTTTGGAATATCTGATGCGCCATCCCGACCGCGTTTTGACGCGCGCGGTGTTGCTCGATCACGTCTGGCAATACGATTTTGAAGGCCAGGACAACGTGCTGGAAGTTTATATTTCGGCGCTACGCCGCAAGATTGACAAAGGCCATGTGTTGCCGCTGATTCACACCGTGCGCGGCGCGGGCTACCGCATGAGCGTGGACAAATGACCTCTTCGATGCGGGCGCGCATGACGCTGGGATTGACGCTTTTCATCGCCGCGCTGACCGCGCTGGGCGGAGCCGGTTTGTGGCTGGAAGCGCGGTCTCAGGCCCGCGCGGGCGCGCGGGTTTTGCTGGCTGCGACCGCCGCTCGCGTGCGCGAGGAAGTCCGTAACGGCGCGAATTGGCCGCAAATCGCCGCCGCCGTGCGCGACCAAAATCTCAACGCCTCGACGGGCGAAGTCGAGCTTTGGCGTTTGGGGCCGGAGGGCCGCGAAGTCGATCACGTTCGCGCTCCCCACGCGCCCAAAATCAAAGCGCCCAGAGCGCCCCAGCCGCCGGGTTCGCTCGCGCCGGGGATTTCCGCGCCCAAAACGCGACCGATTCCGCCGCTCGACGATCCCGGCGGCTGGATGACGCGGCGCGTGACGTGGCGCGGGCAGACGCTTTTGGTGGGCGTGCCCTGGCACAAAACGCGGCGCGCGCTCGACGCGCAGGCGTTGGCGCTATTGCTTTTGGGGCTGCTCACGTCGGGCGCGGCGGGCGCGGGCGCGTGGGTTTTGGTGGGTCGCACTTTGTCGCCCATCGAACGGTTGGCGGCTCAGGCACGCGCGCGCGCCGCCGAAGGGCGCGACGCCGGAGCCGTCGTGCTGCGCGCGCCTTCGCCCGACCGCGAAATGCGCGAGTTGGTCTCGACCTTCAACGCGTTGCTCGACAGCGTGGCCCAAACCGCGCGCCAACGCGAACGCTTTCACACCTCGGTTTCGCACGAGCTTCGCACGCCGTTGCAAGCCCTGTCGGGCACGCTGCAATTGGCGCTTGCGCGCCCGCGTCCGCCCGAAGAACTGCGTTTGGCGCTGGCAAATGCTCTCGACCAATCGCAGCGTTTGAACCGGCTGACGCGCGATCTGCTCACGCTCAATCAGTTGGAAAACAGCGTGGCGGCGACTTCGCGCGAAAGCGTGGACGTGGCTCAGATTTGCGATTTGGCGCTCTCGTCGCTGCAAGACGCGCTGGCTCAAAACGCGCTGCAACTGAGCGAAACGCTGACGCTGCTCTCGGTGCTATCGCGGCCTTCTCACCTCGAAATGCTGTGCCGCAATCTGCTGGAAAACGCCGTCAAATACGCGCCGTCGGGCGCGAGCGTGAGCGTAGAAACCGTGACGCGCGAAAACGGCGGGCCGTTGCTGCGCGTTTGCAACTCGACCGCGTGGCCCGTCGAAGGCGATTTGAACGCGTGGCTGGAGCCGTTCTATCGGCCCGACGCCGCGCGCAGTTCGGGCGCGGGCGGCAACGGTTTGGGCCTGGCGATTTGCAACGCGATCTGCCAGGCCAACAATTGGACGCTGCGCCTCGAACCGTTCTGTGACGGCGCCCCAGGCGTGCGCGCGGTTGTGCGCTTCGGGTGAACTCAGTCGCGGCCCAGCATCACCAGATAGACTGCCACACCGACCAGCACCAGTGCTAACGCGGTGTTCCATTTCAGCTTTTCGTGGAAGGCGAACCACGCGTAAATCACGAAAATCGAAAGTGAAACGCACTCTTGAACGATTTTGAGTTGCGTTACCGAAAACTGCGATGAACCGATCCGGTTGGCTGGAACTTGAAACAGATACTCGAAAAACGCGATGCCCCACGAGATGAGAATGACGACAAGTAACGCTTTGTCTTTGTGCTTGAGGTGACCATACCACGCGACGGTCATGAAGGTATTGGAAAGGACGAGCAAACCGGCAAGCTGCGCGAAAACGGGAATTTTGAAGTTCATTTCAATTTCAATTGGTTGCGACCTTCGCGCCATCGGCGCATACCACATTGTCCGCTAATCGCAATTTTTTCGCTTGGTTTGACGCCGCTGATATTATCGAAAACGGTCGAATTTGAGCAAAATTACTTCAACTAAAAGGAGATGAACCTTTAGCTTCCTGTATCCACTTATTCAGGGAAAGATCAACAACGCTTTAGCCGAGTCTTTTGGTCAACGGTCAAAACCGAATGCTTCGACAGCTTCCGCGATGACATTCCCAAAACGCGAGCCGGGGCACTGCGTTCTTTGTTCCACACCGTCGAACTCTTCTACAACAGGGAGCGCCCCCACTCGGCTCTGGGATACAAATCACCCGTTCAGTTTGAACAAAGCTGGACACAATAAAACTTCACACAGATACACTCCGGCTATTCGAGGAAAGATCAAAAGATTAGCGCAGCGCCG
>JAABUN010002715.1_pt1 | contig 30188 bp, 26 predicted proteins | sample 5559311 | NCBI WGS metagenome assembly JAABUN01 (sample SAMN10711877, study PRJNA513370) | rock metagenome | isolation source: Antarctica rocks | place: Antarctica: Victoria Land, Siegfried Peak sud | reverse complement strand
AATTTGCACCGTCACCTCCTGCCCCTCGGTGACCGCGTCCCGGACCCGCCGCACCCGCATGGTGCCGAGTTCGGAGACGTGTACGAGGCCCTCGATGCCGGGGGCGACTTCGACGAACGCCCCGAACTCCATGATCCGCGTGACTTTGCCGGTCACCCGCGCCCCCGGCTTGTGCGTCAGGGCGAAGTCGTCCCACGGGCTACGCAGCAACTGCTTCAGGCTCAGCCCGATCTTGCGGGCGTCGCGGTCGAGCCGGTGGACGATGACTTCCACCTTCTGGCCAATCTGCACCACCTCGGACGGGTCGCCGATCCGCGACCACGACATTTCCCCGGTCGGGATCAGGCCGTCGGCCCCGCCCAGGTCGACGAACGCCCCGAACGGCTTGACGCTGCGGACGATCCCCTGTTTGACTTGTCCCTCCTCGATCGCCGCCCAGAACGCCTCGGCCTGCTCCTGGCGTTGGCGTTCCAAGAGGCCGCGGCGGCTGACGACCAGGTTCCGCTCGCTCGGCTCCAGGTCGGTGACGACGCACTTCAACTTCTGGTTGACGTAGTCTTCCGGCTTCTCGACCCGGTACATGTCGATCTGGCTGATCGGCATAAACCCCTTGATGCCGTTGACTTCGATCTGCAGCCCAGTCTTGCTCTTGTTCAGGCCGGTCACCTTGGCCTCGACAATCATGCCGCGGGCCAGGCTGGACCAGTCGGTCACCGTCTGGGCGCTGCCGTGCATGGTCAGGACGAGCAGGCCGTTGGCCGCGTCGTACCGCTCGATGTCGAACTCGACCTCCTCGCCGACGGCCGGCATCTTGCCGTCGAACTGCAAGAGTTGCAGCACCCCCTGGCCGCGGCCGCCGGGCACGTCGACGAACACGTCCTTGCCGTGGACGCCGAGCACCTTGCCCCGCTTCTTGGGTTGGACGCCGGGGATGATCGCCTTCTGCTTGGTGCGCGTCTCCTCCTCGACGATGGTGCCGGACACGTCGAACCCGGCCAGGGCCGCGTTCATCTCGGCTTCGAGGCTCGCGTCGAGGTCTTTCATGTCCGGCCGGAGCGCGGCGAAGTCGCGCTGGTCGAGCGGGGCAGGCTTCGTGCCGTCGGGCTTGGGCCGGTCGCCGCGGGGCGGGGGCCGGCGGGGGCCGCGGTCGTCGCCGCGGTTCACTGGCCCCGGTTCCGGCGGGCCGCGTCGGGCGTCGGGCGGCGGGGCCGGTTGGGCGGGGGCGGGGGCGTCGGGCGGGGTGGGGTCGGGCACGGGGTCGTCCTCCGGGGGCATTCCCTTCAAATTACCCGTCCGCGGCCGCCCCGACAACGCCACCCCGGCCGGTCCGTACATTCACCTCATGTGGATTTCCCGGCGGCACCTGAAACTCGGCGTCCAGGGGGCGGTCGCGGTCGCGGTGGTGGCCGCCGTCGGCTGGCACTTCGCCCGGCTGCTGCGTGGCAACCCCCTGTCGGATGCCGCCGTCACCGTCCGGCCGGGGTATCTGGTCGCGTCCGGGGTGTGCTATCTGGCGGCCCACACCCTTTTCGGCACGTTCTTCTGGCAACTGCTGCGGTGCGAGGGGGCGCGGGTGTCGTGGCTGGCGGCGGTCCGGGCGTACTTCGTGAGTCAAGCCGGCAAGTACGTCCCCGGCAAGGCGTGGGTCCTCGTCCTGCGGATGATGCTGCTGCGGTCCTACGGCGTCAGTACGGCCGTCGTCGGCGTCACCGGCACCTACGAGACGCTGACCACGATGGCGGCCGGGGCGGCCGTCGGCGTGGCCCTGCTGCCGTGGAGCGGGTGGAGCGTCGCCATCGGGTCGATGGAATGGCTGGGCTTCCTGCTCGTCGCCGTGCTGCCGGTAGTATTGAGTCTGTTTAACGGCGTGCTAGTCAAAGTCGTCCGGCGGCTGCGGAAACCCGGCTCGACCGACCTCCCGAGTCCGCCGGTCTGGCTGTTGTGCGTCGGCTTGGTCCAGGCGTCGGCCGGGTGGTGCCTGTTGGCCGCGGGCGTCGGGCTGGCACTCATGGGGCTGCTGCCGGACCCGGACGCGGTGCAGGCGCTCGCGTTCCCCGGCCTGTTGGCGGCCGTCGCCTTGTCTTACGTGGCCGGGTTCGCGTCGCTGATCCTGCCCGGCGGGCTGGGGGCGCGGGAACTGCTGCTACAACAGATGCTCGCCGCCCAACTCGCGGCCGTCGGACTGGTCGGGGCGGCGGCGTTCGGGGTGGTCGCGGCCCTGACGATCCGGCTGGCGTGGACGGCGGCCGAGGTGGTATTCTCCGCTGGGTTGTGGTGGGTCGCCCGGCCGAGAGGTACGCATGGCTGACGCGGGCCTGTCGCTGGTCGTTCCCGTCTACAACGAGCGGGACAGCCTCACCACCCTCCTGGCCGAGATCGCAACGGTGGCGAAGGCGTTGCCGCACACGGTCGAAGTCATCTTCGTCGACGACGGCAGTACCGACGACTCGTGGGCCGTCGTGACAGGTCTGGCGGCCGCCGACGACCGGGTCCGGGGCCTGCGGTTCCGCACCAACTTCGGCAAGGCGGCCGCCCTCCAAGCCGGGTTCGCGGCGGCGACGGGGGACATTGTTTTCACCCTCGACGCCGACCTGCAGGACGACCCGCACGAACTGCCCCGGTTCCTCGAAGCGTTAGGCACCGGGCTGGACGTGGTGAGCGGGTGGAAGAAGAAGCGGTACGACCCCTGGCACAAGGTGTTCCCGAGCCGCGTCTTCAACGGCATGGTGAGTCGGGTGTCGGGGGTCAAGTTGCACGACCACAACTGCGGGTTCAAGTGCTACCGGGCCGCGGTCCTCAAGGAAATCCGCCTGTACGGCGAACTGCACCGGTTCGTCCCGGTCCTGGCGGCCGCCCGCGGGTTTCGGGTGGGCGAACTCGTCGTCCACCACCGGGCGCGGCAGTTCGGCCGGTCGAAGTTCGGCTGGCAGCGGTTCGTCAAAGGCTTCCTCGACCTGCTGAGCGTCCGGTTCACCACCGCCTACGGCCACCGGCCGATGCACTCGTTCGGCACCCTCGCCCTGGCCGGGTTTGCCCTGGCCGGGCTGTTTGCTATCGCGGCGGCGGGTGTGTGGGCCGCCGGCTTCTCGGGCGTGCAGGCGTTGGTGCTGCTCGGCACCGCCGGGGTGTTAACGGTCCTGGCGGGTCAGGCCGGGTTGGCGGGGCTGGCGGCCGAGTTGCTGGTGGCCAAGATGGCGGGCGGCCCGACGCCCTATGCGATCACCGACACGGTGGGGGACGGCCGATGACCACGGACCCGACGACGAGCCTGCGGCAGTCGTTCTACCTGTTGATCGGCACGGCCGCCGTCGCCATCGGCTTCGGCAAGCTGGTCGGTGCCGAAAATGTGTTCGAGCCGAGCCGCTACCAGCCGCCGACGGCCGCGAGCTACGGGGCCGACCGCGCCCCGGGCCTGGTCCCCCGCCGCACCTGGCCGATGGAGCGGCCCGAGCCGACGCCGATGTTCGGGTCGAACGACCGGAGCCGGTGGGCGACGGTCAAAGCCCTGGTCGAGGACGGCACCTACAGCGTCGGCCACCGGACGAATTTCCAGTCCGACACCGACTACGCCGACACCGGTATCGTCTTCCGCAAGGACTACGAGTCGCTCGACAAGGTGATGGACCCGAAGACGGGCAAGTTTTATTCGAGCAAGCCGCCGCTGCTGCCGACCCTCGTCGCCGGCGGGTATTACGCGCTGCACCACTGGCCCGGGTGGACCCTCGACCGCGACCGGTGGTGGGTCGTCGTCACCCTGCTGACGCTGGTCAACATCGTCCCGTTCGCGGTCGCACTGGTCCTGCTGGCGAGGCTGATTGAGTCCCACGGCCGGACGGACTTCGGCCGGCTGTTCGCCTTCATCGTCGCGGCCGTCGGGACGTGCGTGACGCCGTTCCTGACCACGTTCACCAACCACGTCCCGGCCGTCTGTTGCGCCGTCTGCGCCGTGTACCCGCTGGTGCGCCGCAACTCCACCGGATCGATCGGCGAGGCGCTTGTGGGCGGCTTCTTCGCCGGCCTGGCCGCCGCGTTCGACCTGCCGGCGATGGCGCTGGTGGGGGCACTGTTCGTCCCCCTGGCGGTCACCCGGCCGCGGGAGGCGGTCCTCGGGTTCCTGCCGGGGGCGCTCGTTCCGATCGGGGCCTTGTTGTACTGCAACTACACGGCCATCGGCCAACTCGAACCGGCCTACAGCGAGTTCGGCGGCGGCCAGTGGTACGAACACGCGGGCAGCTACTGGAAGCAGATCAAGGCGACGGCCGACCCGGCGGGCCGGGGCCTCGACTTCGCCCACGAGCCGAAGGACGTGTACGCCTTCCACCTGAGCTTCGGCCACCACGGCTGGTTCAGCCTGACGCCGGTCTGGCTGCTCGGGGCCGTCGGACTAGTGATCCAGGCAGCCGGGTGCGGGCCGGACTTCGGCCGGGCGTGGGCCAGCCGCCGGCAGACGACCGGACCGGTCTGGACGGTGCCGCTTTTGGGCGTCCTGACCATCGTCGTGTCGCTGGTAGTGTTCGGGTTCTACGTCTGGCGGTCGAACAACTACGGCGGCTCGACCTGCTGCGCCCGGTGGCTGTTGTGGCTGACGCCGCTGTGGGTGCTGGGACTCGTACCGGCCGCCGACCGGGTCGGCAGCGCCGCTCCCGGCCGGGCGCTGGCGGCGGGGCTGTTGGGCGTGTCGATCGTTAGCGCGTTCTACCCGGCGTGGAACCCGTGGCGGAACCCGTGGCTGATGCAGTTGGGCGAACAGATGGGGTACTTCCGCTACTAGCGGGTCACCCGCCCCGCAGCCGCTCCATCAGCTTCCGCAGGTCCGGCGGCGGCGGCATCGCCCAGTGCAGGACGGCCCCGGTCACCGGGTGGTCGAACCCGAGTTCGGCCGCGTGCAGGGCCAGCCGCGTCGCCCCGCTCTGGTCCGGGAATTGCGTCCCGTCCGGCCGGCGAACGTACACCTTGTCGCCGCACACCGGGTGACCGGCCTCCGAGAGGTGAATGCGGATTTGGTGCGTCCGCCCCGTCTCCAAGCGGCATGACAGCAGCGAGTACCCCCGCAACTGCTCCTCGACGGCGACGTGGGTGACCGCGTGCTTGCCGACATCCGGCAGCCGGGTGCTGCCGCGCCGGCCGTCGCCGCGGTCGCGGACCAGGTTCGACGCGAACGTCTGCGGCTTGATAGTTCCCGGAATGACGGCCAGGTAGCGGCGGGTGACGGTGTGCTTGCGGAACTGCAACCCCAGCCCGCGTTCGGCCGCCGCCGACCGGGCGAACAGAACCAAGCCGCTCGTGTCCCGGTCGAGCCGGTGGACGATCCGCAGGGGGGGGAGGGTCTTCGGGTTCCGGCCGAGCTTCCCGGCCGCGGCCCACTGGGCCAGGTCTTGGAGCGTCGGGTCGAGCCGCCGCCGCTCCTCCGACCATGCCAGTTCGGCCGGGTGGCGGACGGTGTTCACTCCGGCCGGCTTCTCGACCACGACGACGTGGTCGTCCAGGAAGCGAACGGCGAGCCGGTCGGGGTGGGCATCACGGGGCAGGGGGCGGGGCTGGCCGCACAACTCGAGAACTTCGCCCTCTTTGAGCCGCCGGGCGTCGTCGGAGCAGACGGCGTCGCCGACCTTGACGCGCCGGGCGGCGACGAGGGCGCGGACCTGCGCCCACGACGGCTGGGACTCGTGCAGCCGGCTGCGGAGGACTTTGGCCAGGGTGTGGCCGGCCTCGGCGGCGAGGACGGCGGCGGGGGGGAGGGTCATTTGCGGAGGTACGCCAGCAGCAGTTGGACGAGCAGGTTGCCGCCAAGGGTGAACAGGAAGCCAACGGTCAGGAACAGGAACTGGGTGCCGCGGCGGTCGGATTCATCTTTGAGCTTGCGGAGAGGGGCTTCGAGTACGGCGACGTGCTCCCGGAGGTCGGCGTCCCGGTCCGCCTCTTTCTGGAGTCCGTCAACCCTTCCGGTCAGCGACGCTTGGACCAACTGCAACTCGCGGACGAGTTCGGCGGGAGACTTACTCGCCATCCGACTCGCCCTCTTCGTACTCGGCGAGGAGGCGGTCGATGCGGGCGTTGATCTCGGCGGATCGGGTGCTAAGCAGTTCCATCCACGTCCGATGCACGAGCGATGTCCAGGCTACTGGGTCGGCGAAAACCGGCGTGCGGATCGCCTTGACCGCGGGGTATGTGGGCGAGCCGACGTGGTCCGTCAGGGCGAGTTCGACGGCACCGGGGCCGGTGCCGTCGTACCGCCAGCGGACGCCGGCCGGCGGCGGGAGGCGGGACGGTAACGTCCGCAGGTACTCGGTGGCCTGGGCCGCCGCCCGCAGTAACTCCGGGTTGGACCGGATGCGGTCGTCGATCTCCACCTTCATGTCAACGGCCGCCGTACTCACGCCCCACCCCCTTTCCCGCCACTATACCCGCCCCGGCCCGGCTTCACCCGCCGCGTCTGGGTGCTGCGCTTGGGCCGATAGCCCGCCTGCCCCACCTGCGGCGGCACCGGCCGCTCGCCCGCCGCCTCCCCGGCCGCCGGGTTGGCCACGCTGTGCGAGTGGTCGTTGCGCAGCGCCGCGTTGGCCTGCTTCCGCCGGGCGTCGATCGCTTCCTTCGGCGGCTGGGCCGGGATCAGGCCGTCGCAGCCACCCACGAGGTCGGCCCGCCCCGCCTCGACCAGCGCCTCGCGGACGGTGAACCAGTTCTCCGGCTTGAAGAACTGCATGAGCGCCCGCTGCAGCTTGCGGTCGCGCAGATTCTTGGCGGTGCGGACCGGCTGCTTCGTGAACGGGTCAAGTCCCGTGTGGTACATGCACGTCGCGATGTCGAACGGGGCCGGGATGAAGTCCTGGACCGCGTCCGGCCGGTAGCCGCTCTGCTTCAGGTACAGGGCCAGGTCGATCATGTCGTCCAGCGTACAGCCGGGGTGGCTGGCGATGAAGTACGGGATGATCTGCTGCCTCGGCTTGCCGGCGTCCGCACTCGCCGCGAGGAACTGGTCGGCGAACACGCCAAAGTTGTCGACGCTCGGCTTCTTCATGAGCGCCAAGACGGCCGGGCTGGTGTGTTCCGGGGCGACTTTGAGCCGGCCGCCGGTGTGGTGTTCGGCCAACTCCCGGACGTACTCCGGCGAGAGTTGGGCCAGGTCCATGCGGATACCGCTCGACACCCGCACCTGCTTGACGCCGGGCGTCTCGCGGGTCGCTCGCATCAGTTGCAGGAGCGGCCCGTGGTCGGTGCCGAGCAGCTTGCACACGCCGGGGTGGACGCACGACAGCCGCTTGCACTTGGCCTCCACCTCGGGCCGGGTGCAGCGCATCTGGTACATGTTGGCCGTCGCCCCGCCGATGTCCGAGATCGTCCCCTTGAACTCCGGGTCGGCCGCGAGCTTCGTGACTTCCCGCTGGATGCTGTCCGGCGAGCGGCTCTGGATGACCCGCCCCTGGTGGGCCGTGATCGAGCAGAACGTGCAGCCGCCGAAGCAGCCGCGCATGACCGTGACCGAGTCCTTGATCATCTCGTGGGCCGGAACCGGCTGGGTGTAGCTCGGGTGCGGCCGGCGGGTGTACGGCAGGTCGAAAATCGCGTCCATCTCGACTTGGGAGAGCGGGAACGCCGGCGGCGTTTGGACGACGGCCTGGCGGTCGTGGTACTGCACCAGGGTCGCCGCGTTGAACGGGTTGGTGTGCGAATGAATCAGACGGGTCGCCTCGGCGAACGCCACGTTGTCCGACTTGATCGCCTCGAAGCTCGGGATGACGATCGTCTGCGCCGTCCACCCGGCGGCGTGCGACGCCGGCGGTGGCGCGACGGCCGGGATGGTGTCCGCCCACACCTGAATCGGGGCGTCGGCCGGCGGCGACTCGCTCGCCCCCAGGGCATACGCCATCCCGCGCAGGTCGCGCAAATCCCGGACAGTCCGGCCGGCCTTGAGCCGGTCGGCGATGGCGACGATGTTGGCTTCACCCATACCGTAGACGACCAGGTCGGCCTTGGCATCGAGCAGGATCGACCGCTTGACCGTGTCCGACCAATAGTCGTAATGCCCTAGCCGCCGCAGCGACGCCTCGACCCCGCCGGCGATGACGGGCACGCCCCGGAACGCCTCCCGGCAGCGCTGCGTGTAGACCAGGGTCGCCCGGTCCGGCCGTAGTCCAATTCGGCCGCCGGGGCTGTAGGCGTCGTCGTTGCGGACCTTCTTGTTGGCCGTGTAGTGGTTGATCATCGAGTCCATGTTCCCCGCGCTGACCGCGAAGAACAGCCGGGGCGGGCCGAACTGTCGCCAGGCGTCGCACGTCTGCCAGGGTGGCTGGCTGAGGACCGCCACCCGGTACCCGGCGCGCTCCAGCACCCGGTGCAAGATCGCCATCGCGAAGCTCGGGTGGTCGACGTAGGCGTCCCCGGTGACGAAGACCACGTCCACGGCGTCCCACCCCCGGGCGTGCATCTCCGCGGCCGTCGTCGGGGCGAGTGGGGCGGCGAACCGTTCGGTCCAGAGCGGCAGGGCGAGTTTGGTGGTCATCGGGCCGGGTCGCAGGTGTGCCGGGGCAGGAGGCCATATTGTAGCCGACACAGTGCGGATGCGCCGGAGCGTCGCATCGTTAACGTCAGACAGCAGAACCGGCACAACCCGCCCGGACTTCCCAATAAACCCGTCCAATGCACTTGCCGTTGAGGGAATAAGAGTGTCACAATGGTTGAAGCAGAACCTCTGTGAGGGTTGTACGGGCCACGTCAGGCGATTCGTCTGGCTTGCCCGGAACAACCCGGATACCCTACAGGCCCACCGCGCTCGACGGACTGAGCCGCGAGCGTGTGCCGGCCGGTCGCCCGGCACACCCCCGAAGGAGAGGCATCTATGCCGATTTCGCCCCGTGCCGGAAGAGTCTGGCCCGCGCTACTGGCGCTGGCTCTGAGCGCCACCCCGGCGGCCGCCCTGGTCCCGGCCGGGGCAGTCGCGCAGGCGCTGACTCCGGCGGCCGGCCGCGCCGCGGCCGCGCGGGTGCCGGCCCGGCTGCCCGTGCCGGTCGCGGCGGCCCCGGCCGTCCCACCGCCGATCGTGTCACTCTACTACCGCGAACTGGCCAACCGGACCGACTTCAAGTTCACCGTCGCCGGCCGCGGGGAGTTTACCCGGCCCGTCGGCGACATGACCTTCGACACCCCGGTCGGCGAAGTCCCGGTCGGCGGGCTGGATGCCAACCAGCGGACGTTCTGCGTCGAGCCGATGGTCCCGATCTACGCCGGCCAGACGTACCAGTTCGCCGTCGAGCCGCTCGACCTACCCAAGCACTACGGCCAGCCGGACACGGCCGACGGCCGGGCCGCGACGGTCCGCCGCGCCGCGTACATCCGCGAGCTGTACGGCCGGTACTACGACAGCGTGAACACGGCACCTGCCCAGTACAGCCCGGCGTTCCAGGTCGCCCTGTGGGAGGTCGCCAACGAGGCCGAGATGCCCGACGGGCCGATGCCGTTCAACCTGTTCGGCGGGTCCTTCCGGGCCAACTACCCGAACGAGGCGGCCGCCCCGGAACACGTTCAACTGGCCCAGAAGTACGTCCAGTCGTTGACCGGGGACGAGACCGTCTTCGGCGAGGCTCCGATCCTACGTCGGCGGGAACTCGTCCGGCTGACGGGCGTGGCCGGGGCGGACAACATCACCCCACAGTCGCAACTGACTCTGCGGCCGGTCGCCGACACGTCCGGCGGGGGTGGGGCACCGGGGAGTGGTTTCACCACAGGCCAGCCGTCGGGCGGGTTCGGCCCGGGCGGGATCGGCGGCGGGCGGGGCGGCCCGCTGGCCGGCGGCATCGGCAGCCCCGGCGGGTTCGGCGGCATCGGCAGCCCCGGCGGGTTCGGCGGGAGCGGGCTTTTGCCCATCGGCGACAATGGAACGTCTCCCGGCGTCAGCGTCCCGATCGTACCGGGGACGGGCACGACCGTGCCCGGCGTGACCGCGCCGGTGATCCCGGAAACCCCGGCCAGCGTGTTCATCCCCGGGGGACGCTCACCAGAAGGCGAAGGGCCACTGATTCCGAACACGCCGTTACCCCCGCCGCAGCCGCCCCTGCCGCCGCAGCCGCCCTTACCGCCGCTCCCCCCGCAGCCGCCCCAACCGCCGACCCCGGTTCCGGCCCCGCCGGCCCTCTTGTTACTTGCCTTCGGTGGTACGGCCTTGGCCGTCCGCCGGGTTCGGGCCAACCGGCGTGCGGCCGCCGGAGTCTGACTCCCACCACGGCACGGAGGTCGGGCCTGTGTCCATAACGGTCGTCGGGTATAGCGGTTGGCCGAACAATCTACTGCTTGCCAACGGTGACGTGGAACTCGTCGTCACCCTGGATGTCGGGCCGCGGGTGGTCGCGTACCGCCTGCCCGGCGGACCGAACGTCCTCAAAAACTACGACGCTCAGATGGGCGGGACCGGCGAGGCCGACTGGCAGATTCGCGGCGGCCACCGCTTGTGGCTCGCCCCGGAAGACCTGACCCGCACCTACTTCCCGGACAACCGGCCGGTCCGGTACGCCGTCGACGGCGACCGGGTCGTGACGTTCACCCCGCCGCCGGAAACCGAGTATGGCGTCCAGAAGGTCATGCGGCTGGAACTCGATCCCAAGGGAACGCGGGTGCGGGTGACCCTGACCGTCACAAACGTCGGTGCCGCCCCGACCGAACTGGCCCCGTGGGGGCCGACGGTCATGGCCCCCGGCGGCGTCGAAATTATCCCCCTCCCCGCCAAATACGACCACCCCGGGCCGCCATCGAACGCCACGTCCCCGGCCGACTACGCGCCGAACCAGGAACTCATTCTGTGGCCGTACTTCGACTTCGCCGACCCCCGCTGGACGTTCGGCCGCGACTATATTCTGCTGCGACACGACGCAGCGAAGGGGCCGACCAAGCTCGGCCTGGCGCACCGGATGGGGTGGGTGGCATACGCCAACATGGGCATGCTGTTCGTCAAGCGGTTCGACTACCGCGACGGGGCGACCTACCCGGACCGCGGCACCCGCTACCAGACGTTCACCAACGAAGACATGCTGGAGATGGAGACCGTCGGCGAGCTGGTCACCCTCGCTCCCGGTGCGTCGGCGACGCTGGAAGAGAGCTGGGAGCTGTACGGCAATGTCGCGCCGGTCGAGTCGATGGCGGACGCGGCGCGGGTGGCGGCCACTCTTTCAGAGCCGCGCCCGTCAGGAAGCGGCCGCTTGCCGAGCAAAGCCACTTCATAGTTCACTATGGGCCGTCCTGACCGCGACCGTCCGCGGTGAACAACGTCGGCCCTCGCTAGGGGGCCGGCCGCTTCCTGACGGGCGCGGCTCCGACGAACCGACCGCCCCTACGCCTCCACGCCCGCCCGTGTCGCCGCCGCCAGGATCAGCGCCCGCAGCCCCGGTTCGGCCACCCGCCGCACGGCTTCGGCGGCCGGCACCCACTCTCGCGTCCGTTCGCTCACCTCAGGCCACGAGTCCGCCTCTTCGGGATCGGGCATCAGGTACACCGTGACGTGGTGGTCGGCCCCGTACTTCGGGTAGGCGAACGTGCCGATCGGGGCCGGGTCGACCGGTCCGGTCAGGCCGGCCTCTTCCCATGCCTCCAATACCGCCGCCTCGACGGCCGTGTGGCCGGGGTCGACGTGCCCCTTGGGGATGACCCACCGGTTTCCGGTCCGGCTGGTCACCAGGCAGACGCAGCCGGCCTTGAGGGCGATGACGCCGGCCTGGCGGACGGGATTCGGCATAGGTGTGCGGCCTCCGTTTTGATATCTTTAGGGCGCGGCCGCCGCCACGATCCGGCTTTCCCCGCCCGACCCGCCAAGTTACCGAGAAGGTGCCCGGCCGATGCCCGCGACCGCCGACCTGACCGTCCGGGACGTGATGGACCCGGCCCCGGTCGCCGTCGGCCCGGACGCCACCGTCCAGCACGTCCTGTCCGTCATGAACGCCCGCCGGATCGGGTCGGTCCTCGTGGTCCGGGACGGCACGACCCTGGCCGGCATCTTCACCGAGCGCGACCTGATCAAGCGGGTGGCGGCCGCGGTGCCGGGGTGGCGGGACTACCCGGTATCGGACTGGATGACGGCCGACCCCCACACCATCCGGCCGGAGGTCGGGTACGCCGAGGCGGTCGCCCGGATGCAGAACCTGCGCGTCCGGCACATGCCGGTCCTGGACGCCGCCGGCGGGGTCGTCGGCCTCGTTTCGACCCGGCTGTTGGCGGACAAGCGGGACGCCTACCTGAACCAGCGGATCGCCGAACGGACGGCCGAACTCCGGGCGGTCAACGGCCAGCTCCTGGCCCGGGACGCCGAGGTCGCGTTCAACATGCGGGCCGCCGGCCAGTTGCAGACGCGGGCACTCCTCCCCCAAGCCCCACCGCCGTGGCCGGAGTTGCGCTGGGCGGTCCACTACGCCCCGCTCGACCACCTGGGCGGCGACTACTACGACTTCGCCACCCCGGACCCGGACCACCTGGGGTTCCTGATCGCCGACGCGAGCGGCCACAGCATCCCGGCCGCGATGGTGGCCGTCATGGCCCGGTTCGCCTTCGCCGACGCGGCCGCCCGGAGCCTGTCCCCCGGCGAAGTCCTCGGGGTGATGAACCGGCAACTCCACGCCCTGACCGACGAGCGGTTCGTCACCGCCTTTTACGGCGTGGCCGACCGGCGGACGGGGGTGGTGCGGTACGCCGCCGCGGGGCACCCGCACCCGATCCACTACTCGGCCGCGACCGGGGAGGTCGCCCCGCTGCTCGCCCGCGGGTTCGTCCTGGGCGTCGTCCCGGAGGAGGTGTACGCCGAGCGGGCGGTGACGCTGTCCGCCGGCGACAAGATCATCTTCTACACCGACGGGGTGACCGACGCCCGGAACGAGATCGGCGAGATGTTCGGGTCGCCGCGGATCGTCCGCGCCCTGGTGGCCCACGCCGCCGCGCCGGCCGCCGACCTGCTCGCGGGGGTGCTGGCCGACCTGCGCGACTTCTGCGGCGGCACCCCGTACAACGACGACGTGACGCTGGCCGTTGCCGAGGTGGTCCCGTGGGAGGGGCCGGAGTGACTCGGGCCGAATGGGGGGCGGCCATCGCGGCCCACCGGGCGGCCGTCGGCCCGTGGGTCGAGGCCCGCGTCGCCCGGCGGCTGGCCGGAACGAAGCACCCGGTCCACGATTTCCTATTCGAGTACTACTCGTTCAAGCCGTCGCACCTGCTCCGTTGGTCGCCGGGGTTGAATGTCACGATTACCAGCGTCGCACGGAGTGAACTCGACTGGCCGGACCATTTTGCCGGGCACAAAGAGGGCTGGCGGCTCGACCCCGGTACGTTTCCGGCCCGCCGGCGCGAATACCTCGCGTGGGCGGTCACGTACCTCGAAGCGGTCGCCGGCCGGGAGGCGTACACGGGCTGCTTCGGGCTGCACGAGTGGGCGATGGTCTACCGCGAACCGGCCGTCCGGCATTCGGGCGTGCCGCTCCGCCTCGGCCGCGCCGGCACCGACGCGGTGGTCGAGGCCGGGGTGCTGCGCTGCTCGCACTTCGACGCCTTCCGCTTCTTCACCCCCGATGCCGTGCCGCGGAACCGGGTGGCCCTGACCCGGGCCGACGCGACCCGGCACGACCAGCCGGGGTGCGTCCACGCCAACATGGACCTGTACAAGTTCGCCATGAAGGTCGCGCCGTTCGTGTCGGCTGCGACCACGGCCGCGGCGTTCGGGGTGGCGGTCGCGGCCCGCGAACTCGACATGCGGGCCAGCCCCTACGACCTGGCGGCGTCCGGCTTCCCGGCCGTCCCGATCGAAACCGCATCGGGCCGGGAGGAGTACGCCGAGTTGCAGCGGGGCATCACCGCCCGCGCCGCCCCGGTTCGGGCCGCCGTGCTGGCCGAGTACCGGGCACTGCTGGCTCAGGCGACGGCGGCGACGCAGACCTGATTCACCCGCCCGCCGCCGGCCCAAGCCAGGTTGCGGACGAAGGCGACGAGTCGGCCGTCCGGCGACACGACGCACGCCTCGGGCCGCGGGGCGTCGGCCGGGTCGCCGGGGGCCGTCCGCGCTTCAATTTGGCCGGTCCGCACGTCGATGAGTACGACGCACCCGCCGAGGATACAGGCCACCCGCTCGCCGTCCGGGTGCCAGGTGAAGGCCGATTCGACACCCCCGGCGTGGAGAACTTCGACGGCTGTCCCGCCGGCCGTCGGCACGGTCCAGAGCTTGGCCCGGCCCCCCGCGTCGAGACGCAGGAAGGCGACTCGTGACCCGTCCGGCGCGGCCCGCAGCCAGTGCCGCGGGCCACCGAGACCGGGGCGCGGGTCCGATTCGGTAAACGTCAGCCGGCGGATATTGATGCCGGGTAGGGCGGGGGTGGGCACGTCGGCCGATGCCCGGGCCGGTGGGGCGAAGTCGTCCGGCAGGTCGGCGGCGAACGCCTCGACAACGTCGCCAACCGGCGTGCGGACCGTCCCCTGGAAGGCGAGGGTCCGGGGGCCGACCCAGGCTTCCTCGCACGCCCGGACCATTCCGCCGACGCCCGGCGACACGACCAAGCCACAGGTGGCCGTCCCGCTCTGGTTACGCGGGTGCGTCATCGGCACACGGACGGGCCGGCCGAGTCGGGCCACGCCGACGGTCCGGGCGTTGATCCCGCGCTCGGTCAGCAGGTGGTCATCGTAGGTGAAACTGACGAAGCGGCCGTCGGGGCTGAACTGGTGGACGTGGGTGCCGCCGGCGAGTGATCCCAGTGTAAAAGGAGGCGTCAGGTCGCGGGCTTCCAGCGGTTCGACGCGGCCAGTCGGCACGTCGAGTACCACCCCCTGCCGGCGGGCCGGGGCGTAGGTCCAGCCGTCGGCTTCGGGGCGTTCCGGGCCGAAGATGAATACGACTTGCTCGCGCCACGGGTGCCAGGTCGCCACCCCGCCCGCCGCCCGCTTCCGCGAATCCAACAGCGTGCGGACTTCGCCCGTGTCGGCGTGGACGGCCTCGATCCGGGTGCCGTCGAACACGCCGCCGGCCGGGTCGCTGCGGGTGTCGTAGACGACCCATTCGCCCGCCGGCGACCACACCCCGGCATTGGTCAGCACCTTGCCGCCTGGCGTGCGGGTGAGTCGTCGCTCGCGGCCGGTCACAGGAACGTGAGGAGGGCGACGACCTTCTGCTCGATCAGGTCGCGGACCTGGTTGAACTCCTCCGGCGGCATGTCCTTGGGGTCCGGAATCTGCCACTCCTCGCGCCGCTCGGCCGGCACGGCCGGGCACTCGTCGCCGCACCCCATCGTCACGACGGCCGCGAACGATTGGCCGCCGAAGGCGGCCGTCGACTTCGACGTGTGCGTCGTCAGGTCGTACCCCACCTCGGCCATCGCCGCGACCGCCTTCGGGTTGACCGTCCCGCTCGGCCGCGACCCGGCGCTGGCCGCCTCGACCTTGCCGCCGCCCCGCAGCTTGGCGAACGCCTCGGCCATCTGGCTGCGGTTGGCGTTCTCGACGCAGACGAACAGAATCTTCGGCACGGGCTTCATGGCGGCTCTCGGGCGGGCAGGGCGGGGACACGCCCTGTCATACGCCCCGGGGCCGCCGGCGTCGCTAAGATGCCCGCTCCGAACACCGGGGCAGGGAGGGGCACGTCGTGGTCAACGTCGGAATCGTCGGCATCGGGTTCATGGGCCGCATCCACACCCTGGCTCTCCAACAGGTGCCGGGGGCACGGCTGGCGGCGGTGTGCAGCCGCGACCCGGCCAAGCTCGCCGGCGACTGGTCGGCCACCCGCGGCAACTTCGGCCCGGAGCCGGGGTACGTCGACCTGGCCGGCGTCTCGACGTATTCGACGCTCGCGGAGATGCTCGCCGACCCCGGCATCGACCTCGTCGACATCTGCACCCCGACCGACCAGCACCCGGACGCCGCCATCCAGGCGTTGAAGGCCGGCAAGCACGTCCTGGTCGAGAAGGCCATCGCCCTGACGACGGCGGCCGCCGACCGGATGCTCGCGGCGGCCCCCGACGCCGGCAAACTTTTGATGGTCGCCCACGTCCTGCCGTTCTTCCCCGAGTTCGCGTGGGCGGCCGACGCCGTGCGGTCGGGGCGGTTCGGGAAACTGCTCGGCGGCCACCTGACCCGGGTCATCTCCGCCCCGGACTGGTCGCCGGAGATGGCCGACGCCTCGAAGACCGGCGGCCCGGCCGTTGATTTGCACGTCCACGACACGCACTTCATCGGCCTGTTGTGCGGCAAGCCGCGGGCCGTCACCGCGATCGGCCGGGTCGATGCCAGCGGGGCGGTGTCGTACCTGTCGACCTGTTACCGGTGGGGGCCGGACGCCCCGGTCATGACCTGTTCGAGCGGGGCGATTGCGACCACCGGCCGGCCGTTCGCCCACGGGTTCGAGCTGTACCTCGAACGGGCGACACTGGCGTACCACTCCGGCGGCGTGCCGCTCACCTGCCACACGGCCGACGGCCGGTCCGAGGTCGTGACGCTCCCCGGCACCGGCGACCCGCTGGCGGCGTTCGTCGCCGAGCTGTCGGCCGCGACTGAGGCGGTCCGCACGGGGGACATGCCATCGCTCCTGAGCGGCCGACTCGCCCGCGATGCTCTAGCCCTCTGCCACGCCGAAATCCAGTCGGTCGGACGGGGCGGGGAAGTCGCGGTCGATTGACCCGGCAATTTGGGGACCGTCCAGAGAGTGCGACTGAAACTGCGATCCGGAAAGATGGAACGACTGCAGCAGTTCGCTCGGTCCTGCCGATCCTGACAGTCAGAGCAGTCCAGGGACTTCTGACCGGAAGGCGGCGACCGTGGGACTTCTAACACGCCTCATAACTTTGTCACTGGCGGCTGCGGCGCTGGCCTCTGCCGGCGGGTGCATGACCTGCCGGCACGAGGGGTTCGCCGAGTCGATGCGGGTGCTGGCCGCCAGCCCGTTCCCGACGCCCGTTCGCCAACAGGTCTACCTGTTCATGATGAACGGCGACGACGTGCTCGAACTCGGCGGGATGCTGACCCTCCGCGACAAGCTCTGCCAGGCCGGTTTCCCGAAGGTGTACTACGCCCAGAAGGAAGACCGCGACTGGTTCTACCGCGAGATGCGTCGCCTCCAGCGGGACGAGCCGACGACCCGGATGCTGCTCCTGGGGTACGGCAGTGCCGCCGAGCGCGTCCACGATTTGGCCTATTCCGCCGTGCGGGACGGCCTGCCACTCGACGCGGTCATCTTCCTCGACCCGGCCGGCCGGACCGCCCACCTCTGCGGCATCCCGGAGGTGCCGACGGTCACGATCCGGTCGCACAACTGGACCGACGCCCCCAACCTGCCGACGACCGAAACCGTCCCGCTGCCGGCCGGCCATGCCAGCGCTCCACTCCACCCCGGCACGCTCGAAACCGTGGTCCGGTACATGACGGCGTCGGCCGCGAAGGTCCGGCTGCCGTCGATCGAGAACCTGCCGCACCTGCCGCTGCGGGACAAGTTGACGCCGACCCCGCGCGGGATCGATCCGACGACCCTCGGCCCGGCCCTGCCGGGGTGGGACTTCCTCCGCCCGCCGCCCCGGCCGGTCGGCGGCCCCAAGTATCCGACCATCGCCCCGCCGCCGGTCGCGCCGGTGGTCCCGGCACCGCCGCCCGCCGGGGAGCGGCTGCCGCCGCCGCGGGTGGCACCGAGCTGAGTGAAGCGGAGGCGGACGACCGCGATCGGATGCTTACACTACCCCCATGAAGCTGAAGCAGACGCCCGACGACTTCCGCGTCGAGGAACTCGCCGACGTGACGCCGGGGGCGGCCGGCAAATTCGGCTTATACCGCCTCGTCAAGACCGGGTGGACGACGCCGGATGCGGTCGGCGTCATCCGCCGGCGGTGGCAACTCGACGCCCGGCGGGTCGGGTACGGCGGCCTCAAGGACCGGCACGCGGTCACGGCGCAATACCTGACCGTCTACCGCGGCCCACAGCGGGACTTCGCCCAGGACGCGATTGCCCTGACGTACCTCGGCCAGGTGGATCGGCCGTTCGACGCCGACCAGATTCGGGGCAACCGCTTCGCCGTCACGGTCCGCCACCTGCGGCCGGCGGAAGCCGATGCGGCCGGCCAGGCCGCGGGGGAAATCGGCCGGCTCGGGGTGCCGAACTACTTCGACGACCAGCGGTTCGGGTCGGTCGGCCGGGGTAACAAGTTTGTCGGCCGCGAGATGGTCGGCGGCCGGTTCGAGGCGGCGTTGAAGCTGGCGTTGGCCGAACCCTACGAACACGACCGCGGCCCGGCCAAGGCCGAGAAATTGACGCTGCGGGAACTGTGGGGACAGTGGCCCGAGTGCAAGGCGAAGCTCCCGCGCGGCCACGCCCGCAGCCTAGTCGACTACCTGGTGTCGCACCCGACGGACTTCAAGGGGGCCGTCGCCCGGCTGCGGCCGGAACTCGGCGGGCTGTACCTGGCCGCGTACCAGAGCTTCCTGTGGAACCGGCTGCTCGACCGCTGGCTGCGGACGCGGTTCCCCGCCGACGCCCTCGGTGCGATTGACCTAACGGTCGGCTCGTTTGCCGTCCCCCTCGCCGCCGCCGACGCCCTGGCCGCCGAGTGGGCGGGGTTGAGTCTGCCGCTGCCGTCGGCCCGGTTGAAGGTGTCGTCGCCGGACCTCGACGCCGTGTTAGCCGACGAGGGGCTGACGCTCTCCACCCTCAAGGTGCCGGGGCTGCAGAAACCCTACTTCTCGAAGGGGGACCGGCCGGCGTGCCTGCGGCCATCCGGGACGACGTGGGCCGCGGACGACGACGACCTGAACCGCGGCCGTCGGAAGCTCACCCTGGCGTTCGACCTGCCCCGCGGCTGTTACGCGACGATGATCGTCAAACGCCTCACTTCGGTGCGACTGCAGCCGGCTTGACCAGGGCACGGAACGTCGTGCAAATGATCCCGGCGGCGTCCGGCGACACCGAGTTGACCTCGCCGTACTGGGCCTGCTTGCGCCCGTAGCAGAAGGGCGGCTTCACGTCCCACTGCCGCTTCGGGACGAAGTATCCGAGTTCGTCGTTGGCCAGGCCGACGAGCATCTTGTGTTTGGCCGTCAGGCACGGGTAAATGGCCGGCTCGATCGGGGCGTCCGGGAAGTCGGCCCCGGGCTCGGCCGGATCGGGGACGCGGCCGAGGACGAGTTCCGGGTAAATTTCCCCAGGGATGGCGGCGATGTCGAGGTCGCCTAACTTCAGATACCCCACTTCCGTCTTGAGAGCCGCCGGCTTGGTGATGTCCCGCGTCGGGGTAAAGGTCGGGGTCGCAGGGTCGCCGGCGTAGGCGTACAGTGGCCGGGCCAGGACGCCGAATTGCCAGCCGAGCTTGTACAGGTCGTTGTCGATCGGCACCAACACGGCCTTCGTGCGGACCGTGAACGGCGTCAGGGTGAGCGGCGTCGGCGTGGCCAACGCCCGGACGGCCGCCTCGCCGACTTTGGTGCCGAACCGGGCGGTCTTCTCGTGCGTGCCGTCCTTGAGGGCAACGCCGTTATCATCGTTGACGACCACGCCGAGCGAGGTCATCAGCCCGCCGACGGTCCCGGTCAGGTAGACGGCCGGACACAGGAAATGGTCTTCGACGTGCTTGACCGTGTACCCGACGAAGTCGGCACTCAGGTCGGTGTTCCGGCTCCCGAGCGTTTCCGGATGACAGTTCCACTGTACGATCACCCCGGCCGGTTTGCCGGCCGCCGGGTCGGTGAACTGGAGTGCCACCAGTTCGTCATGCTTGACCACCGGCAGCCGGTTGTCGGTCACCAGTTCGGGGGCGCGGACCGACCCGATGGCCGCCGTCACCGTCCGCATCTGCTTCCGGGCGTTGGTCACGGCCTCGACGCACGCGGCCTCCACCCGCTTCATATAGTTCGCATCGACCCCGGACGTGAACGGGCTGCGGCCCCACAGGCCGAGCGTGTCCGGTCCCTCATGGTTGTGCGTACTCGACACGAGCACGTAGCTGAAGTCAGACAGCTTGGCCCGCACGTTCTCGACCGACGGCAGGAACAACCCCACCAAATCGACCGAGACGAGGGCGATCACCTGCTTCCCGTCGCCCAGCACGACGGCACGGGCCACGAGCGGATCGTGGACGCGGGCGGCCAAGCGGTTCGGGCCGAACCCGGCCATGTACACGGGCTTGTCGCCGAGGGCGGGGGTGATGTCCACGCTGGCGAAGCCGGCTGTCAGGGCGTCGGCCGCCGAGGCGGGGAGCGTCGTGAACAGCAGCACGGCGAGGGCGACGAGGTTCGGCACGGCGGGTCACTCGCAGGCGCGGAGGTAGCGGATGCTTTCGCGGGCGATCGTCTCGGGGTCCGGCGTGTAGTCGAACACCTCGACCGACACCCACCCGGCGTACCCGATCTGCTGGAGGGCCGCTAGGATCGGGACGAAGTCCGCGTCGCCGAAGCCGGGGCCGCGGAGATTCGGGTCGTTGGCGTGGAAGTGGCCCAGGTGGCCAACGTTGGCCCGGATCACGTCGGCCGGGGGGGCCGCTTCTGCCGTCATCGCTTTCACGTCGAGGTGCAGCCGAACGCGGGGATGGCCGAGCCGGCCGAGCATCCCGGCCGCCTCGGCCGCCGTGTTCAGGAAGTCGGTTTCGGCCGGGGTCAGCGGTTCGAGGCACAAATCGACCCCGGTGTCGTCGAGGGCAGGCAGGCAGTGCCGCAACGTGTCGAGGGCGTAGTCGTCGGCCTGGACCCGCGTCACCCCGGCCTGAATGCTCCGCTGGGCCGGCGACCCGAGGACGAGAATATTCCCGCCCAGGTCGGCGGCAGCCCGGGCCAAGTCGGCGAGGTATTCCCCGGTCCGCCGGCGGACTTCGGGGTCGGGGCTGGTCAGGTGGAACCCGGTCGTCTTGGCGAGCAGCCAGTGCAGCCCGATGACCGTCAGCCCGGCCCGTTCGGCGGTCCGGCGGAACTCGGCCCGCTCGGCGATAGTCACGTCGGTAATGAGTGGGGCGAGGGTGAAGGGAGCAACTTCCAGCCCCGTGTACCCGCACGTTGCGGCACAGTCGCATGCCCGGGCGTGGTCCCAGCCGGCGAACGTCTCATTGCAAATGGCGTAGTTTAGGCACGCCGGTCGGAGGTCGGAGTGGGTCATGGGAGGGTGACCTCGTGCTCAACACCCCCCGGCCGGGCCAGGTCAATGACCGTCAGCTTTACCTGGTCCGGCCCGCCGGCGACGGCATAGAACTCGCGCGGGGTGAGGACCGCCTTGTCGGCCACACGGGTGACGAGCCAGGCCGCCCCCGGGCCGCCGAGGGGAGCCAGTTTGGCTGCCGCCGGGCTGCCCGGGGCGACTTCACTGACGACGACGCCGGCCGGCATGAACCGTGGCGTATGCTGCTGGTAGTAGACGCTAGCCCAGTCGACCCGCAGGCCGTGGACCGCCGGCGGCCGGGCAGTGACGATGCGGTCCATCTTGTGATCGAACTTTGCCAGCATCGCCTTCACAGGCCGCGAAACGCCGAACCCGCTGCCCCGCCCGACGGCCAGCGTCACCTCGCTCCCGGCCAAGGCCGCCCCGACGTACAGGAACAAGTCGTCGGCCTCGCTGATCAGGTTGCCGTCGACGGCCAGAATGACATCCCCCGCGGCCAAACCGGCGACGGCCGCCGGGCCGCCGGGGGTGACGCCGGGCAGGGTCAGGCCGTTCCCGACTTGTACCCCCCCGCGCGGCATCTGGACTCCCAGGAAGCCGTATTCGACCTCCCGCCCGGCCTTGAGTACCGCGACGATCCGGCGGAAGTTCGGGTCCATCGGGAGGGCGTACCCGCCGGCGGAGTCGGCCCCTGTCAGGGCGGCCGTCGGGGTGGCCAGGCCGATCAATTCGCCGGCCATATTCAATATGGCCGCCCCACTACACCCGACGGTCGCCCGGGCGTCGGTCTTCAACAGCCCAGCGTACTGGTGGAGTGGCTTGGTGGGCGTGTCCTCGGTGATGGTCAGCGGCCCGGCCGGGGTACGGCGGCGGACGCCGGTCAACGTCCCCCATGACACCAGAGGCACCCCGTCGGCTGCGGCCGCGGCGTCCGGGTGGCCGACCGTTACGATTAGGGTGCCGGGGCCGACCGTCGCCCTGGCCCCACCCAGCCCGTCGACGGTCCGGGCGTCGGCGATCGGGACCGCCGTCAGTCCGGCCGGCGGGGTGATGAGCTTCAACACGGCCAGGTCGGCCCGGGCGTCGGCGGCGTGGATGTCGGCGTAGCTCCCCCGGCCGGCGGCGGTGCGGACGTAGACCCGCCTGCCCCCGTCGATCAGGTGGTAGTTCGTCAAGACCAGCCCGGCGGCCGCGTCGAGGACGACCCCGGACCCGGTGGTGAAGTCGGCGGCCGTGCGTGGGTCGGCCAGATCGAGCTTGGGGTCCGGTTTCAGGTCGCCCGGAACGGGATAGGTGCCGAGTTTCCCTAGCGGTCGGTCGGCGTCCGGCGGCAGCGGGTGGCGGGGGTGGTGCGACACGACGAGCGCGACCACCCCCGACTGAGTCGCGGCGGCGACTTTCTGGACCTGCCGCTCGATGTCCTGGTAGGCGGGGGCATCGGCCCGGGCGGGAGTCGCCGGAGCGGAGGCGAGGCCGAGCATGAACAGGCCGAGGCGCATGGGTCGGTGCTCGGGGGGAACCAGCTTCGAGTGAGTGTATCGAGTCTCGCCGGCTAAAGCCCACCGACGACCGTCGGTGGGTTCGGGGGCCGCCCGCCGCCGTTACCCCCGCGCCGCCCGCACATACGCCTCGAAGTTGGCCACCGGCGTCTCTTTACCCACGCCGTGGTTAAGATTCATGATGTGCCGCCGGCCGCCGCCGGCTGCGACGACGGCCCGGGTCGCCGCCGCCACCTCGTCCGGTGTACCGTTCCTCAATACCGCCATGTCGACATTCCCCTGGAACACCAGGTGCGGGTAGGCCGCCTGCGCCGCCGCCAGGTCGTGCCGACTGCCGAGGCTAATCACCTCCGCGCCGGTGGCGGCCATCGCGTCGAGGTACGGGCACTCTTTGACGAATAGGATGCGTGGCACCCGTGGGACGGCCCGGAACACGGCCCGGTGGTGCGGGTCGGCCCACGCCTGATATTCGTCGGCGGTGAGCATCCCGGCCCACGAGTCGAACAGTTGGACCACGTCCGCCCCGCCGTCGATCAGGGTGTTCAGAAACAAGCCGGTCGCCGCGGTGAGCCGGTCGAGCAGACCGGTCCATACCCGCGGTTGCTCGGCCGCGAACCGGCGGGTAGCGGCCATATCCTTGCCGGTGCCGATGCAGTACGTGGCGGTCGTGAACGCCGCCCCGGCGAAGACGATGACCGGCAACTCGCCGGCCAACTCCTCTTTCACACGGGCGAGGAGCCGGGTGATGGCCGCGTAGCTTTCGGGGCGCGGCTCCGGGTTCAGCCGGTCCAGGTCGGCCGCGGTGCGGACCGGGCGGTCGGGGTGCGGGCCGATGTCCTTGACCAACTCGAACGGCAGCCCCATCGAGTAGGGGAGAGTGGTGATGTCGTAGAAGAGGATGATGGCATCGACACCGAACCGTCGGGGGCAGAGCGACGCTTTGGCCGCCTTTTCCACATCGGCCGAGAACTCGTAGAAGCCTAGGCCCGACCGGACGCGGGCGAACTCCGGGTCCCACCGGCCGGCCTGGCGCATGGCCCACACCGGGGCGCGCTCGACGGCCTCCCCGCGGGCGGCCCGGACCAGCAAATGACGGGACGCGGCGGCTTCGGGCATAGTGGCGTTAAACCGGGGGGGGCGGCTTGGTGCCGAGGTACAGGGTGGCGATGCCGAACGTGAACGGGAAGTACGTCACGCCGACCAGCCCGTGGCCGGTCATCCTCGCGGCGAGTTCGTCGCCGTCCGGAAACGCCAGCACGCTCGCGGGCAGGTAATTGTAGGCGCTCTCGGGGCTGCGCGACAGTAACTGCCCGACCCGCGGCAGGACCACCTGAAAGTACCAGTGGTAGAGCGGCCCGATGACGCGGCCGCGCGGCCGGGAGAACTCCAGCACCGCCACCCGCCCACCGGGCTTGGTCACCCGGACCATCTCGGACAGGCCGCGGTCGGTGTCGGTGACGTTCCGCAGGCCGAACGCCACGGTCACGAGTTGAAACTGGTCGGCGGCGAACGGCAACTCCTGGGCGTCGGCCTCGACGAAGTGGACCCGATGAGTGGCGGACCTCTTGGCCGCCTTGGCCGCCGCTCGGACGAGCATCTCGCGGCAGAAGTCGGCCCCGACGATCGGCGTCGAGCGACCGGCGGCCGCGTCGTACATCAGGGCCAGGTCGCCGGTGCCGGTGCAGAGGTCCAGGATCGGCCCGGCGTCGGGACCGGCCGGCGGGGCGAGTTGCGTCGTCCGCCGCCGCCAACTCCGGTCGATGTTCAGGCTGAGCAGGTGGTTGAGGAAGTCGTACCACGGGGCGATCTGGCCGAACATGCGGCGGATGCGGACTTCTCGCTTGTCGAGTGCCGGCGTCACGACGTGCCTCCGCGAATGGACCCGGCCCCCGACACGAACCGCCGGCCGTCTGGCCGCCGCAACCGCCGGTGGCCGTTACACTACGCGGGGAGGGGCGGATGCTCGAAGCGAACCGATTCGTCGTCCGCCAGCAGATGTTTTGGTTTCGGCAGGCGCTGACGTACACGATCAGCGGCCCGGACGGCCCGCTCGGCACCGCCGAGGAGACGCTATCCCGGGCCGGGGTCGTCGCCCACTGGTGCGGGCTGGGTCGGTGCTGCGAGTCGGTGGTGAGAGTCTACGAGGGGCCGGACTCGTCGCATGTGTTCACTGTCGTCCGCCGGGCGTCCTGGTTCCGGCGGCGGGTCGAGGTGTACGACGGGCCGGGGGTACTGGTCGGCACGCTGGGCGACCCCACGTCGGAGTTGGTGGTCCGCCGGACCGCCGACGGTTACCGCTACAAGGTCTTTAGCCTCAACGGCCGCCGGCTGTTCGGCACCGTGCGGGTCGGAGTCACGGCCACCCGCCGGTGGGAGCTGGCTGGGATCACACACACCGTCGAGACGGCCGCCCGCATCGACGCGCAGCCGCTCGCCAAAATGCTCGTACTGGCCGCGGCCTTTCTGATCCGCGCGACGACGCTCGACTCCGACATGCCGGCCGCCGGCTAAGATGACGCCTCCCGCCCCACCCGGAGCCGCCCGCCATGCTCACTCCCGACGGCTGCCGCACCCGCCGGCAGCGCCTCCTCGACTGGAAGCTCGCTCCCGGCCCGCTGGTCCTGGCCGACCCGCTCAGCCTGCGCTACTTCGCCAACGCTTACGCCGACCCGGTCAGCCTCGGGGCCGATTACCTGGGGCTTTTGGTACTTGAGCCGGACGGCAAAACGACGCTCGTCCACGACAGCCGGGCACCCAAGTCGGTCGAACTGGCCCACGTCGACGAGCGGGTGCCGCTGACGTGGTACGACGGCAAGTCGGCCGGGAAGGGCGCGCGGCGGCTGCTCATGCTCGACACGCTAGCGAAGTACGGCGGCCGCATTCACGACGCTTTGACCGATCCCGTCGCGGTGAATTATTGGCCGGCGCTCGACCGGATACGGCGGGCGAAAGACCCGGACGAGGTGGCGTTGCTCAAGACCTGCATGGCAGCAACGGCGGCGGGGCACGACTGGGCGCGGCGTCACATTGCGGCCGGCATGACGGAACTCGACGTGTACGCCGGCATCGCCGCCGCCTGCACCAAGCACACCGGCCACGCCGTCATCGTCTACGGCGACTTCACCGTGATCGGCGCTCACGACAAGCGCGGCGGGCCGCCGACCGGGCACGTCCTGCGTGACGGCGAGTGCTTCGTCGCCGACTTCTCGGTCGTCATCCAGGGCTACCGCAGCGACTTCACCAACACGCTCGTCGTCGGTGGCAAGCCGACGCCGGGGCAGACGAATCTGATGGACCTGTCGCAGCAGGCGATGGCGGCCGGCGAAAAGGTGCTGACCGCCGGCGCGGCGTGCCAGGCGGTGTACGACGCCGTTCGGGGCGTGTTCGCGGCCGAGGGGCTGGCCGATGCCTTCCCCCACCACGCCGGCCACGGCCTCGGCTTGAGCCACCCGGAAGCACCGTTCTTTGTCGAACACTCTTCTGAGACTCTGGTAGCCGGCGACGTGGTGACCCTCGAACCGGGCTTATACGTCGACGGCGTCGGCGGCGTCCGCATCGAGCACAACTACCTCGTTACGGCCACCGGCTACGAACGGCTCAGCCACCACGCGATCGGCCTTACCTGAGCCAGGTCCGTATACTCCCGGCATGATTCTCGACCAACTCACCATCGTCGGCGTCGGGCTGATCGGCGGGTCGGTCGGGCTGGCGGCCAAAGCCCGGGGCGTCGCCCGCACGGTCGTCGGCGTCGGCCGGGATGACCGGACCCTGGCCCGGGCCGCCGCCGGCGGGGCGATCGACACATACACAACCGACATCCGGGAGGGTGTCGCCGCCGCCGACCTGGTAGTGGTCTGCACCCCGGTCGACCGGGTCGCCGCGGACGTGATCGCGAGTTGCCACGCCGCCCCGCCGCGGTGCGTGGTGACCGACGCGGGCAGCACCAAGGGGAACATCCTCGCTGCTGTCACGGCGAAGTTGCCGGTCGGGGGGGCGGTGTTCGTCGGCAGCCACCCACTCGCCGGGAGCGAAAAGAAGGGGGCCGCCCACGCCCGGGCCGACCTGTTCGACGGCCGGCTGGTCGTTGTCACCCCAGTCCCGGACACCGACCCCGAGGCGGCCGCCGTGGTCGACCTGTTCTGGCGGTCGTTGGGAGCACAGGTCCGGCGGATGGGCGTCGCGGAACACGACCTGGCCCTGGCGGTGACGAGCCACCTGCCGCACGCGGCGGCGGCCGCCCTGGCCGCGACCACGCCGGTCGAGTACCTGGCCCTGACCGCCGGCGGGTTCCGCGACTGTACCCGTGTGGCGGCCGGCGATCCCGACCTGTGGGCGGCCATTTTCGCCGCCAACCGGCCGGCCGTCCTCGGGGCGCTCGACACGTTCCTGGCGAGTCTGGCCGACTTCCGGGCGGCCCTTTCCGCCGGCGACACGCGGGCCGTGGCGGCCTGGCTCTTGGCCGCAAAGCAGGTGCGCGATGCTCTGGGAAGTTGAAATCACCCCGCTCGGGCGGGACGGCGAGCGCGAACGGGTGTGCGACGAGTTCGACCTGCTCACCCACGCCCGCCGCGGCGGCGACCTGGTGGCCGGGACGGCACGCGGCTACCTCCTCGAAGGCGACCTGACTCCCGCCGCCGTCGCCATGCTGGCAGCTAACCTGCTCTATGATTCGCTGGTCGAAGCGGTGATCGTCCGCGAGGTCGGCCTGCCGCTTGAGCGGCCGGCGACGACGGTCCTGCTCAAGCCCGGGGTGACCGACCCGGCCGCCGAAAGCGTCAAGGTCGCCGCCGCCGACCTGGGGGTGCCGGTCGCCGCCGTGAAGACGTTCCGGCGGTACTACGGCCCCCTCAACGGCGACCCTGTCGACCGGGACTTGCTCCGACGGAAAGTGTTGGCCAACGGGGCGATTGAACTCGTCGTCGACGGGGCCATTCGGGCGGAGCACCTGACCCTCGGCCGGCCCTACGAGTTCTGCCTCGTGACCGTGCCGTTACAGGGGTTGGACGACGAGGGGTTGCTGAAACTGAGCCGCGACGGCCAGCTCGCCTTCACCCTCGACGAGTTGCACGCGGTCCGCGACCACTTCGCGGAGTTGGGCCGCGACCCGACCGACTGCGAACTCGAAACCGTGGCCCAGACGTGGTCCGAACACTGCTCGCACAAGACGCTCAAGGGGACGGTTGACTACACCGAGACCCTCGGCGGCGTCACGACCACCCGGCGGTTCGGGAACTTGCTCAAGGAGACGGTCTTCGCCGCGACGCAAGAGATTCGGGCGAGCCTCGGGGCCGACGACTGGTGCGTGAGCGTGTTCGCCGACAACGCCGGGGTGGTCCGGTTCACGGACGAGTTCCACCTGTGCGTCAAGGTCGAGACGCACAACAGGCCGAGTGCGATCGAACCCTACGGCGGGGCCAACACGGGCCTGGGCGGCGTCATCCGCGATGTCCTCGGCACCGCGCTCGGCGGCAAGCCCATCGCCAACACGGACGTGTTCTGCTTCGCCCCGCCGGACACCCCGCCGGATGGTCTGCCGCCGGGGGTGCTGCACCCGCGCCGGACCATGCTCGGGGTGGTGGCCGGGGTCCGCGACTACGGCAACCGTATGGGCATCCCCACCGTCAACGGCGCGGTGGTGTTCGACGACCGCTACCTCGCCAACCCGCTCGTGTTCTGCGGCACCGTCGGCCTGGTCCCGGTCGGGATGGAACATAAAGAGGTGATGCCGGGCGATTTGATCGTGGCGATCGGCGGGCGGACGGGGCGCGACGGCATCCACGGGGCGACGTTTTCGAGCCTCGAACTGACGGCCGAGTCGGACGCGGTCAGCGGCGGGGCGGTCCAGATCGGCAACGCGATCGAGGAGAAGAAAGTCCTCGACGTGGTCCTGCAGGCCCGCGACCGCCGGCTGTTCACCGCCCTCACCGACTGCGGGGCCGGCGGGTTCAGTTCGGCCGTCGGCGAGATGGGGGCGGACGTGGGGGCCGTCGTCCATCTCGAGCGCGTGCCCTTGAAGTACGAGGGGCTGACGTACACCGAGACATGGATCAGCGAGTCGCAGGAGCGGATGGTCCTGAGCGTCCCGCTCGCCAAGTGGGCCGAACTGCAAAAGCTGTGCGCGGCGGAGGGGGTCGAGGCGGTCGTTCTCGGCACGTTCGAGCCGACCGGCCGGTTGGAGTTGTTTTATCTGGGGAACAAGGTCGGCGACCTATCGATGCATTTCCTGCACGACGGCCGGCCGAACGTGGTGCGCAGGGCGGTATACTCGCCGCCGGCACCGCTGGCGGCGGTCGGGCCGGAAGTCGCCCGCACGCCCCTGGAAGCGCTGACGCGCATCCTGGGCACGTACACCGTCTGCTCGAAGGAGTGGATCGTCCGTCAGTACGACCACGAGGTGCAGGGCGGCAGCGTCATCAAGCCGCTCGTGGGGGCACGGGACGACGGGCCGTCCGACGCCGCGGTCGTTGCCCCGGTGCTGGGGTCGACCGTTGGGGTTGCCATCGGCAACGGCATCAATCCCCGCTACGCCGACTTCGACCCCTATGCGGCGGCGGCCTGCGCCATCGACGAAGCGGTCCGGAACGTCGTCGCCGTCGGGGCCGACCCGGGCCGCGTTGCGATCCTCGACAACTTCTGCTGGGCCAACGTCGCCGACCCCGCGAACCTGGGATGCCTGGTCCGGACGGCCCTGGCGTGCCGGGACGTGGCCGTCGCCTACGGCACGCCATTCGTGAGCGGCAAGGACAGCCTGAACAACGAGTACAAGTCGGCCGGCCGCCGCATCGCCATCCCGCACACGCTGCTCGTCACGTCACTGGGCCTGGTGCCGGACGTGACGAAGTGCGTGACGATGGACCTGAAGTCGCCGGGCAACGACTTGTACGTCGTCGGGGTGACGGCCGACCACCTCGGCGGGTCGCACCTGCACCTCGTCACGAACCGCGGCGGCGGGACGGCCCCGACGCCAGACGTGGCCCTCGCCCCGAAGCTGTTCCGGGCCATCCACGCGGCAATTATGGGAGGGTTGGTGTGGGCCTGCCACGACCTGAGCGAGGGGGGGCTGGCGGTATCGCTCGCGGAAATGGCCTTCGCCGGCGAGGTGGGGGCGGACGTGACCCATTTACGCGACCTGCCGGCGGCGGGCGAGTTGTCGGACGAGGCGCTGCTGTTCAGCGAGTCGCCGACGCGGTTCGTCCTGGAGGTGCCGCCGGGCCACGCCGCGGCGCTGCGGGGACTGTTCGCCGGCCTGCCGTTGGCGAAGGTCGGGGTGACGGTCGCCGAGCCGCGCTTGCGCATCGCCGGGGCGGCCGGCGAGTGGATCATCTGGGCGAAGCTAGCGGAACTCAAAGAAGCGTGGCAGAAGCCGCTGCGGTGGTAGGCGTGTCCTGCTCCCCCTCTCCGAAGCGGGGGGCAGGACTTCGGGTTCCGCCCCGACAGCTTGGCGGCGTAGTTCGGCCGCGCTCGGTCGGCGCAGGTGCTCTTGCCGCGTTATTCGGCGCTTGATTGTCATCCCCTGCCCCGCTAGGCTAAACCCAGCTCCATTTGAGACCGGGAGTTTTCGATCCGGGTTGAGCGAATAGGATTGGGAGAATAAGGAGCCCGACCAGCCGCCACCCCCGGGG
>JAABUN010002714.1_pt1 | contig 30200 bp, 32 predicted proteins | sample 5559311 | NCBI WGS metagenome assembly JAABUN01 (sample SAMN10711877, study PRJNA513370) | rock metagenome | isolation source: Antarctica rocks | place: Antarctica: Victoria Land, Siegfried Peak sud | reverse complement strand
GAACTCCCATACGGGCCAGCGGCCATCGTCTGCGCCGCATCAGAGGCCGGACACATGGCAGCACCCGATCACGCACCAACCTGACCCGAGATTCTTCTTGCGCCAAAGGGGGCGTCCACACATGTCATAGGCATCGCCCACCGAGCCCATCGACGGTCGTACGCCAGCCTCGCCGCAGCGCTTGCCGAATGCAACGGCCGTGTATTGGGCGGATTCAAGCGGTCGTCGCAACACATCCTGTTTCAGCTGAGAGCAGGATTTGGTCCAGGGCCCCGGCGGGTGTTTTCCACGCGAGTGTCTTGCGAGGCCGACCGTTGAGGGCGGTCGCCACGGCAGCCAGATCGTCGGCCCCGTGCGTGCTCAGGTCCGTGCCTTTCGGGAAATACGGTCGCAACAGGCCGTTCGTGTTTTCGTTCGTGCCGCGCTGCCACGGGCTGGGGGATCGCAGAAGTAGACTTGCAGACCCGCGTCGATGCTCAGCCGTGCGTGCTGGCTCATCTCGGCGCCCTGGTCCCAGGTCAGCGACTGTCGCAATTGCTCGGGCAAGGTGGTGATCGTTCGCGTGATCGCGTCGCGGACCGCCTCAGCGCCGTGCCCGGCCAAAGCGGGCCCGTTCTTCACGCGGATTCCGAGGTCGTGGCCGGGCATACGGGGCAGGTGCAGAAGGATCGTGAACCGCGTCTTACGCTCCACCAGGGTGCCGATGGCCGAGCTGCCCAATCCCAGAATGAGGTCTCCCTCCCAGTGACCCGGCACCGCCCGGTCGGCCACCTCCGCGGGGCGCTGGCTGATCATGATCTCGGGCGTGATGAAGGACTTGCCCCGACCGCGCGTCCGCGCCCGTGGCACCCGTAACGCTCGCCCGGTGCGCAGGCAGGCAGTCAACTCACGGCGCAGTGCACCGCGGCCTTGCACGTAGAGCGACTGGTAAATGGCCTCGTGGCTGATGCGCATCGTGTCGTCGCCGGGGAAGTCGACCCGCAGGCGGCGGGCGATCTGTTCAGGGCTCCACGCCGTACCCCAGCGCCGCTCCTGCCGAGGACCGTGGCGGCGCCCCTTCCACGTCCCGAGAGGTCCGTGGATCACCGCCCCGTCCAGGCCCGCTACCTTCCCGGCAAGCCGATCCTGCACGTAGCATCGCAGCACCCCGTTCATCGCCAGCTTGGACGACTTTGGGCGACGGGCGGATCGATCTGCATGCCATTGCGCGGTGGGTGGCCCGGTACTCCAGACCGCCGCCGCGCGTGGCGGCGTTGCGGCGCACCTCGCGCGAGATCGTGGACGGTGCGCGCTCGAGCCGGCGAGCGATCTCGCGTACGCCATGCCCTTGAGCGCACAGGATTCCGATCTCCTCTCGCTCCGTGAACGATAGAAAGCGGCCCGACATCGGCTTCGACGCCGGTGAGGGATGGGAGGGTGGCATGCCGCCCGCTTGTCGAAACCACCGTGCCCCGACAGCCGGCGCCACCCCGACACCCGCAGCGGCATCCTCGCTCGATCGTCCGATCGCGATTGCAGCCCAGAACCGCACGCGATCCTCTCGCCGCGCCACCGCGGGCCGGCCGGGCGATCGCAAAGCGTCTCGCCCGCACCGATCCGAACGCCGTATACGAACCGCCATCGCAACCCTCCAATTTCCAAGTGTTGCGACGACCGCTTGAATCCGCCTTGGCTGCCCTGGTCGCTGTGATGGATCACGTCCTTGGGGCGGCGCTGACCCGCGGCCGCCTCCATCGCGCTGAGCACCAGCCCGGCCCGTAAATGGTTCGCCATCGACCAGCCGACGATCTTGCGGCTCCAGGCGTCCAGCACGACGGCGAGGTAAAGGAAGCCGGCTGCCGTCGGCACATAGGTGATGTCCGCGACCACAGCTGGTCCGGACCGGAGGCCGTGAAGTTGCGGTCGACCAAGTCCGGCGCGGGCCGGGCGTCCTTGTCGCGCACGGTTGTTGTCGGACCGCCATGCCGATGGCTCGCGCCCACCAGGCCGGCCTCGCGCATCAGGCGCGCGATCCGTTTGCGGCCATGTCGCTCGCCCAGGCCCTGGAGGTCGGCATGGACCCGAGGAGCGCCATACGTCTAGCGCGAACTGGCGTGCACGGTCCTGACCCGTTTCAGCAATGCCGCATCGGCAACCACATGGCGAGATGGCGGCCTGTGCCGCCAAGCGTAGTAGCCCGCCTTGGACACGCCGAGCACGCGCGCCATGGTGGAAACCGGAAAGCAGGCCTGGTTCGCGCTCATGAACCGGAAGAGCCGGACGGGAGCGTCCCGGTCTCCCGTGCAAACCAGGCCGCGGCTTTTGACAAAATGTCCCGCTCGACACGGAGCTGCTTGTTCTCCCGCCGCAGCCGGACCAATTCGTCCCGCTCCGCCACGCTCAGAGCGGGCAGTACCTCCTCCCGCCGACTCTCTTTCTTCTCGGCGTCGGCGATCCAGTTGCGGATGGACTGTCCGGTCGGCTCGAACTCTCGGGCAAGATCGTCCGGAACCGGGTGAATCCCATTCCAAGGATCTCGAAGACTTGTTCCAGACGCTCGACCGGATGCCCGCTCTCCGGTCGCGTGTGTCCGGGGACGCCTTCTTGCGTTCAGGTGCCTTGTAGGCCTTCACCGGCGGTTGCGGCGGAAGCCGGTTCTAAACCGCTGGCCATCCTGCCGGATTGCAGCCGGCCGATTAGACGGCGACGGCTGGTGCGGCGATGTTTAGTCGCGAGCCGCTGCCCTGGTTTCGACAAGGGACGTCTGATTACGCCGTTGTCGCGCTCCAAAGCCTCCAGTCTGCCTACGGCCAGGCTCAGTCATTCAGACGGTGTCGATCGAAGCTCGGCTCAGGCCGCCTACGTCGGCGCTAAGTGATGGCTTCGAGCTGTCCGTCACGGCGGACCCGGCTCGCGCCCGCGCAGGCCCGCAGCTCCCTCGCGATCGCGCGAGCTTGACTGACCTCCGAAGCGATTTTCGCGCCGCCATCATCATCGAGCCGCTCCGCGATCCAGCTCAGCCCCTCGGATTGTGTGCGGACCTCGGCGTAAATCTCCGACAGCGCCTCGCTTCCGAAGGAGGCGAGCAGAGAGTCTCGCTCGCGGCCGGCGGGGCGAGCCAGTACGCCGGCTGGCGTGGCGGCCGTACGCTCCGGCTTTGAGCGTTTGCGGAGCCTGCCTGGTGCTGACTCCCTCGGCCCTGGCTCGACAGCCGAGACATCCGCTGGGCCTTTGTCTGCCGATGAAGCTTCTCCGACCTGCCCATGGTTGAATTCGGTCCGCCCTGGATGTGCGAGTTCTGGTCGGAATGGTGGGCAAGAAGGCGATTCCAGCCTTACTGTCTCTTCTCGCGGCACCGAGGCGTCCTGGGATGACGTCGGTCGGACGGTTTCCGGTGCTGGTGTCGGCGCCTTCCACTCCCGTGCTTGGCTGACCGGCTCGACTGTGGCGGATTGATCCGCCTTTTCCGAGCCGTAAGCCGCCATGAGCAGCGCGAGAGGCTGCTCGGATAATGACGGGACGTCGGGTACGGACCGGAACGCGAACTGCCCGGTGCCGGCGAGCCGGCGGAACAGCCGGTCCTTGTCGTAGCGGATCTTGGTGGTGAGGATCGGCCGCTCGTTGGCGATCATCAGGATGGATTTGTCCTTCGGCAGCCGGATCACCTCGTCTGCGCGCATCAGGGGCACGCCGGTCAGGCTCTTCGAGACCGACCGGTCGTGCCCGAACCCGGTCCCCCGGATGCTCGTCGTCGATGTGGTGATGGTGCGGTTCCCGAGCTGGTCTGAGACATAGTTCGCGGTGGCGAGGTCGTCGACGGACACAAACAGCTTCAAGGCGCAGTTCGCGACGATGCCCTCGCGGGTCGCCTTGCCATAGATCTCGTCGAGCTGGCTCAGGTTCTGAATGATGAGCGCCATCCGGAAGCCGTAGCCGGCGCTGATCGGGATCTTCTCGACGATCGCGTCCATGCGCTGGAGCTGGCGGAACTCGTCGAGCATGACGAGAACGTCGTAGCGGTCCTCCGGACCCGGCAACTCGCGCATGAGCGCGTCATGGACCTGCTGGACGAGAAGCCGGATTAGGCTTCGATACGATTCGAGGTCGGACGGAGGCGGGCCGATATAGATCGTCATCCGCTTTCGGCGGAGCAGCCGGATATCGAAGTCGCTGCGCGAGGTCACGCCGGCGATAAGCGGGTTGTCCCACGGTGCGAGCGCGGTGGTGAGGTTGGCGAGCACCGAGCCGCGCGTGTCCGGCGGCTCGGCCACGATCTGGTTGAAGCGGCCGACCACGAAGGAGCTTAGGCCCTCGCTCTCGGCCTGGACGATGGCTTTCAGGACGGCGCCGATGTCGCGGCCTGTCGAGAGAAGCCGAAGCGCCGTCCGGATCGTGCGGGCGTCCTCCGGCACCTCCTTCGACTCGAGCACGTAGCCCAAGATGCCGACGAAGAGGTCGCGCGCCTTCTGCGACCAGATCGGCTCTCCGTGCCGCGGGTCAGGGATCAGGAAGAGCGCGACGTTTATGAGGTCGGTGATCTTCTCCGGTCCGCGCCGGACGAAGTCGAGGGGGTTGTAGCAATGCGATCGCGCCGAGCCCGGCGCGACCATGAACACCTCGTCGCCTGCGGCCCGGCGCGCGCCTGCCGTCTCGCGGAAATTCTCGTGCTTGATGTCGAGCACGATGGCCGAGCCTTGCCAGGCGAGGAGGTTCGGGATGACGAAGCCGCGGCCCTTGCCGGACCGGGTCGGTCCGACCACGAGCGGGTGGCGGGGGTCGTCGTTCCGCAGCAGCGTCGAACCGTGCCAGCCAAGGATCAGGCCCTCCTTGGAATGGAGGTTCGCCCGGAACAGGTCGCCGCCCCGGGCGAAACGGGCGTCGCCGTACGGTGTCGGCGAGCGCCAGACGAAGAGCGAGATCCAGCCGGCGACGAACAGCGCGGCCGTGATCCCCGCCGCCACCAGAGCGTTCCGCTGCACGGCCGCCGACGGCCAGTAGTAGACCGCGTGCTTGTAGGCGACGAACGGGTCGGTCTTGGTCAGTGCCGAGAGGAGGGCAGGGGTCTTGAACGCGAACCCGGTGACGGCCGCATAGGCGAGCGACCAGACGATCGCGGCCGCGACCAGGACGAACGCCGTCCCGAAGAACCAGAGGGCGGCGCGCCTCATGCCGCGGCGGCCTCGGCCTGCCGGCGCTTCCATTCCGCGAACCTGGCGAAGTAGATCTCGCTCCAGCGCCGGACGCCGCCCTCGCGCTTTAGCTGCACGACCACGGGCAGGACCTGACGGATGTAGGCGACCACCTGCTCCTTCGAGAGGTTCGCGCCCGACATCAGCACCTTGAGGGCGAGCTGCTCGTAGGCGCCGTGAGGCGAGTCGGCGTGGACGGTCGAGAGCGAGCCCGGGTGCCCCGAGTTGATCGCCTGCAGGAAGGTGTAGGCCTCCTCGCCCCTGACCTCGCCGAGGATGATGCGATCGGGCCGCATGCGGAGCGAGGCTTCGAGCAGCGACTGCGCAGTCACGCGGGCGTGGCCCTGCTCGCCTTTCGTGGCGACGAGCGCGACAAAATTCGGCTGCACAGGATGGAGCTCGCGCGTGTCCTCGATCGTGAGGATGCGCTCCTCGGCCGGGATCGCCTTGAGCAGGGCGTTGAGCGCGGTCGTCTTGCCGGTCGAGGTGCCGCCGGAGAGCAGGATGGAGACGCGGCTCTCGATCGCGAGCTCGATGAAGGCGCGCTTCTGGCCGGCAGCAAGGAGCCGGCAGAGTTCCTCGTCGAGGCTCGTCAGCTCGTCGTCCTCGGTCACGACCGTGTCGGCGAAGGCGCCCATCCGCTCGAAATCATCGAGGGCGAGGTCCTTCACGACCTGCTTTCGGATCGCGAATGCTCCGCCGGCGACTGCGACCGGCGGCAGGACGGCCTGGAACCGTTCGCCGGACGGGAGCGCGGCCGAAAGGAGGGGCGTCTCCTCCGAGACGCTCTGATCGGTGAAGCCGGCGACGCGCTCGGCCAGGAACCGGATCGCAGCCTCGTCCATGGACGGCACGAGGTGCTGCTCCATCGCGGGCGCGCCGAGCCGCTCGACCCAGACCTCGCCCGGCCGGTTCAGCACGATCTCAACGACATCAGGGCTTCGTAACCAGGCGCCGAGCGGGAGGAGCGCCCTCTCGAGGTGCACGGTCGGACGAAGGATCGCGCTCAGCAAGCGGACGGCCTCTCCCACGTTGAAGCTCCCTGATCATCTCGCGGACGGGGTCCGGATAGAGGCTGGAGAAGTCGAGATCGCGCCGGACAAAGATCGCGATCGCGGCGCCCTGGTCGACATGGATCGTCGGCGGGATGTTGATCGAGTTCTTGAGCGCCTCGTTCGCGATCGAGGTCAGCGTCTGCGACGTGTTCTGGGCCGCAATCTGGCGCGCGTAGAGGCTCTGCTGGTCAGGCCCGGTCACCGTCGTGGTCGTGAGCCCCGTGACGGGATCCGTTGTCGAAGTCGACGTCGATTGGTTCGCAAATCCCGATTGATTGCCGAGACCAGCGAGGTACTGCGCCCCACCGCCGACGACCGAGAGGAGGATTGCCGAGCCGAAGCGCTCGACATAGTGCTTGTCGACTTCGCCGGTCAGCCCGGTGCGGCCGAGGTCGTCCGTGCCAGGAGAGCCGAGCTGCACCGAGACGCCGTCGGAGCGCAGGATGCGGGTCCAAACGATGAACACGCGGGTCTGCCCGGTCGCGAGCCCCGATTTGTACTCGCCGATAAGGCGGGTCCCTGACGGGACGATCACGCGCCGGCCGTCGAAGGACCAGACGTCCTCCGTCGTGGTCGCCCGGACCATGCCGGGCAGGTCGGACTGGATCGCCGTCTCGAGGACGCCGCGGATGATCGTGCCCTGCGCGATCAGCGCGTCGATGCGACGGTTCTTCGTCGCGCGCGAGATCTCGACCCCTTCGGCCGACTTGGTATTCAGGTAGCGCGTGTTTGGGTCACCATCGTCGCCGCGAAGCGACCCGGTTTGGCTTGGGTCGGCAGGTCCGACCCCGACATGGCCTCCGGAGTCAGTCACCATCATGGGAGAGCGCAGCCGCTCCCACCGCCGGCGCTCTTCCTCCTCGGCCCGGCGCCGTTCTTCCTCCGCGAGGCGGCGCGCCTCGCCGTCGTCGAAGGGTGGCGCGATCGGCGGAGCCGACGTCAACACGGCGGGCTGCGGCTGTGGCGGAAACCGACCGCCCAGGTCCGGAGGTGGAGATGGGGGTGGCGGCGCGGGCGGGGCCTCGACCACGAGCCGACCCGGGTTGATGGCGGCCGGCGGCGTGTTGATGATCGGCGGTTGGTACGAGGTCGTCTTGAACTCGTCCGCATCCGGGGTCAGCATCGTGCGCTGCGATCGCGAGCGGTTCTGCCAGACGAACACGGCGACGATTGCCAGCACAAGGAGCGCGATCACGATCTTCAGCGCCGGGCCGGCTCTTCGACCGGGACCGACGAGCTTCGAGGCGGCGAGATCGTCGATCTCGAGCTGACGGTAGTCTTCGCGGGTCGGCATGGGTCAGGCCTTCGGGCCGAGGTTCTGCGGCCCGAACCCTTCGATTCCGGTCGGGTCGGGCGTCGACGGCCGCAGGTTGAAGATGCAGGTGGCGGCCTCGCCGCGCCGGAGCGTCCATTGCCGGCTGATGCGGTCCACGACGATGAACTCGCGCTCGCGCCGGTGATTGACGAGGCTCTCGTTCCCGGCCTTGTCGACCGCGAAGATCGCCGGGACCTCGCCCGCGAACTGGAACCAGGTCTTCTTGCCATCGTCGAAGGTCGCGACCGGCTTCAGCTCGCCGTCACCCTTGAAGCCGTAATCCGTGTTGGCTCGTCTGACGTTGAAGGCGCGCCGGTTCGGATCGTTGACGAGCTGCTCGGCCTCTCGGGCGAGGCCCGCGCCCGCGATCTCGTCGGGATAGCGGAAGCGGATCTTGTAGACCTGGTTGCGGACCGGCGCCTCGCTTGAGCGGAGCACGAAGGAGTAGAGCCGCGCGTCGGTGACGATGTTCATGTTGCTCATCGCGTTCGGGGCGACGGGCTTCAGAAAAATGATGTTGCCGCGCTTGTTCGGCTCGACCTTCCAGGCGACGCTGTCGCCGATCGCGATCGTCTCGATGCGCTCGCCCTCTCCCAGCACGATCATAGTCGAGACGCCGTAATTCGCGTCGACCGCCACCACGTTGTTCGGGCTGTATGTGACGGTCCGGATGCGCGGGTCGGCCGCGCCTGGCGCCGGGGTGGATTCAGCGAGGGCCGACGCCGAGGCGAGGATGAGGACGCAGGCGAGGGCCGCCCTCATGGGACGCTCCCGGTCATCGGCGGCTCCGGCAGGGGCGCCAGCTCTGGAGGCGTGGTGGCGACGGTCGCAGGCGCGGAGCCCTGCGAGGGCTGCGAGCCCGGGACGGGTTCGGTGGTCGGCGCCGATTCCTGGTCGCGCCGGTACTCGGTGACCTGGAAGCCGAGCGGGTTGTCGAACCGCCACTCGTTGCGCATCGGCGCACGCGTGTAGCGAAAGCGGATCAGCGCCGTCCAGTGCGAGGTGATCGCCGCCGTCGCACTCCGCTCCCGAGTCAAGAAGCGCACGATGGCGGTGCGCTGGTTCGGGAACTGGATCGACTTGATCGAGATGGCGGTCGTCGCGCCGCGACCGAGCACCCTGACGGGGTTGCGCACGTTGGCCGGGCTGTAGAGCTCAACCAGCTCGCGCGCGGCGTCTCCGGTCGAGAGCAGCTGCGCCAGTTCGAAGTTGTCCTTGATCGCCGGCGGGTCGTAGGTCTCCCGCGCCCGCAGGTAGCGCACGACGCTCATGGCCGTCACGGCCTCGGACTGGTCGAGATCGCCGGGCGCGAGCGCGCGCTTGATCTCGAGGAACCCGGTCGTGCGGTCGACCTCGACCACATAGGGCTCGAAGGTCTTCAGCGGGAGCAGGAGCGCGAGGCAGACCAGCGCCATGGCGGCGAGAGCTGCCATGAGCAGCGCTACGAACCAGGCGACGGCCCGCGACCGCTTCACGGTCCGGATCACGTCGTTCTCCCAGGTGATCGCCTCCGCGAAGTACCGCGGGTCCAGCGTTGCGCCCGAGAGCGGCGCAGCTTGATCTGATGCCATTCTAGACCCTGTCCGGCCGCCATTCTGGCGGTCCGGCCTCTACCTGTTCTTCGCTTGCTGGTTTGCCGCGATGCGACGCTGCTGGAGTTCGCGGAAGGCGTAATCGACCCGGTCGACGCGGACCGCGCGCTCGCGGCCCATGCGGGTGAATCCCTGGCGCTCGTTGAGCCGGCGCATCCCGTACTGGCCGCCCCGCGCCACCTGCCCGCCGGTGAGCCGCCAAGCCTGACGAGCGAACCGCGCGAGACCCGGCACGCCGAACGGGGCGCCGCCGGACAGGAGCGCCGCGAGCGGGATCACCTGGCTCATGATGAAGAGCCCGATGAAGCCGGCCAGCACCACCGGCGCGATCTCCTTCAGGGTCGTCGTCGTGGTGGCGTTCGAGTCGTTTAGCGCCTGGACGGCGTCCTTGATGATGGACAGGAAGAAACCGAGGAGCGCGTAGACGATGATCGGCACGATCACGAACTGGACGGTCGCGGTGAGCCAGCCGTTGAAGTAGCGCGAGGAGGCGTTGAACAGGAGGAGGACGATGAACACCGGCGCGAGCGACAGCATCACCCACAGCATGATCTTGGCGAAGATGACCACGAAGGCCGCGAAAGCGACGAAGAGCCCGACTGCGACCCAGACGAGGGCCCCGTAGATGTACGGGCCGGGGTTCGTCCAGCCGGCGTGGCTCGTCAGCTTCGAGGCCGCGTCGACCCCGACCAGGTAGACGTTCGAGAGCGCCTGCTCGATCGCGGCGTTGGTCGTGCCGACCGAGCCGGCGTCGCCGATCTTCTGGACGATGATGTTGCCGATGGCGGTCGGGGTCTCGTTCGCTGCTGTGTAGATGAAGGCCTGGAAATCGCCCCAGCTCGTCGCGAGCGTGTAGATGACGAACACCCGGAAGAGCCGGACCGCCATGCCGCTGGCGCTGCCCTCGCCGCGGCCGCTCCAGAACTGGTAGCCCCACAGGACCACGTAGAGCACGAAGGCGAGCGTGAAGACCGGCCCCATGCTCTGGGCCAGCGCCTGATAGGTGTTCGCCGTGAAGTTCGTGCCCAGCGCCTGCACCTTGGCGAAGAGCTGGTCGATGATGTTGTTCATGCGCCCGGTGTCCCCGGCGCGGGCCTGCGCTCGGCCCCGGCCGGAGCGTTGATGGGCCGCATCGGGCCGCAGCGATCCTGCGACGCGAACGACATGTAGCCTTCGCTCGCCGAGCAGGGCGCCTTGACCTCGGAATGCCCGCAGCCGACGAGAGCGACCGCCGCGGCGAGCACGGCCGAGAGGGTGAAGAGAACCCGCATCACTTCGACCCGAACGTCACCTTCGAGCCGTCGAACGCCATGGCGGAGGCGGTCGAGGACTGGAGGGCGATGTCCTGCGTGTTGCGGACGTTCTGCGCGGTGAGCACCGCATTGACCGCGCCGATCAGCTCGTTCGTGGTCTGGCTGCCCTGGACGACAAGCTGACTGTTCTGGTCGATCGAGGCCTTCAGGTCGCTCGCCCTGCCGATCTGGCTGGAGGCGCTCGTAAAGGCCTGGGCGCGGGTCTGCGAGGCAGATTGCGTCGACGCGATGATCCCGGCGAGCGCGGTCGCGGTCGAGACGGCTCGGCTGTAGCTCTGATCCTGGGTCGTCCCGCTGCCGGTTATCAGGCCGGACAGCGTCTTCACGAGCTTGAGCGCGTTCATCAGGTCGGTCGCGGATTGCGCGCCGCCTCCCGCCATCCCGCCCCAGGACATGTTGCCTGAGGACAGGATCTGGCCGAGGTTCGGGGCCTGCCCGACATTGAACCCCTGACCGAGCGCCGAGGAGGCGAACTGGCCGGCCGGACCCGACCGGTCGCCGGTCATCGCTTTCAGTACTTGGTTCGTGAGCGTCTTGATCTGATCGTTTGTGCCCATGATCGAGCGCGTGTTCGCAGCGGTCTGGAGCGCCTGGTTCAGGTTCGCGGCGTCGATCACCGGCACCTGGGCGAGGCCAGGGGAGGCGGCCGCAACGAGAAGGCAGCTGGCGAGGATCGTGACTTTCACGGGGAGGGCTCCTATCGGGATGCCTGGGCCGCCTGGGCGACCACCGAGATGAGGGAAGCGGCCGTGGACGGCAGCGGCGGGATTGGAGCGCTGGCCGGAGACGGGATCGTCGAGCCAGCCGCGAAGTTCGCGAGATAGGCGCTGACGTTCAGCGGATTGTCGGCGATGCGGGCCGCGCAGCTCTGGCCGATTGCCCCTGAAGAGGCGCATCCGCCCGTCGAGGCGGTCGGGGAGGGGATCCCCGGCATGATGTCGCCGGACCGACCCCGCGCTGGGCCGCCGGACGTGACCATCGCAGTCGCGACCTGGCTCTGGCGCGCGACGGCCTGCACGAGCGAGGAGGTCACGAGCGATCCCCAGGCGCTCGCGACGTCGCCCGCCTCCTGCCTGAGTTGGATCTGGTCGGCCCGCAGCCGCGAGTTCATGTCGACGGCGTCCTGGACGCGGTCGCCGCCGCCAATCGCGGCACTCCGCTGCTGCAGGAGCGCGAGGTTCTGCCGCTGCGTCGCCCCGAGGTCGGTCGAGTAGCCGACCGCCGCCGTCGAGGTCTGGCCTGGGTCGGATACCGTGGCCGCGCGGGGCGTTGTGCGCTTCAGGGGAGGGATGTCACCGGCCGTCGTGGTGCCTGTCGCAGGACCGGTCCCGTTCGAGCCGTCGGCGAAGTTGCCGGAATTCGGCATGGCGCCGGTCGCGTCGTAGTTCGCGACCGCGGTCCGAGCTCCGGACAAGCTGCCGGTGTTGTAGTAGCCCTGGACCAGCGTCGAGAACTGCCCGCCCGTCATGCCGGTGTTGCCACCGTTGCTGGTGACGGCGGCGGCCGAGACGCAGCTCGTCGCTGGCGCGGATGGGTTAGAGAGGAGGCAGGACGCTCCGCCGATACCCTGCTGATGAGCAAGATAGGCCTCTTCGAAGGTTGGGGATCGCCCTAGCTTGCGCTGTAGCTGCGTGACGTCGTCTTTCGTCAGGCGCGCCATTGCGTCGGCGTTGGCCTCTGGGTCGTAGACGTCCTTGCCGTTGCCGTAGGCTTTCCACGTGCCGTTGATGAATTGGCCAAGGCCCTTGGCTGAGCTGCTGCTCGCGCCCGCATTCGGATTGCAGCGCGACTCGACCACGGCTGCGTTCTCCAGATACTGGCGCGGCACCCCATATCGGTCGGCCGCCCCGTTCAGAACCTCGGACATGTCCTGACGCGAGACGGAGCACTTCAGGCCGCCGCTCGACTGCGAGCGCGCCTTCGCGGATGTGTCGATCTGGCCGGTGTCTTTGGTTGACTCGGCGGTCGGCTGGAGCCGGGGGTCGTCTCGGGTCGGAAGGTCGGCTATTGCAGGACTGAACCAGAGGCAGAAAGCCGCAGCAGCGAGCGTCCTCGAACTCGGGCTTGGTGTGCCTTTCGGAGCCAAGCGTAGACAATTATAGGTGACTTCGAGCAACGCATACGCGTGTCGCCGGCGAGCGGAGGGTTGAGAACGATGGTACGATTGGGCTCCGGGATCATCGGCTTGGCGAGCCTGCTCGCGTGCGAGGGGGCTGTGGCACAGGACCGGAGTGCCTGCACTGGCATCTACTGCCCGCAGGTCAAGGCAGCCGACGCGGCGGCCGAGCTCTCGCCGTACGTGGCTGCCGGCAAGACCTGGGAGCAGGTCAAGGGCCGAACCACGCTCGTCCTCAAATACTACGACCGGGACGGCTCGCTCGCCGCGACCCGCACCTGGCCGCAGAGCGCCTACATGCAGCCGGTCGCGGGGCAGTCCGGCAAGATAGCCTTCACCGGCCAGGGCACGCCCACGATCGCGCTCTACGGGCTGGCGCCTTGCTCGCGAAAGGGCAGCTTCAGCTTCAAGGGCGAGCGGTTCACCTGCGAGAGCTTCTGGCAGGACCGCCTGAGCGGAAATCTGTTTGCCACGCAGGCTGTCCTGTGCCGCGCCTACACGGATCAGGTCGATCGCCCGATCCAAGAGGCGACTTGCATCCGCGCCGACGAAGGCGTGGGTGGCCGAACGGTCGGCGGCATCGTGATCGACGACGCCCTCGTCGGCATCGGAGCTGCCGTGCTCGAGCGCGATGCGGGCGGGAAGCCGCTTCGCCAGGAGCTCGCCGGCGTTGAGAAGACCGGCAGCGCGATCCTGGCCGGCGCCGGCAAGTGAGCCCGAGAGAGGGTAGGGGAGGGCAATCGGGATCATGCCCGCACCTCCCAGCCGCAGAAGCGGGGGAGCCAGGCTGACGGGTCGTCGCCGACCTCGGCCCTGAGCCGGTCGAGTTCGGCGACCGTCTCGGCCCGGCCGGACAGGACCTTGATCAGGTCCTCCATGCCGCCGAGCCGGATGCGGGCGATGACCGAGTCGCGCCCGTGCTTGATCAGGAAGGCCCGGGACGCGGGGTCGGTGCGCAGGATCCAGTTCATCTCCCGATCGGACAGCCGGAACGCCCCGACATAGCTCTCGGCGTCCGCCTTCGGGTTCGGGAAGAAGAGGTTCGTGGCGCTCTGCTCGATGAGGGTGTTGGCCGAGCGGGAGCGCACGATGTCGGCAGCGCTCTGAGTGCCGAAGCCGACGATCCCGTTGAGCTTGCGGATGGTCTTCATCTTATCGGTGATAAAGTGCGCGAAGACCTCGTCCCCGAGGAGCCGCCAGCCCTCGTCGAGGAAGATCATGGCGGGCTCGCCCGTGAGCAGCTCGTCGACCCGATGGAACACGTACATGAGCGCGGCCGTCCGGACCGTCGGATCGTCGAGCACGCGCGTCATGTCGAAGCCGGAGACCCGGACCCACGAGAAGCGGTCCTCGGCATTGTTAAACAGCCAGCCGAGCTGGTCGCGGCGCACCCACTTCTCGAGCCGGGCGACAAGGTCGTCGTCGCCGGCCCGTATGCGGCCGCGGAGCAGAGACCGGAAGGCATCGAGGTTGCGGCCTGCGGGCTCGCTCGCGAGCGTTTCGGCGATCGCCGCTCGGATGACGCTTTCCTCGGTCGGCGAGAGGCTGCGGCCGTCCGAGCGCCGGAGCATGAAGGCGAAGAGCTGGAACAGGAACTCGCGGTTAGCGCCCGAGTCTGGCAGGGCGAGCGGGTTGAAGCCGGTCGGCTCGCCCGGCTGCAGGACCTCGTAGCGTCCGCCGAGCGCCCGGATGAAGATCTCGGCGCCGCGGTCCTTGTCGAAGAACACGCATTTGGGCTCGGGCCGCACCCGCTGCGCCTGCGCCATCAGGAAGGAGAGCGCGACCGTCTTGCCGGACCCGGACGGGCCGACGACCGTGAAATTGCCGAGGTCGCGTTCGTGGAAGTTGAAGTGGTAGGCGGTCTGGCTCGTGGTCTCGAGGAGCGAGACCGCCGGTCCCCAATGGTTGCCGGCCGCCCGCCCGCTCGGGAAGTTGTGCAGCGACACGAAGCCGGCGAAGTTCTTCGATGAAATGAGGCCGCCCCGGGCGACGTAGCCGAGATTGCCCGGGAGTTGGGCCCAGAAGGCCGGCTCGCAGTTGAGATCCTCGCGCACCCAGATGATCGACTGGTCGGTTAGCGCCGCCCCGACCGCCGTGATGCAGCGATCGACCTCGGGCAGCGTGCCGCCGAGGCACATGACGGTGAGGTGGTGCGTGCCGTAGATCGCCTTCGAGCCGAGGAGGTCGTTGCGGGCCTCATCCAGATGCTCGGTGATGATCGAGCCGGCCTGGTCGGCCATCTCGACCTGGCGCGACACGAGCTCGATCTGGCCCTGCGTCGCCGGCCGATCGACGATCGCGAAGGACTGCGTGACCACGAACTCGTGCGGCACCTTGAGGAGCCCGTCGAGCAGCATCGGTCCCGTGTAGGCCGGGTACTCGCGCACCGAGAGCATCGCGCCGTAGCGGGTGTCCGCCGGGTGCGCCGCCCCCACGAACTCGATCGCGTTCCGGCCGACATTGATGCGCCGCATCGAGATCGCGGTGTCGACAGGCATCCGCGGGAGCCGCATCGAGACCGCCTGCACACCGTTCAGGAGCTGGACCAGGAACTCGAGCGGCTCGCTGTAGAGGACGCCACCAGCCTCGCGCACGCTGAGAACGCGCGCGCCGTATTCCTGCAGCGTCTCCCGGACCGCGGTCACGGCGTCGCGCAGCTCGCGGACCTCGTCGAGCTCCTTCGCCCGGTCGCCCTCGGCCGTGCGCGCGCCGAAGAGCTTGGCTACGACATTGTCGGCCGACCCGGCCTTGCCCTGCAGCGGCCGGCGCAGGATTGTCAGGTAGGTGTCGTTGACGAACATCCGCCGCTCGGCGAGCCGGGCGAGGTAGCGTTGATTCAGCTCGGCCGCGAACGGGCTTGAGAACTCGCCGTCGAGCTCGGGCTTGATCTCGCGCCGAACGAGGTGGCCGTAGGCGGCGTAGCGGCTCGTCCCGAGGGTGCGCAGGAGGTCGTTGCGACCCTCAAGCTTCGTGTTGATCTCGGCCATGTCGGCCGTCTCGAAGCAGAAGCCGTCGAGCTTCAGGACCGTGAGAAGCAGGCCGTCCTTGGTCCGGAGCGTCTGGTCGTCGACGTGGCGGGTGTAGGGCACGTGCGACGAGACGGGCCGCTCGCGCCGGGCGGCCGCGCCGTAGCGCATCTCGTCGAGGATCGCGCGCGCCACCACCGCCGGCTCACGCGCGGTAGCTGTCGATGCCCCACACGGGCTTCGATCGGGGAGGGCACTTCGTGGCCTTGACCTGCAGGATCGCGAAGATCTTGTCGTCCCGGAGCGTCAGCACGTAGCCGATCGCGTGGATCGGGAAGACGAGCAGGCCCGAGAGCAGGTTCTTGGTGACCAGGAAAACGATCGCGGTCACGACCATGTTGAACATGGCGAACATGTACGGCGCCCCGAACAGGGTCGGGGTGCGGGTGAGCGCGCGCACGAGCGGCGTCATCTCGGGCAGGGCGTCGTCCATGCCCACCTCAGGAGCCGACGGCCGACTGGAAGAACGAGACGATCTGGGTCGCGCCGAACACGAGCACGATGCCGAAGATGATCGAGCCGGCGATGCCCCAGGTGAGCCGACCCGCCCAGGCGAGGAAGCCGGACCCGATCACCGCCAGGACGGCGAGCGAGGTCGCGATCTGGCCGGTCAGCGTGGTCACGAGCTGCGTCAGCGTCGACTGGACCGGCTGCAAGCTTCCGCTGGCCTGCGCGAACGCCTCTCCGGCAGCGAGAACTGAGACAACGAGTGCCGTTCCGACGAGTTTGAGCACCCTTCTCCGCATCTCAGTTCTCCACGTGCATGACGAAGCCCTGCGACCAGCTCGCCTCGGGGTTCGACGGATCGGGGGTGGCGGCAGCACGGCGCGAGCGACCGGCGCCTGTGGCGCTTGCCGGCACCGGCTTCGGCCAGCCGTTAAGGTCGTTGAGCACGGCCGCGACGTAGCGGACGGTCTCGGGGTAGGGCGGGACGCCTCGATGCTGCTCGACCGCGTCCTCGCCCGCGTTGTAGGCGGCGAGGACGTGCATCGGATTGCGGTAGCGCTCCTGCAGGACGCGCAATAAGCGGATGCCGCCCCGGACGTTGTCGGTCGGGTCGCAGGCGTCGACGCCGAAGCGCTTGGCGGTCGCCGGCATGAGCTGCATGAGGCCGACCGCGCCCTTCGGCGAGACCTGGTCCATGCGAAAGCGACTTTCGGCTCGCGCGACGGCGGCGACCAGGCTCGGGTCCATGGCCTCCTCGGTCGCGACCTTGCGAGCGAGCGCCTCGGCCTCGGCAGGGGAGGGGACCCTTGCGAAGCTGCATGTGCCAGCCGCGATCGGCGCAGGCGCGAAGCTGCCCACGGCCGGGATCGCGGCCCCGATGAACGGGGGCGATGCGGCGTCGCCCGTCCGCCCGTCGATCCGGACGGTCCCGTCGCGGTCGATCGCAGCGGCCAGGACGCGATGAGGCAGCTTCTCGCCGGCTTCTGCGCCGCCGATCAACCCCGCGGCAGCCACCATGGACGCGTAACAGACCGTCCTCATTTCTTGCTCACGCCGCCTCCGACGAATCAATCATGGTTGACTCACTAAGAGTCAACTAAAGGCGACTTTCTCGGTGGGCAAGGCCGGTTGTAGGGCGTGTCCCGCGCGGGCGGTTCCGTGTTGCCTCATCGCCACACAGGACCGGAGCTCAAGGTCGCTCAGCGGGCGCCCTTGTTGGCCGGGCCCGGGGCGGTCGGTAGAGAGGATCGGCGCGCTACCGCTTCCACCAATGGTAGCCAGCCGCCGCCCATTCCTGCTGCCGCAGGTTCTCGCTCTCGGCGGCGCTCGCTTCGCTGGAGTGTTCGAGCCGTGAGACGTGGGACGCCTCGTCAATCCATTCGATCTCCGAAACGGTCGTCGGTTGACCCGATCTTGGGCGCACGTCTCGTCTGAGGATGAGGAATCCCACGACCACGACCGGGGCGAGGAAGACGACATCGCCGGCTTCGAGCGGCTTTGTATCCAAGGCCCAGGCCAGGACACACCGACGTACATGAGGAGAATGACAGCGGAACCGAGGCCGACCATTCGTCAACCATAGGCGACGGAAAGGCTGTTGCAATCTCCCGTTCGTGCGCCAACATTTTCGTGGCGCGCCGCCATCCGGTGACAGCGCCCTACGCTCGGCAGCGCAAGGAGAGACAATTGAGCAGCCGCCGCACTCTCCCGTCCAAGCAGGCCGGCGTGACCGTAGCCTGCGGATGGGACAATCCGCTCCAGACCTACTTCTGCACGGTCCTTCGTGAGCCTCCGTTGATCGAAGAGGACGCCGATCCGGTCGTGCTCTGGCTCGGACTCGACCTCCGTGAAGTGCGAACGCCGGAGGAGATGGCCGCGCCGCTGGCGCCCTACGCAAACCTCGACGCACTGACCATCAGGCTGCTGCGCGCTGATCGCGGCGAGGATATCGATCGTGGTCCGACTGCTTTGCAGCGCGAGTCCCTGGCCGCGTTCAAGGGTAGAGCAGGCTGACGGCACAAGGACCCTGGTAGAGCAGTCCGGCCACTCTCGAGGTTGGTTCAGGCGCCCGTCGCCGCCGCGAGGTCGGCCGGCACTTCGCCGACTGTCGCGATGATCACCGCATCGGCGTAGTCGCCGATGTCAGGGTCGCCCGTGCGCGAGAACGCGTCGGCGCCGGCCCGGCCCGCGGCTATGGTCCGCGCCCGCGCTGCCGCAGAGGTCGAGGAGTGGCACTCGATCGCCTCGTCGGGGCAAAGCTCGCGTCCTCGTTCCGGACGAAAGGGAGGACGGCGTAGTAGGTCACGCTCGCCATCAGACTCTCCTGATCATGATCTTGGGGATGCCGCCTCGCACGAAGCCGCGGGACACGTCGGCTTCATAGTCGCCGGCCAGGACCGCGAGGTCGTGGAGCAGCGCCCTGATCGCTTCCCGTAGGTCGCCCTTGAACTCGTAGATGACGGCGTCAACGTCGGCCTCGGTCGGGAAAGAAGGATCGTTATCGGGTTCGGGGTCGGCCATGGCTGTTCTCTCGGCGTGAACAAATTAGGAACAACCTGCCTCTCGAGTCGAGTCCGATCGGATGCCGGATACCCCTCAGCGCCTGTCCAGTATCCCCTCGGCCGTCTTCGCCTCGCGTGCGACCATTGTGGCCGGCGCGGCTCGCCTCGGCGGAGATGTCGAGCGCACGGTGAGGTCGCGATAGCCGTCGCCGACGAGACAGTCGGTCAGGCGCGACAGCCCGCCCCCAACGTCGAGGAGCGGCGGTCCTGGGCAGTCCGGTCGCCGCAATCATGTCGAGCGGCATGCGCGGGACCGGCTCATGCCAGCTCACCTAGCTAGTCATCGGGTCTGGTCGCGTAGACCTCGTCCCAATGCTCGCGCGTCCGTCCGTCGACACTGCCCGCGTCCCTTGCCGTGACAGCGTCACGAGCCTGTCTACAAGACAGACCGAGAACCCCGAATCGCCGAGACGAGAACCTGATCAGGATGGACAAGTTGGTGTCGCCGCTTCTCCGCCACAAGCATCCCGAGCAGCCCTCCGTCTTCGCACCGGACGCCCTCATGCGCGAGGCGCGTCGGCAGCGGGGGCTGCCGGAGCAGCCCGCACCCGCGCTCTGCGTGCTCGACCCCGACGGTGACATCCTGCGGCATCTGAGGCGGACGGGGCAGGCGCACCCGTTCCCGGCCTGGCCCTGCTACCACTCGGAGATGTTCCTGTTCCAGCTCGACGGCCGCGAGGTCGGCATCGTCAGCTGCGCGGTCGGGGCGCCCTACGCGGTCCTCGTGGCCGAGCAGATGTTCGCGGCCGGATGCGAGCTCCTCCTCAGCGTCACGTCCGCCGGGCGGATCACCGATGTCGGCCCGACGCCGTATTTCGTCGTCATCGACCGGGCACTGCGCGACGAGGGAACGAGCCATCACTACCTGCCCGCCGCCGATTTCGTCGCGGCCGATTCCGATCTCGTCGCCCGAGCCGGCCGCGCGCTAATCGGTAGCGAGAGCGTGGTCCATGTCGGCGCGACGTGGACGACGGACGCCCCGTTTCGCGAGACGGAGCGCGCGATCGAGGCCGCGCGGGCGCTCGGGGTGCTGGCCGTCGAGATGGAGGCGGCTGGCCTCTACGCCTTCGCTCGGGCGCGAGGCCGGGCAGTGCTCTGCCTCGCGCACGTTACGAACGCCATGGCGCAGGCGGGCGACGATTTCGAGAAGGGCGAGGACAACGGCGCCCGCGACGCGCTCCGGATCCTAACGAAGCTGGCAAACGCCCTGGAGCGCTCGACGCCTGGCGATTGAGGCCCAGCGCTTCGGTCGTGGAACAGAAGCGGGCTCTCGACGGCTCCGCGCCCGATCTTCCACATGCCGCCGCCCGGCTCTTCAAACGCGATCGGAACCGGCCAGACCCTCACCGCCGCGACGCGAGATGGCGTGTCGGACCCTCAGTGAGGCCGCTTCGCGCCTTGGCCGTGGCCCTCGGATCCGCCATAGCCACGCAGCTCGCCATAACGCTGCCGCTGATTTGGGGTGAGCACCTCGACCGTCGCGAGGTGGAAGCGAAGATGCGCGAACCGGAGCGCGCCTTGTAGCCCCGCGATGGCCTCGGTGGCTTCTTGCAGGCTCGCCGGGGTGATCGCCCGGCCCGCGAAGAGGCGATCGAGGTCGGTCTCCCGGGCGACGATGCGCTCGCCGAGCGACATTGCTTCCGCCTTCATCTCGGCCACGAGCCGCCGCATCCGCTCGCCCTGGGCCTCGCTCAGGCCGAGCTCGGCCGCGAGTTCGAGCACGTGCATCGGACCCGGATACCCGTTGAGCTCGGCCGGAAGCGCCAGCCCCATGCCGCGGCCCGCCTTGAGGTCGGCGATCTGCGCGTCCGAGAGCGCCTTCACGCTGCGCCCCTGAAGTCCGGCATAGGGGGGCGCCGGCGCGTGCTGGGAACGGGCTCCCGTGACCGTCGCGGCCAGGATGACGATCGCGATCGACAGGCGATGACGCATGGCGGAGCACTCCTCGGCTCACCCTTAGGCCGAAGGGCGAGCGAGCCGCATGATCCGGATCATGTGCAGACCTCACGGCGAAGCGTGATACGGCGCCCGTCACGTGCGATCGCGCCGTCGCGCTCCAAAGCGGACAGGATTCGGTAGAGCGTCTCACGCGTCAGCCCGAGGTCGGCGGCGATGTCTTGGAGCTGCCCAGCATCCGCGACGACCCGGTTCGGGCCCGCCTTCATGTCCATCCAAAGCCAGACCCGCTCGCGGGCGGACCGAACGTTCCGCAGCTCGAGACGCCATCTCGCGTCCTGCAGCTGGTGCGCCATGGCCGCGAGCAGGCGCTCGGCCCCGGCCGGGTCGTCGCGGATCGCCCGCAACACCTCGGCCTTCGGATAAACCAGGATGCGGGCCGCTTCGAGCGCGGTCGCGTCGCAATGGTAGGCCGGCGCGAACAGGGATGCTTCGGCGAAAAGCTCCCCCGGGCGGCCCGTGTGCAGGATGACGAGACTGCCTTCTATCGTGCGCCGCTCAAGCCTGATCCGGCCTCGTTCGACGCGGTAGATCGCCGTCGAGACGTCGCCTTGCCTGAACAGGACCTCGCCCGCTGACAGCTCGCGTGTCCTGGAGGAAGGTAGGCCCGCGATCAAGATGAGCGCAGAGTTGTGAGGGCGGGTCGGATCGGCAGGAGGACGTTCATGACGATCCAGGCCGTATAGAGGGCCGGCGCGACCGGCCCTCCCTCGCTCAGTTCGGCTTCGGCGCGTCCGGCGCGGGAGCGGTCGGCGGCGCCGGCGGGCTCTGCGGCATGCCGGGCATCCCCGGCATGGTCCCCATTTCACCGGGCTGGCCCGGTTGGGGCTGCATCATCGCCATGTTGCGGCAACACGAGCAGCCGCCGGCGGCGGATTGAGCGGGCGCGGGCTGCATGCCCGGCATCGACGGCTGCGCTTGCGCCGCCGTGGTCGGCCTCCCGCACATCATAGCGCCGGCGGCCGCGGTCGAACCTGTCGTAGCGGCCGCCTGACTCATCATCGAGCAGGCGAGGGCGGGCGTCGCGGCGAAGCCGGCCGCGAAGGCGAGGGCGATGGTCGTCGTTCTCATGGCATTGCTCCTACTGTTAGAACTGGCGGGAACTCGTTCGGTTTATTCTACTCGGGGCCTTGAGGCGATCGTTGGAGATATAACTACCTGACTTCGGCTCAGGCCGCCATGTTGCGGCACTGATCTGCCCGAGGCTCGGCAGGCCTGCGTCTGCGGTCGGCTACTTGCCGTTCCTTTTCAGCCAGGCCTGCATCTCCGCGATCTCTCGCTCCTGGTCGACGGTGATCGTCTCGGCGAGCTTCTTGGTCTCGGGGTCCTTGGCGTGCTGGAGAGCGACCTTCGCCATTTCGATCGCGCCCTGGTGATGCGGGATCATGTGGGTGCGGAAGTCGACATCGGCGTCGCCCGTGTAGCCGACCATCATGTTGTGCGTCCCAAGAGGTCAGCGAGGCCGATGCCGGTCGCTCGGCGCGAAGCAAGGCGAGCGTCGCGCAACCGAGCGCGGACATCAGGCCCATTGTGGCGAGCGCCCTCGCGCTGCCCCAAGGCGTCGCGAACTGCGCGACGGAGACGGGATCAGGATGGCGGTTTTTGAGAGCGAGGCGGCGAGCCACGCGGTCTGTCGCGGAATCGAGCGCCATTCACGCCTCGACCATGCGGGCCAGCGGAAACCCGGAGCGATCCGAGCGCGCTGTCACATCATCTGCAAAGCTCGCCTCGACGGGTCACGTCAGGTCCATGCGCAGGAGCCGGAGGGCGTTGGCGGTCACGAGCACGGTCGCGCCGGTGTCGGCCAGGATGGCGGGCCACAGCCCCGTGAGGCCGACGATGGTCGTCACGAGGAAAACAGCCTTCAACCCGAGCGCGATGCCGATGTTGACCTTGATGTTGTTCATCGTGCGCCGGGACAGGACGACCATGCGTGCGACGTCGCCGACGCGGCCGTGCAGGATAGCGGCGTCCGCCGTCTCGAGAGCCACGTCGGTTCCGCCGCCCATGGCGATGCCCACGTCGGCCGCGGCGAGGGCGGGCGCGTCGTTGATCCCGTCGCCGACCTTGGCCACGACCTGACCCTCGGCCTGGAGCTCCCGGACGATGCGGAGCTTGTCCTCCGGAAGCAGGTCGGCGCGCGGCTCGATCCCGAGGGCGCCGGCAATCGCGGCCGCCGTGCGGCGGTTGTCCCCGGTGACCATCACGGTCCTGATGCCCATCTCCCGGAGCTTGTCGAGGCCGGTACTCGCGTCCGGTCGGGGCTCGTCTCGCATCGCGACCAGCCCTGCGACCTTACCGTCGACGATGAGAACGGAGACCGTCTTGCCTTCGTCCGTCAGTTCACCGATGCGCGCGGTCTGCTCGCCCGTGAGCTTCGCCCTGTCCGTGGCCGCCGCGGCGGAGCCGAGGAAAACTGAAGAACCGCCGACGTCTCCCGTCACGCCCTTCCCGCCCAGCGCGGCGGCATTAGCCGCCGGAGAAAAGGGCGCGCCCGCTTCGGTCGCCTTGGCCAGGATCGCCTTCGCGAGCGGGTGCGACGAGCCGGCCTCCAGGGCGGCTGCGAGCGAAAGCACCTCGCGCTCGCTGCGCCCGTACGCGAGGACGTCCGTGACCTTAGGCTTTCCCTCGGTCAGGGTTCCCGTCTTGTCGAAGGCCGCGACGGTGATCTTGCCCAACCCTTCGAGGACGGCGCCCCCTTTGAGGAGGAGCCCGCGGCGGGCGCCGGCGGAAAGCCCGGCCGCGATGGCCGCCGGGGTCGAGATGACGAGCGCGCACGGGCACCCGATAAGGAGAATTGCCAAGCCCTTGTAGACCCACTCTCCCCACGACGCGCCGACCAGCAGCGGGGGAGCGATCGCGACGAGCGCGGCGACGACGACGACTCCCGGTGTGTAATAGCGCGAGAAGCGATCGATGAAGCGCTCGGTCGGCGCCTTCGCCTCTTGTGCCTCTTCTACTAGGCGAACTACTCGCGCGATCGTGTTGTCCGCCGCGGCGGCCGTGACGCGGATGCGCAGTGCGCCGTCGCCGTTGATGGTGCCCGCAAAGGCGGCGTCTTCTGCCTTCTTGCGCTTGGGCACGCTCTCACCGGTGACAGGCGACTCGTCGATAGTGCTCTCGCCGTCCAGGATCGTGCCGTCCGCTGGCACCCGGTCCCCCGGCCGGACGAGCACGGTCGATCCGACCGTCAAGTCCCTCGCCAGAACCTTTTCAGTCCGACCGTCGCGTTCGATCAGAGCGGTCTCTGGAACAAGCTTGGTCAGGCCCTGGATCGAGGCCCGCGCCCGGCCCGCCGCTACGCCCTCAAGCAATTCGCCGACGAGGAAGAGGAAGACGACCGTCGCGGCTTCCTCGGTTGCGCCGATGATGACCGCACCGACGGCGGCGATGGTCATGAGCATCTCGATGGAGAACGGTGTGCCATAGCGGGCCGCGACGAAGGCCCGCCGCGCGATCGGCACCAGCCCGACAGCCATGGCAGCGAGAAACGCCCAGCGATCCGCGGCCGGCACGATGCGACCCACCACGAAGGCAGCCGCGAGCGCGAGCCCGCACGCGATGGTCAGCCTGGCCCGAGGGTCTTTCCACCACTGTCCGGTCGTCGAGCCGTGGTCGTGCCCGTGCAGGCCGGCCGCCGCGTCGGCAGGCGCCTCCACGTGCACGTGTTCCTCGTGGCTCTCGCCGGCCGCGTGCTCGTGCCGGTCCTTGCCGCCTCGTCCCACGACCTTGTAGCCGACCGCCTCGACCGTCCGAGAGATCTGGGCCTCCTCCGCGGTGTGGTGGACCGTCATGGTTCCGGCGGTGACGGAAACGGCGACGTCACTCACTCCCGGTATACGGCGGACCGCCGTCTCGATCTTCGACGCACAGGACGCGCAGTCCATACCCTCGACCTGGAAACGCGTGCGACGCTCTTCCGCGCCCTGCTCTTCGATCTGAATTTCGCTGTTTGCCGCCTCGGCCATGGCGTTCTTTCCTGATTGTCCCTCGAAAATCGTACGACCTCTAGCGGCTAGAGCTGCAAACGAAAAAATACACCCTTGGGACCATTGACCCTCTAGCCGCTAGAGGTTGCATAACGAAGTTTGCCCCGTGACGCTGTCGCGGTGGTTCCGGGAACGCCTCATCAGGGCTGCCCCGCTTCAGGAGAGGAAACGCAAGATGACGCAGGAAAAACCTGGTCCGCATCACGACCACCCGGGCCACGTGCCCGGCGACCTCGACCAGCACGGCCATCGCGACAAGGCTGGGCAGAAGGAAGTACCCGGACGGCATCACGACCATCCGGGCCATGTGCCGGGGGACCTGGACGAGCACGAGCATCGCGACAAGGCTGGGCAGAAGGAAGTGCCCGGGACGCACCACGACCACCCAGGTCATGTGCCGGGCGACCTCGACCCGCAGGGCCACCGCGACAAGTAAGGTGTGAGTTCGGGAGGGGCTGCGGACATGGCCCCTCCTCTCCTCCAAGAACTTGGCGCTCGGGAGTTCATCACGCGCTACGAAGCGAAACCGAGACCGGCCGTGCTTTTGCGCGAGACGAATGCTCGTCAGAAATCCTTCTCTATCAGGGCGCGCTTCGAGCCGAGTTCCTTCAGAACGTTCTGAAGATTGCCGAGGTCAATGCGGAAGACGCTGCCGATACGAGCGCACCGCGCGATGTTCGTCGGTGTGTCGGCTTTAACAGCCCCTGCCGTGATAAGTCCGAGCGGTCCAACCTCCGCCCAGATCCGGTCAACATCAAGGCCCACCTCCTTGGCCGCAAGATCAATGTTGCGCATCGTGCGGCGGGCCTCCTCGAGTGAGACGGTCGGCAGGAACTCGGGCTTCCCGAATTCTTGGCTTGCCTCGGTGCAGCCGCGGATCGAGAAGTAGACACCGTAAATGTGGGTGAGGAACCCTGCGGCGGCGGCATCCGCGCCAGGCCGAGCCGTGGGCGATCTCTGGAAAGGCTGCTCCCGCCCGACACCCCCCAGGCTCGTTTCGGGACCCTGCGCCGCTAAGACGAGGAACGTGGCGAAGAGTGGAACCGCGATCATGGATCGTCCTCCTCCGGCTCCGAACGATGGCTGGTGTGGTCGTCGCCTAGATGGTCGGCGAGGCCCGAACTCGTCGTGGCCGCGAGGGCGAGCAGGACTGGGATGTTACCGTTCATCGTTACCCTTAGACCGGGAGGACGGGTTCGACGTCGCCGTGGGTCGGCTCTTCCACCTGGATGGTGACGTGCCCGATGCCGAACTCCTCAGCGACAAGCTTGCGAGCTTCGCCGAGGACACGCGAGGACGCCCCGGCTTCGTCGACCACGAGGTGCGCGCTCATGGAGTCGAGCCCCGAGGTGACGGTCCAAACGTGCAGGTAATGCGTTGCGACCACGTTCGCGATCGTTCGAAGCCGCTCGTCCAGTCGGACGACGTCGACACGGGCCGGGGCGGCCTCCAGCAGGATCGAGGTCGCCTCCTTCAGGAGGGACCAGGTCCTCGGGACGATGAACAGGCCGATCCCGGCGCCGACAATAGGATCGGCCAGCCGCCATCCCGTGGCCATCACGGTGACAGCCGCGACGATGACGCCCAGCGAACCCAGCATGTCGGACAGCACCTCAAAATAGGCCCCCGGACATTGAGGCTCTCGCCGGACCCCGCCGAGAGCAGCCTCATGCTGACGAGGTTCACGCCCAGGCCGATTGCGGCGACGACGAGCATCGGCGCGCCCAAGACCTCGGGCGGGTTCCTGAAGCGCTCGTAGGCCTCGAAGAGGATGTAAGCGGTCAGTAGAAGAAGAACGACGGCGTTCCCAAGGGCGGTCAGGATCTCGGCCCTGAACAGGCCGTAGGTGTTTTTCGGCGTGGCCGGCCGCTCGCCCAGCCGGATCGCGAGAAGCGCGAAGGCGAGGCCGCCCGCGTCGGTCAGCATGTGGGCGGCATCGGCCAGGAGGGCGAGGCTTCCTGTCACCAGGCCGCCAATGACCTCCGCCGCCATGTAGGTGACCGTCAAGGCGAGCGCCCAAACGAGACCCTTCGGTTGCGGCCAGCTGCCGAGCCGGCCGCCGCCGCGTGCGAATGTCCGCCGCTCATGCAAGCCGCCTCGATGCGTTAGACATTCTGAGCGGCATCCTTTTACTCAGCCGCGATCCGGAGGAGCGGTGGGAGCGCGACCTCGTCCACCTTGGTCTCCGCAGCCTTGACCGCGTCGGTGGTGCCAAAGACCGCGTACAGCGCGGGCAGCACCAGGAGGGTCAGCAGCGTCGCGCTGATCAGGCCGCCGATGACCACGGTCGCGAGCGGCTTCTGCACCTCCGCGCCCGTGCCGGTCGCGAGCGCCATTGGCACGAATCCCAGGGAGGCGACGAGTGCCGTCATGGCAACGGGCCGGAACCGGGTCACCGCTCCTTCGAAGATAGCCTGGCTCCTCGAACGGCCTTCCTGCACGAGCTGCTTGATGAAGGTCAGCATGACGAGGCCGTTCAGGACGGCGACGCCAGACAGCGCAATAAACCCGACCGCGGCGGAGACCGAGAACGGCAGCCCCCTCATCCAGAGCGCCGCGATGCCGCCGGTCAGCGCGAGTGGCACGGCGCTGAAGACGAGAAGCGCGTCCTTCGGCGACCCGAGCGCCTGGTACAGGAGGAGGAAGATCAGAAAGAAGCAGCCTGGGACCACGATCATGAGGCGCTGGCGCGCCGCGGCGAGGTTCTCGAACTGGCCTCCCCAGGTGATCCAGGAACCGGCGGGGAGCTTCACGCTGGCCGCGACCCGCTCCTGCGCCTCGTCGACGACCGAGGAGATGTCCCGTCCGCGTACGTTGGCCGTGACCACGACGCGACGCTTGCCGTTCTCGCGGCTGATCTGGTTCGGGCCTTCCGCGAAGGAAAAGCTCGCGACTTGCTTCAGGGGCACGGACCCGATCCGGCCGGGCGTGCCGGCGCCCGGCAGCAGCACCGGCAGGTTCTTCAGGGCCTCGATATCGTCGCGCACGGCATCGCCCAGCCTGACGACGATCTCGAAGCGCCGGTCTCCCTCGAAGAGAATGCCGGCCTCGCGCCCTCCGATGGCGGCTCCGATGACGTCTTGCACGGCGAGATGGCTCAGCCCGAGCCGCGCGATCTCGGCCTTGTCGATCTTGATCTCCAGGAACGGGAGACCCGTCACCTGCTCGACCTTCACGTCCTCGGCGCCCCGCACGCCGCGCAGCGCAGTCGCGATGGCGTTCGCGGCTGGCAGCATGGCGTCGAACTCCTCGCCGAAGACCTTAACGGCGAGGTCGCCCCTCGTGCCCGCGAGAAGCTCGTTGAACCGCATTTGGATGGGCTGGGTGAACTCGTAGTTGTTGCCCACGAGCTTGCCGACTTTCGCCTGGATCTCCTGGATCAGCTTGTCCTTCGGCAGTGACGGGTCAGGCCATTCCGCCTCAGGCTTGAGGATGATGAAGTTGTCCGAGACGTTAGCCCGGAATCGTCGAAGAAATTCGGCACGCGGCAGAGCACGTGCCCGGCATCGACGAGGTGATCGACGCCAAGGCGCGCTGGCTCGGCCACGACCTGCATGCCGATGTCACCATCGCGGTGAACGACAATTTGTCCATGCGGGAAGCCAAGGTGATCTCGGGTGCTCTTGAGTACGAGCTGCGGACGCACCTTCCCGCGATGGCTGTAGCGAACGTTCGGTTCGGCGCCTTGAGCGGGGCAGGGATGGCGGGCCGCCCCGCGTCTGTTCTCGGCGGGCAAGACCGCGGCCACCATCACGCCCCGGAGCCGTTCAAGGTGTCTTGTGACCTGGTGGACGGGCAACTCGAGATCGTCGACACGCCGGATGGCGAGCGTATGCGGCTGACAGTGGTGCGAGGTATTCCGGATCTCCAGGCTGTCGTCACGATCGACCGACGCGGCGCGGTTGAAACCCTCATGCTCCTGCCTGTGGCGGATCGGCGCTACCAGAGCGCGCAAGCGCCCGCCGAACCACATGAGTTCACCGCTCAGCTGCGACTTTCCGCGGGCGATAATCGGGTCGTGCTTTCGTTTAGGATGGAAGAACCGGAAGGGCATCGCCAGTGACGGGCGCTGCCTTGCTCAATGAGCCGGCATTGTCATGATGTTCGTCCTTCCGGAGGTTGTCACCATGGTCCGAACCGTTCTCTTCGGCGCCGTCGCCGCATCGACTATTCTGAGCCTAACAGGTGCGGCTCTCGCTCAAACGGCTCACGCGCAGCAGCCCTATGCAGACTTGAAGTCACGATCCGTGAAGGCGCTGTCGGAGCAGCAGATCGCGGACCTGCGCGCGGGGCGCGGGATGAGCCTCGCGCTGCCGGCCGAGCTGAACGGCTATCCGGGTCCCTCGCACACCCTTGAGAACGCCGACGCGCTCGGGCTCAGCCCCGCCCAGCGACATAGCTCCTGAACGGGTCGAGCTTGGTCGCCCGAGCGGGACGAGGCTTGTAGCGGCCTGCCGCCTCGTCGCGCAGGTAGCGCCGGACCGTGTTGCGCGACACGCCCGTCTCGCGGGCGATCTCGCGAACTCCCTTCCCATGCCGATGCAAGACCCGGATCTCCAACGCCGCCTCCGCTCCCACCATCCAGGCCCCCTCCGAACGAGGGAGCCAGCCTAGACGTGGGTCAGGATTCGATCGGCAGACGGGTCAGTTTCACTCCGGCGGCTACATCAACGCAAAGCCGCGGTGTTCTCAGCACGCGGACAACCACGAACGCCGTCGATTCCCTATAATACTAGGTGGAGCGCCCTCCTCAGCTCTGGTCCGCCATGACCCATGAAGCTGAGGGCGCGAGTGGCAAGAAACCTGCGTCGGCTGCGCGCCGAACGTGGGCTGACCCAGGAAGAGGTTGCCGAGCGGGCGGGCCTCAATCGCAATTACGTCGGCATGCTGGAGCGAGAGGAGAATTCACCCACGGCCGTATGCTCGAAAAGCTAGCTGCCGTGCTGCAGGTCGACGCAGAGTTCTTACTCAAGAGCGATCCGTCATGAGTAGGCCGGTGCTTGGAGCCGACGCCTGAGCGCGCCCGAATTCACGAGGATGGGAGCAGCCGGTGTGCTTCGATCCGTTTCGAAGAGGCCTCGACGGCGACCTCGAAATGATCCGCCTGGGTCACGTCGAGCACGTGTGGCGGCCGATAAGCCACGATGTTGACCCCTCCTGCCTGCCGTAGGCTGTCATAGAAGATCCCATCGCCGCCGGACGCTCGGACGTTTTCGCCGAATGGTTGCGAGGCCCCGTAGCTGTTCGACCTGTAGAGTTCAGCACGACCGGCTTGCTCGCCTCTGATGTCGAGGTAGGAGCCGGCGAGTGCACAGGTGTACGCGCGATAGCTCTGCTCGATCCGCGCGACCGACCTGTCGATCGCCTCGCGACGAAGATGATGGGCCACCTCGACGATCGCCGTCTCGACCCGCGCGGCCGCGTACCAGGCCCCGAGGTCGGGACCGTTGAACCGCATGCCGGCGGGTGAGACGTGCAGAAAGGACGCCATCACGATGCTGGCGTTAGGACGGCCAAACACCCACTCGGATGCGAGCAGGCGCGCAAGCCGATGCGCGACGAGCCGGTCGTTGGTCCACCCGACCAGCTCCATGACCGCCTGCAGGTCCGCCGCGGTCGCGACCGTGTCGAACAACCCGATCGGCGGGAACCGGGACGGGAT
>JAABUN010002713.1_pt1 | contig 30208 bp, 23 predicted proteins | sample 5559311 | NCBI WGS metagenome assembly JAABUN01 (sample SAMN10711877, study PRJNA513370) | rock metagenome | isolation source: Antarctica rocks | place: Antarctica: Victoria Land, Siegfried Peak sud | reverse complement strand
ACACGGCGTCCCGGTCCTCCCCGTGCACTGCGATGTCGAGCGCCGTCCGAAGCGGCGTCGTCACCGAGACACCGCCCACCGTGTTGATGTCGAACGGGCCGAGCGCCACCTGGTGCATGACGGCCGGCGTGAACGGCGGCAGGGCCGTGGTGCGCCTCCGGTGATCGGTCACGAGGCTGATCAGCACCGGGACCCGGGCACACCCGTAGACCCAGGCAGCGCAGGTGCGACCCAGCGCGACCCGTGGACGCAGGGAGTATGGGACACTTCGAGCGGCGGCTTGGGACCGGATAGCGGCGTCCTCGCGGAAGTCGCTGCGGAGGTAGGAGTCCCCGATCACATGGTTCACCAGCCCGTCCAGCCTCATCGCCTGGAGTTCGGCCGAGGAGAATAGATCACCGGCGTGGAAGAGCGCACCACCTGTGCTTGTCACCGGCCCGCCGGACGGATCCATGAGCCGTTCGGGCGGTGCTGCTGCACGAACGCTGTCCAGGGGAGGCATTGGTCCAGCATCGCCACTGGACACTGAAGGCGACAGCCCCCGGGCGCGGATGTGGACAACAACTGCGGCGGGCTGCGCTGAAGCGGGGTGACCACCTGCCGGTGGTTGTCGCGTCAGGAGAAGTTCCGGGCCGATTTCTGCAGCAACTCGAGCCACTGCTCCCGGGCCGCCAGGGCGTCCCGTGCCGAGGAGATCTTCTTCGCATCCCCCGCCCGCTCGGCATCGGCGAGATCATCCCTGAGCTGCGCGATCGTCGACTCCAGCTGGCTGAGGGCGCTGTTGGTACGCGCCTTCGTCTCGGGATTCGAGTTCGTCCAGTGTGCGTCCTCGGCGGACTTCACGGCATCCTCGACCTGCCGCAGGCCCCCGTCGATGCGGCCCATGTCGGCGCGCGGTACCTTGCCGGTCTCCTCCCAGCGGTCCCGGACGGACTGCAGGGCCTTCTTCGCGGCCGCGAGGTCCTTGATCGGCAAAATCTGCTGGGCTTCCCTGAGCAGTGCCTCCTTGGCCGTGAGGTTGCCCGCATACTCCTCGTCAACTGCTTCGTTGGCGGCCTTGCGCGCCTCGAAGAAGCGGTCCTGTGCTGCCCTGAAGCGCGCCCAGAGGGCGTCGTCGTCCTTGCGGCTGGCGCGCTTGGACGCCTTCCACTCATCCATCAACCGCCGGTACTCGGCCGCGGTCTGGCCCCAGTCCGTTGAATCCGAGAGCTGCTCGGCGCGCTTGATGAGAGCTTCCTTGGCGTGCTTGGCCTCAGCGTTGTCGTTGTCGAGCTGGGAGAAGTAGGCCCGGCGGTGGCGGTCGAAGACCGTGCGCGCCGATCGGAACCGCTTCCACAGCGCATCCTCGGTTCCGCGGCCGAGCCTCGGCCCGTTCTTCTGCGCAGACTTCCACAGTTCGAACAGCTCGTTCATCCGGGTGCTGCTGGCCTTCCACTGCACACTCGAGGGATCCCGGCCCGCGAGCTCCTCGGCTTCGGCGACGATCGCCTCTCGGGCGGCGAGTTCCTTCGCCTTGAGCTCGTCCTGCACGGCGCGCTCGGCCTTCTCGAGCACGCTCACTGCTTCGAGCAGCGCATCGATCCGCACCTCGAGCGCCAGCACATCCCCGACGATCTTCCGCTCACCGACCTGCGCGCGCAGATGCCTGGCCGTCTTCGCCATGTCCGACGACGGCGCCTTGGCCTGGACGCGCTGCTCGAGGAGGGCCACCTGGCTTGCGACGTCGTCGTACTTCCGGACGAAGTACGCGAGGGCATCCGCACGGCTGGCATCCGGGTACTGCCCGACCGCGTGTTCCTCGCCGTCGACCAGCAAGAAGACGTGGCCGTCCTCCTCGACGCGGGCGAACCTGGCCGCTTCCTCGAGAGAGGTGTGGTGGGCGGGGGGCGCGGCGAGGGGCTGCTTGGTCTTTGTGAAGGGCCGGGGCGCCATCGCGGTGGGCAGCGGGGGCCGCGGCGCCGCGGCGCGTGGAGTGCTCAGCGGCGGGGGCTCGGGCGCGAGGGGGACGGCGGGCTCGGCCACCTCTGCTGCTTCCGCCGCTCCGTGTCCATCCGTCGGGGCGGGCCCGTCGGCGCTCGCGTTCTGGTCCGCACCCGAGGAGGATGCAGTGCTGGTGCCATCACCTTCCAGGGCGTCCTGCTGGGCGTCCTGGCTGATGGTCGTTTCGTCGGATTGCTGACTGTCTGTCACCGCTAGAAGTCTTTCGCTCGTCGGATGGCTGGCAACGCCGTGGCCATTTCGTGCAGGGTTTAGGAGTCTATCGGTCCGCCCGGTCAGGTCGTCGTAGGGGGTCGCACCGGACCGACAGCCGCGGTGACCCGCCGAGTGCTGAAACAGGTGCTGAAACATCGGGAATACGCCCTGGGGTTACTTTACCCACTGGCTCCGGACAGACGGCGCGGTAAGGAGGAGCTGCGGCATCGTCCGCTCACGAGGAACACCGTCTGCTTCAGAGGGAGGGTGCTTTTCCCCGGAACGCCCGCGGCGCCTAGGATTGAGCCGCGGAACCGGAGCGTCTTCCCTTCTGCCACCTGCGACGAACGGCGATCCCCGCCCAGGAGGAGTGCACCCCATGGCCCGCAAGGCGTCACTGTCCGGATTTCCCGAATGGCTGCCGGAGGAGCGGCTGATCGAGCTCCATGTCCTCGAGGTGCTGCAGCGGACCTTCGAGCTGCACGGCTTCTCCAGCATCGAGACCCGCGCGGTCGAAACGGTGGAGCACCTCCTGCGCAAGGGCGAGATCGACAAGGAGGTCTACGCCGTCTCACGACTGCAGGCCGACGAGGCATCCGCCTCCGAGGCCGGGCTCGCCCTGCACTACGACCTGACGGTGCCCTTCGCCCGGTACGTCGTCGAGAACGCCGGCCACCTCGCTTTCCCGTTCCGGCGCTTCCAGATCCAGAAATGCTGGCGGGGCGAGCGGCCGCAGGAGGGCCGCGCACGCGAGTTCACGCAGGCGGACATCGACGTCGTGGGTGACGGCGTCCTGCCGTTCCGGTACGACGTCGAGCTCGCTCTCGCCGTGATAGAGGCCCTCGGTGCGCTCCCGATCCCGGACTTCACGCTGCGCGTCAACAACCGCAAGCTCGCCGAGGGCTTCTACCGCGGCATCGGGCTCGGGGACCCGGCGGCCGTGCTCCGGAGCATCGACAAGCTCGAGAAGATCGGTGCCGAAAGGGTCGGCCAGCTCCTGCGCGACGAGGTCGGCGCCGATGACCGTCAGGTGGGGCTCGCCCTGGAACTCGCCGGCATCCGGACGCCCGATGCGTCCTTCGTGGACCGCGTCCGGGCCCTCGGTGTCACGGACGAACTGCTCGAGGAGGGCCTGGCGGAGCTTCGGCAGGTTGTCGACGAGGCGTCACGACGGGCGCCGGGCCGGGTCGTCGCGGACCTCAGCATCGCGCGCGGGCTCGACTACTACACCGGGACCGTCTACGAGACGGTGCTCAACGGACACGAGGCCCTCGGGTCCATCTGCTCCGGCGGCCGCTACGATTCCCTGGCCCGCAAGGGCAACCGCACCTTCCCCGGCGTCGGGCTCTCCATCGGGGTCACACGGGTCGTCACGCGGATCCTGAGCCAGGGTTTCGCGACCGTCTCCCGTCCCGTTCCCGCCGCCGTCCTTGTGACGCTGGCCGATGACGATTCGTGGTCGCAGGCCCAGGACGTCGCGGCGGCCCTGCGCAGCCGCGGCATCGCGGCAGAGGTCGCCGCGAGCGCCGAGAAGTTCGGCAGGCAGATCAAGTTCGCCGACCGCCGGGGCATCCCCTTCGTGTGGTTCACGGCACCGGACGGCTCCCACGAGGTCAAGGACATCCGGTCGGGCGAGCAGGTCCCGGCGGATCCGGGGTCCTGGGCGCCTCCGCCCGGGGACTTGCGCCCGGTCATCACCAGAGCCTGACGTACGCGGAGCTGGAAACCGGCGGGCCGCTCCGGCGGCGCTGCGTCGACGCAGCAGGACCACCGCGCGGCGAGACCCACTGCCGCTCCTTGAGTGTGAAGGCCGAAACGTGGATCACTCGGGTGGCCAGTGCGATGCGTGTGACGCCCGAGCTGTTCCCGGCCGTTCACATAGGTGCCGCCGCTCGAGGGGTATCGCATGGCCAGGGACGCCGTTGCCGCCACGTTGCAGCACGCGACGAATCCCGCGATCACGACCGCGAGCGGCAGGAATGATCCCGCGGACGCGGTGGCGGGAGCGAAGACCACGAACGCGCGGGCCCCGATCATGGCGCCGACGCCCACGGTCGTGGCTTCGAAGCCACCCATGGCGCGGCGGAGTCCCGGCTGCTGGGACATTGTTTTCCTCTGGGTCTGTGGGCTGGGGGCGGTGCTCGAGGGCTGTGGGGCTGGTCGTCGCGGGTGTCCGGCCAGCGGGACCGGGACCGGTAAAGTTGGCCGGGCTTGAACCAACTCTCGGCAGGTGCTTACGACGCCCGCGACTCATCCGATACATCTGTGGGAAGGAATGCTGTGCTCCGCACGCATGAACTCGGCTCCCTTCGGCCCGAGCACGTAGGACAAACGGTCACCCTGGCAGGCTGGGTGGCCCGCCGCCGCGATCACGGCGGGGTGGCCTTCCTCGACCTCCGCGACGCGTCCGGTGTCGCCCAGGTCGTCGTGCGCGAGGAGGACGTCTTCTCGACCCTCCGCAACGAGTACGTGCTGCAGATCGTCGGTGCCGTCCAGCAGCGTCCGGCCGGCAACGAGAACCCCGCGCTGCCCACCGGCGCGATCGAGGTGATCGCCGACACCGTGACCATCCTCAACACCTCCGACCCGCTTCCCTTCCAGATCGACGAGCACGTGGAGGTGGGCGAGGAAGCGCGCCTGCGCCACCGCTACCTCGACCTGCGCCGCCCCGGCCCGCAGGCCACCCTGCGCCTTCGCTCCGCAGCCAACCGGGTAGCACGCGAGCTCCTGCACCGGGACGGGTTCGTGGAAATCGAGACGCCGACGCTGACCCGGTCCACACCCGAGGGCGCGCGCGACTTCCTGGTGCCGGCTCGGCTGGCCCCGGGGTCCTGGTACGCGCTGCCGCAGTCGCCCCAGCTGTTCAAGCAGCTCCTGCAGGTCGGCGGCTTCGAGAAGTACTACCAGATCGCCCGCTGTTATCGGGACGAGGACTTCCGCGCCGACCGGCAACCCGAGTTCACCCAGCTCGACATCGAGGCGAGCTTCGTCGAGCAGGATGACGTCATCGCCCTCGGCGAGCAGTTGGTGTCTGCCCTGTGGAAGCTCATCGACGTCGAGATCCCGCTGCCGATTCGTCGAATGACCTACGCGGACGCCATGGCGAAGTACGGCTCGGACAAGCCGGATCTGCGCTTCGGGCTGGACCTCACCGAACTTACGGAGTTCTTCAAGGACACCGGGTTCGGCGTCTTCAAGGCAGCGTATGTCGGCGCCGTCGTCATGCCCGGGGGCGCCTCCCAGCCCCGCCGCCAGCTCGACGCCTGGCAGGAATGGGCGAAGCAGCGCGGCGCCAAGGGCCTCGCGTACGTGCTGATCGACGACGACGGCAGCCTCCGCGGCCCGGTCGCCAAGAACCTCACGGACACGGAGCGGGACGGCCTTGCGGGCTCGACCGGCGCCAACCCCGGCGATTGCATCTTCTTCGCTGCGGGGGACACGGCGTCGTCGCGCGCCATCCTGGGCGCCGCCCGGGTCGAGATCGGCCGACGCACCGGGCTGATCACGGAGGGTGACTGGGCCTTCGTGTGGGTCGTCGACGCTCCGATGTTCGAGCCGGCGTCCGCCGCGGTCGCCGCCGGGGACGTCGCTGTCGGTGGCGGCGACTGGACGGCCGTCCATCACGCCTTCACTTCCCCGAAGCCCGAATTCCTCGACACCTTCGCCACCGATCCCGAGAACGCCCTGGCCTACGCGTACGACATCGTGTGCAACGGCAACGAGCTCGGCGGTGGGTCCATCCGTATCCACCAGCGGGATGTGCAGGAGCGCGTCTTCGCGGTCATGGGGCTCAGCGTCGAGGAGGCCCAGGAGAAGTTCGGCTTCCTGCTCGAGGGCTTCCGGTACGGCGCCCCGCCGCACGGAGGCATCGCGTTCGGCTGGGACCGGGTGGTCTCGCTGCTCGCAGGCACGGACTCCATCCGCGACGTCATCGCGTTCCCCAAGTCCGGCGGCGGGTATGACCCGTTGACCGCGGCCCCGGCACCGATCACCGCGCAGCAACGCAAGGAAGCCGGCGTCGACGCGAAGCCGAAGGACGCCGGACGGGCCTGATCGCGCTCGGCTGGGGCCTGCCTTCTCCGGATTGCCCAGTTCTGGTGGGTGCCCGGCGAAGGAACCCGCACAGCTGCACAATCGCGGTGCGGCCGGGGTGATCGACGGCCGCGCGTGCACAATGGAGGCCGAGCGCTGTGAAATAATACTCCGTAGTACGTGCTCCGGGGTCGGTGTAATTCCGAACCGGCGGTGATAGTCCGCGACCCGTTCTTTCGTTCCGCACCCGCGGGATGGGGACGGTTGAGCCGGTGGAATTCCGGGACCGACAGTTAAAGTCTGGATGGGAGAAGCACGAACAGCAGGTATCGACGGCTGCCCGCCTGACGGGTCGCCGGTCCGGTCGCGGCAACTGCCGTGGCGGGAGGTCCCTTCCGCTGCCATTGCCCGGAGTCGTCGTAGCGGCGAAGGAACGGCATGGACTATTTGCAGTGGCTTCTCGGGGCATGCACCCCTGTTGCCGGCGGCACCCTCCTGCCGGAGCCGGCCCTTCCGTGAGCCCGACGACGACGCCGGTCACCGCCGCCGAGGAAGACGCCATGCTGCTGGCCCTGGAGCTCGCCGGCCGCGGTGTTCGCGGCGCAAACCCCCTCGTAGGCGCCGTCCTGCTGAACTCGAACGGGGACACCCTCGGTGAGGGATACCACAGCGGGGCGGGTACGCCCCACGCGGAGTCGTCTGCCCTGGCTGCCGCCCGCGAGCGCGGTCACGACCCGCTCGGGGCCACCATGGTGGTGACCCTCGAGCCCTGTGATCACACCGGCCGGACCGGTCCGTGCAGCGGCGCTCTCATCGAGGCCGGCATCGCCCGCGTGGTGTACGCCGCCGCCGACGTCAACGGCGCTGCTGCCGGGGGAGCGGAGCGGCTGCGCGCCGCCGGGATCGACTGCGTCGGCGGCCTCGACGCCGACCTGTCCCGGGATCTGAACGCGCGCTGGTCCACCGCAGTGGCAGAAGCGCGTCCCTTCGTCACCCTGAAGTCGGCGCAGTCCCTCGATGGGCGCGTCGCGGCCGCCGATGGCACCAGCCAGTGGATCACGGGGCCGGACGCGCGCACCGACGGTCACCGCATCCGCGCGCTGGCGGACGCCGTCCTGGTTGGTACGGGAACCGTCCTCGCCGACGACCCCCGCCTGACCGCCCGGCCCGGCGCGGCCGCAGACCCGACACCGGGTTCCACCTCCCTGCGCGTCGTGATGGGGCTCACCCCCGTGCCAGGGGATGCCGCCATCCGAGGACCAGGTTTCCTGCACCTGCCCACGCACGACGTCGGACGGGTCCTTGATGAGCTGTACGGCAGGGGCATCCGCCACCTCCTGGTCGAGGGCGGCCCACGGATCGCTGCAGCTTTCCTCCGGGCGGGTGTGGTGGACGAGCTGTTCAGCTATGTTGCCCCGCTCATCCTCGGCGACGGCGCCCCCGCCTTCCCCGACCTCGCCGTCGCGACGCTCGACGACGCCACCCGCTGGATCCTCGACGACGGCGGAGGGCCCGGCGTTCGCCGGCTCGGCCATGACCTGAGGGTGCACCTGCGCCCCGGCCGCAGCATCACCTCCTGATCCATCCCCCGACATCAACAGCACGATCCACCAGCACGACCCACCAGCACGACCCACCTGCACGACCCACCAGCACGACCCACCAGCACAACCCGTCACCATCCGAAGGAAGTACCAGTGTTCACAGGAATCGTCTCCGAGCAGGGCCGCGTGGTCTCACTCGAGCTCACCGACGACGGCGAGAGCGGCCTCCTCGTCTTCGAGGCGCCCGAGACCGGTCGCGATCTCGCGCCGGGGGCGTCCATCGCGGTGAATGGGGTGTGCCTGACGGCTGTCACGCTCGACGGCGGCCGGGTGGGCGTCGATGTCATGGGTGAGACCCTCATCCGCACCACGACGGGAGGCCTCGCGCCCGGCGCTCCGGTCAACCTCGAGCGCTGCGTGCCAGCCGGAGGACGGCTCGACGGGCATGTGGTGCAGGGCCACGTGGATGGCATCGGTGTGCTGCTCGAGCGGGAAGACCTCGGAGCCTGGCATCGGCTCCGCTTCCGGCTTCCGACGCGGCTCTCGCGCTACGCGGCCGAGAAGGGATCGGTGGCGATCGACGGCATCTCGCTGACGGTCACCGTCGTGAGTGCTCCGGACGAGCCCGAGCAGTGGTTCGAGGTAGGACTGATCCCGACGACCCTCAAGGAGACCGGACTCGGTGTCAAGGCCATCGGCGACCCGGTCAATCTGGAGATGGACGTGCTCGCGAAGTACGCCGAGCGGCTTCTCGGCTTCGCGGCTGTGGACGCCCCGCAGAACCGGCAACAGGACCGGAACGCCGCGGACGCGCAGCAGGACCGGAACGCCGCGGACACGCAGCAGGACCGGAACGCCGCGGGTGCAGTGACCGGCGTCCGCGCCGCTGGGCGCATCGTGCTCGATCCGATCGAGGACGCCGTCGCCGCCATCGCTGCGGGCCGCGCCGTCGTCGTCGTCGACGATGAGGACCGCGAGAACGAGGGCGATATCGTCTTCGCCGCCGAGGACGCAACGCCGGAGCTCGTGGGCTGGACCGTGCGGTGGAGCTCCGGCGTCCTGTGCGTGCCCCTGCCGGACGCCGACGCGGACCGCCTCCTGCTGCCGCCGATGACCGCCGTCAACGAGGACTCGAAGGGCACGGCATACACCGTCTCGTGCGACGCCGCCATCGGCGTCGGCACGGGCATCAGCGCAGCGGACCGCGCCCGCACCGCGAGGGTGCTGGCCGATCCGTCCAGTGGGGCCCTGGATCTCACCCGACCCGGTCACGTCTTCCCGCTGCGCGCAGCCCCGGGCGGGGTTCGGAAGCGGCCGGGACACACGGAGGCAAGCGTCGAGCTCAGCAGGCTCGCGGGCAAGCAGCCCGCCGCCGTCATCGCCGAGGTAGTGCACGACGACGGCGACCTCATGCGCCTGCCCGCCCTGCGCCGCTTCGCCGACGACCACGGGATCCCACTCGTCTCGATCGAGGATCTCGTGGCGTTCCTGCAGGAGCGCGACGCCGAGTACCACGACGCCGACTACTACACCGGGCGACCCGACGGCGGGCGGCCGCAGAACGCCGCTACCGCCTGACGCGCCGCAGAACGACGACGCGCCGCAGAAGCCCGACACACCGCAGACACCAGAACCACCCAAAGGAGAGCCATGAGCGGCCACGGAGCACCCAGTATTGACATCAGCGGGCTGACCGCGACGGCGGGAGCGCCGCTGCGCCTCGCGATCATCGCTGCGAGCTGGCACACCCAGATCATGGACGGACTGCTCGACGGCGCCCGCCGCGCCGCCGCGGAGGCCGGTGCCGAGGTGACCGAGATTCGAGTGCCGGGGAGCTTCGAGCTGCCCGTCGCCGCCGCCCGCCTCGCTCCGCACGTCGACGCAGTCGCCGCCCTCGGCGTCGTGATCCGCGGCGGCACGCCGCACTTCGAGTACGTCTGCCAGGCGGCGACGTCGGGCCTCACCGAGGTGAGCGTGCGCAGCGGCGTGCCCGTGGGCTTCGGTGTCCTGACCTGCGACACCGAGCAGCAGGGCCTCGACCGCGCCGGTCTGCCGGGGTCCTCGGAGGACAAGGGGTACGAGGCCGTGTCCGCTGCCTTGGCCACAGCGTCCGTCCTGCGCGGGTGGGCGCCCGGAACGCCGTCTGCCCTGTGACCACCGCTCACACCACCACGGCCGAGACGCTCTCCGGCCCAGGGCCGGTCCTCCGTCCGGTCCCGAGTCCGCGAGCCGATAGCCTAGTGGGTGTGAAAACCTTTGATTCCCTGTTCGAGGAACTCAGCGCGAAAGCTGCTGAACGTCCTGCCGGTTCGCGGACCGTCGCGGAGCTGGATTCAGGCGTTCACGGCATCGGCAAGAAAGTCGTCGAGGAAGCCGCCGAAGTGTGGATGGCCGCCGAATACGAGTCCACCGCTGACACCGCCGAGGAGATCTCCCAGCTGCTCTACCACCTGCAGGTCCTCATGCTCGCCAAGGGACTCACCCTGGAGGATGTCTACAAGCATCTGTAGCCGCGCCGGCATCCAGCCCGCGGCTCCTGCGTGCCCTCCTTCCCTCCAGCGAAAGATCCCCTCCATGCTCCGTGTAGCAGTCCCCAACAAGGGCGCCCTCTCCGAGGCCGCCTCAGCCATGCTCGCCGAGGCCGGCTACCGCCAGCGCCGCGACACCCGCGAACTCGTCCTCGTCGATCCGGAGAACGACATCGAGTTCTTCTTCCTCCGGCCGCGCGATATAGCCGTGTACGTCGGATCGGGAACCCTCGACGTCGGCATCACCGGCCGCGACCTCTTCCTGGACGCGCAGGTCAGCGCCGAGGAACTCATGCAGCTCGGGTTCGGAGCGTCGACCTTCCGCTTCGCCGGTCCTGTGGGCGAGTTCTCCGCACTGGAGCAGCTCGAGGGCAAGCGCCTCGCGACGAGCTACGAAGGACTCCTGAACGACTACCTCGCCGAACGCGGCATCACGGCCGTCGTCGTCAGGCTCGACGGCGCCGTCGAGTCCTCGGTGCGCCTCGGTGTCGCGGACGCCATCGCCGACGTCGTCGAGACCGGCAGCACGCTCCGTGCCGCGGGGATGGAGATCTTCGGGGAGCCGATCCTGCACAGCGAGGCGGTGCTGATCGGCCGCGCGGGTGCGGAGGCACCCGCCGGGCTCGACGTCCTGCGGCGGCGTTTGCAGGGCGTCCTGGTGGCACGCCAGTACGTGATGATGGACTACGACATCCGCAAGGACCTGATCGATGACGCCGCGGCCCTCACACCGGGCCTCGAATCACCGACCATCTCGCCGCTGCGTGACTCGGAGTGGGTGGCCGTCCGGTCGATGGTCCCCCGGGGCCGTACCAACCGCATCATGGATGAGCTGTACGAGCTCGGGGCCCGCGCCATCCTGGTCAGCACCATCCACGCCTGCCGGATCTAGGGAGGGCAGAGCAGTGACCGTCGCCATCCGTGTCATCCCGTGTCTCGACGTCGACGCCGGGCGCGTCGTCAAGGGCGTCAACTTCGAGGACCTGCGTGACGCCGGGGATCCGGTAGCGCTCGCGCACCGCTACGACCGCGCCGGCGCCGACGAGCTGACCTTCCTCGATGTCACCGCGTCCTCCGGCAACCGGGAGACGACCTTCGAGGTCGTCGCCCGCACCGCGGAGGAGGTCTTCATTCCCCTCACCGTCGGTGGGGGCGTGCGCGGGATCGCCGACGTCGACCGGCTGCTGCGCCACGGCGCGGACAAGGCGTCCATCAACACCGCTGCCGTCGCCCGCCCGTTCGTCATCGACGAGATCACTGCGCACTTCGGCGCCCAGGTGCTCGTGCTGTCACTTGATGCACGCCGCACGCGGGACGCCGCTACCCCGTCGGGCTTCGAAGTGACGACCTACGGCGGCCGGAAGGGGACCGGGATCGACGCGATCGAGTGGGCCAGGGAGGCAGCGGACAGGGGAGTGGGCGAGATCCTGCTGAACTCGATCGACGCCGACGGGACCAAGCAGGGCTTTGACCTCGAACTCATCCGCGCGGTCCGCGCCGCCGTCGGGGTACCCCTGATCGCCTCGGGAGGGGCCGGAATGCCGGAGCACTTCCCGCCGGCCGTCGAAGCCGGCGCCGATGCGGTCCTCGCAGCGTCGGTGTTCCACTTCGGCCCGGTTAACGCCATCGCCCAGGTCAAGGACGCCATCCGCGCGGCGGGATTCCCGGTCCGCTGACGGTCTCGGCGTCCCACGGCGCGGACGTTTATCAGAAGCGATATATCGCCTGATGGTCTCCGATGAACGCGAGCACCCGCACCGCATCAACCACCGGCACGGGATCGCTGAAGCCCTCGCCCGCGACCCTCGGGGCAAGGTGGCCGTCGAGCTCGCCGAGGTGGCCGACGCCGCAGAGAACCCTGCGATCCCGTCACTCCTCCAGCGCATCCTGCAGAAGGCACTGGAGGACGCTGACACCCGGGAACGCCAGGAGGTCGTCGACGAGTTGCAGCGCCACCTGCGCGAGAGCGGCTTGAGCCGGGCGGACTTTGCCGCACGGCTCGGGACATCCCAGTCACGGCTGTCCACGGACCTGAGCGGGAAGATCGTACCGTCCGCCACGATCCTTCGCTGCGCTCACCCGATAGTGGAGGTGGTCATACGGTCGGGTCAGCCAGGGCGGGGTACGACGAACTGACGCTCAGATGCCGACGTCGGCGCTCCTGAGCAGCGCGACGGCGTCGGGCTGGCCTTCGAAGGTGACCAGGGCCTGGCAGCGGCGACCGTGGGCATGCATGAGGAGCTCGCCTGGATCGCCGACGATCGCCACGGACACCGGCGAGCGCTTGGCGACGTGCCGCGGCCCGTCGGGCCGGACCAGCACGATGCCGAGGTCCACGCCGCGGTACAGGAGCGCAGCGCGCTTCACGAGTTCGTGCCAGAGGGCGTCGGCGTAGTCCTCGTCGAGGGTCCGTGGCGCCCAGCGGGCGCTCGCGCGGCGCACATCCTCGGTGTGCACGAAGTATTCGATGAGGTTGGCGCTCTTGTCGATGGAGTTGATCCGCATCGGCGACAGAGCAGGAGGACCGGCGAGGAAGCGGTTCACGAGCGCTTCGTATCCGGCCGGGGATGCGCCGCGTTCGGCGGTTTCCCTGGTGGCGCGCTCGGTCGCCTTCGACAGGCGCTTGACGACCATCCCGAGACCCAGCGCCGGCTTGTGCTCGCGAAGATAGAGGTGCGCGGCAAGATCACGCGTCTGCCAGCCCTCACACAGGGTGGGGGCATCGGGACCGGCTGCCAGGAGTGTCTCGGCCAAGACCTCGCGGGACGGGGTTACATAGTGCATCACCTTCGAAACTAGCATGTTGCGCCCGTGCCCGGGAGGTGCGCCACGGCCGCGGAGCACGGCACTAGAATCGTAGGTGATGCCTTCCTCCACTTCCCCCGCTGGGGGGCCGACGCCGCTCCTCGATCCGGCCATCGCCGACGCCCTCAAGAAGGACGACGCCGGTCTGGTCGCGGCCGTCGTGCAGCAGTACGACACGCTCGAGGTGCTGATGCTCGGCTGGATGGACGAGGAGGCGCTCCGGCGCACCCTGGCCAGCGGTCGGGTGACCTTCTATTCGCGGTCCCGGGCGGATTACTGGCGGAAGGGCGACACCTCCGGCCACCGGCAGTGGCTCAGGGGCGTGGCCCTCGACTGCGACGGCGACGCCCTGCTCGTCACGGTCGACCAGGAGGGTGCGGCTTGCCACACCGGCACCCGCACCTGCTTCGACGGCCGGGCCCTGCCCGCCGTCACCGCCAGCCGTCCCGACGTCGAAGGATCCTGACGCCGTGCATCAGCTGGGCACCATCAGCCCCACCCTCGAGGAATTCCGCGAGCTTGCCAAAGCCCGCCGCGTGGTGCCCGTGTATCAGAAGGTCCTGGCGGACGCCCATACACCCATCGGCATCTATCGCAAGCTGGCGGCCGGTGAGCCCGGCACCTTTCTGATGGAGTCCGCCGCCGTCGGAGGCGTCTGGTCCCGCTACTCCTTCATCGGATCCCACTCGCGCGCCACGCTGACCACCCGCGACGGAGAGGCGTACTGGCTCGGCGAGCCGCCGTCGGGCGTTCCCCTGGCCGGCAATCCGGTCGAGGCACTCCGCCTGACGGTTGAGGCGCTGCGCACCGAACGCTTCGACGAACTTCCCCCCTTCACCTCCGGGATGGTCGGGTTCGTCGGCTGGGAGGCGGTGCGGCATTGGGAGCGGCTCACCAGCCCGCCCGAGGACGACCTGCACCTCCCAGAGCTCGCGATGTGCCTGGTCTCGGACCTGGCCATCCACGACAACTCCGAGGGATCCCTCACGCTCGTCGCGAACGCGATCAACTTCGACGGCACCGACCAGCGCCTGGACGAGGCCTGGCACGACGCCGTCGGTCGGGTCCGCGCGATGCTCGCCAAGCTCGTCGCACCGGCCGAACTCCCGGTATCGGTGCTCGCCGAGGAGGCACCGAGCGCCGAGGCGTCGATGGGCCGCGTCCGCGAGTCCTGGTTCGAACCCGACTACCTGCGGGCGATCGAGCGCGGCAAGCGGGCGATCGTCGAGGGCGACGTGTTCCAGGTGGTGATCAGCCGCCGCTTCGAGATCGAGTGCGACGCCTCCGCACTCGACGTGTACCGCGTCCTGCGCACCACGAACCCGAGCCCCTACATGTACCTGTTCAGCTTCGAGGACACTGACGGCCGCCCCTACTCGATCGTCGGCAGCTCACCGGAGGCCCTTGTGACAGTGACAGGCGAGGAGGTCATCACCCACCCGATCGCCGGATCACGTCCCCGCGGCAGGACGACGGAGGAGGACCGGAGCCTCGCCGTCGAGCTCCGTGCGGACACCAAGGAGAAGGCCGAGCACCTGATGCTCGTGGATCTTGCCCGCAACGACCTCTCCAAGGTCTGCAGGCCGGGCAGCGTGGACGTCACGCAGTTCATGGAGGTGGAGAAGTTCAGCCACATCATGCACCTCGTCTCCACCGTCGTGGGCCGGCTCGCCCCGGCCAGGACCGCCTACGACGTTCTCGCGGCAACCTTCCCGGCCGGCACGCTGTCCGGCGCGCCGAAACCCCGTGCCCTGCGTCTCATCGACGAGGTCGAGCCGCACCGCCGCGGGATCTACGGGGGAGTGATCGGCTACCTCGACTTCGCCGGAGACATGGACATGGCGATCGCCATCCGCTCGGCTCTCCTGCGCGACGGCAAGGCCTACGTCCAGGCGGGCGGTGGGATCGTCGCGGATTCGGCGCTGGAGACCGAGGCGCTCGAAACCGTGAACAAGGCAGCCGCGCCCCTCCGGGCAGCCCTCGCGGCGGCAGCCCTCCGCCCGGTGACAGCCCTTCGGGGAGAGTTCGTGACCCGCCCCGCGGTGGTGGAAGCCCCGTGAGCGAGGGGATCGTCCAGCCCGCCCCGCCACGCTACGCGCGGCGGGGCATCGTCGTCCTCGGGATCGTGGCCCTGGCGCTGCTCGCCTTCGGCTCGACCACCCAGACCTGGCTCACGGTCCGCCTCCCGCAGGATGCCGTCCAGACGCCGGACCTGATGATCGTGGGCAGTGACGCGTCGACACCCGTGACCGCATTCGCGCTCGTCGCCCTCGCCGCTGCCCTCGCGGTATCGATCGCCGGCCGCGTGGCCCGTTGGATCATCGCGGTCGTCCTCGTGCTCTCCGGCGTGGGGATCGTCCTGTCGAGCGCCAGTGTCGCCGCCGATCCCGCGGCCGCCGCCGAACCCGCCATCGGTGCCGCCCTCGGTGTCAGCGGTCTCGCTGGCGCGGATTCGACGGCAACCGCAATGCCCTGGCTCGCCGTCGTCGCGGGTGCACTGCTGGTGCTCGCAGCGGCCTGGATGGTCCTCGCCGGCCGGGCCTGGGGTCTGAACAAGCGGTACGACGCCGGAGCGTCCCGGGTAGCCCGGGCCCCTGGGGAAACCCTGCGGCCCGGAGGCCCCTCGCCGTCGACCGGAGACCTGCCTCCCGGCGTCGTGCCCGGCGGCGCTGACACTTCGACTGCGCCGCGCGCTGACGCTCCGACTCCGCCGGCCGCCGGCCTACCCGCGATCGGGGACGAGCGCAGAAGCGCTCACTCCGACGAGATCGACAGCTGGGACGAATTGTCTCGCGGCAATGACCCCACGCGCTGACCCCCGTGCTGATCCGAGGCGCACGCCCCGGAACGCTTCCCTCAGCACCCGTCTGCAGTGCCGTTTGCAGAACCGTCCACACGGCCCCGCCGGTTCCAGCCGGGCGCAGCATCAATGGCAGAATGGACCCAGACCCGTTTGAAGGAGAAGTACCCATGGCATCCGAGAGCCGCACCTCCGCCGCCCGCAACACCTCCGAGAACCACGCCCAGATGGGCGACGAGACCATTGGCCACGGCAACAGCCCGGCCGCGTGGGCCTGCGTGCTGGTCATGCTGGCCGGCGCTGCGCTCGCGTCCTTCGCCTACATCCTCGCAAGTACCGAGGGCAACCACGACCTCGGCACCCTGCTGTTCTGGGTGGGCATCGGCATCATGTTCGTCGGACTGATCGTCGGTTTCATCCTGCGCAGGATCGGCTACGGCGTGGGCGGATCCAAGCTGAAGGACAAGGGCCACTAGGTGACCGTCCTCGACGACATCATCGCCGGCGTGCGCGAGGACCTCGTGGAACGCCAGCGTGCCGTATCCCTCGAGGACATCCGGGCCGCCGCCCTCGCGGCGCCCGCGGCACTGGATGCGTTCCAGGCCCTCGGCGCAGGCCTGGGCGGCACGCTGGCCGTCATCGCCGAGGTGAAGCGGAGCAGCCCGTCGAAGGGGGTGCTCGCGGAGATCGCGGACCCCGCCGCGCTGGCCGCCACCTACGCGTTGGGCGGCGCCGCGGTGATCTCCGTCCTGACCGAGGAACGCCGCTTCGGGGGCTCACTCGCGGACCTCGACGCCGTCCGCGCTGCGGTCGGGATCCCCGTGCTCCGCAAGGATTTCACGGTCGACGAGTACCAGATCCTCGAGGCGCGGGCCCACGGGGCTGACGTCGTACTCCTGATCGTCGCGGCACTGACCGACGCGCACCTCGCCTCCTTCCTCGCCCTCACCCGGGAACTCGGGATGCACGCGATCGTGGAGGCACACACGGCGGAGGAAGTCCGGCGCGCCGTCGCGGTCGGCGCGACCATCATCGGTGTGAACGTGCGCAACCTCAAGACCCTCGAGATCGACCGGGGTGTCTTCGCCGGACTGGCGCCGCTCATCCCCGCCGGCACGGTCGTCATCGCGGAGTCGGGAGTGCGCGATACCGCGGACGTCGTGGACTACGTCTCGGACGGGGCGCACGCCGTTCTGGTCGGTGAAGCACTTGTCCGGCAGGGTGACCCGGCGGCGACCATCGGCGAGTTCAGGCAGGCAGGCCGCGCGGCCTGGCACGGCATCGGAAACCCGGACGGCAGCACCGCCCGGACGTGGACCAACAGGACAGGAACACTGAAGTCATGACGGATACGCACCAGGACACGGGCCGCCAGGGAAGTGGAGCAGCGGATGCCATCGACGCCGGAACGGCCGAGGCCTTTTTGCGCTTCGACGGGGGCCAGGACACGAGCCAGGACCAGAGCCTCCGCCACGCCCCCGGTCCGTACTTCGGCTCCTATGGCGGGCGCTGGATGCCTGAATCGCTCATCGCGGCCCTGGACGAACTGCAGGACACTTTCGACAAAGCGAAGGCCGATCCCGAATTCACCGCGCAGGTCGCTGAGCTGAACAGGAACTACGCCGGCCGGCCGTCCCTGCTGACCGAGGCGCAGCGTTTCGCTGCGCACTGCGGCGGCGTCCGCGTGTTCCTCAAGCGCGAGGACCTCAACCACACGGGCTCGCACAAGATCAACAACGTTCTCGGTCAGGCGCTGATCGCCAAGCGGATGGGCAAGACCCGCATCATCGCCGAGACCGGTGCCGGTCAGCACGGCGTCGCGAGCGCAACCGCCGCAGCGCTGCTCGGCCTCGAGTGCGTGGTCTACATGGGGGCGGAGGACACGCGCCGGCAGGCCCTCAACGTCGCCCGCATGCAGCTGCTCGGAGCCACGGTCATCCCCGTCACCAACGGCTCACAGACCCTCAAGGACGCGATCAACGAGGCCCTGCGCGACTGGGTCGCAAACGTCGCGACGACCCATTACCTGCTCGGCACAGCAGCGGGAGCCCACCCGTTCCCCTCGATGGTGCGCTACTTCCACGAGGTCATCGGTGAGGAGACGCGCGAGCAGATCCTCGAGCAGACCGGCAAACTGCCCGACGCCGTCTGCGCCTGCGTCGGCGGCGGCTCCAACGCCATCGGCATGTTCCACGGCTTCCTCGATGACCGCGAGGTGGCGCTGTACGGCTTCGAGGCAGGCGGCGACGGCGTCGAGACCGGCCGCCACGCGGCCTCCATCACGCTCGGCCGCCCCGGTGTCCTGCACGGTGCCCGCTCCTACCTGATGCAGGACGAGGACGGGCAGACCATGGAGTCCCACTCGATCTCGGCGGGCCTCGACTACCCGGGCGTCGGCCCGGAGCACGCCTACCTGGCGGATATCGGACGCGCGGACTACGAGCCGATCACCGACGCCGAGGCGATGGAGGCCTTCCGGCTCCTCAGCCAGTCCGAGGGCATCATCCCGGCCATCGAGACCGCGCACGCCCTCGCCGGCGCGATGAAGGTGGGTCAGCGGCTCGCCGCCGGCCTCACCCCGGGGGAGAAGGCATCGGACAGGATCGTCGTCGTCAATCTCTCCGGTCGCGGCGACAAGGACGTGGCGACCGCTGCCGGTTACTTCGACCTGCTCCCGGACGACAGCGCAGAGCAGGAGATCGCGCAGGAGGGTGAACAGCTATGACCACGCAGCCCACCGAGCAGCACACTGAGCAGCACACCGCACCCAGGGCGGCCGGCTCGATATCCGCCGCCGCTATCGAGAAAGCCCGGTCCGAGGGACGCGCGGCGCTCATCGGCTACCTGCCCGCGGGCTTCCCGGACGTCCAGACGACCATCGACGCCGGAATCGCGATGGCGGAGAACGGCGTCGACCTCATCGAGATCGGCATCCCCTACTCCGACCCGGTGATGGACGGCCATGTTATCCAGGCTGCGACGGTCGAGGCACTGGCCAACGGCTTCACTGTGCCCCGGGTCTTCGACGTCGTCGAAGGAATCACCCGCAGCACCGACGCCGCCGTCCTCGTCATGACCTACTGGAACCCCGTGATGAGGATGGGTGTCCGGTACTTTGCCGAGCGCCTCGCCGCAGCGGGTGGCGCCGGACTCATCACTCCGGACCTCACCCCGGACGAGGCGTCGGAGTGGCTCGAGGTGTCGGAGGAATTCGGCCTCGACCGGGTCTTCCTCGTGGCACCCTCCACCTCCGCCCAGCGCATGCAGAGCACCGTGGACGCGAGCCGGGGCTTCGTCTACGCCGTCTCCGTCATGGGGGTGACGGGCGCGCGATCCTCGGTTGGCGCGGCGGCGAGGGCCGTGGTGGACGCCGCGCACGGCGCAGGAGCCGAGCGCGTGTGCGTGGGCCTCGGCGTCTCCTCCTCCGAGCAGGTGCGGGAGATCGGCGCGTACGCCGACGGCGTCATCGTGGGCACGGCCCTCGTGGCCGCGCTGCGCGACGGCGGAGTCACGGCGGTCGCCGAGCTCACGCGTGAGCTGAGCACCGGCACCGTCAGGGACTCGGCATGATCGGCGGTAGCGTCGCCGCTTCCATTCCGAGCCCGCCCGCGGTGTGGGCCAGCTTCAGTCTCGGACCGGTGACCATCCACGCATACGCGCTGTGCATCCTGGCCGGCATCATCCTCGCACTCCTCCTGACGCAGAAGCGTTTCGTCTCCTTCGGCGGCCACGCGGAAGCCGTCTGGGACATCGCGATCTGGGCCATCCCGTTCGGTATCGTCGGCGGGCGGCTCTACCATGTGGTCTCCTCACCGGACGCCTACTTCGGCCCCGATGGCGACCCCGTCCGTGCCCTGTACATCTGGCAGGGCGGCCTCGGCATCTGGGGCGCCGTCGCGCTCGGTGCCGTCGGTGCCTGGATCGGCGCGCGCCGCGCGGGCGTGAAGCTGTCGGCGTTCGCCGATGCCGCCGCCCCCGGTCTCCTGCTCGCCCAGGCGGTCGGCAGGCTCGGGAACTGGTTCAACCAGGAACTGTTCGGCGCTCCGACCACCCTGCCGTGGGGTCTCGAGATCGACGCCGACAACCCCAACTTCCCGCCCGACCAGGATCCCGGCACCCTGTTCCACCCCACCTTTTTGTACGAGCTCCTCTGGAACCTCGCGGGCGTCGCGCTGCTGCTCCTGCTGGCCCGGAGGTTCAGGCTCCGAGGTGGCCGGATGTTCTGGCTCTACGCTGCGTACTACACGCTCGGCCGCGTCTGGATCGAGGCCCTCCGGATCGACGACGCCGAGATGGTCACGCTGTTCGGCGTCACGCAGCGGCTCAACGTGTGGACCAGCATCACCGTCTTCCTCGTCGCCCTCGCGATCCTCGTCATGCTCGCGGTCCGGGGCGGCCCCGCCGATGCGCCGTCGGTCTATCTTCCGGGGAGGGACCCGCAGGCCGACACCCCGCTGGACACCGGCAACGGTGCAGGTGCAGGTGCTGGTGCTGGTGCTGGTGCTGGTGCCGGTGCTGGTGCTGGTGCTGGTGACGATGACGGCGCGGGTGATAACGCTTCAGCCACAGGTAGCCCCCGGGCGGACACGGGGCAGAGCGCACGGAATCGTCGTGGTAATATGTCCGAAACAGACGGCTCCTGAGGAACGGCACGCGTTCCAGGACCCCGCGAAAGCGGAGCCGCGGGATTCGGCTCCCGAACGTCGTCCCGGGGCCACCGCCCATAAGGACGCACCGCCACACAGTTGTGGACCGTCAGTGCGACGACGGGATGACCCTCCCGCCCGCACCGATACTGCCCCAACCGGCCCAGACGACCACAGCGATTGCCCGCCAACAGTGCCGGGCCGCGCCGACCGGGCCAGGTGCAACAGACCGATAGACGGGTGCCCGCCCCGAGACAGCGGCGCCCGCGGGGCCAAGGCTGTCCCCTCCCAACGCTCATGGGGGAAGGATCCTTTCTATGACTGCCGTGTTGCCAGGAAAGTCGACCGGGACAGAACCGGGTACGACGTCGTCCGCGGCTCCCGCCGTGATGTCTCCCTTCGCCCGCTTCTCGTCCATCCCGCCGGCCAGCGGCCTGTACAACCCGGAGAACGAGAAGGACGCCTGCGGTCTCGCCGTCATCGCGACCCTTCGCGGCGAGCCCGGCCATGACATCGTCGACGCCGCGCTGACGGCCCTGCGGAACCTCGAGCACCGCGGCGCCGTGGGCGCTGACGAGGGCACGGGCGACGGCGCGGGCCTGCTGACCCAGATCCCCGACGAGTTCTTCCGCGCGGTCGTCGACTTCCCGCTGCCGCCCGCCGGCTCGTATGTCGTCGGAACCGCGTTCCTGCCTGCCGAGGCCCGGGAAGAGGAGACCGTCCGCGCCGGCCTCGAATCCCTCGCCGAGTCCGAGGGGCTGGATGTGCTGGGCTGGCGGATCGTGCCCGTCGTCGGCGACCTCGTCGGGGCCATGGCCCGGGCCTGCATGCCCCACTTCGTCCAGCTGTTCCTCGCCCCGGCGAGCGGCAGCCCGGCGGACCTCGACGCCAGGGCGTTCAGGGTCCGCAAGCGGGCGCAGAACAAATACGGCGTCTACTTCCCGTCGCTGTCCTCGAAGACCATCGTCTACAAGGGGATGCTGACCACCGCGCAGCTCGAGCCGTTCTACCCGGACCTGTCCGACGAGCGGTTCACGACGCGCCTCGGCATCGTCCACTCGCGCTTCTCGACCAACACGTTCCCCTCCTGGCCGCTGGCCCAGCCGTTCCGGACCATCGCGCACAACGGCGAGATCAACACGGTGAAGGGCAACCGGAACTGGATGCGCGCGCGGCAGTCCCAGCTGTCCAACCCGCTGCTCGGCGACTCGCCTGAGGAGCTGTACCCGATCTGCACGCCCGGGGCCTCGGACTCCGCCTCCTTCGACGAGGTCGCGGAGCTCCTGACCCTCTCGGGCCGGCCGATCACACATTCGATCATGATGATGATCCCGGAGGCGTGGGAGAACCACGCCACCATGGACCCCGCCCGCCGGGCCTTCTACCAGTACCACTCCATGCTCATGGAGCCCTGGGACGGTCCGGCCGCGGTGTCCTTCACCGACGGTCGCCTCGTCGGCGCCGTGCTCGACCGCAACGGGCTGCGCCCCGCGCGGTACTGGGTCACCGAGGACGGTCTCGTCATCCTCGCCTCCGAGGTGGGTGTGCTCGACGTCGAGCCCTCCCGCGTGGTCCGGAAGGGCAGGGTGTCCCCGGGCAAGATGTTCCTCGTCGACACCGAGGAAGGCCGCCTGATCGAGGACCAGGAGATTAAGGCCGAGATCGCCGCCGCGAACCCGTGGGGGGAGTGGGTCAGGGAAAACCTGATCCAGCTCGAAGACCTTCCGGAGCGCGAGCACGTGATCCACACCAAGGCGTCCATCAACCGCCGGCAGCGGACCTTCGGGTACACGCAGGAGGAGCTGCGCATCCTGCTCGGTCCGATGGCCAGGAGCGGTGCGGAGCCCCTCGGCGCCATGGGCTCCGACACGCCGATCGCCGTGCTCTCGAAGCGTCCACGGCTCCTCTTCGACTACTTCGTGCAGTCCTTCGCGCAGGTGACCAACCCGCCGTTGGACTCCATCCGCGAGGAACTCGTCACCTCGATGGGGGTGACCATCGGGCCGGACGGCAACCTACTGTCCACCGGCCAGGTGCGTTCCAAGCAGATCGCGCTGAAGTTCCCGGTCATCACCAACGACGAGCTGGCGAAGATCGTGAACCTCGAGGCAGACGACGGCGACCGTCTCACCGTCCGCGTCCGCGGCCTGTACCGGCACGACGGCGGAGAGACAGCACTGCGGGCACGCCTTACGGAGATCTGCGAGCAGGTCTCCAGTGCGCTCAACCGCGGGGTCGAATACGTCGTGCTGTCGGACCGCGACTCGAACGCGCAGTGGGCGCCCATCCCGTCCCTGCTGCTGACCAGCGCGGTGCACCACCACCTGCTCCGAAGCGCCACCCGCACCAAGACCTCGCTCGTCGTCGAGGCCGGTGACGTGCGCGAAGTGCACCATGTCGCCGTGCTGATCGGCTACGGCGCGTCCGCAGTCAATCCGTATCTGGCGATGGAGAGCTGCGAGGAACTCGTCCGTAACGGCGACATTACCGGTGTCACGGCCGAAGCCGCCGTCGCGCACCTGATCAAGGGGCTTGGCAAGGGCGTCCTCAAGATCATGTCCAAGATGGGCATCTCGACCGTCAGCTCCTACTGCGGCGCGCAGACCTTCGAGGCCCTGGGCCTGTCCCAGGAACTCGTGGACGAGTACTTCCACGGCACGCAGACCCAGCTCGGCGGCGTCGGTCTCGACGTCGTCGCGGCGGAGACCGCTGCCCGGCACGAGAGCGCGTACCCGCAGGACGGTATCGAGGATCCGCATCGCGGCCTCGACAACGGCGGCGAATACCAGTGGCGCCGTGAGGGTCCGCCGCACCTGTTCAACCCGGAGACCGTCTTCCGCCTGCAGCACGCCACCCGGACACGGCGCTACGACATTTTCAAGGCCTACACCCGGGGCGTGGACGACCAGTCCAAGGACCTGATGACCCTGCGCGGTCTGCTCAGGTTCCGCGGCGACGCGCGCACGCCCATCAGCATCGACGAGGTGGAGGCCGTCTCCTCGATCGTCAAGCGCTTCTCCACGGGTGCCATGAGCTACGGTTCGATCTCCCAGGAAGCCCACGAGACGCTTGCCATCGCGATGAACCGCCTCGGCGGCAAATCCAACACCGGTGAGGGCGGCGAGGACGTCGAGCGCCTGCTGGACCCGGACCGCCGTTCCGCGATCAAGCAGGTCGCCTCTGGCCGCTTCGGGGTCACGAGCCTCTACCTGACGAACGCGGACGACATCCAGATCAAGATGGCGCAGGGAGCCAAGCCCGGTGAGGGCGGCCAGCTCATGAGCCAGAAGGTCTACCCGTGGATCGCGCGCACCCGGCACTCCACGCCCGGCGTAGCACTCATCTCGCCTCCACCGCACCACGACATCTACTCGATCGAGGACCTCGCCCAACTCATCTACGACCTCAAGCGGTCCAACCCGAGCGCGCGGATTCACGTCAAGCTGGTCTCCGAAGTGGGCATCGGCACCGTCGCGGCGGGCGTCACGAAGGCGAAGGCCGACGTTGTCCTGATCTCCGGGCACGACGGCGGAACCGGCGCGAGCCCGCTGAACTCGCTCAAGCACGCCGGCATCCCGTGGGAACTCGGCCTCGCCGAGACCCAGCAGACGCTGATGCTCAACGGCCTGCGCGACCGCGTCGTCGTCCAGGTGGACGGGCAGCTCAAGACCGGGCGCGACGTCGTCGTCGCCGCCCTGCTCGGCGGTGAGGAGTTCGGGTTCGCCACGGCGTCGCTCGTGGTGTCCGGGTGCATCATGATGCGTGTCTGCCACCTCGACACCTGCCCGGTCGGCGTCGCGACCCAGAACCCGGAGCTGCGCAGCCGTTTCACGGGCAAGCCCGAGTTCGTGGTCAATTTCTTCGAGTTCATCGCCGAGGAGGTACGGGAGATCCTGGCCGAGCTCGGGTTCCGGACACTCGAGGAGGCCATCGGCCACAGCGAACTGCTCGACGCCCGCGAGGCGATCGAGCACTGGAAGGCCGACGGGCTGGACCTCGACCCGATCCTGCGCGGCAACGAGTCCGACTCCGGCGAGCCGATGCGGAACATGTTCCCGCAGAACCACGACCTGGACCAGCACTTCGACAACAAGCTCATCGAGATGAGTGCCGATGCGCTGCAGCACCGATCGCCGGTCCGCATCTCGGTCGACGTCGTCAACACGGACCGATCGGTCGGCACGATGCTCGGCCATGAGGTCACGCGGATCTTCGGCCTGGACACGTTGGCCACGAACACCATCGATGTCACGCTGACGGGCCAGGCCGGGCAATCGCTCGGCGCGTTCCTCCCGGTGGGCATCACGCTTCGGCTGCTCGGAGACTCGAACGACTACGTGGGCAAAGGATTGTCCGGCGGACGGATCATCGTGCGCCCGGACCGCTCCAACCTATTCCGCGCGGACCACAACGTCATCGCCGGGAACGTGATCGGCTACGGGGCCACGAGCGGTGAGATGTTCCTGCGCGGCCAGGTGGGGGAGCGGTTCCTCGTTCGCAACTCGGGTGCCACCGCCGTCGCCGAGGGGATCGGCGACCACGGCTGCGAGTACATGACGGGCGGACAGGCGCTGATCCTCGGGCGCACCGGCCGGAACTTCGGCGCGGGCATGTCCGGCGGGACGGCGTTCGTGCTCGACCTCGAACGGGCCAGCGTGAACAGGCAGAGCCTCGAGAACGGCGAGCTCCTACTCGTCGAACTCGACGCCGAGGACGTCGAGATCGTACGACGGCTGCTGATCCAGCATGTCGAGGAAACCGAGTCGAATCTCGCCGAGAGCCTGCTGGCGTCTTTCGATGACACCGTCAGGCGTATCACCAAGGTGTTGCCGCGCGATTACGCGGCGGTGCTCGACGCCCGCGCCACCGCCGTCGAGCAGGGACTCGATCCCGACGGCGAAGAGGCGTGGACCAGGATCCTGGAGGTAACCGGTGGTTGATCCGCGCGGATTCATGAAAGTGCGTGAGCGCCAGACCCAGCCCCGCCGGCCCGTTCCGGTGCGCATCATGGACTGGAAGGAAGTGTACGAGGCGCAGCAGAAGGGCGTCCTCCAGGACCAGGCGGGCCGTTGCATGGACTGCGGGATCCCGTTCTGCCATCAGGGCTGCCCGCTAGGGAACCTCATCCCCGAGTGGAACGACCTCGTGTACCGGGACAAGGGCCGCGAGGCGATCGAACGCCTGCACGCGACGAACAACTTTCCCGAGTTCACGGGCCGCCTCTGTCCGGCCCCGTGCGAGTCCTCCTGCGTGCTCGGGATCAACCAGCCCCCGGTGACGATCAAGCAGGTCGAGGTGTCCATCTCGGATCAGGCGTTCGAGGAGGGCTGGGTGGAACCGCACCCGCCGGAACGCCTGACCGGGCGCACGATCGCCGTCGTCGGTTCCGGTCCCGCCGGTCTCGCCGCTGCGCAGCAGCTGACTCGCGCGGGCCACACGGTCGCGGTCTACGAGCGCGACGACCGCGTCGGCGGCCTGCTGCGCTACGGCATCCCGGATTTCAAGATGGAGAAGATCCACCTCGACCGACGCCTCGACCAGATGAAGGCCGAGGGCACCCGCTTCCGTACCGGCGTCGACGTCGGCAGGGACATCAGCTGGGGGCAGCTCAAGCGGCGGTACGACGCCGTCGTCGTGGCCACCGGCGCGACAGTGTCGCGCGATCTCCCGATTCCGGGCCGGGAATTTGAGGGTGTCCACTTCGCGATGGATTACCTCGTGCAGGCGAACCGCGTCGTCGCGGGCGAGGCGATCGAGGACCAGATCCACGCCGAGGGCAAGCACGTGGTCATCCTCGGAGGCGGCGACACCGGAGCCGACTGCCTCGGGACGGCACACCGCCAGAAGGCTGCATCCGTCACGACACTGGCTATCGGGCAGCAGCCGTCGGACGAGCGCCGCCCGGACCAGCCCTGGCCCACCTTCCCCACACTGTTCGACATCGCCAGCGCCCACGAGGAGGGTGGCGAGCGGCGCTATCTCGCGTCCACGGTCGAGTTCGTCGGCGACAACGGCGTGCTCCGTGGCATCACGGTGGCCGAGACCGAATTCGTCGACGGCCGCCGCGTCCCCAAGGCGGGCACGGAGCGCGAGATCCCCGCCGACCTCGTGTTCCTCTCGCTCGGCTTCACCGGCGCCGAGCCGGCCGGGATCACCGAGCAGGTCCAGGCCGAGTTCGACGAGCACGGCAACGTGGCACGCGACGGCTACTACATGACGAATGCGCCCGGCGTCTTCTCGGCGGGCGACGCCGGCCGCGGCCAGTCACTGATCGTCTGGGCCATCGCGGAGGGCCGCGCCTGCGCGGCCGCCGTGGACCAATGGCTCATGGGCTCCACCAGATTGCCCGCGCCGGTCGCTCCCACCGACCGCTCCATCGCCGTCCTCTGACCGGCACCCCCCCCAAAGCAAGACCCCTCACACGACTAGGCTAGGTTCATGAGACGCGCAAAAATCGTTGCAACATTCGGCCCCGCAATCGCCAGCTATGAAAACACCCTCGCCGTGCTCGAGGCGGGCGTGGACGTCGCTCGGATGAACATGAGCCACGGTGACTACACCGTGCACAGCGAGACCTACCGGAACGTCCGCCGCGCGTCAGAGGAACTGGGCAAACCGATCGGTATCTTCGCGGATCTGCAGGGTCCCAAGATCCGCCTCGGCCGGTTCAGCGACGGCCCGCACGCCCTCGCCGCGGGCGATGTCTTCACCATCACCGTTGAGGACATCGAAGGTACCCGGGACATCTGCTCAACGACGTTCAAGGGCCTGCCGCTGGACGTCAATATCGGCGACATGCTGCTGATCGACGACGGCAAGGTAGCGCTCCGCGCCACCGCGGTCGACGACGCCAAGGTCACCACCGAGGTCGTGGTCGGCGGCATGGTATCCAACAACAAGGGGATCAACCTGCCGGGAGTAGCGGTCAATGTGCCCGCCCTCAGCGACAAGGACGAGGAGGACCTCCGCTGGGCCATGCAGATCGGCGTCGACATGGTAGCCCTTTCCTTCGTGCGTGACGCCGGCGACGTGAAGCGCGTCCACGAGATCATGGACGAGGAAGGCCGCCGCATCCCGGTCATCGCGAAGATCGAGAAGCCCCAGGCCGTCGACGCCCTGGAGGAGATCATCGACGCGTTCGACGCCATCATGGTGGCGCGCGGCGACCTCGGCGTCGAGCTGCCACTGCAGGATGTTCCGATCGTACAGAAGCGCGCCGTCGAGCTCGCCCGCCGCTGGGCGAAGCCGGTGATTGTCGCCACGCAGGTCCTGGAGTCCATGATCGACAATCCGCGCCCCACGCGTGCCGAGGCCTCGGACTGCGCCAACGCCGTCCTGGACGGTGCCGACGCCGTCATGCTCTCCGGCGAGACGAGTGTCGGCAAGTACCCGATCGAAACCGTGCGTACCATGGCGGACATCATCGAGTCGACGGAGCGCCACGGCCTCGAGCGGGTTCCTGCGCTCGGCAGCAAGCCGAAGACGCGCGGCGGAGCCATCACTCGCGCCGCTGTCGAGATCTCCGACCAGCTCGACGCGAAGTACATCTGTACGTTCACGCAGTCCGGCGATTCCGCCCGCCGTCTCTCCCGGCTCCGCCCGAAGAAGCCGGTTTTCGCGTTCACCCCGGTCCAGTCGACGCTCAACGCCATGTGCCTCATCTGGGGGATCCAGCCGAAGCTCGTCGAGTTCGTCGAGCACACGGATCAGATGACGGCACAGGTGGACCGCGTGCTTTTCGAACAGGGCCTCGTGGAGGTCGACGACCTCGTGGTCATTGCCGCCGGTTCCCCTCCCGGCCAGGCCGGTTCGACGAACTCCATCAAGGTGCACCGGGTGGGTGACATCACCGACGCCGGGCAGCTGCCCGAGGGCCACACGTCCTATATCAAGGAGGGCGTCGGCCCGTGGCCGCTCAAGAACAGGAAGTAGCTCCCGTCGCCTGATGACGGACGAAGACCCCCACCTGGACCGGATGGGGGTCTTCGTCTTTTCGCGGACCTGCTGGCTGACCTGTTGTCTGCGGTCAGTTGACCTGGTTGATGATGGTCTCGGCGACCTCGCGCATGCTCAGGCGGCGGTCCATCGACGTCTTCTGGATCCAGCGGAAAGCCTCCGGCTCGGTCAGGCCCATCTTGGTGGTCAGGCGGCTCTTCGCGCGCTCGACCAGCTTGCGGGTCGCGAACTGCTCCTGGAGGTCGGACACTTCTGCTTCCAGCGCCTTCAGTTCCTCGTACCGTGAAATCGCGATCTCGATCGCGGGAATGAGGTCCGCCGGGGTGAACGGCTTCACCACGTACGCCATGGCGCCGGCTTCCCGCGCGCGATCGACGAGTTCCTTCTGACTGAACGCGGTGAGCAGGACGACCGGAGCGATCCGTGCCTTGACGATGTGCTCGGCGGCCGTGATGCCGTCCATCACGGGCATCTTCACGTCCATGAGCACGAGATCCGGCTTGTGCTCCTTGGCGAGCGCCACAGCCTTCTCGCCGTTGTCGGCCTCGGCCACGACCTCGTAGCCTTCTCCCTGCAGAATCTCGATGATGTCGAGCCGGATCAGCGTCTCGTCCTCCGCCACGATGACCCGGCGTGCAGGTCCGGCGGGCGTGGATTCGGTGGATTCAGGCACTATTGCTCCTTGACGATGACGGCGTTGAGACGGGCCGCGGAGGTTGTGCTCCCGCTCCCGGATCCAGCCTATCGGCATGTAGAGTGGATTCGCGCACCGGCGGAGCAGCAAGTCAGCATCCAGCACGCCCGGAGCGGGTACGGCCCGAATGGCGGAATTGGCAGACGCGCTGCACTCAAAATGCAGTATCGAGAGGTGTGTGGGTTCGAGTCCCACTTCGGGCACCATCGTCTGCGCCTTCTTGCCTGTCTTTCACACCGAAGGTCGTTGATAACCGGCGTGTCGCGGCGCGACACACGGTTCGGCCACTGAAACCCGCGCACGACGACGCATCTGGACGGTCACTGGGCCGGGGTAGATTGAGCGCATGGCCAGCGAAGCGATGATCCTCGAGGTCGACGGGCCCGACGGCGTGCGGCCCGTTCGCCTCTCCAGCCCGTCCCGCCCGATCTGGCCCCGGACGGGCCTGACCAAATTCGACCTGGCGCGGTACATCGTCGACGTCGCACCCGCCTTCCTCCGGGCCAACGGCGCACGGCCGGTGTCACTGCAGCGCTTCGGCGGGGACATCGACGGCGACCAGTTCTTCAGCAAGAACCCGCCCCGGGGCGCCCCCGACTACGTGCGGAGTGTGAGCGTGGTCTACCCCAGCGGCCGCTCGCATCCCCAGCTTGTCCTGGATGAGCCCGCGTCGGCTGTCTGGGCGGTCCAGATGAACACCGTCGTGTTCCACCCCTGGGCTTCGCGCGCGGACAATCCCGATCTGCCGGACGAGCTGCGCATCGATCTGGATCCGCAGCCCGGCACCACCTTCGCCGACGTCGTCGCTGCCGCCCACGAGCTGCGGGCCGTCCTCCGGGAGGCGGGTCTGGAACCCTTCCTGAAGACCTCGGGCAACCGGGGCCTGCACGTCTTTGCGCCGATCGAACCGCGGGCCGAGTTCCTCGAGGTGCGCCATGCCGTGATCGCAGCGGCCCGGGAGCTCGAACGGCGGATGCCGGACAGGGTGACCACGGCCTGGTGGAAGGAGG
>JAABUN010002712.1_pt1 | contig 30215 bp, 36 predicted proteins | sample 5559311 | NCBI WGS metagenome assembly JAABUN01 (sample SAMN10711877, study PRJNA513370) | rock metagenome | isolation source: Antarctica rocks | place: Antarctica: Victoria Land, Siegfried Peak sud | reverse complement strand
GCATGGACGAGCCCGAGGTGAAAATCATCGACGTGTTCATCTGCAAGCTCAGGAGGAAGCTCGCTGACGCCTCGGGGGGCAAGAACTACATCGAGACGGTCTGGGGCCGGGGCTACCTGCTCAGGGAGCCCGTACCGGAGAAGATGGCCAGCTAGGGCTCAAGATCTGACGCTTGATACCCGCCTCGAAGGTCAGCAAGGGGTGGATATCTTACCGTCAATGGTCGTGAGCTGAGATCAGAGTTTCTCCTTGACAAACCGAGTCAGCTTTTTGGTGCTTCGCACCCAATGCGCTGGTACGGCGAGCGGCCCGACGCCGCTGACGAAGGCGAAGATGAGGCCCACCTTCGGGTCCTGCTCGATGCCGCTCGTTCAGCTCAAGGCAGAGAGTGTTGCGGAGCTTCTCGGTCGCGCCCCGAGTACTCCAGAAAGGCGCGGCGAGACGTCATCCGTCCCGCGCGGTGGTCCTGCGGGAGGCGCTGATGGTACTGGTTGATCCCGTTCATCGACCGGGTCGTCAAAGTGGGCACACGGACCATTACCGTCCAGCTTGAGACCCAGGAGACGATCACGCGAGACGGCGTCGCGGTTAGGGTCAATGCCGTCCTCTGGTAGAAGGCGATTGACCCGGCGCGTGTTGTTACCTCGATCGAGTCCTGGCGGGCCGCCGTCATCCAGGCCGCCGAAACGGGCATGCGGGACGCCATCGGCCAAAGTAACCCCCATTAGATGCTGAAGGACCGGATCGCCATCAACAAGCGCCTGCTCGACCTCCTCTCGACCGCTGCCGGCCGTTGGGGATCGAGGTAGATGCGGTCGAAATCAAGGACGTGGATATCCCCGAACAGATGCGTCGCCGAGCGCGGCGAGGACTTGTTCGAACTGCGCTGGTACGAGGATGGCGGCGGGGAGCTACCGCTCATCGTGCGTCGCCGCGAGTACCTCGGGTCGTTTCCGCCGGCCCTCGCCGGGGCGCTCGCGTGATGGCCAAGACGGCCACCAATTACGACTCGACCGGGCCAGCGCCCAGTCGCAATTCCCTCATTCTCGACCCTCATCCGGCAAGATCGGCCTTCCGAGCCCGGCGGCTGCTGCCTGCACATCGCGACCGGGATCCAGCGGCTCGCTGATGCGAAGCTGTTGGTAGCCGCGCCCGAGCTGGCGGAGGCGCTGCTCCGGCTCCTGACCTCGCTCGACCTGCTGTTCGACGACCTCGACCCGCAGACGCGAGAGCGGATGGTGACCGCCTGGGCCTTGCTCGTCCGGGTCGCCCCTCACCTCGAGATCTGAACATGGGTTCGAACCCGACGGTTCGGGTATGCCGGAAGGATCCCGAGAAGGCGACCGAGATCGTGGCTCAGAATCGGGCCGAGACGCCGATATACGGGTTGTAGCGCGGCGTCGCCTTGTTCAGACCTAGATTGATCCCGCCGTCCAGCTGCAAGTTGCGGCTGAGGAAATAGGCGAGCGACGGGGCGACGCCCCAGATCGTTGCCTCCTTCCTGGCCGTGCTCGTCAGCGTGAAAACCTCGAAGGAGGCGATGAAATCCTTGGCGAACCGCTGGTCGAACCCGGCGATGAAGCCGTAGCTGTCGCGATAGCCGGTATTCGCGGCATTGCGCAGCGCGCCGAAGCTCGGCTCGAGGGTGAGCGCAAGCTCTTTCGTGATGTCGTAATTGTAGGGGATCGCGAAGGTGTACTCCGCGAACCCATTGCCGATGGGCGTGCGAGCCGTCCCGAACTTCACGATCGGAAGCAGCGCCAGCAGGTGGTCGCCGCTGTCGTTACCGAGCAGGTTGATCTTGGCCGCGAGCGACGCGTCGCCGACGCCACGCGCGCTCGCCACCTCGCTTCCACCAGTCCTCAGCAGATGGTGCAGGGGAGCGCTGACCTGGATCTCGGCCCAGTTGGTAACCCCGACCCGGACTGTCGGGTTCGCGTAAATGTAGCGCCGGGTCGAGGTCGCCCCAGGGCCTCGCGGGTCGTAGACATGCTCGAACCCGCCCGTCTCGATCTCGACATGCCCCGCATCGACGGTGGTGGGATCGTGCGACTGCCCGGGCCGATCCGGATCGTAGTCCCGCATGAGCCGCATGGGCGTCGGGTTGAACAGGGTATAGGCGCTCCTGTCCTCCGCCGCCCTCGTCGGCGGGGACGTCATCGCGAGCAGCAGAAGGATCGCTGCGCGGCGTCCTCGGGGTGGGGGCACCTCGGGTCAGAACTCGGCGTGCAGGCGAACGCCGAAGACGTTCACCGGTCCTCGATCGGCGTTATAGCCCAGATCGCCAACGCGCTGGTAGTCAAAGGTCAGGTCCACCGAACGGCTGAGGTTCAGCTTGTAATAGGTCTTGAAGGCCCGCTCCGGGCTGTAATTCAGCTGCCCGTCGCCGATCAGGAGCCCGAGGCCGCCTGCGGCAAGGAAATCCCGATGCGGGCGCGATAGAAAGTTGCTCGTGACCCCGATCCCGACGGTGTCCTTTGGGCGCTCCCCCATCGTGCCCTTCAGGGCGAAGCCGCCGGAGGGGCTGCGGTCCACATGGGTGAAGGATGGGATCTCATTTCGTCCGTCGTTGTAGCTCGCTCGGGCGAACATCCCGAAATCGGCCGTCAGGGCCTGCTCTAAGTTGGCATAGACGCCACTCTTGCGACGATCACGGCGGTTGGCAGGGCTGCGTCTTTCGCTCACTGGGGTCGAATGGGCTGATGCGAGTTCTCTGCCGGGTTATTGGCCCGCTGACTCTGATCGTGGCGACCTTCCCTATGCAGATCGAAAATGTGGAGGGCAAGCCTGAAGCACTCGGAAAACTTGCATCCGCGAAGCAGCCGAGCATTTTGGCATGGCTGCCGGCCCGGTGCCAGCTGCGTCGAGAGCCCTGATTTCGATCACGGTCGAGGCGGCGCTTGCCGCCCGTGTAAACACGTTCGCCCTTCGCCCGCTCGATGCCCTCGCGCTGCCGTTCCTTGATGAAGTGGCGCTCCATCTGCGCGACCCTGCCGAGCACGGTCAGCACGATGTGGCCATCTCGCCGCACGTGGAGACGTGCGGGTCGAGGACGGTGACGAAGGCTCCCCGTTGCTCGGCCTCGTGGATCAAATTGAGCACGTCGCGGCTGTCGCGGCCGAGCCGGTCGAGGCGGGTCACGACGAGTTCGTCGCCGGTACGCAAGAACTCCGGCACGGTCGCCAGCTCGGCCCGGCCGTCGCGCGCCGCACCCGACACCTAGGCTGCACGGCGATGCAAAGCGGATACGTGGCAACCCCCACGATCGTGTCGAGGTCCGCGACCGGATCGTAGGCGGGGCGGCTCTTCAGGAGCGACTCGTTGAGGTGGGTCTGCGTTCCGCCAAGCAGGATCGTGTAGCCGTCCGGCTGGGCGCGCGCGACGCTTGCGGCTCCGAGCGATGATCCGGCGCCGCCTATATTCTCAACCACCACTGTGCCGAGCAGCGGCTTCATAGCCTCCGCCCAAGGCCGGCCGACGGTGTCGAAGGCGCCGCCTGGCGGGAACGGGACGACAAGCTTTATTGGGCGGGCCGGGTAGGCCTGCGCGCGCCCACGTTCGAACGCGACGCGATCGCGGCGCCACCAGCCAAGCGGAGCAGGTGTCGGCGATTAGGAGGCATGGAGGCTTCCAGCGGACGAGAGGGCGACCGCTATCATACGGAGACGCTTCGGGCCTTGTCACATCGCGAGGACGACACCTGCGGGGACAGGAGAGAAGGAAGGAAAGGCAGTCAGCCCGGGCTGCCTGAGAGCGACTTGCGCCAGAAGCGGAACTCAGGTCGATGCCGAGAAGCGGACATTCCGGTCCGCGCCCATTGCGGCCGTTGAGCCTAGCGCGCTTCGGTCGCAAAAGCGGACATCGGCCTGCGTGCGGGCCGGTCTGCCTTTCCGCCTAGCATATAGGCCGTCCGCCTCCGGTGTGGTGCGGTGTGGGCCGCCTTGTTCGGGAGGTCTGATCGGCTGAGGTCCCAGGGGCAATTCCGAGATTTTTGACGAGGGCGCCGGGAGAGGTGCTTTTGGTGGAGCGGCGGCGACGATGGTCGCGTTCGGGGAAGGGGCGGCTCATTTCCGGGCTTGCTTAGCCCGGAGACAAACATCAGCTTCATCGTCAGCGGACCCGGTCCCGGCGACCGCCTCGTCAGTGCCCCGCAGCGACGCGAAAGCGGACAATCCCAGACCACTCATGCTGGCCAATGAGACCATAGCGCGATGTTGAGCCGATTCCCGCGAACGACGGGTTGGGGGGCACGGGCTGCGCTCCTCATGCGGTCTCGCCTACTCGCCCTCGCCTGCGCCCTGCCCCTGCTGCCCGCCCAAGCCCTGGCCGGTGCCAGGGAGAAGCTCGCGGCCCTTGCTCCGTCGGGGCTGGTGCTTGTGATGGACGAGAAGGGCAACGAGCTGGTTCGTCAGAACGCGGACAAGCCCTTCGTGCCCGCCTCCGTCGCCAAGATCGTGACCGCCTGGCTAGCGATGGAAGCCCTTGGCGCCGACTATCGCTTCCAAACCCGATTCTACCTGGACGGCGGCCGGGCGCTCTACATTCGCGGTGGCGGTGATCCCTTTCTGATTTCCGAAGAACTGGCTCAGCTCGCGCCGGCGCTGGTCGCCGCTATCGGTAAGCAACCGCTAAGCGGCATCGTGCTGGATGCCAGCTACTACCCCTCCGACATCCGTATCCCGGGCATCGAGAACACCGACGAGGCCTACGACGCGCTGAACTCCGCGCTCGCGGTGAACTTCAACACGATTCATGCCACGCGCGAGGGCAAAACGGTCCACTCCGCCGAGGAGCAGACCCCGATCACCCCGCTAGCTACGAGCCAGTTCCTGGCGCGGGGGCCCCAGGGTCGAGGCCGCATCAGCCTGATCAAGGACCCCATAGTGGGTCTGCAATATGCCGGCGAGCTGATCGCGGCTTTCATCGAGCGCGCCGGCGGCAGCGTCAAGGGCAAGATCTCGATTGGAGCCGTACCCGAGGGCATGGAGCCGGTCTACGTTCACCGCCAGTCACGACCCTTGTCGAATATTCTCGCGGGGTTGCTCCTAAACTCGAACAACTACATCGCTAATCAGGTTTTTTTGGAAATCGGCGGGCATCGCCTGGGCGGACCCGTCAGCCTCAAGAAGTCGCTCCAGGCCGCGAACGAGATGCTCGTTAGGCACGGCCTCGCTGAAGCCATCCACCTCGAGGAAGGTTCGGGCATCAGCCGCGGCAACCGCTTCACGGCCCGCGGCCTTGCCCAGTTGCTGCACCTCTTCGAGCCCTATGCCACCCTGCTCCGCAGCCGCGACGGCGCCCGCTTCAAAACCGGCACCTTTTCCGGCGTCAGCACCTTGGCGGGCTATGCCGACACGTCCAAGCACGGGCGTGTGCGCTTCGTGATTGCGCTCACGAGCAAAGACGGCGCGATGCGCTTCCGGCTTCTCAAAGCCATCCGGTCCGAGCTGTAGCCGCAGGCGAGCCCCGCCGAGCCGACCCCCAACGCGTCCAGAAGTCCGATAAGGTCCGCTCTGATGCCCCGCGCACTCCGAAGCGGATATGCAGTTATCGGCCAGATCAGGTCGTAAACGCGCCAGTTCCGGACATCAGCTGCCTGCCGAGAAGGTAGCCGTGCCAGGCACACCTCGAAGCCGAGTTAGGTAGGCCACCCAGCCTTCTTCTGCAGCGTTTCGGCGGCGCCGAGAGCCTCGCCGACGATCGTCGCGTGATCGAAGCTTTGTAAACCGCGCGCCCCGACGGAGGACACGGCCATCCAAGATGACCGTGTCAACGTTAGACGGCGAGCCGAAGGTGAATTGCAGAATAGGGATCTCCCGCCGGCGCGAGGTTGAGATCGTTCGTACGCAGCAGGATCAAGTCGGCGCGCTTGCCCGGCGTGATCGAACCCGTGCGGTCCGCGATCCCGAGATCAACCGCGCCGTCGATCGTGGCGAGCTGCACGAGGCGCTTGAGCGTGAGCGGCACTCGCGAGCCGAGGCGATGCGAGTGAAGCGCGAACAGGCCAGCATGCCGGCGGCGATCACGTCGACGATGACCTCACCGGTCCCCAACACGGGTTCCGGCACCTCCTCCACCACCAGAGGTGATCCGAACGATTTCAAGATTGCGGCTCTCATGGAAGCTCCGTTGAGCGGCGCGCAGAGGCTGCCGCTCGAGATCGTCAGGCCGGGTTGATGGCGGCGAACACGGCGTCGTAGCGCTCCTCCGATTCGGCCTATCTCCTGCCGCGGTCGCGTTCGACCAGCACCTCGCCACCGGAATGATCGTCCGTCCGAAGCGGGGTCAGCCCGAAGGTTGCGGCGTGTCGCGATGCGCCATCAGCGGAGGGGCTGCCCGGAAGCGGGCAATCGACGTAGATTTCCACCTGCCAGCTCACGAGCCGCTTGCGGCCACCCTTTCGATTACAAATCACGCTGGTCGCATCGCTCCAGGTTAGACGAGCAGCTTGTCCAGCGTGATCGGCAGATCGCGAATTCGGCGGCCGGTTGCGTTGAAGACGGCATTTGCGACAGCCGCGCCGACCCCCGTAATGCCGATCTCGCCGATGCCGCGAGCACCCATCGGGGCGTGTGGGTCCGGGATGTCGGTCCAGATCACCTCGATCGCCGGCACGTCGAGGTGCACGGGCACGTGGTATTCGGCCAACGACGGATTCATGATGCGGCCGGTCCGCTCGTCGAACTGCGTTTCCTCCATGAGCGCGAGCCCGAGGCCCATGATGATGCCGCCCCGAAATTGGCTCGCGGCCGTCTTAGAATTGAGGATGCGCCCGCAATCGAAGGAGCCGAGGAAGCGGCTGATCCGCGGCTCGCCCGTGATCGCGTTGACCCTCACCTCGCAGAACATCGCCCCGTGCGAATGCATGGACCAGTGCATGGTCTCGAGCGGCGGAGGGGCTTCCGCCTCGGCCACGACCTCGTCCCGCTGAGCCCGCGCCAGGATGGAGGCATAGCTCTCGTGACGCTCCGGCTCGTCCACCTTGGCGAGCCCCTGGTCCACGCCGCCGACCTCGTCGGGGCTGAGGCCTGCGAGGGGCGAGTCGTTTCCCGCGAGGCGGAGCAACTCCGTGACCAGCACTCGGTGAGCCGCGATTACGGACGCGCCAATCGCGGCCGTTTGCTGCGAGCCGCCTGCCATGATGGCTCCCGGCAGCTTCGAGTCCCCGTACTCGAAGCGCACGCTCTCCAGAGGCAGCCCGAGCCGCTCTGCCGACACCTGGGTCTGCGCCGTCGCGGTGCCCATCCCCATCTCGTGCGCCGCCACCTCAACGGTGGCCGAATCGTCTCGCCGAAGCGTGATCCGGGCGGCGCCGCCCGGCATGCGGTAATACGGATAGGTGGACGTCGCGACACCCATGCCGACCAGCCACTCGCCTTCGCGCCTCGCGCCTGCAACCGGGCTGCGCCGGTGCCAGCCGAACCGCTCGGCGCCGGCCCGGTACGCCTCAACGATGTGCCTCGAAGAGAACGGCGTCCCGGTGGTCGGGTCCTTCTCCGGCTCGTTCCGGATACGCAGCTCGATCGGGTCCATCCCGAGCGAATGCGCGAGTTCGTCCACCGCGCTCTCCAGCGCGAAGGTGCCGACCGACTCGCCGGGCGCGCGCATGAACGTGTTGGCCAACATGTCGAGATGGGCGAGGTCGACACCGAGCTTGAAGCTACCAGCCGCGTAGGCGCTCTTCGTCCCTACGATGAAGGGCTCCGGCATGTTGTTGTGCGGGCTCGTCGCCACGGTCCCGGTATGGATGATGGCGTCGAAGCGGCCGTCCTCCCTCGCCCCGATCGCGACACGCTGCTCGGTGAGCGTGCGGCCGCCGACGCTGCGGAACACGCCCTCGCGCGTGAGGGCGATGCGGACAGGGCGGCCGGCGAGTCGGGAGGCCGCGGCGCCGAGGACTTGATGGTGCCACAGGCCCTTGCAGCCGAATCCTCCGCCCACGAAGGGCGAGGTGACGTGAACGTCGGCTTCCTGGAGGCCGAAGATGTCGGCGAGGGACCAGGCCTCATGAGCGACCATCTGCGTGGCGTCGTGGATGCGAAGGGTGTCGCCATCCCAGGCCAGGGTAGCCCCGTGAAGCTCGATCGGGTTATGGTTGTGGCGCGGCGTTCGATAGACGACGTCCACCTTGTGGGGCGCGGAAGCGAGCGCGGCCTCGGCGTCGCCGATCTCCAGCTGGAGCGGCTGGCTCATGAACGTGGCGGGCTGGGTGCCTTTCGCTCGCGCCTCCGCGAAGCTGGTCGTCGCCGGCTCGGCCCCGAAGGTCGCGCGGATGAGTGACTTGGCGTGATCCGCCTCTTCCTGCGTCTCCGCCAGCACGACCGCGATCGGCTGCCCGTTCCAGTGGATCCGGTCGTCCTGCATGATTGGCAGGTTGTCGGGACCGACCGCCTTCCCGGCCGTGAAGAAGAGCGGCATCGGCTTCATGCGCGGGGCGTTCCGGTAGGTCATCACGAGCACGACGCCCGGCGCCGCCTCGGCTTCGGCCGTCTCCAGCGAGGCGATGCGGCCGCGCGGAATCGTGCTGTGCGCGACCGCCGCGTAGACCATGCCGTCCAGCGGGAACTCGGCCGCGAACCGGGCCGCGCCTGTCACTTTGAGCGGCCCGTCGAGGCGGGACACGGGCGCGCCGATGAGGCCGTGCTTGCGCCCGGCCAGCGGGTCGGGACGCCCACCCGGGATCCAGGTGTCGGGCGCGAGCTCGACGGCCTTGCGCAAGGCGGTCTGGGCGACGCCCTCCGCGGCTTGTCTGGCTTCCTTCAGGATACTCATGCCGCGAGTTCCTCGAGAACGGCGACGGTCGTTCGCGCCGCGAGTTCGATCTTGAACGCATTGTCGCGTAGCGGAGCGGCGTCCCTCAGCTCCGCCTCGGCGGCAGCCCGGAAACTCGCCGCCGTGGCCGGCTGCCCCCGAAGCGCCTCCTCCGCCCGCCAAGCCCGCCACGGTTTGTGCGCGACGCCTCCGAGCGCGAGCCGCACGTCGCGCACCGTCCCGTCCTCGACGGCGAGCGCCGCCGCGACTGAAACGAGCGCGAAGGCATAGGACGCCCGGTCGCGCACTTTCCGGTAGGTGGACCGCAATGCGAGAGTCGAGGCGGGAAGCTCGACCGCAGTGATGAGCTCACCCGGAGCGAGCTCCGTATCGATGTCCGGCCGGCCGCCCGGAAGCCGGTGGAAGCCGACTAGCGGGATCGTACGGGCGCCCGCCCGACCCTCGAGGTGGATCGTCGTGTCGAGTGCGGCCAGCGCCACGCACATGTCGGATGGATGGGTCGCCACGCAATCCGGGGAGGCGCCGAGGATCGCGTGGATGCGGTTGAAGCCGTCGATCGCATCGCAGCCTTCACCCGGATTCCGCTTGTTGCAGCGGGTGGCCTCGTCGTAGAAGTAGGTGCAGCGCGTACGCTGCATGATGTTGCCGCCGACCGTGGCCATGTTTCGGATCTGTCCGCTTGCCCCGGTCAGGATGGCGCGCGCTAGGGCCGGGTAGCGCTCGCGCACGGCGCGGTGCCCGGCGACGGCGCTGTTCTTCACGCCCGCCCCGATCAGGAGCCCGCCGGACGGGCTGTCCGTGATCCGGGTGGAGAGGCCCGTGACGTCGATCAGCGCGGCCGGTGTTTCCACCACCTCCCGCATCAGATCGACGAGATTCGTGCCGCCGCCTAGATATTTGGCGGTATTCTGAGCGCCGGCGAGCCGGATGGCGGCGGCCGCATCCTCCGCGCGGGCGTAGGTGAAAGGTGTCATCGAAGCGCTCCCGCCGCATGCGTGGTGGAGATGGCATCGACTATGCCGTTATAGGCGCCGCAGCGGCACAGATTGCCGCTCATACGCTCCCGCAGCTCGTCATGCGTCAGCTCGACGGAACCGGCCGCGAGATCGGCCGTGACCGCGCTTGGCAAGCCCCGGTCCGCTTCCGCCGCCATGCCGATCGCGGAGCAAATCTGGCCGGGCGTGCAGTAGCCGCATTGGAAGCCGTCATGCTCCACGAAGGCGCGCTGGAGCGCGTGCAGGTCGCCGCCTGTTGAGAGCCCCTCGATCGTTGTGATCGACCGGCCGTCGTACTGGACGGCCAGTGCCAAGCAGGAGTTGATTCGCTCGCCATCGACCAGGACCGTGCAGGCCCCGCAGACGCCCTGGTTGCAGCCCTTCTTCGTACCGGTCAGGTAAAGTTGCTCGCGCAGAAGGTCCAGGAGCGAGGTCCGCACGTCGAGCTCGATCCTATGCTCGGCACCGTTGATCGTGAATGTCGTTTCAATCCGCATGGGGCTGCTCCGATCCGCTGCTTCTGGGGTGAGGCGAGGCTTGCGTGCCCGTTCAGACGCAACGTCTCACCTCGAACCGAAACTGTCCCTATGCGATTGGTAACAGTACTGATGACGAGAACTAGTCCGACCGCTACACATCAATATGGAGGAAGCCTCCGCTTTGCAAGCGCGGGTCGGTGATGGTGCAAGAACGCGATACGAACTCACCGCGAAGGCCGCGGGCCGATGCCGTCCGCAACCGCGAGCGAGTGCTCCAGGCCGCCAAAACCGTTTTTTCCGCAGGCGGGCCTGACGCGAGCCTGGAGGCGGTCGCCCGCGAAGCCGGCGTCGGCATCGGCACGCTCTACCGTCATTTCCCGACCCGGCAGGCGCTGTTCGAGGCGGTGTACCGGCGCGAGGTTCAGCAATTGTCCGAGCTCGCCGACGCTTTAGCGACGGAAGCGGCCCCCGCCGAGGCGCTACGACGGTGGCTGAGATCGAACGTAGAATTTGTGGCAACGAAGAAGGGCATGGCGACAGCCCTCGCGCTCGCGGTCGACACCACGTCCGAGCTCACTGCCTCAAGCGTGGAGCGCCTGACGCGCGCCGTCGGCTTGCTCCTAGCCCGTGCGGCGGAAGCCGGCGAGATCCGCAGCGATATCGGCCCCGAGGACATCCTGCGAACCCTGGTCGGCATGTGCTACATGCACGATCGGCCGGGCTGGCAGGACAGCGTGCTGCGAATGCTGGATGTCTTCGTCGATGGATTGTGCGCGAGACCACACCAAACTGCAGGCTCCGCAAACTCCCGCGCATCCAGTTGAGAGCCAGTCGCGACTGCGCCATAAAGTCGACATCAGACGCGCGCCCGGAAGCTGACGTTCGTGGGACCGGCGTCACGGACGATGTTCTACCATCCACGTCGCCGTCATTACCTCCGCGCCGACAGGTTAAGGCCACAAAACTGAGCCTTGCTTGACGCGTTCCAGGCTGGATCAGGGGCGTGCACCGAGACCGAGGAGACCGTAGATCCGTCGAGCGTAGCTACTAAAAGCTTCGCTCGTTTTAAGGTTCAGGTCGCGTGGGAAGGGCAGGTCGATCGCAAAGTACTCTGCCATTTGGGCCGGGCCCGCGGTGAGGACCGCACAGTGAGAGCCAAGGAAGACGGCTTCCTGGATCGAGTGCGTGACGAAGATGATGGTCTTCTGGCTCTCGCCCCAGATCCGGAGCATCTCGGTGTTCATCTGCTCGCGCGTCAGAGCGTCGAGCGCGCCGAAGGGCTCGTCCATCAGGATCAGCTTCGGATCGTGGATTAGGGCGCGCGCGATCGCGGCGCGCTGCTGCATGCCGCCGGAGAGCTCCTGGGGGTGTTTGCGGGCCGAGCCGTGAAGCCCGACCATCTGGAGGAGATCGTGCGCCCGCTCCCGCGCCGCCTTCAACGGCAGGCCAATGATCTCCGCCGGCAACAGGACGTTGTCGAGGATCGTCCGCCATTTCAGCAGGAGGGCCTGCTGAAACACCATCCCGACGTCGCGGCCAGGGTCGAACGGCATCGCCGCCGTGCCGATCCGCACCGTCCCGGCATCCGGTTCGTGGAGGCCGGCCAGCATCTTGAGCACCGTCGTCTTGCCGCAGCCCGACGGGCCAACGAGGGAGACCATCTCGCCCTCCTTCACCGTCAGGGACACGTCGGACACGGCGAGGTGCTCGCATCCCGCCGCCCGATACGTCTTGCGGACGTTGGAGAGGCTGATGAAGGGCTGGTCGCTCACGCGAGCCATCGGTGGAGGTTCTCGGCCACGAAGGCATCGTCGGACAGGTCCGCGTGCTCGACCAGGACGCGGTCGATCTCCTTCTCCTGGCCCGGGCTCAGACCCTCCGAGGGATCCACGCACCATGTCCCGTCGAGCAACCCCTGCCGCCGCAGGACCTCGTGGCAGCCCGCGATGCAGCCATGGAAGGCGTTCGCCACGTCGAAGAAGGCGGCGTTGCAATCAGTGACGCGCGCGTCGAGCGCCAGGAGGTCGGCATCCGGGCCGCCGGCCTGCCGCGCTGCCCGGCACCGCTCGAAGATCTCGATCGCGCCCCGAGTCCAGACCGACCAGTGCCCGAGCAGCCCGCCGCGGAAGCCGATCCGGACCGTCCGTCCCTCATGGCGGATATCGAAGGGAAGGGTCAGGTCGAGCACGATATGATCGTCGTTGCCCGTGTAGAGCGCGATTCTGTCCTGCGCGCCCGCCGCCACGACGCCCCGCAGAACATCAAGGGTTCGATAGCGGTTGAAGGGCGCGACCTTGATGGCCACCACGTTGTCGATGGACGCGAAGCGCCTCCAGAAGCTCGCGGACAGCGAGACGCCGCCGACCGCCGGCTGAAGATAGAACCCGACGAGCGGGATCTCGCGCGCCACCGCCTCGCAATGAGCGACGATCGCATCCTCGCCGGCCTCCCGCATAGCCGCGAGGCTGAGGAGACCGGCGTGATAGCCGATCGCGGTCGCGACCCGTGCCTCCGCGACCGCCTGCGCGGTCGAGCCTGCGAGGCCCGCCACCATCGCGAGCGGCCGGTCCGTCCAGGCGGACGCCGTCTCCGCCGCGAGCCGCAGAACCGGTTCATAGAGCTCGACCTCCCGGATCGCGAATTGCGTCGTGTGCACGCCGACCGCGAGCCCACCCGCGCCTGCGTCGAGATAGTAGCGGGTCAACGCGCGCTGGCGCTGCTCATCGAGCCGGCGCGCAGCGTCGAGCGCCAACGGATGGGCCGGGATGACCGTGCCGCTGCCGATCAGGTCGGAGACGGCAGGCGGCAGGTCTGATCGGTGCAGGCCCATGATGATCCTTCCGGTCAGCCGAATTCCGGCCCTGCGCTTGCGACGGCGAGGGCCGGTGAGAACGTTGCGGAGCTCCGTCCGCGGACCATGCGAAGGAACGGCCGCTCTCCTGCGAACCCGGCTTGGGCGAGAACGTCACGCGTTCCGGTCTGGCCGGCATGAAGGTCGAGCACGAGCTCGGCCTCCTCTGCCCCCAGGACCCCACCCAGGAGGGCGTCGACGGCGCCGACGGAGCGGCCGTAGATGGGACCGATGTGGCGCGCGCGACGTCCCTCGCGAACGAGGCAGCACGCGTCGCCGTCTCCAAAGACCACGCTGCCGCGGCGATCGACGAAGCTCTGGAGGATGTCGCGCCGCTCCATCCCGAGCGCCTCCCAATCGAGCGCGATCAGCACCCCGACATCCGCTTCGGGCGGCGCAGCGCCTCCGGCTTGAGCACGGGGACGGCGCAGGCGAACGAGGTTGCCGGCCGGTTCGAAGCCGAGCGGGCCGTAGACGGCAGCACCCTCGGGGGTCGCGTCAAGCCAGGCCTGCCACCCGGCCTCATCGGCCACATGGAGGCAGCGCGCCATCAGGGACGTCGCGAACCCGCGCCGCTGCCGCGCCGCCGTGACCAGGACCAGGCTGATCCAGGCTGCCCGACCGTAAGGCAGGATCGCCGCGGTCGCGACCACCCGACCGTCCGGGTCGCGGAGGCCGTATACGATGCCGCGACGGAGGAAGAGGCGCCAATCCTCCTTGGTCTGATTCCACCCCGCCTCCGTCGAGAGCGCGACGCCGGCGGCGGCGTCCGGTTCCGTCAGGACCTCGATGGAATACGGCTCAATAGCGCCCATCTCGGACCTCGAACTTGGTCGGCTTGCCGTGGTTCGGCAGGGCGCGCGACACCCAATCGGCCGTCCAGGCGATCATGTGGTCGAGGTCGACGACGGGCGGACCGAAAAGGGTCTGGGCGAGCGAGGTGTCCGTCAGCCAGGCGGTTTCGGCTTCCCGGCCGGTGATGATCGGCTCCCGCCCGAGCCGTTCCCCGAAGCGATGCGCGAGGTCGCGGACGGAGAGGATCTCGGGACCGCTGACGTTGATGGGGCTCGCCGGCACGGTGCAATGGGCGAGGCAGCGGAGCGCCTGCGCGCAGGCGTCGCCCTGCCAGATGACGTTCACGTGCCCCATCGTGACCTCGACGGGCTGGCCGGCCGCGACCTTGATGGCGATGTCAAGCAGGACGCCGTAGCGCATGTCGATCGCGTAGTTCAGGCGGAATAGGCGGCCGGGCGTGCCCAATCTGCCGGAGAAGTATTCAAACATGCGCTCGCGGCCGATGCAGGATTGCGCGTACTCGCCCGGCGCGTCTGGCGGGACCTCCTCCGTCGCTCCCGCCCCGGAGACGGGCACGAACGGATAGACGCACCCGGTCGAGAAGGTCACGGTGCGGGCGTCTGGGAAGGCCTGCGCGACCAGCGCCGGAACATGCACGTTCATCGCCCAGGTCAGGCCGAGATCGCCACCCGCTCCGAACTTCCGCCCCGCCATGAAGACCACGTTCGGCAGCCGCGGCAGGCGCGACAGCGCGGCCTCGTCGAGGAGGTCGCACGCGATCGTCTCGACGCCGCGTGCCTCCAGCCAGTCCTTGAGCCCCGGCTCGCTGAAGCGGGCGACACCGACGACCCGGCGATCGGGCGCGGCCGCCTTGGCCATCGCGGCGAGGGTCGGGCCCATCTTGCCGGCGACACCGAGCACCAGGATGTCGCCGGGGGCGCGCGATAGGTCGTCGATGAGACCGCCGGTCGGGCGGCAAAGCAGCTCGGCGAGCGCGTTCACGTCGGCGATGCGCTCAGGCAGGCCGGCCGGATCGAGAAGGAGGATCGGCGGGGTCATCGAACCCTCACGTCCTCGACCACGGTGAGCTTCTCGAGCCCGAGCACTAGCCCGTAGAGAACGACTCCGATGCCGGAGAGAAGGATGACGGCCATGACCATGGCGGGCGTGTCGAGCGAGGCCTGGACTTGGATCATCAGGTAGCCGAGCCCGCGCTCGGAGGCGATGAACTCGCCGACCGTCGCGCCCGCGACCGCGAGGATAGCGCCCACCTTCATGCCCGAGAACACGTAGGGCAGCGCACCCGGCAGCTGGATCTTCCGGAACAGCTGCCAGCGCGAGCCGCGGAGCGACCGGACAAGGTCGAGGAGGTCGGGCTCGACCTCGCGCAGGCCGCGGGCCGTGGTGAGTAGAATTGGGAAGAAGCAGATCGAGAACGCGATCAGGATGTTGGGCACGATCCCGTAGCTGAACCACACGATGATGAGCGGCCCGAGCGCCACCTTCGGGATCATGTTCAGCGTCACGAAGAGGGGCAGGAACATGAGCGCGAGGACACGCCACCACGAGAAGACGACCGCAAGCGCCACCCCGATGACGACGCCGAGCAGGTATCCGCCCAGGATCTCGGCCGCGGTGACGAGCGTGTTCGAGGTCCAGGCATAAGTCGGCACCGCGAGCGTACGGACCGTCTCCAGCGGGGTCGGCAGGACAAATCTGGGAATCCCGAACAGCGGGATCGCGGCCGCCCAGGCGGCGACCAACCCGAGATGGACGAGCACGATCGTCGCGGCGCGCCCAGTCCCCGCCATGAGCGACCGCTGCACTGGCCGCTCGCCGTTATCAAGACCTGCCAGCATCGCGCGAGATCTCCAGACACGACGACGCTAGCAAGCGCGAGGCGGCTTATCAACCATCCGGTTGATCGATCAGGGACGGAGCGAGTTCATGACGAGATCGACGATGTGCTGCCGTCGCCGCTTCAGGGCGGCAGCCGTGGTGAGGTCGCGACCGAAGATCGCCGAGAGCGTCGGTGCGTTCGAGAAGTAGAAGTAGCTCAGACCGGCGATGGAGATGTAGAGCTGCGTGGGGTCAAGACCCTGCCGAAACAACCCGGCCGCCACGCCGGCCTCGAGCGTCTCGGTCAGCATGCCGACCAGCGGCGAATGCAGGGCGGGAAGCCTGACCGAACGACGCACATGCGACGCCCCGAGCCGGTTCTCATCATTCAGGAGCGCCACAAAATCCGGAAACCTGGCGAGGTGATCGAACGAGAATTCGATCAGTCGTCGAATGGCCCGGTCGGGCGGCAGGCCTCTCAGGTGAAGCGAGCTTTCGGCAACCCTGATCTCTTCGTAGACGGATTCGAGGACTGCGAGGTAGAGAGCGTCCTTGTCGCCGAAGTAATGGTAGACAAGCTGCTTGTTGACCCCGGCCCGCGCCGCGATCTCGTCGACGCGAGCTCCCGCGAGGCCGTGCCGCGCGAATTCGAGGCGGGCGGCGCGCAGCAGCCCCACCCGGGTGCCCTCCGGGTCCCGTCGGCCCCGCCTCGGCCCGGCCGGCGGCTTGATCGCGGCATCGGCGATGATCGCCATTGTCAACCGGCCAGTTGATTCAATCGGGCAGCGGTCGTAGCCTTTCATCCGCGCGCTCACAAGCGCTCGGGAGGGCTTGCATGGTTACGTCGAAGATCCGAGCCGTGATCGTGGCGGCATGTCTAACGCTTGCACCTAATGCCGGGTACGCGGAGAGCGCCAGTCTCATCCTGAACTGGACGCCGACCGCCGACCACGCCCCCTATTACTACGCCAAGCAGCTAGGCTGGTACGAGAAGGCCGGCATCGATCTCACCATCGAGACCGGGCGCGGCTCGGGGGTCTCGGCCCAGAGGGTCGGTTCCGGCGGGTCCGCGTTCGGCATTGCCGACCTCGCGACGGCGATGGTCGCCCGCGGCAAGGGCGCCGACGTCGTGGCCGTGATGAGCGTTTACGCCAATACCGGCCAGGGCTTCTATTGGCTGAAGAGCTCCGGCATCAAAGGTCCGAAGGACTTCCCGGGCCGCAAGCTCGGCAACCCGCCGGGCGACGCGGCGCGCGTGATGTGGCCGGCCTTCACAAAGCAGGTCGGCATTGATCCGGGCTCGGTGACCTTCGTCAACATCGCCCCGCCCGCCAAGATGCCGGCGCTGAAGAGCAAGGCGGTCGACATCATCACCGACTTCTTCAACGAGCACGACCTCAAGCTGAGGGAGTTCGGTGACGACCTCGGCTATGTCGGCTGGCGCGACGTTGGGCTGAACCCGTACGGCAACTCGATCATCGTGAATGGGGGCGTGCTTAAGCAGAACCCGGAGCTGGTCAAGACCTTCGTCCAGATCTCTCAGAAGGCGTTCGCGGCCTGCGTCGCGGACGTGAAGCCCTGCATCGCGGCGCTGATGGCGGGTAGTTCGGGCCTGGACGAGGGCACGCAGCTCAACCAATGGGAACGGATCAAGTGGATGATGGCGGACGATTTCACGACCGCCAAAGCGCTCGGCTGGATCGACCCCGACCGCCTGAAGAAGGATTACGAGCTCGTGTCCACCTATGTTGGGCTCGACAAGCCCTTCGATCTCTCTGATGCCTTCACGACCCGCTTCCTGGACGCTTCGGTGAAGATGGATGGTAGCAAAGTAAAGAGATAAATGTCGTACTCAGCCTAAGCGGCGAAGATCTCGTAGGTTCGCCGGCCAAGCAGCAACTCATAGCTGCTGCCCAGCGGCCGTCCCATCGGCTCGTCCAGCGAGGCGTCGAAAGAGGGGAACACCCAGCCGCCGTGCGCAAAGCCGGTCTGGTCCTCCTCCGGCTCGCCTGGTGCCTGGATCACGCCGTCGAGCGACTGGAAAAGGGAGCCGATGATCTTACGCATCGACGGCTACTCCGCGCTCCGCAGCCTCGATCCGGGCGACGTCGATCTTGCGCATCGTCATCATCGCTTCGAATGCTCGCCTGGCTGCGGCCTTGTCAGGATTGCTGTTGGCCCGCAGCAGCGCACGCGGCGTGATCTGCCACGAAAAGCCCCAGCGATCCTTGCACCAGCCGCAATCGCTTTCCTGCCCGCCATTGCTGACCATGGCGTTCCAATAACGGTCGGTCTCTTCCTGGTCGTCGGTCAGGACCATGAAGCTGACCGCCTCATTGGCCTTAAAATTGGGTCCGCCGTTCAGGCCGACGAACGGCCGGCCGAGCACGGTGAACTCGACAGTGAGTTCGGTGCCCTCCGTCCCACCCGGAAAGTCTGACGGGGCGTGCATGGCAGAGCCGACACTACTGTCGGGAAAGGTTGCGGCGTAGAATTCCGCAGCCTTGCGGGCTTCTCCGTGATCGAACCACAGGCAGGTCGTGAGCTTGTCGCCGGCCATGATATTTCTCCTCACTTACGCGGGCCGACCCATCCGAAGACGGCGCCCTGGGGGTCAACGGCGGTCAGCGAATACTCGCCGCCCGGGACAAATCCGTTCCTCTCCGATTCGATCACCCTTGAAGCATGACGCATTGAGTTATATATTACAACTATGCAGTTAGAGAATGCAACAGTAATGCGGCGAAGCGAGGCCAGGCGGAGATATGACGATGCCTGCGGGACGGCGCATGCGCTGGAGCTGATTGGGGAGCGTTGGGCGCTGCTGGTGCTGCGCGAGCTGCTGCTGGGGCCACGGCGATTTTCCGACCTACGGGCGGACCTGCCGGCGATCAGCGCCAATGTGCTGACCCAGCGGTTGACGGAACTGGAAAGCCGCGGGTTGGTGCGGCGGCGCAAGCTCCCGCCGCCGGCCTCGGTGCAGGTCTATGAGGCGACGGAATGGGGGCTGGAGACGGCGCCGCTGATCCGCGAGATGGGGCGATGGGCGGCACGGTCGCCAGGGCATGATCCGACCCTGCCGCTGTCGGGCGTGTCGATCATGCTGTCCTTCACCGCCATGCTGGATGCCGAGCGCGCGAAAGGCTTTGCAGGCACCGTCGCGTTCCGTTTTGGCGAGATGGTCTATGTGTCCCGAGTAGCAAGCGGCGCTATCGAGATTCGGCGCGGGGCAGCGGAAGAGGGCGCGGCGCTGATCGCTGGCGAGCCGACGGGCGTTGCGGCGGTCGTCTATGGCGGCGCGGCCCCGGACTTGTTGCAGATCGAGGGAGACCGGAAGTTAGCTAAGCGTTTCCTATCGCTCTTCACTCTGCCGTCCAAGGTCAGTTGAGACCCCCCACCGCGACGGGGGCTCCTCCAGACGTTGGCCTCCGCCGGAAAGCGAACATTATGATCTGATGGTCACAGGGCTGAACGACCCTGAAGCGCGATGGCAAGTGTGACGCGGAATAGCGATTTCGTCAATTTCTTGAAGACACCTTGTCGGCCGGCACCGGCGGACAAGTTCGGCATAAGATGAGAGCTCGAAGGAGGAGGGAAATGGGGAAAAGGAGCGAGCTCCCGGACGTCGCGGATAGCCCCCGCCCAGGACCGTGAATCAGCCAACCCGCCTCCGCGCAACCTTTTGGGTCAGGCTATAAGAGCGATCAGAATGGCGAATGGGAGGCACGATCTTCTCGGGGGGGGGAGCCGGCGATCGACCTGCCGCCGCGCCCGGATGGGAGCAACATCAAACGCCGAACCGGGGCAATGAGCGGGGGGACGACGCCGAAACGGACGGGGCCTACATGGCGGTGTAGCCGCCGTCGACGAGGAGATCGGCGCCCGTCATAAAGCTCGAGGCGTCGCTTGCGAGGAAGAGCGCCGCTCGGGCTATCTCGACCGGCTGCCCGATCCGGCTGAGGACGTGCTTAGGCGCGTTGTAGGCGCGGGCCGTCTCCATGTCGCCGTGGCGGAGGATCATCCGGCCGGTTTCGATCGCGCCGGGCGAGAACGAGTTGACCCGGATGCCGTCGGCCGCGTGGTCCAGCGCCATGGCCTTCGCGAGCTGCAGGAGAGCGCCCTTCGCGGCGCAATATCCCGGCCGCCCGGCCGCCCCGACATGCCCGAGTTGTGAGGCGATGTGGATCACGCTCCCGCCGCCGCTGGCCGCTAGCAGCGGAAGAATGGCCCGGCTCATCAGGTAGGCGCCGGTGACCTGCACGGAGAAGAGCCGGTTCCAGTCCGCGAGCCCAATGTCCAGGACGGTGCCGCTCGGATCGTCGTTCGACGCCCCGTTGACGAGGACGTGGGCACCGCCCCAAGTCCCTGCGATCTCGCGCGCAACAGCGAGCGTGCGCGCCTCGTCCGTCACGTCGCAGGCGAGCGCCAGCGCTTCTCCGCCCTTCTCCCGAATCGCGGTGGCGACAGGCTCGGGCGCCGTGAGATCGAGGCAAGCGACCTTGGCACCAGCCTCGCCGAACGTGCGGGCGATGGCGCCGCCGATCCCGCCTCCCGCCCCGGTAATAATCGCGATCCTGCCGTTCAGGCTGAAGGCTGCGTCGAGAGACATGGTCGACAAGGAACACCTTTGGGAGAAGAAGCCGCCGGAACAGGATCAGGAACGTTGCTCGCGGGTCGCGTCCCGCCAGCGAAGATAATCGTCGAACGCGTCGGCAGGCCGGAAGGCGGCCGAGAATCCCGCGTCCCGCCGAAGCCGCTCGACCGAGAAGGGCGGGCGGCCCGAGGGCTGGGTCGCGCCGATCGTCCCCGGATCGTCACCCTCGACGACCGCGAAGTCGAAGCCGGGGAAGCGGCGTTTCAGCCGCTCGCACCAATCCGGGATCGACCAGCGCGCTCCAGTCGCGATCTGGTAGACGGGGTGAGGAGCAGCAGGCATATCGAGCAGCGCGGCGACCGCGTTGGCCACATCCTTCACGTAGACCCAATCGTCGGGGAGCGTTCGCCTGAAGCGCGCCGTCTCACCGGCTTCCGCCGCCCGCAGCAGCTGGAGGGGGATGCTCAGCGTGTCCCGGACCCCCGTGTCGTATTCCCAGGGTCCGAAGACCACCCCGAGCCGGGCCACGACGACGTCGAGTCCCCGCTTGTCGCGGTAGCGCAGGGCGGTCCGCTCGGCCGCGTATTTCGTGATGCCGTAGAGGCTGTCCGGCACAGGGGCCGTGTCGGCCTCGTCGATGATCTCCGTTCCCGGCCGGATGGCGGCTCCGAAGACCGATCCCGTTCCAAGCTGGACGATGCGGGACACCCCGGCCGCAAGCGCCGCTTCGAGCGTTTCGATCGTGCCGCCAAAATTGACCTCCGCGATGAAGCGGGCCTGCTTCGTCTCGCGTTCCGGGCCGGCCGTGATCGCCGCCCCATGCACGAGCCGCTCGACCTTGTGACGCGCCATGATCCGCGCGGTCACCGCGCCGTTGCGCACGTCGCCGCTCTCGACCACGAGGGTGCCGGGAAGGGACCGGAGGTGGCGTTCGGCCGCCGTGGGCGGCCCATTGACGTCGAGGAGCACGACGGTCTCGCCGCGTTCCAGAAATGCGGCCGCGATGTTCAGCCCGACGAAGCCGGACCCGCCCGTGACGAGGGTGCTCATACCGCATTCCTCTCGCCGAGGGCGTCGGCCCTGTCCGACAACCTCCTAAAATCCGCTATGGCGATTTCCATCATGGCGGCCGGCTCGCGACCATTCAGGTCCGGCGCGAAGAGCTCGAACTCGAAGCGCCCCGCGTAGCCTGCCCGATACAGCACCGCGAGAATTGCCGGGAGATCGACGACGCCTTTGCCCGGGCGGCAGCGCCTCGGCAGCGCCGGCTCGGTGCGGGGCTGGGTAACGCCGCAGACCTGGACGAGGGTGATGCGATCCGCGAGCCGCCCGATCGCGGGTAGGAGATCCGGGTCCCACCAGGAATGAAACAGGTCGAGCACCACGCCGAGCCCCGGATGCCGGCCGAGCAGGCTCTCCGTTTGCGCCAGCGTGCTAAGGGCGGCCTTGGTGAAGATCCGCAACGGGTGCATGGGCTCGATCCCGAGACGGATTCCGGCGCGCGTGGCCTGGTCGAGGATCGCCGGGATCTCTCCCTCAACCCGGGACCTCGCCTCCGCGAGAAGACCGGGTCGCTCCTCGCCCATGTCGTGCAGGCCACCGCCGATCAGGACCAGGGTATCGGCCTCGAGTTCTGCCGCGCAGGCAATCAGATGGCGGTTGATCTTGGCTTGCGTGGCGGCCTGCTCCGGATCCGACGAGAGGAAAAACCCGGCGCTGTTCATGGAGGTCACGCCAAGCTCCCGCTCCCGCAGCATGCGGTTCAGCTTGGGCAGCGTGACTTCGGACAGCGCGCGTTCCGTCAGGCCAACTCCTATGGCGCCGGCCGAAACCGCCTCGTCCAGGAAGCGGGGAAGCGCGTAGCCTTCAGGCGCGAGGTAGTGGTTGATCGAGAGACCGGGCATCAGCCGGCCGTCCCGCTGGGCACGATCCAGCGCCTGCAACGATTCACACCCAGGTTCAAGATTTCATTCCCGTGATGGAGGCGGTCTGCGAGCGCGGATCCCGGTTCGGCCAGCGGCCGCCGTCCACCTGCGCCAGAAATTCGCCGACGACGCGGTTGAATTGTTCGGCTCCTCGATGTTGATCGTGTGCCCCGAATTCGGCATTACGGCGAGCGCGGCAGACGGGATCGATTGTTTCATCAGGATGCCCGGCATCAAGCACGGCCAATCCTCGTCGCCGGTCAGAACGAGCGTCGGAACGGTGAGCTTCGTCCGCGGCACGCGCCGGCGCGTACGAGGCGGGATCCTCGGGCACGTCGGACGGCGGATAGCCGCGGGCCGCGTAGCTGACGCAGCGGTAGCGCCGGCCGAAATGGCGCATCTGCGGTTCCCAGCTTCGGTAGCTTCCGGCGAATTCATGCACAAAGATCACAAGGCGGCCTGCCCCGGTCTCTTCGTAATAGAGCTTCAGCCCGTCATCCGCGGTCGCGTGCGGCATCTTTCGATCTTTCGTATGGGACCAAGGGAAGGTGTCCGGGCGCGCCCGGTCAGTCGGTCAGGATGGTGGCGCTGTCGATGCCGCAGCGGGCCCGGACGCTGTCCCCCGGCCGCAGCAGGTCCTGGCCGCCGTTATTCGCGGTGTCGGAGAGGATCTCGCCCATTGGACCGAGGTCCACGCGACGGCGGATGAAGGAGCCCATGTAGGTCTCCTCCTCGAGCGGGCCCGGGAGAGCCGGCGCATCGTCGACGGGATAGCTCGCCGGCACGATGTCGACCTTCTCGTAGCGCAAGGCTACGAAGACGTTCTGTCCGCGGCTCGCCGCGGCTGCGAGCCGCGTGGGGAAGGGCTGTCCGTTGACTGTGACAATTCCCGTCCCATCCTGCGAGCGGCTCGCGACCGTTCCGGTGTAGAAGTTCGAGTGACCCATGAACTCGGCGACGAACCTGTTCGCCGGCCGCCCATAGACCTCGCGCGGCGTACCCACCTGCTGGATACGCCCGGCGTTCATGACGGCCAGACGATCCGACATGGCGATGGCCTCGCCTTGATCGTGCGTAACGAAGACGAAGGTGCTGCCGATCGCGCGGTGGAGGCGACGAAGCTCGTCCTGCATCTGAAGGCGAAGCTGGAGGTCGAGCGCGCCCAGCGGCTCGTCAAGCAGAAGCACCTCCGGGTCGTTCACCAGGGCTCGGGCCATGGCGATGCGCTGCCGCTGCCCGCCGGAGAGCTGGTCGACCTTCCGGTCGCCGTAGCCGGTGAGGCGGACGAGGCCCAGCGCGCCTTCGACCTTCCTGGCGATGTCCGCCTTGGGAAGCCGCTTCATCTCGAGGCCGAACGCGATGTTCTGCGCGACGGTCAGGTGCGGAAAGAGCGCGCCGTGCCGTCCCACCAGCCGATCTTGCCGGCATACTTGTCCTCAAAGAGGAGGGACCAGGACTGCGTATAGGGGTCGTTCTCCGGAACGACCTCGCGATTGTAGAGGATCGAGTCGAGGCCCCAGCTGTGGGGAACCATGTAGACCTTGCCGTCCCGCTCGCCGATGCCCTCCTTCGAGGGCTCGTTGATGTACTTCATGTTTGGGATCAGCGACACGTCGATCGGCTGCACGCGCTCCGCGCCGGACTTCGGGCCCATGACGACTGGATGCGAGAACGCGAACGAGCTGTTCATGAGGTCGTAGCGCGCTCCGCCTGGCGCCGTGAGCCGGGAAACGGTATCTGTTCCGGACAGGAACGCGCCTTCCTTGGAAGCGCCGGCGATCCATGCCGCGGCGCCCGTTACCGTCGAAGATCGTCATGCGTTCCGTTCTCCTGTCACAATTTGATGCGCGCGTCCGGCGCGTGCGGATGCCGCGAAGCCGAGGAATGACACCAGCATCGAGATAGCCGTGATCACGACGCCGACGGCCGGCAGGAACGGCGCCATCTGGTCGGACAGCAGCGTCCAGAGGTGGACGGGCACTGTACGATTGTTGCCGATGACAAACAGCGTCCGGATGAACTCGTCGAAACGAGAGCGTGAACGCGAACATCGCGGTCGCGACGACGCCAGGCTTGATGATCGGTAAGACGACCCGGCGGAACACCGTGAAAGGGCGCGCGCCGAGATCGGCTGCGGCCTCTTCGAGGCTGCGGTCGAGGCCGTGGATCCGTGGGAACAGCGTCAGGAACGCGAACGGCAGCACCCAGGTGATGTGGACCGGGAGGACGCTCGTCCACACACCGAACCGGACCTCGCCGTAGCCGAAGAATACGAGGTAGATCACGCCGCCGACGATCCCCGGAATGAGGATCGGCAGCAGGATGATCTTCATCAACAGCGCCTTAAGCGGGAATTCCTGGCGGAACCCGAGCGCCAGCAGTTGCGCAAGCAGCGTTCCGACGCTCGCGCTCGCGATGCCAGAAGCACGCTGTTCAGGATCGACCGGATCATGTCCGGGGACCCCAGCACCTCCCTGTACCAGCGCAGCGTCACGCCCTGGAACGGCAGCCCGATCGTCTGGGAATCATTGAACGAAAGCAGGACCAGAAGCAAAATCGGCAGATACAGGAAGCAGTAGAACAAACCCGCATAAGTGCCGAGCATAATACGACGAGTGCCTCGCGCCTCACGGAGGAAGAGGTCTGCAGTCGATACGAGGTCAGCCGATCGCCGGTTCGCGAAGCCTTCAAGGCACTGGAGGCGGACGGGCTCATCGTTCGCTCGGCCCGGCGAGGGGTGCGTGTTACGCCGATCAGCCGACGGGATCTCGACGAGGTCTATACCTGCCGGGCAGCGCTCGAAGGGCTCGCCGCAGCCGGGACGGCGAGAGGCGCCGACCGGCATATGGACGCCGAGCTGTCGCGCCTGATCGAGGCGCTCGACCTCGCGATTAGGTCCCGCAACGCCCCGGAATTCTTCAAGCACAGCGTCGCGTTTACGTCTGCCATCCACCGCCATTGCGGCAACAGGACCCTCACGCGCATGCTGGAGGGCATCGACAAGCAGGCCCGGCGCTACCGTTATCTCGCGCATACCTGGACGCACGAGATGCTGGAGGTTTCACTCCAGAACTATCGGGAGGTCTCGGAGGCAATCGTTCTGCGAAACGCGCCGATGGCCCAGCGGCGGGCGACCCGCATGATCCGGCGAGCGCATACCGTCATCGCCCGCGCCCTCGCGGAGGCGTATCCCGGGCTGGAGCAGTACGAAGGCGGCTAGCAGAGCCGCGATGAAGGACCACGACACAAAAACCCTTCGGCTCTTCGTAACCTCCTGCGAGTTGCGAAGCCTGAGCCAGGCCGCGGAGAAGCTGAACCTCGCACCGTCCGCCGCGAGCCGGCGGATCCAACTTCTCGAGAAACAGGCCGGGAGCGTGCTCCTGGCCCGCAGGCCACATGGCGTCCAGCCGACTGCGGCAGGTATGACGGTCCTGCGCTATGCCCGCGACATGCTGGGAATAACCGAGCAGCTCTGCGGGCTTCTGGATGAGCACCGCTCGGGAATCCGCGGCTTCGTCAGGATCAGTGCCTCGAGCTCCGTCCTCGTCCAGCGCCTCGCATCCGATCTCTCGCACTTCCTTAGCGAGAATCCGAGATCAAGCTGGAATTGGAGGAGCACCCGACGCTCGGCACCCTAGACGCGCTGGCGAGGAAAAGGGTCGACCTGGGCGCGATCGTCGTTGGGGCGGAGGTCCATCGGTTCAGGAGCTTCCCTTTTGGTGGGGACCGCGCCTTGTCGTGGTCGTACCCGCCGGCCACGCGTTCGGGCAGCTCGATGCCGTCAGGTTCGAGCAGGTCGTGGCGAAGGACATCGTCGCGCTCGAACCGAGCACGGCCCTTCGGCGTCTGGTCACCGACCGCGCCCGGGATCTCGGGCAGCACCTGAGGATTCGGGTTCAAGTGAGCAGCTTCGAGGTCGTCGGCCTGATGATCGCGAAGGGGCTCGACATCGGGATTCTCCCCGAGCATGCGGTCCGGCCTTTCGCGGAGGCGCTCGGCCTGGAAGTGGTCATGCTCGACGAGCCGTGGGCACATCGGGATCTCGCAATCTGCGTTCGGTCCCTGAAGGAGCTGGACGCGCCCGCACGGCGACTGCTTACCTCCCTCCTTTGCCCGGTTGCTCCGTGATTTCGCATTTCTCGAAGTCTGACCGCGCGGAATTCAGGTTCTGCTGGGCAGATCGATGCCCTGAGAGCCCGTCCCGAAATGCGGAGCGCCCGTCATCCTGCGCCTGTCCCAGCGCTCGTTTCCGTTCCTCGCTAAGGCTTTCGCCGACATGGGTTTCACCGGCGACCGGCCTAGGACAGCGACCTCCATCACGGTCGAGATCGTCAAGAAGCCGCCCGACCAGGTCGGCTTCGCCGTCCACCCGCGCCGCTGGGTGGTCGAGCGCTTCGTCGCCTGGATCAGCCGCAACCGACGGCTCTAAAAGGACCCTGAAGCGACACTCGCCTCAGCCAGAGCCTTCCTCTATGCCGCATCCGTCATGATGCTCACACGCCGATTGGCCCGGCTCTCATGAAATTCGGTCCGGACTCTCAGCGCGCAAGCACGATGGCGGAGATCATTCTGCCGTAATCGCCCTCACCACGATGGGTGGAGCGGCGATAGCTGAAGAATCGCGCCTCATCCGAATAGGTGCACATGGCAAGCCGGGCGTGCTCGCCGATCCCGGTCGCATCGAGCCGCTGTCCAATATAGGCCTGAAAGTCGAAGAGGGCGTGACCGTCACGGCCCGACGACTGGAAATGGCGGGCGTTCATGTCATCGTCGGCCAGGAAGCGCGCGACGAATTCGGGACCGACTTCGTAAGCGTCCCTCCCGATCGTGGGTCCGAGCACCGCCACCACGTCGCTTCGAGTGGCCCCGAGTTCCTCCATACGGTCGATCGTGGCGTCGAGCACACCCGAGAGCGCGCCCTTCCATCCCGCATGCGCAGCGCCGATCACCCCGGCATGGCGGTCAGCGAACAGGACCGGCCCGCAATCGGCAGCTGCGACCGCGAGCGCGATCCCCGGCCTCGCAGTCACCATCGCGTCCGCCTTCGGGCGGTGGTCCGAATCCCAGGGATCGGTCACCGTGATCACATCCGCCGAATGGACCTGATAGAGACTGAGCAGGTTCGCCGGAGCGACCCCGAGCCGGTTCGCCATCAGGGCCCGGTTCTGCTTCACCCGAGCCGGGTGATCGGACGATCCGACACCACCATTCAGGGAGGCGTAGATGCCGCCGGACGAACCGCCCTGGCGGGTGAAGAAGGCGTGCCTGATGCCACGTGGTCCTGAGAGCTCCGGGGCCTCGATCAACATGTTGGTCTCGCGGGCTCGACGGCTGTTATGCTCGATCCCTGCCGCCGGTTCCCTGTCCCGTCCGAGAGACGCAATCCCGGAAGATGCCTAAGCCCCGGCCCGGCGAGGCCGAGAACCTTGAACAGCCGACCCATTCCGGGCGGATCGCGAGCGGTCAGACGCGTCAGGGCGGCGTCGACCGCCGCCCGCCCGGCGGCGCCGGCTCGCTCCTTGAGGCGCGATGCCCGTGTCCCGATCCCGAGCGCCTCCAGGAATGAGCCTTGCTCGACGATCTCGGAGACGGCCGCGCCTGCGATTCGCGCGGTCCGGGCCAGGGAGGCGAAGTCGACATGGGCAGTGAGGTCCGCTTCGCCTGGTTCCGCGAGAGGGTCGGTGAACCGGTGCTCCTTCACGGCCTGCAGGGTGTCGCCGACCCCTGTGCGGGCATGTCCGTAATCGATCAGAAGCGCAGCTCCTCTTTCGGCGACCAACCGCCGGGCGAGGGTGGACATGACGCTGATTCCGGCTTCCCCGTATTCCAAGACGTCCCCGGGCTGCGCACCGCACACTGCGGCTCGAGCGTGAGGCTCGGCCGCGATCCCGAAGGCGAGGAGGCCGTCCGGGGTTAGCCCAACAACCCTCTCGTGCCAGCCGGCGCTGCTGCGTACGAACTGGCGGACCGGGAGCGCGTCGAGGAACTCGTTTGCGATCACGATGCTCGGGCATGCGGGCACCTCGTCGAGAGATCCATGCCAAGTGACCGGCCGCGCGATCGCCTGCATCGCATCCCGCTGGCGTTCGCGGAGGACCGGGCTCGTCTCGACAAGATGGATGGATAATGCGGACAAGAAACCGGGCACGACGCGCGCCGCCCTCAGGGCGTCCGCCATCAGGGTGCCGCGACCTGGCCCGAGCTCGACCAGCGCGATCGGCGCCGGACAGCCAAGGAGTACCCAGGCTTCCGCGGCCCAGAGTCCGATCAACTCGCCGAACATCTGGCTGATCTCGGGCGCGGTCGTGAAGTCGCCTTCCACCCCGAACGGGTCGCGAGTGGCGTAGTAGCCGTGGACTGGGTGGCCGAGCGCCAGCGCCATGTAGCGTGCCACGCTCATCGGGCCCTCGGCAGCGATTATGTCACGAAGGAGGGGGAGCAGAGCGCTCACCGGGACGGCGCTCTCACGCCTCGGCCGGCTCCGGGCGCGCTCGGCCGCGTGTCCAGCCTCGAGCCGCAGCCGCGACCGTGACAAGCCCGACTGCAACCATGGGCAGGGACAGAAGCTGCCCCATCGTGACGCCGCCGCCGAACAGGAAACCCAGCTGCTCGTCCGGCTCGCGGAAGAACTCGCAAATGATGCGAGCGGTCCCGTACTCTGCCACGAATACGCCGCCGATCAGGCCGGGGCGCCGGAAACCGAAGCGCTGCGCCGCCCAGCTGAGGAAAGCCAACAGCACGGCCCCTTCCGCAAAGGCCTCGTAGAGCTGGCTCGGATGACGCGGGATAGGTCCCGCGGCAGGGAAGGCGAAAGCCCAGGGGAGATCGGGCGCGGGGCGGCCCCAGAGCTCGCCATTCACGAAGTTGGCGATCCGGCCGGTGAAGAGGCCGATCGGGGTCACCACCGCCGCGACGTCGAGAACGGAGAGGAAGTTGAGCCCGCGCGACCTCGTGAACAGCCAGATCGCCAGGATCGTCCCGAGAAAGCCGCCGTGGAAGGACATTCCGCCCCGCCAGATGGTGAGAATCTCGACCGGGTTCTCGAGGTAGCTCTCGAAATTGTAGAACAGCACGTAGCCGACGCGCCCGCCGAGCACGATGCCGAGAGCGATCCAGACGATCAGGTCGTCCATGTCGTTCACGGTGGGTTGCTTGACGCCGCCCCAAAGGCGGGCATCCGCCACCAGCCGGCGAGAATACCACCAGCCGCCCACGATCCCGGCCACGTAAGCGAGCGCGTACCAGCGGATCGCGAGGGGGCCGAGTGCCATTGCGACCGGGTCGATATGCGGGAACGGGATCGCGAGGAGGGGCATCGTCGGATGGGAAAGGGCTTTGGCCACGTGTCACTGCGACAGCCTCGAACGTCAACCCGCATCGGAGAGCCGCGACCGTTGCGAAACCGCCCGGTGTCCCTCAATGGGAAGCCTGCGCACTCCCGCGACGGGGATCTTTGACCATGGTTGCCAAACGCTTGCTCGATGATTTCGCCCGTCTGGTCACAGATGCTACCGGCGCCGCGCAGGGGGTTCGGCGCGAGGTGGAGACGGCCCTTCGGGGACAAGTCGAGCGGCTGCTCCGCGACGCGGATGTCGCGACTCGCGAAGAGCTCGAGGTGTTGCGCGACATGGTGGGTACGCTGCGAGACGAGAACGAGAGGCTGGCGGCCAGAATCGACGCGCTCGAGGCAACGAGGCAGCCAATCTGACCGGCAAAGCCAGTCACCCGAGCCGGGCCGACGTCTTCGCGGAAGGTATAACCGGCTAGTGTGTCCGATCCGCACTAGCGGGTTTTGGGTCTTTCCGACATTCTCCGTGTTGACAACCACATTTGTCGGCTGAGGATCTAATGAAGAAGCTTATTCTCCTGTCAACCGCCTCGCTCGCGATGATGGCCGGAGCTGCAATCGGCGCGGACCTCCCGTCCCGTCGCGCTCCTGTGCCGTTCGTCGCCGTTCCGGTGTTC
>JAABUN010002711.1_pt1 | contig 30230 bp, 27 predicted proteins | sample 5559311 | NCBI WGS metagenome assembly JAABUN01 (sample SAMN10711877, study PRJNA513370) | rock metagenome | isolation source: Antarctica rocks | place: Antarctica: Victoria Land, Siegfried Peak sud | reverse complement strand
CAACGGCCTCATCGAGCTCCACCGCCGCGTCGCCCGCGGCTTCCGCAACCGAGAGAACTACCGCCTGCGGATGCTCCTCATCGGCGGAGGGCTACAGCTGTGAGCCCACACTCAGGTCGGAAGAGCCGGCAACGTCCTCCAGCCGCTGGTGATGGGACGAGCGGTCAACCTGCATCCCCTGGTCATCCTGATCGCCGTCACCTGCGGCACCCTGCTCCTCGGCATCGCCGGCGCCGTCATCGCCGTGCCCGTCGTCGCGGTCTCCTACCGGCTCGCGGCGTACCTGGCCGGCCACCGCGACGAGGTGAGCTAGGCCTGAAGTCAGCGCACGTCGACCGTGGCCGGCGGCGAGCCCTTGGACTTCCGGGAGCCCATCTTGACCCCCATCATGCCGCCGACCGCCGCGGCGATCAGGGACAGCACCAGTCCCAGCGCGGTCCAACCGGCACCGCTCCGGGCCGTGTCGACCGCATCGGCCAGCTGGACCTCGGGGAGGTTCGCCTGCTGCAGGGAGGAGACCTCGGCGACTGAGCCTGCCAGCGAGCCGAACAGCGCGCCGCCACCCAGGAGGGTGAAGAAGATGATCCCCACTATCCCGAGCGCCCAGACCAGCACGCCGTGGATCATGCCCTCCCTGGCTCCGGTCCAGATCGAGGTGCCGCCCGCGATCATGCCCCCGACGAAGAAGGCGAAGAGCCCGATCGCCGCGCTGACCAGGCCGGCGGTGGTGTCCGGGTCGCCCTGGGCGAGAGTGAGCCAGCCGAGGGAGAAGAAGGTGAGCTCCACCAGCAGGAACGTGGCCAACGCGACCAGGAGGCCGGACCACACTGCGCCCCATCGCACCAGATCCCGCCGCTGGTCTCCGGTGGAGACAGCCAACTCCTCCCGCCGGTACGGCACACGGGCCTCGTCGTTGGTGGTGTCCGGGGCGCGCCCCGCGCTGCTGGTGGCTGTCGGTGCGGTTGCGGCCGCGTGCGCGCCGGTGTTGTCGGTAGTCATGTCGATCCTCACTTTCTCGATCTTCTCCTCGTAACCGCCAGCGGGTGCTGACGGACGGCCTACGGTCGGTGCCGTGCGCATCCACGTGCTCGTCAGCGTAGAGCCGACCTTGTTCGGCGCCAGTCCGCAAGATCACACCGGAACTGGACCAGGTTCTTTGATATCACTTGTCGTGCAGTTAGACCACATGAAGGCACTATATGTGCGCGGCAAGGCACTTTATGTGCGGCCGCCTTCGCCGACGAGTGTTTCTCGGCCGTACGGGGGTCGGGTCCGGAGCTGGTGACGAATTCGTAAATTTGTTGACGATTGGGTTTCCGGCACATTGAGGTATGGCGAATCGATGTGCGGCTGCGTTGGCGCAGCGGGCGCGCATCGTGCTGCCAGCGGCCAAGTAGCGAGTCGATCACGGCGATCGCGATGAGGCTCGCACCACCGCCGAAGGAGAACGGGGTGACGTACTGGTCCTCACGGTCGCTGGCCACGCAGCTGCGGATCGGGAACGCACCGTCGCGCCTTCAAGTTCTCTACCGACCCCGGGCTGGTCGCCAAGGGCACCGACGTCGTCGGCTTCTACCTGGCCACACCGGAGAACGCCATGGTGCTCTGTGTGGATGAGGACCTTCGTCATGGACCGATGTGCGCCCACCCCTTCGTCTGAGCCAAGATCAATGAACAGATCCACAAGGTGGACAACCGTCAGACCACTTCAAACAGTGGCCACCAAGCAGCGGGTGCCGGACCCTTGTGGCAGTGGACAGCGAGAGCCGGGTTCCCCATCACCGAAGCGTTCCGCAGAAGGAACCCCACGGGACAAAGGCTTGCCTGTTCCACCCCTGCGCTATGACCTTCGGCGGCAATTGAAGCAGTTCTGGCATTGCTGTCTGGCACGGTCGCCGGGTTGATTAAGAGTCGGTGATCCCTTGCGATGCCTCACCCGGCCGCCGACATTGCCACAGGGCCCCGCCCGACCATGCTGGTGTGCCGGGAACTCGACTGTGGCTGCTGGGCACGAGAGGTGCCCTGACGTCATCCTCGAAACCCTATGAGGCGTGCGGCCTCGCCTGCGACGCGATGAGCTGGCGTGGACATCCTCCTTGCCAACGGACTACGCGTCACCGCCACGGTGCAGGACGGCGTCTGGGGTGCCTGGTGGCCCTTGAGAAGAGGCGACCCCACCGGCAGTCCTCTCGACGTGCACACTACGACCGACACCCAGGCCGTCGACCTCGACGATGCAGACCTGGCGTGGCCCGTCGCTGGACGGCTTGGGTACTCGGTTCGCATTCACACCTGATCAGGACGGCCACCGCGTCCCGGCGTGCCCTAGGCGCACTGCGGCACCGGCCCGTCGGCGACCCAGCCGCGTGCGGCCGGGACGGCCCTGGCGAGCTGGACGCCGGGGTGGTCCGGCGCAGACCGCGGGATGCTGGTGTCGACGACCACGGTGCCGACTGCCTTGTCGTGCAGGCACTGACGGTGCCGGTCCCACAGCAGCCACAGGACGTCCAGGAGCTGGCCCACCCCGCAGGTCGGCAACGACAAGACCGCCGGGGTGAACAGCCGGCCCCAGATCTGGCCGTACGTGAGCTGGCCGTCGGTGTGGAAGGTACGGATCCGCAGGCCCAGCCACTGCTTGCCGAAGGTGGCGCCGACCTTGCGGACCCGGATCACGAAGTACCACACCTGCAGAGCCAACAGGCCCACCAGCACGAGCACGATCAGCAAGGACATCGCCAGGCTGACACCGATCGGCATCGCGGTTCCGCTGGAGCTTCCCGGCAGCCCGAGCAGGATCGCGCCGCCACCGATGGCCCCGAACGCAAGGAGCTCCAGGACCACCACGACGACGAGGCTGAGCAGCCCGTCGATCAGGTTGGCGCCCAGCCTCTTCCAGGGGCTCGCGAGCCAGAGCCCGTCGGGGGTGTGGGTCATCTGCGGCGCTGCGACCGGCTGCTGCATCGCGGGCTGGTTGCTGGCTATGGAGAACTGCTTCTGCAGGTTCACCGTGCCGCCAGCTCCGTAGGACACAGCAGCGACCTGCTGCATGTGCTCGGTCCAGGCTGCCCCGTCCCACCACCGCATGCTGCCGTCGGCGCTGTCGGGCGCGGGATCGCGGTACCAGCCTGCTGGCGTGCTCATGGCGTGCTCATGGCACAGAGCTCGTCCAGCCGACGTCCAGGGCCAGCAGGTCGGCCTCCACCTCACGACGCACGAGCACGCGGGCTGCGCCGTCGCGCACCGCGAGCACCGGCGGGCGGGCGACGTGGTTGTAGTTGCTCGCCATGCTGCGGCAGTAGGCACCGGTACCCGGTACGGCCAGCAGGTCCCCGGCGGCGACGTCGCCTGGCAGGAACTCGTCCTTGACCACGACATCCCCGCTCTCGCAGTGCTTTCCGACGACCCGGGTCAGCACGGGCGGAGCATCAGAGGAACGCCCGGCCAGCGTGGCCGAGTAGTCCGCGTCGTACAGCGCCGTCCGGATGTTGTCGCTCATCCCGCCGTCCACCGCCACGTATCGACGGACAGCGCCCCCGTCCAGGTCGACGTCCTTGACCGTGCCCACGGTGTACAGCGTGAAGGTCGTCGGGCCGGCGATGGCACGACCCGGCTCCACGGAGATCCGCGGCACCTCGACCTTCAGCGCGGCGCACTCGGCGGCGACGATCCGCGCCATGCCCTCGGCGATCTGCGTCGGCTGCATCGGGTCGTGCTGGGTGGTGTAGGCCACACCGAACCCGCCACCGAGGTCGAGCTCGGGCAGCGTGATCGAGTGCCTGCTCTGCACGAGGGCGTGCAGACCGAGCAGCCGCCTGGCGGCCACCTCGAAGCCGGACACGTCGAAGATCTGGGAACCGATGTGCGAGTGCAGCCCTCGCAGCTCGAGCGAGGGATGCTCCAGCACACGTGCGACGGCGCGCTCGGCGACCCCGGCGCTGAGCGAGAGCCCGAACTTCTGGTCCTCGTGGGCGGTGGCGATGTAGGAGTGCGTGTGCGCCTCCACCCCGACGGTGACCCGCAGCAGCACCGGTGCGCGCACCCCCAGAGCCTGCGCGGCCGCGGCCAGCCTGTCGATCTCGGCCAGGGAGTCCACCACGATCCGGCCGATGCCGTGCTCCAGTGCCCGCACGTGCTCGGAGTCGGACTTGTTGTTGCCGTGCAGCCCGATCCGGGTCGGGTCCACCCCCGCACGCAGCGCCACCGCGAGCTCGGTGCCGGTGCAGGTGTCCAGGTGCAGACCTTCCTGCGCCACCCACCGCGCCACCTCGGTGCACAGGAACGCCTTGCCGGCGTAATACACGTCGGCCCCGCCGCACAGGTCCGCAAAGGCCCGGTCGAACGCGGTGACGAAGTCGCGCGCCCGGGTGCGGAAGTCGTCCTCGTCCAGCACGTAGGCCGGCGTCCCGAACTCCTGCGCGAGCTGCTTGGCGCCGATTCCCGCGACCGTGAGCTCGCCGTCGCCGGCCCGCTGCACCCCGCGTGCCCACAGCGCGGGAACCAGCGCGTTGGGATCTCCGGGCACCGCCAGCCACGGTGGAGCACCGTAACCGTCCGCGTGCAGGGCGCCCGCCTCGTGAGCCCTCATGTCACATCCGGTCCGGAGCGCTGACGCCCAGCAGGTCCAGCCCGTTGACCAGGACCTGTCGCGTCGCCTCGTTCAGCCACAACCGGGTGCGGTGGGTGTCGGTCACCGGCTCGTCGCCCTGGGGCGAGACACGGCACGCGTCGTACCACTTGTGGAACACCCCGGCCAGCTGCTCCAGGTAGCGGGCCACCCGGTGCGGCTCGCGCAGCTCGGCCGCCTGGGCGAGCACGCGGGGGAACTCCCCCAGGGCCGCCAGCAGCGCCGACTCGGCCGGGTGGGACAGCAGCGCCGGGTCGAAGGCATCCTGCGTGCGCACCCCCAGGTCCCTGGCGTTGCGGCCCACACCCGCGGTCCGGGCGTGCGCGTACTGCACGTAGAACACCGGGTTGTCGTTGGACTTCTTGCGCAGCAGATCCAGGTCGACGTCGATGTTGGAGTCCGAGGACGAGCGCACCAGCGCGTACCGGCCGGCATCCACCCCTACCGCGTCGACGAGGTCCTCCATCGTCACGATGGTGCCGGCGCGCTTGCTCATCCGCAGCGGCTCGCCGCCGGAGACGAGGTTGACCATCTGCCCGATGAGGATCTCCAGGTTGACCCCCGGCTCGTCACCGAACGCCGCGCACGCAGCCATCATGCGTTGCACGTAGCCGTGGTGGTCGGCCCCCAGCATGATGATGCTGCGGTCGAAGCCGCGCTCACGCTTGTTGAGGTAGTAGGCGAGGTCTCCAGAGATGTAGGCCGGCTGACCGTTGCTGCGGACGATGACACGGTCCTTGTCGTCGCCGAAGTCAGTGGTGCGCAGCCACAGTGCGCCGTCCTTGTCATAGAGCCGGCCCTGGTCGCGCAGCACCTGCACCGCACGCTGGACCGCGCCCGACTCGTGCAGGTGGTTCTCGTGGAAGAAGACGTCGAAGTCCACGCCGAAGTCGTGCAGCGCCTGCTTGATCTCGGCGAACATCAGCTCGACACCGTTGTCCCTGAACACCTCCTGCGGGTCCGGTGCCTGCAGGGCGTCGGGGTGCATGGCCAGCACCTGATCGGCGATCTCGTCGATGTACTGGCCGGCGTACCCGTCCTCGGGCACGGCCTCGCCCTTGGCCCGGGCCAGCAGCGAGCGGGAGAACCTGTCGATCTGGGCGCCATGGTCGTTGAAGTAGTACTCCCGGGTCACCTGAGCACCGGTGGCCTGGAGCACGCGCGCCAGCGAGTCGCCCATCGCAGCCCAGCGGACGGCTCCGAGGTGGATCGGACCGGTCGGGTTGGCGGAGACGAACTCGAGGTTGATGTTCTGCCCCACGCCGCTGCGGCTATGACCGAAGACCTTGCCCGCCTGCACCACGGTGCGCGCCAGCTCGCCGGCCGCCGCGGCGTCGAGGGTGATGTTGAGGAACCCTGGGCCGGCGACCTGCACGGCCTTGATGCCGGGCAGCGCCACGAGTCGGGCTGCGAGCAGCTCGGCCAGCGCGCGGGGTGCCATGCCGGAGCCCTTGGCCAGCTGCATCGCCACATTCGTGGCCCAGTCGCCGTGGTCACGGTTGCGGGGGCGCTCGACCGTGACCACCGCAGGGACCTCGAGGCTCACCTCGGCGGCCGCGACGGCCTGCTCCAGGCAGTCGCGGATGACGGTTGACAGCTCAGCGGGGGTCACACGCTCAAGGTTAGTGGCGCCGCGCCGCCAGCTCTCGCACGATATGCACCAGGGACTCGGGCTCGAACGGCTTGGTCACGAACACGTCGACCCCCACCCGCTGGGCCAGCTGCCGGTGGTGGGCCTGCACCGAGGCCGTGACCATGACCACCGCGAGCCCCTTCAGCACCGGGTCCCGTCGGATGGCCGCGACCGTCGCCCAGCCGTCGAGCGGCTCCATCACCGCGTCCATAGTCACCACGTCCGGGAGCCCGCGACCCTGCGCCACGCCGCGCCGCAGGATCTCCAGCGCCTGGGCACCGTCCGAGGCCTCCTCGACGGCGAAGCCCTCGAGCTCGAGGTTCAACCGGATCAGCAGCCGGATGGCGGCGGTGTCATCCACGACCAGCACACGTCCTGGCTGCACCATGCCTCCTCGCGAGACGAACGGCGCCGGACCACAGGTCCGACGCCGTCTCTTGGTGCCCCCGACAGGATTCGAACCTGCGCCACCGCCTCCGGAGGGCGGTGCTCTATCCCCTGAGCTACGGGGGCCCAGGACGCGCGCCAGGTTATCAGCCGGTCAGGGCGGGTCAGAACCGCCCTGACCGGCCACGAACTCCCAGTGCCACGGCTCGAACGGGCCGCTGCCGCCGGGCCGGGCCCAGTCGGGGTTGTCCCATCCGAAGGCCGGTGCGTTCTCGACCATCCACACGGCCCGGTCGGTCCCGGTGCTGGCCTCGGCCTCGCACAGGTCGACGGCAAGACCCCAGCCGTGCTGGCTGGTGCCGGGACGCGCGGCCAGGCCTGGCTTGGCGGAGCGGACCGTCACCTGCTGGCCGTAGGAGCGGTAGGCATCGGTCAGGCACAGGTCCTGGCCCCAGGTGGAGGCGTACTCCGCGTTCAGCCGCGCCAGCGCGATCGCCGCGTCCGAGCGCAGCAGCAGGCCGTCGCTCCAGATCTCGCACAGCTCGTTGGTGTCGAGCCGGCCGTTCTGCGCGTCTGGCGCGACAGGACTGCTCGGGCAGTCCGCCAGCACCGCGCGGGCCTGGCCACGGCTGGCCTTCTCCGCCCGCGTCCGCATCGAGCCGAGCTCCTCCACGGTCAGGGGCTCGACGGGGTCGGCGACGAGTCTCGCCGGTGCCGCCGCCACCTCGCGCGTGGCCTGCGGGACGACCCGGAAGTCGCTCCGCAGGGGCGCCGGGGGAACGGCCAGCACCGCTGCCGCGCGGCTCACCGTCCTGGTGGAGATGACGGTGGCCCTAGACGCTGCGTCAGCGCTCGCCGCTCCATCTGAGGGGCCCACCCCGAGCAGCGGCGTGACGATGGTGGCCAGCCCGAGCGCGATCGCGATGCCCACCCTGGGCAGGGCGCGAGAAGGCCGCAGGGGTGACCCCTGCGCGCGGTGCGAACCCACGTGGGAACCTCCGTACGGGTGGACGACGAGCTTCCGCGGGACCGGGACCTCTGCGGCTGGGAGGCGGAAGATCACGGTATAGTAACGGAACGAACCCCTCCGGAAGCAAGCTGCCGTTCCTCGATCGGCGCAGCGCCACCTTCGTCCGGCAGGCTCACCTGGTCATGCGGGTCGCGCCGGAACCGCGGGCGACGCGGCTGGTCGCGTCCCGGATCTCGCCCACCAGCTCCTCGATCACGTCCTCCAGGAACACCACGCCCAGGGTGCTGCCGGCGGCGTCCACCACGCGGCCGAGATGGGCACCGCTGCGCTGCATGGCTGCCAGGACGACCTCGACCTCCGCGTCGTCGCGCACGACCTCCAGCCGCCGGGCGGTTCCCAGCTGCAGGGGTTGCGCGTGCCGAAGCGGGTCGGCGGCCAGCACGTCCTTCAGGTGCAGGTACCCCAGCAACGATCCGTCCGGCGCCACCAGCGGGAACCGGCTGTAGCCCGTCTGCACCACCAGTCGCTCCACGTCGTCCGGGGTGCCCTCGGCAGGAACGGTGATCAACCCGGCCAGCGGCACCATCACGTCGCCGGCGACGAGGTCGCTGAACTCCAGCGCATCGGCCAGCAGCCCGCCGTCCTTCAGCAGCCCCTCGCGGCGCGACTCGTCGACGATGGACTGTACCTGCTCGACGGTGTACGTCGAGGAGACCTCGTCCTTGGGCTCGACCCCTGCGAGCCGCAACGCCCGGTTGGCCACCGCGTTCAGGGCCCAGATCAACGGCCGCACGACCCGGGCCACCCACACCAGCGGGGGTGCCAGCAGCAGTGCCGACCGCTCGGGAACGGCGATGGCGATGTTCTTGGGCACCATCTCCCCGATCACCACGTGCAGGTACACCACGATGGCCAGGGCGATCACGAACGAGACGGTGTGCAGCAGCTCCTCCGGCAGACCGGCCGCCTCGAACGGGACCTCCAGCAGGTGGGCCAGAGCCGGCTCTGCCACGGCGCCCAGCCCGATGGAACAGACGGTGATGCCGAGCTGGCAGCAGGCCAGCATCAGCGAGACGTTCTCCATCGCCGCCAGGGTCGTGCGCGCCGCACGGCTCCCCTCTATGGCCCGTGGCTCGATCTGCGAGCGACGCGCCGACATCACCGCGAACTCGGCGCCCACGAAGAAGGCGTTGGCCAGCAGCAGGAACAGGCCCAGCAGCAGCCCGGATGACGTGCTCACAGCGACTCCCCCGGTGCTGGGGCCGGGACGGGCACGAAGCGCAGGCGCTCGATCCGTCGACCCGCCAGCCGTTCCACCCGCAGCACACCGTCCTCGACCGGCACCTCATCCCCGGTACGGGCCAGCCGACCGAGCCGGGAGAGCATGAAGCCGGCCACCGTCTCGTACGACGCGCCGTCGGGCACGCGCAGGTCCAACAGGTCGCGCACCTCGTCGGGCCGCATCTGCCCGGGGACCAGGAACGAGCCGTCGCGCTGCTTGATGATCCTGGTGCGGTCGCGGTCGTGCTCGTCCGACACCTCTCCGACCAGCTCTTCGACCAGGTCCTCCAGGGTGACCACGCCCGCCGTGCCGCCGTACTCGTCGGTGACGACCGCGAGCTGCAGCCCCTGGGTGCGCAGGTCCAGCAGCAGCGGGTCCAGGCGCACCGTCTCTGGCACCCGCAGGGCGTCGGACATCAGGGCCCCCACCGGTACATCTGCCCGGCGCTCGCGCGGAACCGCCACGGCCTTCTTGACGTGGACGACGCCCACCACGTCGTCCAGCGATCCCTCGGTCACGGGAAAGCGGGAGAACCCGGTGCTGCGGGCCAGGTCGATGACGGCCTGGGCGCGCTCGTCGCTGCCGACGCTCTTCATCCGCACGCGGTGCGTCATCACGTCAGCTGCCGTGTGCCCGGAGAAGCCCAGCGAGCGGGTGAGCAGCACCGCAGTGCCCTCGTCGAGCGTTCCGGCCTGGGCGGACCTCTTCACCAGGGACGCCAGCTCCTGCGGCGAGCGTCCGCTGGAGAGCTCTTCCTGGGGCTCGATCCCCCCGCGCCGCAGCAGGGCGTTCGCACTGCCGTTGAGCACGGAGATCAGCGGTCGCATCGCCCAGGTGAAGCCACGCTGCAGGGGCACCGACCACCGCGCGGTGGCCATCGGGGTCGAGATGGCGAGGTTCTTGGGGATCAGCTCGCCGACCAGCATGGAGACCACCGTCGCCAGCACCAGGCCCAGGCCGATGGACACCGGCTGGACGCTGGCTCCGGGGAGCCCGGTTGAGGTCAGAGGCGCTTCCAGCAGACGCGAGAGCGACGGCTCGACCAGGAAGCCCACCAGCAGGGTGGTCAGCGTGATGCCCACCTGTGCACCGGAGAGCTGGGTGGACAGGGTCCGCACGCCGACCAGCACGGACGCTGCGGAGCGGTCACCGGCGTTGGCCTGGCGCTCGACCTCGGGCCGGTCCAGGGTGATCAGGGAGAACTCGGCGGCGACGAACACCCCTGTTCCGAGGGTGAGGAACACGCCGAGGCCCAGCAGGAGCCACTCGGTCAGCACCGCTCATCCCCCAGGGACGGGCGGTGCCACGATCGGTGCGGAGGGTCGTCGGCCGGTGAGGTATCGGCCGGAGCCGCGGGTTGTTCCATCGTCTGCGGAGTCTAAGGGCTGCATCACCAGCCCGCAGGAAGGGGACGCCCCTCCTCGTACCCTGCCACCGTCTGCAACCCCAGGACCGCCTTGGCGTGCAGCTCGTCCAGCGACCTGGCACCGGCGTAGGTGCAGGCGCTGCGCACGCCCGAGGTGATCTGGTCGAGCAGGTCCTCGACCCCGGGCCGAGCCGGGTCCACCATCATGCGGGACGAAGAGATCCCCTCCTCGAACAACCCCTTGCGTGCCCGCTCGAAGGCGTCGTCGCGGCTGGTGCGGGCGGCAACCGCCCGCGCCGAGGCCATCCCGAAGCTCTCCTTGTACGGACGGCCACGCTCGTCGGTCATCAGGTCGCCCGGGCTCTCGTGCGTACCGGCGAACCAGGAACCCACCATCACCTGGCTGGCCCCTGCCGCGAGCGCCAGGGCCACGTCCCGCGGGTACCGGACACCTCCGTCGGCCCACACGTGCTTGCCCAGCTCCCTGCCCGCGGCGGCGCACTCCAGGACCGCGGAGAACTGCGGACGCCCGACGGCGGTCATCATCCGGGTGGTGCACATCGCACCGGGGCCGACGCCCACCTTGACGATGTCTGCCCCCGCCTCCACCAGGTCGCGCACCCCTTCTGCCGTCACCACGTTGCCGGCCACCACCGGCACGGCGGGGTCCAGGGAGCGCACAGCGCGCAGTGCGCCGAGCATCTTCTCCTGGTGGCCGTGGGCGGTGTCCACGACGAGCGCGTCGGCGCCGGCCTCGAGCGCCGCACCCGCCGAGGCCGCCACGTCCCCGTTGATGCCGAGCGCCACCGCGACCCTGAGCCGGCCGCGGGAGTCCAGCGCCGGGGGGTACAGGGTCGACCGGAGCGCCCCCGTGCGGGTCAGCAGGCCCACGAGCACCCCCGCGCGGACCACGGGTGCCATCGACCGTCGCGCCTGGTGCAGGAGGTCAAAGGCCCGGTGCAGCCCTCCGGGCGCGTCCACCTCGTCGGCCTGCAGCAGGAGCAGGTCCTCGCTCATCACCTGGTGCACCTGGGTGAAGCGGTCGACGCCGTGGCAGTCGGCGGCCGTCACGACGCCGAGCGGCTGACCCTGGCCACCCAGCACCACCACAGCGCCGTGCGAGCGCTTGGGGATCAGGTGCAGCGCGTCCGTGACGGTGTCGCCGGGCCGGACCGTCAGAGCGGTCTCCAGCACCGGGTGCCGGGCCTTGACCCACGCGACCACCTCGGTGACGACGTCGCGGGGGACGTCCTGAGGAAGCACGGCCATCGCCCCCCTGCGGGCCACCGTCTCGGCCATCCGGCGCCCGCTGACGGCCGTCATGTTCGCCACCACCACGGGGATGGTGGTGCCGGTGCCGTCCGTGCCGGCGAGGTCGACGTCCAGCCGGGAGGTGACGTCCGAGCGCGAGGGTGCCAGGAAGACGTCGGAGTAGGTCAGGTCGTGGGCCGGGACGTGGCCAGCGAGGAATCGCACGGAGCCCGATGGTACGCGCTGGTCCTGGTACGCCGTGGTCTGCACGAAGCCCTCACACGCTGCACGCACGAGCGCGGTCCCCGCGCGCACCTGCACGCCTACCCTGGCGGCATGATCTCTGCGCCCCCCGGTGGCCCCGCCCGTCCGGTCACCGTCCTGGTCGTGGAGGACGAGCCGGCCATCGCCCAGGCCGTGGTGACCCGGCTGCGCAGCGAGGGCTGGGAGGCCACCGCCGTCCACGACGGCCCGGCCGGGGTCGCGGCCGCGCGCGAGCTGCGCCCCGACCTGGTGGTGCTGGACGTCATGCTGCCGGGGATGGACGGGCACGAGGTGTGCCGTCGCATCCAGGCCCACCGGCCGGTGCCGGTGATGATGCTCACCGCCCGCGACGACGAGACCGACATGCTCGTGGGGCTCGGCGTGGGCGCCGACGACTACATGACCAAGCCCTTCTCCATGCGCGAGCTGGTCGCGCGCGTGCGGGCTCTGCTGCGCCGGGTGGAGCGGGCCGTTGCGCTCGCCGGGGCCGACGACGCCGGCTCAGCGGCCAAGGCCGGCGTCCCGATCGTGCGGCTGGGCGACCTGGAGATCGACCAGGCCGAGCGCCGGGTGCGTCGCGCCGGGACCCAGGTGCACCTGACACCCACCGAGTTCGACCTGCTGCTGTGCCTGGCAGCCGAGCCCAAGGTGGTGCTCACCCGCGAGCGGCTGCTGGCGCAGGTGTGGGACTGGGTGGACGCCTCGGGCACGCGCACCGTCGACTCGCACGTCAAGGCGCTGCGGCGCAAGCTCGGGGCCGACCTGATCCGCACCGTGCACGGCGTCGGCTACGCCCTGGAACCGGTGGGTGGCGACCACACGTGAGGCGCTCGGCCCTGCCGGACCTGCGCCCGCTCGACCCGGTCCGCTCGATCAAGGTCAAGCTCGGGCTGCTCGTCCTGGCCAGCGTCACGGTGGCTGCCGTGCTGGTCTGGGTGGGCGTGCACAACCAGATCGCCACCCGCTGGACGCTGCTGATGGCCATCCTGCTCTCCCTGGTGGTCACCCAGCTGCTGGCCAGGGGGATGACCTCGCCGTTGCGGGAGATGACGGCGGCTGCACGGGCGATGGCCACCGGCGACTACAGCCGGCGGGTGCGCGCGACCAGCCACGACGAGGTCGGCGAGCTGGCTCACGCCTTCAACCGGATGGCCGACGACCTCGCGTCGGTGGACCGGCAGCGACGTGAGCTGGTGGCGAACGTCAGCCACGAGCTGCGCACCCCCGTCACCGCTCTGCGGGCGACGCTGGAGAACCTGGTCGACGGCGTCAGCGAGCCCGACCCGGCGACGCTGACCACGGCGCTGGCCCAGACCGAGAGGCTGGGCACGTTGGTGACCCAGCTGCTGGACCTCTCGCGCCTGGAGGCCGGCGTGGTCCCGCTGGAGGCACGCGAGCTGACGGTGTCCTCGTTCCTCGAGGATGCCGTCAACGAGGCACGCCTGGCGGACGCGGCCGTCGGGCGGACGGTGCGCTGGCAGGTCGACGTCGAGCCCGTGGACCTCGTGGTGCCGGCGGACCCGGCCAGGCTGCACCAGGTCATCGCCAACCTGCTGGACAACGCCGCCCGGCACAGCCCGCCGGACGGCCGGGTGCAGGTCAGGGCGGGCAGGATCGGTGACGGCGCCTCCACGGCCTTCTTCCTGGAGGTCCACGACGAGGGCCCCGGCATCGCCGCAGCCGACCGCGACCGCGTCTTCGAGCGCTTCCACCGGGCCGGTGCCGCGCAGTCGGGGACGGGCGGGACCGGACTGGGCCTGGCCATCGCCCGCTGGGCCGTGCAGCTGCACGGCGGCACCATCGAGGTCGCCGACACCTCCGTCGGCTGCCGCATGCGGGTCGTGCTGCCTCTCGCGCCCACCGCCGAGGGCAGAGCGGGGTCCACCGCCCGGCTGAGGCGACTTCCCCGTCCCGGGGTGGATGACGTGACCCTCTAGCCACGCCAGGATGGCGGTGCACGCAGGACCACGCACGGGGCAAGAGTCACGCAGGGGGCACGGCTGCCGCACCGGCAGCACCACGACACACCAGGGGGTTCAACGGATGGGCACTGCCACGACGCACGAGGGCGGGCGGATCGAGGTCAAGGGCTTGAGCAAGCACTTCGGTCAGGTCGCCGCGGTGCAGGACCTGACGTTCGCCGTCGAACCTGGCCGGGTCACCGGCTTCCTGGGCCCGAACGGGGCCGGCAAGACCACGACGTTGCGGATGCTGCTGGCGCTGGTCGCGCCCACCTCCGGCAGCGCCACCATCGGGGGCGTCCCCTACGCCGACCTCACCTCGCCTCAGCGCACGGTGGGTGCCGCGCTGGAGGCGAGCAGCTTCCACCCAGGCCGCAGCGCACGCAACCACCTCCGTGTTCTCGGGCGCACCTGCGGCATGGGCCCCGATCGCGCCGACGAGCTGCTCGACCTGGTGGGCCTGGCCGCAGCGGCACGACGGCGCGCGGGCGGGTTCTCCCTCGGCATGCGTCAGCGGCTGGGCCTGGCCTCAGCGCTGGTGGGCGACCCCAGCGTGCTGATCCTGGACGAGCCGGCCAACGGCCTGGACCCCGAGGGGATCCGCTGGCTGCGCGGCTTCCTGCGCCGGCTCGCCGAGGAGGGTCGAACGGTGCTGGTCTCCAGCCACATGCTCTCCGAGGTGCAGCAGACCGTCGACGACGTGGTGATCATCAGCGGCGGCAGGCTGGTGCACCAGTCCAGCCTGGCTGAGCTGGAGGCGATGTCCACGGGCGGCGTGCGGGTGAAGAGCCCTGACCCCGACGCCTTGCGGGACCTGGCCACCCAGCACCGGTGGAAGACCGCAGTGACCGGCGACGGCGCCGTGCGGGTGGTGGCACCGATCGCAGAGGTCGGGCGGGCCTGCTTCGTCGGTGGTGTCGAGCTGCACGAGCTGAGCGCAGAACGGTCCGGCTTGGAGGCGACGTTCTTCGACCTGGTCGGCGCCGGTGCGGCGGACCGTTCGACCGGGCAGGTCGGGCACATCGGCGGCACACCAGAGCACGGCCTCGATCGCGATGCCGGCACCGTCGACAAGGAGGTGGCGCGATGATGGCTCTGATCTCCACCGAGCTGCTCAAGGTCCGCACCACGAGGTCCTGGTGGGGGATCCTCATCGGAGCGGTCGTCTGGATCGGCGGGCTCTCGGCGATCGCGGCCGCCTTCTCAGGTCAGTCCTTCGACCCCAACATGCCCGCACTCACGCCGGAGGACCCCGACGTCGCACGGCTGGTCTACACCAGCGGCCTGACCAACTTCGGGTACGTGTTCACGATGGTGCTCGGGACGCTCATCATCTGCACGGAGTTCAGGCACCAGACCGTCACCCCCACGTTCCTGGCCACCCCTCGCCGGTGGCGTGCGGTCGTGGCCAAGTGGGTGGCGGTCGCTCTCTACTCGCTGCTGTACGGGGTGATCTTCCTCGGCATCAGCCTGGGGCTGGGTCTCGCGTTCTTCGCCGCCCGCGGCTTCGAGATCGACCTGGCCCGGTCCGATCTCTGGCGGGCCATGGCACTGTGCCTGCTCGCCTTCGTCCTGTGGGGACTGATCGGGATCGGTCTGGGCACCCTGATCGGCAACCAGATCGTGGCCATCCTGGTGGGGATCGGCTTCGTGGTGGTCGAGCTGATAGCGAGCGGGATCCTGTCCTTCGTCGAGTGGGGCCCCGATGTACTGAAGTTCTTCCCGACCAACGCCACCCAGGCACTCATCTCCCCGGCGGTGGTCGAGGGACCGGGGCAGAGCATCGAGCTGCTGCCGTGGTGGGGCGGGGCGGTCGAGCTCATCCTGATCGCGGCGGTGTTCTCGGCGATAGGTGCCGCCCTCACGCTGCGCCGCGACGTGACCTGATCCCATCCGCCGCGGGTGGCGTCCGGCGGGAGCGCCTGCTCCGACCCCGACCGGCAGTGTGCTTGCACGTGCACTAGCAATATTGTTGGCGGTGACGTGCAAGATCATCACCGTCTGACCGGCCCCCTGGCTACCTGCGTCTGCTCCCGCGGGCCCGCCGACCGCAGCGAGCGTGCCGTCACCGGCCGCCTGAGCGATCCGCGCCGAAGGGACTAGGCTCAGATCCGGGTCGTGGACGACCAGAGATGCCACGACCCGGGTCGGCGCGCCGGGTGCCGTTCCCACCTACGGCACCATGAGCGTGGAAGAGGGCGATCGCCGCCGTGTCAGGATCACAGTCTCCCCAGGACCCCGCCGTCGACAGCGGGACGAGCCGGGTGGCGGCCGGTTTCGGCCCCAACGAGTGGCTGGTGGACGAGCTGTACCAGCAGTACCTGAAGGACAAGCAGGCCGTGGACCCCGCCTGGTGGGAGTTCTTCGCGGACTACTCCGGCGAGGCCCCGCAGGCCGGCAGCAACGCCCCCGCCAAGACCTCGGACCAGACCTCGGACCAGACCTCGGACCAGACCTCCGAGAACGGCGCCGACACCCCTGCGTCGGGCCCCCCAGCGACGCCAGCCGCTCCAGCGACCGCAGCCGCGAGCGGCGCCGGCGGCACGCCAGCCGCCGGCCAGCCCGCGTCGGTGCCTGCGGCCGCACCCAGCGCCGGCAGCGGACGATCGTCGGCCGACCCCGCGGCCGGCCCCGATGCCGCGCCGGGCGCGCCCGAGTTCGACGCTCCCCACGACATCTCCGCCGGCCGGGCCCGGGACCGGCCGCTGCCTGAGGTCACCCAGGGGACCAAGAGCTCGGACAAGGCAGCGGCCAAGGACACCTCCATGCCCGCAGCCAAGCCCGCAGGCAAGGCCCCGCAGCCGTCGACCGCGCCTGAGCCGGTCCGGCTCAAGGGGGCCGCGGCCCGGGTCGTCACCAACATGGAAGCGAGCCTGACCGTCCCCACGGCCACCTCGGTGCGCGCCATCCCGGCCAAGCTGCTGGTCGACAACCGCATCGTCATCAACTCCAACCTGGCCAGGGCCCGCGGGGGCAAGGTCTCCTTCACGCACCTGGTCGGTTTCGCCCTCGTCGAGGCGCTCGCCCACATGCCCGAGATGAACCAGGGCTACACCGAGGTCGACGGCAAGCCTGCCGTGCTCAAGTCGTCCACGGTCAACCTCGGAATCGCGATCGACCTCGCCAAGGAAGACGGCACCCGTCAGCTCCTGGTGCCCTCGGTCAAGGGCGCGGACCAGATGGACTTCGCCCAGTTCTGGTCGGCCTACGAAGACGTCATCCGCCGCGCACGCACCGGCAAGCTGACGGTGGAGGACTTCCAAGGGACCACGATCTCGCTCACGAACCCGGGCACCATCGGGACGGTCCACTCGGTGCCGCGCCTGATGCAGGGTCAGGGCGCGATCATCGGCGTGGGCGCGATGGAGTACCCGGCCGAGTACGCGGGTGCCAGCCAGCCGACGCTGGCCAGGCTGGCCATCAGCAAGGTGATGACGCTGACCTCGACCTACGACCACCGCATCATCCAGGGCGCGCAGTCCGGGGACTTCCTGCGGACCGTGCACAACAAGCTGCTGGGCGAGGACGGGTTCTACGACCGGATCTTCCGCTCCCTGCGGATCCCCTACGAGCCGGTCCGCTGGGTCACCGACAAGTCCTTCTCCGACGACGACGAGGTCAACAAGACGGCTCGGGTGATCGAGCTGATCCACGCCTACCGCGTGCGTGGGCACCTCATGGCCGACACGGACCCGCTGGAGTACCGCCAGCGTCGTCACCCCGACCTCGACGTACAGACGCACGGGCTGAGCCTGTGGGACCTGGACCGTGAGTTCCCCACCGGGGGCTTCGGCGGCAAGCCGGTGATGAAGCTGCGCCACATCCTCGGCGTGCTGCGTGACTCCTACTGCCGCACCACCGGCATCGAGTACATGCACATCCAGGACCCGGTGCAGCGCGCCTGGATCCAGGAGCGGGTGGAGAAGAAGTACGCCAAGCCCAACCGCGAGGACCAGCTGCGGATCCTGCGCCGGCTCAACGCCGCGGAGGCGTTCGAGACGTTCCTGCAGACGAAGTTCGTCGGGCAGAAGCGCTTCAGCCTGGAGGGCGGGGAGTCCGCGATCCCGCTGATGGACGCGCTGCTGAGCGCAGCCGCCGAGGACGGCCTCGACGAGGTCTGCATCGCCATGCCGCACCGTGGCCGGCTGAACGTCCTGGCCAACGTCGCCGGCAAGTCCTACGGCCAGATCTTCCGTGAGTTCGAGGGCACCCAGGACCCCCGCTCGGTACAGGGCTCGGGAGACGTGAAGTACCACCTGGGCACCGAGGGGCAGTTCGTCGCCGAGTCGGGCGCGTCCACCAAGGTGTACCTGGCTGCGAACCCCTCCCACCTGGAGGCGGTCAACCCCGTGCTCGAAGGGGTCGTGCGCGCGAAGCAGGACCGCCTCAACAAGGCTGGCGAGTCCTTCCCGGTGCTGCCCGTCCTGCTGCACGGGGACGCCGCCTTCGCCGGGCAGGGAGTGGTGGCCGAGACGCTCAACCTCTCCCAGCTGCGCGGCTACCGCACCGGCGGCTCGGTGCACATCGTGGTGAACAACCAGGTCGGCTTCACCACCTCCCCCACGTCGAGCCGTTCCTCGTTCTACTGCACCGACGTCGGCAAGATGATCCAGGCGCCGATCTTCCACGTCAACGGCGACGACCCCGAGGCCTGCGCCCGGGTGGCGAAGCTGGCGTTCGACTTCCGTCAGGAGTTCGACAAGGACGTCGTCATCGACATGGTCTGCTACCGGCGCCGTGGCCACAACGAGGGTGACGACCCCTCGATGACCCAGCCGCTGATGTACTCACTGATCGAGGGCAAGCGCTCGGTCCGCAAGATCTACACCGAGTCGCTCATCGGCCGTGGCGACATCACCGTGGAGCAGGCCGAGGCCGCGCTCAAGGACTACCAGCAGCAGCTCGAGCGGGTCTTCGCCGAGACCCGCGAGGCCGCAGAACCGGCGCTGGAGCACATCGACGGCCCGGACTCGCCTGCGGGCCTGGAGCCGCCGGCGGCGCAGAAGCAGGACGCCGAGGCAGCGCCGAGGCCACGCGACACGGCCGTCTCGCTGGAGGTGCTCAAGCGCATCGGGGACGCGCACGTCTCTCCCCCGTCGACCTTCACGGTCCACCCCAAGCTCCGCCAGCTCCTGGACAGGCGCTCGCAGATGTCGCGCGAGGGTGGCATCGACTGGGGCTACGGCGAGCTGCTGGCCTTCGGCTCGCTGCTGCTGCAGGGCACCCCGGTCCGGCTCGCCGGCCAGGACTCCCGGCGCGGCACCTTCGTGCAACGCCACGCCGTGCTGACCGACAAGAACAGCGGCGAGGAGTGGACCCCGCTGCTGTACCTCTCCAACGACCAGGCCCGGTTCTGGGTCTACGACTCGCTGCTGAGCGAGTTCGCGGCGATGGGCTTCGAGTACGGCTACTCGGTCGAGCGGCCCGACGCCCTGGTGCTGTGGGAGGCCCAGTTCGGAGACTTCGTCAACGGCGCGCAGACCATCGTCGACGAGTTCATCTCCTCCTCCGAGCAGAAGTGGGCGCAGAACTCCTCGGTCACGCTGCTGCTGCCGCACGGGTACGAGGGGCAGGGCCCGGACCACTCCTCGGCACGCATCGAGCGGTTCCTGCAGATGTGCGCCGAGGACAACATGACAGTCGCCGTCCCCTCGACGCCCGCCTCGTACTTCCACCTGCTGCGGCGGCAGGCGTTCGCGCGTCCACGCCGGCCCTTGGTGGTGTTCACGCCCAAGTCGATGCTGCGACTGAAGGCGGCGACCTCGGACGTGGAGGACTTCACCACCGGCGCCTTCCGCACCGTCATCGGCGAGCAGTTCGCCGACGATCAGCAGATGGCAGAGGTGGACCGGGTGCTCATGTGCACGGGCAAGGTCTACTGGGACCTGGTCGCGCACCGGGTCAAGTCCGGGGACACCCGAACCGCGATCATCCGCGCCGAGCAGCTCTACCCGCTCGACCACGAGGCGTGGGGCGAGGCACTGGCCCCGTTCGGCGACTCCGAGCTGGTCTGGGTGCAGGAGGAACCGGCCAACCAGGGCGCGTGGCCCTTCATCGGGCTCGCGCTGCCCGACGTCCTCGGGCGGCCGGTACGCAAGATCTCCCGCAAGGCCTCGGCCTCACCCGCGACCGGATCGAGCAAGAAGCACGCCGCCCAGCAGCAGGCCCTGATCGAGGCCGCCTTCGCCCGCTGACCCCCCTGCCCACACGTTGTCGTTCAACGTGTCTTTGCTCGCCCCGGAGGAGGATCTCTGCGTGTACTTCACCGACCGCGGCATCGAGGAGCTCGAGGCCCGACGCGGCCAGGACGCGGTGACGCTCGGCTGGGTGGCCGAGCAGCTACGCACCTTCGTCGACCTCAATCCCGAGCTCGAGACCCCCGTAGAACGTCTGGCGACCTGGCTTGCGCGCCTGGACGACGAGGACGAGTGAGCCCCTCGCAGCAACCGACCCGACACCTCAGGAGCGCCCTACCGTGACAGTGCAACCCGCCCCCTCCGGTCTGCGGATCTGTGTGATCGGCGACGACCTCGTGGCGGGGGTGGGAGACCCCAAGTCACTGGGCTGGACGGGTCGGGTCGCCGCTCGCACCCCCGAGCCCACCGGCGGGCTGGCAGTCTTCCCGCTCGGGGTGCCCGACGAGGGCACCCTCGGCCTGCTGGAGAGGTGGCAGGGCGAGACGGCCCGCCGTTTCACCCCGACGACGGACAACCGCGTCGTGGTGTGCCTGGGCACAGCGGACCTGGACGCCGGCACCTCGATGGCCCGCAGCCGCCTCAACCTGGCGAACATCCTGGACGACGCCATGTCGCGCTCGACCGGCAGCTTCGTCGTCGGCCCGCCGCCGAGCCAGGACGCCGACCGCAACGAGCACATCCAGGAGCTGAGCACCGCCTTCGCCGACGTGTGCGACCGGCGCGGTGTCCCCTTCGTCGACTGCTACAGCCCGCTGGCGACCCACGAGCAGTGGTTCGCGGACCTCGCCGCCGGGGACGGACGACACCCGGGGCAGGCCGGCTACGGGCTCATCGCCTGGCTGGTCCTGCACGGTGGCTGGCACGCCTGGCTCGGCCTGCCACAGTCCTGACCGCGGTAGGCAGGCGAGCCGATTGCCGCACGTGCAGCGCAGGTCGGCGGGGCTCACACTGAGGTGGTGCCCACACCCCTACCCGCCGGCACCCGCGGCCGGCCGGGCGGGGCGACGGCTCAGGGGCGGCAGGAACCCCTCCCCTGGCGCCGCGCCGTCAGGGCGGTGCCGGCCCGCACGCGTGCCGCGCTGTCCGGGCACGACCTGCTCCTGACGGCCGCCGGCACCACGTTCTACGCCGCCCTCGCGGTGGTACCGCTCCTCGTGGTGGCCATCCGTAGCGCCTCCTGGGTGCTGGGCCCGCAGCAGGTGCGCAGGTTCGCCGGCTCCACCGGTGCGTCCCTACCCTCCGCCCTGGGCGCGGACCAGATACCGCCGACGCTGGCTGCCGCGGCGCTCGAGCTCAACCCCCTGCTCGTCCTGGTCGCGGTCCTGCCGGCCAGCCTGTACGGCGAGGGCCTGCGCCGCTCGTTCGCCACGCTCAGCGGGGTGCCGGAGCAAGCCAGCGGCTGGCGCGGCAGGCTCGCGCCCGTGCCGGTGCTGCTGGTGGCGCCGTTCCTGCTCATGGGGGTGCTGGCGTCGACGCCGCTGCTCGCCGAGCTGAGGGGGTCGACGCTCGCTTCGACGCTGCTGGGCTCCTACGTCGCCCTCAACGTGGGCTGGGTCGTGGTGTCCCTGCCGCTGACGTGGGCCTTCCGCGGGATCGCGCCCCGGACTCCCTCCTGGCGGCTCTCGCTCGTGGGCGGCTTCACCACAGGCGCCTTCGTGTCCGGGTTCCTGCAGGGGTTCGTGCTGTTCCTGTCGCTGCCCATCGACCTGGCTGCACCGTTCGGCGGCATCGACGTGGTCGGCGCCACCTGTGCTCTGCTGCTCTGGGTGTGGGTCCTGCACATCGTGGTCCTGGTCGGGTACGTCGCCACCTGCACGCTGGAAGAGCTGCTGCACCCAGCGGCGGCCTGACGGCGGCGACCGCGGACGCAGCGTGATACTCGCGATATATCTTGACTGCGCCAAGCTCGCGATATAACGTGTGTGGACGAGAAGGACGAGAGCAGGGAGCATCCGATGGGCGAACGGTGGCTGGTCGCAGGACCGCAGGTCCTCGAGGTAGGAGAACCTGGGCTCGAGCCCAGGAGGTTGAACGTCCGGCTCGTCGGCGGCCAGGTGGCGGTCGTCGGGCACGACGACGTCCAGACCATCACGGTCGAGGTCACCAAGGTCGGCGGCAGACCGCTGGAGGTGACCTGGGACGAGGGCACCCTCGACATCTCCCACCCGAAGCTGCAGTGGGAGTCCTTGCTGAAGAACATCGCGAGCAGGGGCATCAGCAAGGACTCGGTCGAGGTGAACATCGCCGTCCCCCGTGGCGTCGAGGTCCACCTGGGCACCGTCTCCGCAGACGGGCTGCTCAGCGGCACCACGGCGGCGGCCCAGGTCCGGACGGTCTCAGGCACCATCGTGGTGAACGGGGTCGGCGCCTGCGTGGACGTCGACAGCGTGTCCGGCTCCATCGAGGTCCAGGACCATCGGGGTTCCCTGTCGGGGACCACGGTCTCCGGAGCCCTCACCGTGCACGCCTGCGACCTCGAGAAGCTGCGCGTGAAGACCGTCTCGGGCGCCCTGACGATCGACCTCGAGCGCGCGCCCGCCAGCGTCGTGGCCAGGACCGTCTCGGGCGACGTCGTGGTCCGCATCCCCGCGAACGCGGGCTACCAGCTGAGCGCCAGGTCCGTCTCGGGCCGCATCACCGCCGGCAACGAACAGCTCGCCCGCCGACCGGGAAAGGTGGAGGGCGTCCTGCGCGACGGAGACGGCGCCGTGGGCATCGTGGCGCAGACCGTCTCCGGCGACGTGACGCTGCTGCACGCAGCCGCCTCTGCAGGCGGAGCGCCGAGCCTGCTGAAGCGACCATGACACCCGTCTTCGGCCACGGTCAGCTGCGGCTCTACCTGCTCAGGCTGCTGGACCAGGGACCTCGTCACGGCTACGAGGTCATCCGGGCCCTGGAGGAGCGCTTCGACGGCATGTACTCCCCGAGCGCAGGCACCGTGTACCCGCGGCTGGCCAGGCTGGAGGAGGAAGGGCTCGTCGAGCGAGAGGACTCAGGGCGCAGGTCGGTCTACCGCATCACCGAGCTGGGCCGCACCGAGGTGCGTTCTCGCGTCGACGACCTGACCGAGCTGGACGCCGAGATGAACGCCTCGGTGAAACGCCTCGCGGCGCAGGTGCGCGAACAGGTCAGGACCGCCAGCAAGGACCTGCGCGGCGAGCTCGCGGCGGCGGCCAAGGCGGCCCGTGCCACCTCAGGTCCGCCCGGTGGGCAGTGGGCGTCCACAGAGGGGCGCAGCGCCGCCGCGGGCCGGGCGGAGGACTCGTTGCAGGTCTTCCGCTCCCGGGTGCGGACGCTGCTGCGCCAGCACCGGGTCAGCGACCAGCAGGCCTCGCTCATCGACGCCGTCCTGGCGCGAGCTGCTGCCGAGATCGGCGAGCACCTCGACCAGGCCTCGCGCTCGCGCGGGTAAGGCTGACGCGGGTCAGGCAGGCCTGGTGAAGACGACCTTGCCGAACAGGTCACCCGAGGCCATCGCGGCGAAGCCCTCAGGGGCCTCCTCGAGCGGCAGCGTGCGGGAGATCGTCGGACGCACCCCGGTGGTCTCGCACAGCTGCAGCAGCCGCACCAGCTCGGCCCGGGTGCCCATCGTGGACCCCACCACCTCGAGCTGGAGGAAGAAGACGCGGGTCAGGTCGGCGAACGGGTCGGAGCCCGAGGTCGCTCCTGAGATCACCACTCTCCCACCAGGTCTCAGTGACTTGAGGGTGTGCCCCCAGGTGGCCTTGCCCACCGTCTCCATCACCGCGTCCACACGCTCGGGCAGCCGGGCCCCGGACTCGAAGGCCTGGTCGGCGCCGAGCTCGAGGGCCTTGGCCCGCTTTGACTCCTCCCGGCTGGTGGCCCAGACGCGGTATCCGGCCGCGCGGCCGAGCGCGATGAGCGCAGTGGCCACACCACCCCCGGCACCCTGGACCAGCACGGTCGCACCTGGGGCGAGCCCCGACTTGGTGAAGAGCATCCGGTAGGCGGTCAGCCACGCCGTGGGCAGGCAGGCCGCCTCCTCGAAGGAGAGCCCGGCCGGCTTGGGCACGAGGTTGCGCCTCGGCACCACGACCTCGTCGGCGAAGGTGCCCTGGTGCACCTCGGAGAGCAACGAGCGGCGTGGGTCCTCGGTCTCGTCACCGGCCCAGTCGGGCGAGGAGATGACCGCGTGCACCACCACCTCGTTGCCGTCCTCGTCGACCCCAGCCCCGTCGCACCCGAGGATCATGGGCAGCCTGTCCGCCGGCAGGCCCACACCCCGCAGGCTCCACAGGTCGTGGTGGTTCAGGCTGGCGGCGCGCAGCCGCACCCGCGCCCACCCGTCGGGGACCGAGGGGGATGGTCGCTCCCCCAGCTCCAGGCCGGTCAGGGGCTGGTCGGGGGACTGCTTCGTGGCACAGACGGCGAACATGCAGCCCACGCTACCGGCCTTGGCTAGCCTCATCACATGACGCAGCCCCCCGCCGCCGACCAGCACGCCGACGACCGCTCCGGCGTCGCACCCCGCCTCCTGCTCGGCCCGCTGCTGCGCTACGTCGACACCCAGCGGGCCACCGTGTGGGTGGAGACCGACAGGCCCTGCACGGTCGAGGTGCTCGGGCGGCGGGAGCCGACGTGGACGGTGCACGGCCACCACTTCGCCCTGGTGGTCCTGCAGGACTTGGAGTGCGGTCAGGCGCACGAGTACTCCGTGCACCTGGACGGCGAGCCGGTCTGGCCCGAGCCCGGCTCCCCCTTCCCGCCCAGCGTGATACGCACGTTCAGCAACGACGAGACGTTCCGGCTCGCCTTTGGCTCCTGCCGGCGCTCGGCACCCATGGACGCCGAGGACCTCAGCCGCTTCGGCGCGGACGCGCTGGTGGCACTGGCCGAGCGCATGTCCGTCAGCCCGCACGTCCGCTGGCCGGACGCCCTGTTCTTCGGTGGCGACCAGGTCTACGCCGACGAGCCCTCACCGCCGCAGCGGGCCCGGCTGCTGGCTCAGCACGGCGTCGACCACCCCGACCAGCTGGACCCCGACGACCCCATGACGGCCGTGGCGGACGAGATCCAGAACTTCGAGGAGTACACCTGGCTCTACCACGACACCTGGATGCAGCCCGCCGTCCGCTGGCTGCTCTCCACCGTCCCGACGGCGATGATGATGGACGACCACGACCTGCGCGACGACTGGAATACTTCGGCGCGGTGGCGCGAGGAGGTCACCGTGCAACCCTGGTGGCGCGAGCGCGTCATCGGTGCGTTCGGCTCCTACTGGGTCTACCAGCACCTGGGGAACCTCTCACCTGACGAGCTCGCCGAGGACGCGACGTACTGCATGGTCCGTATGGTGCAGGACGACGAGGAGCGCAGCAGGTTGCTGGACGAGTTCGCATGGAAGGCGGACGCCGAGCCCACCAGCATGCGGTGGAGCTTCTCGCGCGACTTCGGCACGCCGTCCCTGGGCATCCGGCTCGTCGTCATCGACTCGCGCTGCTCACGCGTGCTGGACCCCTCAAAACGGGCGATGGTCGACGATCCGGAGTGGCAGTGGTTCACCGAGCAGGTGCTGCCGCAGGACGGGCAGCAGATCGACCACCTGCTGATCGGCACCACGCTGCCGGTCCTGCTGCTGCCGGGCATCCACCACCTCGAGGGCTGGGACGAGGCGCTCGTCGGCGGGGCATGGGGAAAGCGCGTTGCGCGCCTGGCAGAGAAGATCCGTCAGGCCGTGGACCTGGAGCACTGGGCCGCCTTCCGGTCCACCTTCCACCGGATGTCCGAGCTTCTCGCCGCGGCCGGGCAGGCGCAGGACCCGCCGGCGAGCGTCCTGCTGCTCAGCGGCGACGTGCACTGCTCGTACACCGCTGCGGCCCGCCTGGACGGCATCGACCCGGAGCGCACCGGTTTCCACCAGCTCACCATGTCACCGTTCCGCAACCCCCTGGAGCCGCCCATCCGGGTGGCGAACCACCTGCTCAACATCCGTCCGGTGAAAGGCCTCACGCACTGGCTCGCGCGTCGGGCCGGGGTCGCCGACGTGCCGATCTCGTGGGAGATCGACCACGGCCTGTGGTTCGACAACGGCCTGATGACCGTCGTGATCGAAGGACGCCGAGCCACCTTGGAGGTCGACCACGCGCACGTGCGCGGTGCGCAGCAGGAGCTGCGGCGCACCCTCACGACCCGGCTCACCCCACAGGACGTCTGAGCCAGGCAGCGGCCCGTGAGCAGGCGCGCGTCAGCGCCTCGCCACGCCGTCCCTTCGCGCCGCCCCTGCCACCGCCGCAGCGACCGCGGGGACGACCGCCTCGTCGAAGACGCTCGGGACGATGCAGTCGGCCGTCGGATCCGGCACGCATCGCGCGATGGCGTGTGCCGCAGCGATCTTCATGCCCTCGCTCACCCGGGTGGCACCCACGTCCAGCGCCCCTCGGAAGATGCCAGGGAAAGCCAGCACGTTGTTGATCTGGTTGAGGTAGTCGCTGCGGCCGGTGGCGACCACCGCGGCGTAGCGTGCCGCCACCTCGGGCTGCACCTCAGGATCGGGGTTGGCCATCGCGAAGATCATGGCCGCCGGTGCCATCTGTGCCACCGCGCTCTCGGCGACCTGACCACCCGAGACACCCACGAACACGTCCGCACCGAGCAGCGCCAGGGCCGGCGAGCCCGACAGGCCCCTGGGGTTGGTTGCGGCGGCCAGACGACGTTTGTGGTCAGGCAGGTCAGCACGGTCGGTCGAGACGATCCCACGGGAGTCGCACACCACGATGTCCGCGATGCCGGCCCGGTGCAGGATTCCCGCGATCGCGATACCCGCCGCTCCGGCGCCGCTGACGACCACCCGCAGCCCGCTGAGCCCTTTGCCCACCACCCGGGCAGCGTTCATGATGGCCGCCAGCGTGACGACTGCGGTGCCGTGCTGGTCGTCGTGGAAGACCGGGATGTCCAGGCGCTCCTGCAGGCGACGCTCCACCTCGAAGCAGCGCGGCGCGCTGATGTCCTCCAGGTTGATGCCTCCGAACGTGGGAGCCATCGCGGCGACGATCTCCACGATCGCGTCGACGTCGGTGGTGCCCAGGCAGATCGGCACGGCGTTCACACCGGCGAAGTGCTTGAACAGCAGCGCCTTTCCCTCCATCACGGGCATGGCGGCCTCGGGCCCGATGTCCCCCAGCCCCAGGACGGCCGTGCCGTCCGACACCACGGCCACGGAGTTGGCCCGTCCGGTGTAGACGTCGACCAGGGATCGGTCGGCCGCGATGGCGCGGGAGACCTCCGCGACCCCAGGGGTGTAGGCGATGGCGAGGTCCCACCGGTCGCGCAGCGGGCGGGTACCGACGACCTCCAGCTTGCCGCCCAGGTGGGCGGCGAAGACCGGGTCGGCCGGGTCAGGAGCGGCGGTGCCAGGCGGCACCGGGCGCAGCCGGGCGGAGCTGGTCGGACGCGTGACGGGCTGGACTGGCATGGGTGACCCCTGGTCTCGGTACCGGAGACGGCCTCGGCTGGGCGCCGCCTGTGGGCTGGCGCGGGGACGACCCTGGGTTCGGGCCGTCGGAACCTCACCGGACGCTGCGGGGGTCACCCGCCCGACCCACGATGCCAGACCAGCGAGCGAGATTCGCGCGATGAGGCACTGGTGTGACCAGCGCGACGTCAGGGCGGCGGGGGGATGCGTCCTGGCCGGGGCCACAGCCTGCACAGCACCACCGCGAGCACCCCGGAGTCCGGGACCGCTCCGGCGGACCAGGAGTCGACCCCCTCGCCCGGGTTGTCGCGCTGCACCCACCACCCGTCGGTGCCGCGGTGCACCAGCCGCTTGACCGCGATCGGGAGCGGACCGGGCCAGCGGACGACGAGCAGCCGCCCGGGTGCGGGTTCGGTGCGGCCGCGGGCTCGCACCAGCAGCAGGTCGCCGTCCGCCAGCGTCGGCTGCATCGACCGGCCGCGCACCCTGACCAGCGCGCAGGGAACTTTCCGTCCCCAGGGCCGGAGGTGCGGCGCAGGCGTCACGCCCGGTAGTGTCCCAGGTATCCGACGAGCATTCTTTCGAGAGGATCCCCATGCGTCTGCACCACACGATCGTCCCTGAGGTCAGCGCCCACTGCGACCTTCCCTGCGGCGTGTACGACCCCGCCCAGGCCAGGATCGAGGCAGTGTCCGTCAAGGGCTGCATCGAGAAGTACCACGGCTCCGACGACGAGGTGTTCAAGGCCCGTGCCGTGAACATCAAGGAGGAGCGCTCCGACCTCGTCAAGCACCACCTGTGGGTGCTGTGGACCGACTACTTCAAGCCGCCGCACTTCGAGAAGTACCCGCAGCTGCACCAGCTCTTCAACGAGGCCACCAAGCTCGCCGGTGGCGGGGGCGGCACGAAGTCCAGCCTGGACGTGGCCGTGGCCGACCAGCTGCTTGCCAAGATCGACGAGATCGCCGTGATCTTCGCGGAGACCAAGAAGGCTGCCTGACCGTCGCACCGCCTAGACGCCGCCTCAGCACGCATCGATCCCGCATGCGCGCTGGGTGCGGCGTCGACGTTGCAGGACTTGCCGCGGTGACGCGCATCTGGAGGGAAGCAGGATGAGGAAGCGCCAGCTGGTCACGGGTGTGGTCATCGCCGTACTTGCTGCGGGTTGCAGTGGCCCGGCCGATGAGGCCATCTCCTCGGCCCAGTCCTCCGGTGCGACCAGAGAGGACGCTGCCGGTGAGGACGCTGCTGGTGCCACGCCGTCCCCGACAGCCGAGCCCGGCCATTCGGCTGAGTCGGCTGACCCGGAAGACTCCGACGACTATGCGACGCAGATGGCCGAGAGCCTGGCTGAGGCCGAGAGCTTGATCGAAGACACTGCCGCATCGCCCTCCAACGACCACGGCTGGAGGACGGTGGAGACCGCCTACACCGAACTGGCGCAGACCTGGGAGGCGGACATCACCGCTCCCTCGCAGTCCGTCCCGCAGCACGACCAGCTCGTGGCACAGGCGCGGGCTGTCGCACAGGCTGCGAAGACCGTCGCCGACTCGCCGAAGAAGGGCCGATTCGGGACCGACCTGCCGGTGACCACCGCCAGGGAAGCGCTGAGCGCGGCGATAGCCGACCTCTAGCTACGCTAAGTAGGCTCGAGCCTCAGCCGCCACCACCTCAGTCCAGTGCCCGCCCCGCTCGTACACCAGCCCAGCGTGTCGGCCCGGGCATGACGCCCGTCGCGCCGACCTGCTGCTCGTCGATGGCGATCCGTTGACCGACATCGGCGCGCTGGCCGGCCCGGAACGTCACCTGCGATGCGTCACCCAAGGCGGTCGTGTGGTGGTCGTCCGACGTTAGCGCCGGCTACAGGAGATGCCTCACTTGTTGGCTGGGAGCACCTGGCTGGACTGGCTGTCGCAGAATTGTCTTGAGCTTTTCCGGGGCGGTTCGGCGTGGGTCGCTGAGGTAGATCTCATGGTGCTTTCCCGTCATCGCGAGGCCTTGCTCGGGGATGAAGCGCTCATGGAGGTCGGCGAGCACGGGTCCTTCGTCTTGGAATGACCCGACGTGCAGCGTCTGCACACACAGGCCCTCGTCGAGGACCCCGAGGCGGACACGTTCCACCTCCAGCCAGGGCTTCTTGGTGGCCAGCGTGTCCTGCGCCGCCGCGACGTGCTCCGCGCCGAGCCAGTCCGGCGTCATCGACATCATCGTCCAGCTCCACGCCGACTTGTCCCGGCTCGTGGTGAACGCGGCCATGTCCTCGGCCCACCAAAGTCCTTCGAGCGGCGGGACGACGTAGTCCCGGCCGAGGTCCTGCTTGCTGGCGAACTTCAGCGCGTAGGCGAGCGGATACAGCACTTGCAGGGCTTCCGCGTACGTGGGATCGATGTTGGGGTCTCCGTGGCCGTCGACCATCAGGTACTGCAGCGGCGGGACCTCGACGACGCGGATCTCATCGCGCCGGGCACGGTAGGAGTCAAGGCACTTCTTGAAGTCCGTCTTCATGGCCGCTGATTATCCGCCAAGGGGGGTGCGCGGTCACCGACGGGCGTCGGCCGAGGCCGCGTGGCTGCTGAGCAGGAGCAGCCGGACGTTCCACACCGGGGAGTGAGGGTAGCCGGTGAGAAAGCCTAGGGACGGCGCTGACGCAAGACAGCCAGCAGTCGACGATGGGGCGTCGCGCACGGTCTGAGCCGGTGGGCTGTGGGGCTGTGGGCTCAGCGGACGTCTTCGGCCGGGCGCGGTTCGTCGGCTGGGTGTGGTTCGTCGGTGGGGCGTGGTTCGTCGGGTGGGAATTGGAACCAGCGCAGGTCCAGGGTGCCGCCGGTGGGTGCGGGGTAGGGCTCGCCTGGGGGGTCGGGGC
>JAABUN010002710.1_pt1 | contig 30249 bp, 26 predicted proteins | sample 5559311 | NCBI WGS metagenome assembly JAABUN01 (sample SAMN10711877, study PRJNA513370) | rock metagenome | isolation source: Antarctica rocks | place: Antarctica: Victoria Land, Siegfried Peak sud | reverse complement strand
GTAGGCGACGGGCACCACCGGATAGGACCCGGTCACGGGCGGGAGTCCGTTCGCCGGCCCGCCCGCGATGGCCGCTCGCAGTGCCGCGATGAACTCGTCGGCGTCGGCGTACCGCCCGGCCGGGTCCTTGTGCAGCACGCGCAGGACGACATCCTCGAGCGCCGGGGAGACCTGCGAATTGAGGGCCCGCGGCATGACGGGCGCTTCGGAGACCTGCTTGAGCGCCACGGACACCGGCGAGTCGCCGTCGAACGGGACTCGTCCCGTCAGGAGTTCGTAGAGCATGATGCCGATGGAGTACAGATCCGATCGCGCCGACACGGCGTGGCCGTGGGCCTGCTCGGGCGAGAGGTACTGGGCGGTGCCCATGATCGACCCGGTCTCGGTCATGTCGGAGGCACCCGCCCGAGCGATCCCGAAGTCGGTCACCTTCGCGCGATCCTCGTCGTCGACGATCACGTTGTGCGGCTTGAAGTCGCGGTGAATGATTCCCCGGCGGTGCGCGAACCGCGCCGCCTTGAGGACCTGCACGATCAGGTCGACCGCCCGCTCAGGCTCGAGCGGTCCCTCCTGATTCACGATCTGCTTGAGGGAGCGCCCCTCCAGGTACTCCATGGCGATGTAATAGGTGCCGTCCCACTCGCCGCGGTCGAACACCGCGACGACGTTGGGGTGCTGCAGACCCGCGGCGCTCGAGGCCTCCCGGCGGAACCGCTCGACGAACTCCGCGTCCTCGGCGAAGCGGCGATACAGGAGCTTGAGCGCGACCTTGCGGCCGAGTTGTCGGTCTTTGGCGCAGTAGACGTCGGCCATCCCGCCCGAGCCGATGCGGCTCTGCACCTCGTAGCGGTCGTCGATGAGCGTGTCTCGCGCGATGTTCTGCATCTCACCGCTCCCCGAGGGCCTGGAGGACCTGCTTGGCCACGGGAGCGGCGATCGTGCCGCCCTGCCCGCCCTGCACGCGATCGAGCACCACCGCGACCGCCGTGTCGCCGGCGAAGCCGATGAACCACGGATCGTTGATGCGCTGCGGGATGTCGATCTCCGCCGTGCCCGTCTTGCCGGCCACCTGCACGCCGGTCAGCGCCGCCGCGGTGCCGGTTCCCTCAGCGACGACGTTGCGCATCATCACGGTGAGCTTGCGCGCCGTGCCCTGCGACATCACGCGCTCGGACTCCTCGGGACGGGTACGGTCCGTCGTGCGGCCATCAGGATCGACGACGCGCTGGGTGAGGAACGGCTTCATCCGAACGCCGCCGTTGGCGACCGTCGCCGCCACCAGTGCCATCTGCAGCGGGGTGACCTGGAGATCTCCCTGGCCGATGGCCACCCGGCCCAGGTCGACCGAGCCCGACGTCACCGGCCGCGGGCCGGCGCGCTTGCGCACGCCGCTGGCGAGCATCTGGTCGCGCGGGTAGTCGAGGTCGGGCTTGTCGTAGAAGCCGAAGCGCTCCATGTACTCCTGCATGCGCCGACGGCCGAGCCGCACTCCCACCTCCGCCCAGACCGTGTTGACCGACTTCGTGAGCGCGGTCGTCAGGTCGATGGTCCCGAAGTCCTGATTGCCGAAGTTGTTGAGCGGCACGCCGGACACCACCTTCTGCGCCGGCCCGGCGACCGGGGTGGATGGCTCAAAGCGCCCGGAGTCAAGCGCCGCCGTCGCCGTGACCACCTTGAAGGTCGAGCCGGGCGGGAAGGTGTCGAACGTCGCGCGGTTGACGAGCGCCCGGGCCGTGTTGTCGTTGGCGAGTCGCTTGAAGGTGGCCGCATCGCTGAGCCCGTTGGGGTCGTAGCCGGGCGACGAGGCCATCGCCTTCACCGCACCCGTCTTCGCGTCGAGGGCCACCACGGCGCCCTTGCGCCCGCTCAGGGCCCCGAGCGCGACCCGCTGCGCGCGCGAGTCGAGCGTGGTCACGATGTCCGAGCCCTCCTGCCGCCGGCCCAGCAGGGAGCCGAGCGCCGTCACGAGCTCGTCGGACCGGCCGGTGAGCTCGTTGCTTTGCTCCTTCTCGAGGCCGGAACGCCCGAGCTGCGTGTACGAGTAGCCCACGGGATGGCCGAAGAGCTCGCCGGTCGGGTAGCGCCGGGAGTAGACCCCTCCCGCGCCACGAGCGCTGCGGGCGATCACGCGCCCATCGGCGGATCTGATCGTTCCGCGACGGATGCGCTGCTCGGCGAGCTCGTCGCGCCGGTTGGCCTCGTTCGTGCGCAGCGCCTCCGCCTCGAAGACGGTCCATCGCGAGGTGAAGGCCACGAGCACCCCGAAGAGCACGACGACCAGGCCGAAGAGCCGGACGATCGGGCCGTTCACGCCACCGCCTCCCGCCGGGCGCGGTTCGAGACCATCAGCAGGAGAGCCAGCAGCACGAAGTTGGCCACGATCGATGAGCCGCCGTAGGAGACGAACGGAAGCGTCACGCCCGTCAGCGGGATCACTCGCGTGACGCCTCCGACGATCACGAACACCTGCAGCGCGAACACCGCGGTGAGCCCCGTGGCGAGGAGCTTCGAGAACGAGTCGCGCGACAGCATCGCGGCCTTGAACCCCCGTTCGACGAACAGCAGGTACACCAGGATGAGACCGCATGCCCCGGCCAACCCGAGCTCGTTGACCACGACGGCGTAGATCATGTCCGTGTGCGGCTCCGGGAGGATCCTCGATCCATCGGCCTGGGCGATGAGCGCTTGGCCGAAGCCGGCCCCGAACAGCCCGCCGTCGGCCTGGGCGAACAGGGATTGGGCGAGCTGGTAGCCCTTGTCGTCCACCACGCCGGGCGCGAAGGGGTCAAGCCAGATGTCAACGCGGTCCTCGACCTGTCCTGTTCCGGGAAGGACCCTCCCCACCGGAGAAGCGACGAACCAGGCGCCCAGCGCGAAGAGAGCGAGCCCGATGACCACGAAGGAGAGCCGGCTGGTGGCCACGTAGAGCAGAGCCATGAACGCGCCGTAGAACATCAGCGAGGAGCCAAGATCGCGAATGAAGATCAGCATCAGCATCGTCGCGCCCCAGATGACCAGGACGGGCCCGAAGTGCTTGAGCGGGGGGAGCGTGACACCCAGGATGCGGCGGGCGCCGAGCACGAGCACCTGACGCGTGTCCTTGAGGTACGCAGCCAGGAAGACGACCAGCGCGATCTTCGCGAACTCGGCGGGCTGGAAGGAGATCGGGCCGATCCCCACTCCGAGGTAGGCGCCGTTGGCCTGTCTCCCGATGCCCGGTACGCGCGGCAGCAGCAGCAGCACCAGCGCGCCGGCAGCGATCGTGTACCGGTAGCGCTCCAGGCGCCGGAAGTCGCGCAGGAAGACGATGGTGGCGACGAAGAGGACTAGCCCGACGACGAACCACTGCGCCTGGACACGGGCGAGCTCGGCATCGATGCGGTAGATGACCACCAGCCCGAAGCACGCCAGGACGGCCACCAGCGGGAACAGATACGGGTCCGCGTATGGCAGCGTGAAGCGAAGCACCACGTGCACGGCGAGACAGAGCCCGAGGAAGACCGCGCCGATGGTCAGCGACAGGTCTGACAGCTCCTGACTGCGCGAGGCGTCTGACAAGGTCGCGTCCTGGGAGATGAAGACGGCCGCGAAGCCTGCCGTGACGAGCAGGGAGGCCGGGACGAGGGCGAGGAGCTCGCGGTTGCGAGCGCTCACTCCAGGCGTCCCAGTTCGAGTTGGTCGACCAACCCGAGCGCGTCGTCGCGCGCCCGCAGCTTGTGGTCGGTGAAGACTGCCCGCCGGGCTCGCGGCACGGCGTCGAGGGTGACACCCGAGCCCCCGTATCGGGTGTACAGCCTGACGCCCCCCGGAAGCTCGTAGGGCACGCCGCGGAAGACGGTGATAGTTCGGCCGTCGGCCGGGTCGGTGCCGATGAAGTAGACCGCCCGTAGAGCGAGCAGCGAGCCGCTGATCACCGGAATCGCGAGCAGGAAGGCGACGATCGCCGCAGGAGGCACCCTGCGCCGGCGAGACCTGGCCGGCCGAGGGCCGACGGGCCGTCCTCCTCGAGGTCGATGAGCGGCCGGTTTCGGCGGGGCGGCCAGCGCGACGGCCCCGCGGGGAGTCTCGGCGTCGTCGGCCGATCGGACGGCGGCGGCGACCTCGCCTGTCGTGAGCGCGTCCTCTGCCACTCGCGTCAGCTGCTCACTCGACTCGCCCCCGGCTCTCTGACCGCCCCCCCGCTCGACCGACTCGAGCTCGAAGAGCACGACGGTTATGTTGTCCCTCCCCCCCGCCCGGTTGGCGGCCGCGATCAGTTGGCGGCCTGCGTCCGGGAGGTCGCGGGCGCTCGTCAGGATCTCCAGCAGAGCGGGCTCGTGCACCATTGACGTCAGACCGTCGGAGCACAACAGGAAGACATCGCCCTCCCTCGCGGGGTAGGTCTCCGTATCCACCTGCACTTCCGGTTCGGGGCCCAGAGCACGGGTGATCACAGAGCGCTGCGGATGCGTCTCGGCCTGCTCCTCGGTGAGCTTTCCGCGAGCCACCAGCTCTCCGACGAGGGAGTGATCGCTCGTCAGGCGGGTCAGCTCGCCCCGGCGGAGCAGGTAGGCACGCGAATCGCCGACGTGCGCGATCGTCACGTCCTGCTCGCCGACGTAGGCCGCGGTGACGGTGGTGCCCATCCCGGCGTGGCGCTCGTCCGATTGCGAGGTCTCATGAATGCGCCGGTTCGCCTCGGTGATGATCTGCGAGAGGCCCTGGTCGGCAGCGCCGTCCGGCAGGCCGGGGTCGTCGAAGACCTCGACGGCCATCTGCGACGCCACCTCTCCCGCCCGGGCGCCGCCCATCCCGTCGGCCACCACGAACAGGGGACTGCGGACGAACAGGGAGTCCTCGTTGCCCTCGCGTTGGCGGCCGAGGTCGGAGTCGGAGAAGTGGTCGGCGACGCGCAGCATGCTCAGATCAGCGCTCGAAGGTGAACTCGGAATCGCCGATCCGGATGCGATCGCCTGGGTGCAGCGGCTGTGGTCCATGGAGCGGCGACCCGTTGAGGTAGGTCCCGTTGGTGGAGCCGAGGTCCTCGACCACCATCACGTCGCCGTGCAACTTGAGCTGTGCGTGGTTCGAGGAGGCGAAGGAATCCTCCAGGTGGATGTCGACCCGGTCGCCGCGGCCGAGCAGCGCGCCGTCCGACAGATCATAGGCCGAGCCCGCCCGCAATCCGGCGGCCGTCTCCACACGCAGCCGGGGGGCTCCGCCGTCGCTCGCCGCGAGGCCCGTCGCGGCGGAGTGGAAGCCCGTCCCATCCTCCGCCGAGCCGGCGCCGACGTCCGCACCGGGCTGTCCTTCATCGTCCTGAGTCGAGCCACTCGTCCTGCGCAGGTCCTTGAGCGCAGAGCGAGCCATCCAGAGCAGGAAGAGGTACAGCACCGCGATGAAGCCGAACTTCAGGGCGACGGCGACGGGATCGAGCACCCTAGGAGTTCCTGCGCCGAGTCGGCATGAGCGGATTTGCCGGAGGGGCCACCGGTTCACTCCAGCTCGAACGAGACGCGAGAGGTGCCGAGCTCGATCACGTCGCCGGCGTGGAGCGACTGCGGACCCTGAACCGACCGGTCATTGATCTTGATGCCGTTGGTGGAGCCCAGGTCGCGGACGGTCCAGGAGCCGCCGGACGGACGCACCTCGGCGTGGTGGCGGGAGACGTTGGGATCGTCGACCACCACGTCGCAGTCGCGGGAGCGACCCAGAACCGCCCCGCCGGAGCCGAGCACCGTGGTGCGCCCGTCGAGTCGCAGCTTGGCCGTCTGCCGGCGAGGGTGGGGCTCGGCGAGCGGTTCGGCGAGGCGGTCCGCGGTCGAGTAGACCATGGTGTGCCCGTGATCGCCCTGACTCGGCGGCGCCTCCTCGGGATCCTCCGCCGGTCGCACGAGCCGCGCCTGGATGCCGAACTCCCCGAGGCGCAGGCGCTCATCCGTCCGAAACTCGATGCGGGGGGCGGTGAGCAGCGCCACCCGCTCGGAGCGGGCGTGCTCGAGCAGATAGCCGCCGAGCTCGGCCCGCAGCTCCTCCTCGTAGCCTTCGAAGTGCTGGCGATCCTCGGTGGAGAGCCATACCGCGTACTCGTTGGGCACGTACGTGCGCGAGACGGACGCCACTCGGTGCTCGTCCATCTCCCGGGCGAGCTTGCGGGCGATCTCCACCGGCCGTACCTGGGACTTGAAGGCACGCGAGAAGCCACCCTCCACCAGGCCGGCGATCTTCGACTCGAGGTTGCGCAGCATGCTCACGCGGCTCTGACCCCGCGCCCGCCGGTCGACTCTTGCGCCTCCATGCCGGAAGTATGGCTGCTTCTCGGAGGGCCGACCCGGGAGCCGCCCACTGCCACGAGGCCCGCCAGTAGTGCGGCCACGGCGAGATTGGAGGGCTCGGGCCCGCCGAAGCGCTCGGCCACGGCACCCGTCGCCGCGCCCAGCCCTGCCGCCCACAGGGTGGCGCCGAGCCAGTCGAGCGCGGCGTGGCGACCACGGACGAGCAGGGGGAGCAGAGCGCAGGCCGCGCCCCAGAGGGCGCACAGCCACAGAGTTCGGCCGTCGAGCAGAGGAGCGAGGAGTCCGTCTGCGGCGGTTCGTGGGTCGGTCTTCCACCCCTCCGGGGGTGCTCCCACCCCCGGAGGACGCCCCGAGGCGGCGTCGACGATCACGAGCCACCACCCACCGAGAACGCCCAGGACCACCCGGACCGCAACGGTACGGGCCCGCCCCGCGAGCGCGGGGTATACCCCTGCGACCCCGGCAAGCCCGAGCAGCGGCGCCAGGGCCGGCAGCGACCACGCGAGCGGCGCTGAGCGCAGGCTCAACGCCGGCAGGGCCACGGCAGCCACCAACAGGGCGGCGCCCGGGGCAGGGCCGATGAGGATCGTCACGACGGCCAGAGCCGCCCCGATCCACCCGGCGCGCGGCAGCAGCGCAACGCCCGCGGCCGTGATCGCACCCGCCACCGGCACCGTGACGGCCAGATCCGCGGTGGGCGGCGCGAGCCATGCGAGCGCTGCCGCGGCGAGACCGCCCGCCGCCAGGCCCGCGGCCATCCGTCGAACGGCCGGCGGCGGGGCCGGCCACGGAGCGGGACCTTCAAGCGGGTGCCGCGCCACCGCCCCGCCCTCGTCGGCGACCGCCCAGAGGGCGTCGAGCAGCGCATCGGCCAGGTCGGCCACTGTGCCGCGGTCCGCCGGGCGAGGACGCACGGCACGGTCGATGGCCGCCCCGAGCGCCACCGGCAGGTCGGGCCGCACGCGGCGGAGCGGGGCGAGAACCGTCCCGACCTTCCGGGCGGTGGCCGCCGGGTTGGCGCCGCGGACCGGGTTCGAGCCGGCAAGCGCCTCGTACAGCACCAGGCCGAGTGCGTATAAGTCCGTCCGGGCGTCGACCCGGCGCCCCTCGGCCTGTTCAGGCGCCATATAGGCCAGGGTTCCGACGACGTCGCCCGTCCGGGTGAGGGCGTCGTCTTCCACGAGATGGGCGACGCCGAAGTCGGTCAGCTTGGCCGCGCTTCGCCGCGATCGCGGCGGGTCACCGGCTTCGAGTGGCGAACGGGGGTCGGGGACCATCACGTTCTGCGGCTTGAGGTCCCGGTGCACGACGCCGCGCTCGTGGGCATGGATCAGCGCGTCGGCGAGCGTCAGGCCGACGCGGACCACGTCGCGGTCCGAGAGCACCCCTTCGGCTTCGAGCTCTGCCAGGGTGCGCCCGTGGACGAGCTCGGAGATCAGGTAGCGCGAGCCGGGCTCCTCGCCCGCGTCGTAGACGACGACGATGCCGGGATGGTCCAGGCGCGCCGCGGCGAGCGCCTCGCGCGCCGCACGGGCCGGGGTCTGGCTTCCCGCGGGGATGACCTTGACGGCCACCAGGCGCTCCAGGCGCTCGTCGAAGGCCTCGTAGACCACGCCGAATCCGCCTGCGCCGAGCCGGCGACCCAGGCGATAGCGGCCGAGGACGACCTCGGCGTTCACCGCGGGTCGCTCGTCGGTGGCTTCCATCCCACTTCCTTTCCCCGCGCGTGCGTGAGCCCCTTCGCCGGCGCCCCGAGAGGAGGGATATGACAACCTGCCGCGAAGCAAGCGTCCGGCGGTCCCGCCGAGGCGGCGGTCATACTCTTCACACTCTCGATCCGACTTAGGGGCGAGCTTCTTCCGCATGTCCTTCTTCGAAGAGGATGCTGACTCGCGTCGCAGGACGCCCCGGCCACGGCGGGCGGCGCCCTCCGGCGGACCGGCCTCCGATCATCAGACCCTCCTCGTTCGCCGCGGCGTCGCGCTGGGCGGCGGCCTTCTGCTGCTCGTCCTGCTGCTCTTCCTCGTCAACTCGTGCCGGTCGAGCGCGAAGGAGAACGGCCTCAAGGACTACAACCGCGAGGTGGCCTCGATCGCCCGCGAGTCCGAGACCCAGGTCGGACGGCCGTTCTTCGGACTGTTCTCCGGCGACGCGCCGGGCTCGGCGCGGGACGTGCAGACCGGAGTCGCCGGGCTCCGCACCGAAGCGGACGACCAGCTCAAGCGCGCAGAGCGGATCGACACCCCGGACGAGATGACACCCGCGCAGCGCTCACTGCTCATCGCTCTCGAGCTGCGACGAGACGGCCTGGAATTCATCGCCGGCCGGGTGCGGACCGCCGTCGGTGATCAGGGCGACGCAGCGGACGAGGCGACCACGGCGATCGCCGGGCAGATGCAGTCCTTCCTGGCGTCGGACGTCATCTACCGCGCGCGAGTGCAGCCGCTGATCAAGTCGGCGCTCGACAAAGCCGAGATCGGCGGGCAGGACATCCCGGGCTCGAAGTTCCTCCCGGACATAGCGTGGCTGAGCCCCCGCACGGTGGCCAACGGCCTAGGGGGCAGCGGTGGTGGCGGCAACGGGAGCTCGTCGAGCACCGATAAGCCTGCGCCCGGCCTGCACGGCAACGGCCTGCAGAACGTCTCGGTGGGAGATACGCGTCTCTCACCCGACGGCGCCAATCGCATCCCGGCCGCCGGTGGGCCTCCCACCTTCGACGTCGCCTTCATCAACCAGGGAGAGAACGACGAGCAGGACGTTCGCGTCGACGTCAGCGTGGCGGGCGGGGGCGGCCAGGCCATCGCGGGCTCTGACACGATCGCCGCGGTCGCCCGGGGCGCGACCGCGACGGCCCAGGTCCGCCTGCCGCGCGCCCCGGCGGCGGGCGCCGCGCTGACTATCACCGTCAAGGTCCGCCCCGTCCCCGGCGAGAAGATGACGGACAACAACGAGCAGGAGTTCCGGGCGCTCTTCACCGAGTAGACGACGACGGCTCTTCCAGAGGGCCGTATCCTCACCCGCCGATGTCACAGCTCAACGACCCTGTGGGGATCGCCGCGCTCGTGGCCGGCGGGCTGGCGCTCATCGCTCTCCTGCTGGGTCTCGGGCTGGCGATACGGGTGCACCGGATGCGTGGTGCGCAGCTTGCGGTGCTGGGAGCGGGCGGTCGTGAGGACCTGGTCGCTCACGCCGACGGTCTGCAGCGGGCGTTTCTCGCGCTGCACGACCGGGTCGAGGAGGTCGCCGCGCACGTCGACTCCCGTATGAGCATCGCGGAGGGACGCCTCGACGGAGCGATCGCCTACCGCTCGCTGGTGCGCTATGACGCCTACGGGGAGCTCTCAGGACACCAGTCGACGACCATCGCCTTGCTGGACACGCACCGCAACGGGGTCGTGATCTCATCGATCGCCCACCGCGACACCGCGCGCCTGTATTGCAAGCAGGTCGTCAACGGCGACGGTGAGCTCACGCTGTCGCCCGAGGAGATCCAGGCGGTCAAGCGCGCGCTGGCGGGCGAGCCGACGTCGCACATCCTCAGCTGATGCGGGTGGGCTACCTGGGTCCGCCCGGAACCTTCAGCCACGAGGCGCTGACCGCCCTGCCCGACGCCGGCGACTGGCGGCTCGAAGCCACCAGGAGCATCCACGCGGCGGTTCTCGCGGTCCAGGCCGGCGAAGTCGATCGGGCGTTGGTGCCGATCGAGAACTCGCTCGAAGGGTCCATCAACGCGACGCTCGACGCGCTTGCCATCGAAGCCCACGACGTCGAGATCGCCGGGGAGCTGCTTCACCCGGTCCATCACTGTCTCGTGGCCGCCTCGGTCGACGTACCGTTAGAGCGGATCCGCGTGGTCGGATCGCACCCGCAGGGCATCGCGCAATGCGCGGAATTCCTTCGCCGCGAGCTGTCCCACGCCGCGGTCCGCCCGGCCGCCTCGACTGCCGACGCGGTCCGCATGGTGGCCGAGCGCCGCGGGGAGGCCGCGGAGGAGGTGTGGGCGGCGATCGGCTCGCGCGACGCGGCCGAGCGCTACGGCGGACAAATCCTGCGCGCGAACATCGAGGATGTCCCGGGCAACGAGACCCGCTTCGCGTGGCTCGCGCCCGCCGGCTCTGAGGCCGTAGTCCTCCAACCTGTCGAGGGCGCCGGTTACAAGACGGCGATCGTGTGGTGGGGCGCCGGTTCCGGATCGCCGGGGTGGCTCGTGCGCTGCCTGTCGGAATTCGCGTTCCGGGGTGTGAATCTCACGCGCATCGAGTCCCGACCGCGGCGAGACGCGGGGCTCGGGGAATACCGGTTCTTCGCAGACCTCGAGGGGCAGGCCTCGACCGCGCCGCTCAAGGCGGCGATCGACGGCCTTCGAGCGCACGCCGAGACGGTTCGCGTGCTCGGCTCGTTCCCGGCGGCGAGTTGAGCCGGACGGTTTCCGGGCGCTCGGGCGCGCAGTATCCGTTGGCCGCTGGGATAGAATCCGGCGCGGATCATGGCCAGCGCCGTTCCCCCAGCACCATTGGGGTTCGTGCCGCGCGAAGACCACCAGCGGCACGGACCCGATCCCGGCGGCAACGTCCGCTGGTCTGGTGGCCGCGTGCTTGTCCTCAACGCGACGTTCGAGCCGATCAACGTGTGCACGGTCCGGCGCGCCACCGTGCTTCTGCTCAAGGACAAGGCCGAGCTGCTCGAGCACGGGAGCTTCGATCTGCACTGGGCGACCGGCTCGGTCCCGAGGCCGGTGGTCATCCGGCTCGTCACCTACGTCCGGATACCGCGGGACACGCACAAGCGCAAGATCACCCGTCGGGCGGTCTTTGCGCGTGACGACTGGGAGTGTCAGTACTGCGGCGCGCGCACGAGTCTGACCGTCGACCACGTGATCCCGCGCTCCAAGGGCGGCCCTTCGAGTTGGGACAACATCGTGGCTTCGTGCGCCCCCTGCAACCGCCGCAAGGGCGACCGGCTCCCCCACCAGATCAACATGCACCCACGGGTCAAGCCGCGGGTTCCCAATCCGCAGATCTTCATCCACCTCGCGTCGCCCACCATTCCGGCGACCTGGCGTCAATACCTGCCCCAGCAGGCCGCGTAGCGCCCGGCGGTTCTCGACGCCCGGGGGCTGGTCCATCCCGGTGTATCGCTGTGAACCCCACGGGTCGGCGGCTGACGTGTTTTGTGACGGGTGGATGTGAATCTCGCTGGTCATCCTGCGTCGAGACGCACTTTGACCCCGCTCTACCGGAGTCGTCAACTCATCGCCAAGAAGGCCTCCGACCGGCTCTGTGGTCGTGCCAGTCGACATCTCATGCCCGGCGCCGTCAAGAACGACGAAGGGCGCCTTGGACAGGGCGCCCTTCGCGTACGGCTTTGCTGGATGAACCACCGTCGGGCCAACTTGAGCCGGAGGGACCAATCCCGGCGCCCGAGGGCGGGGTGTCACGGTGTGGACTCCGCCAGCGCGGTCCAGCGTTCCGGTCGCTTAGCGGCCGGACACCTCCAGGGTCCCGAATAAACTGTCACTCAACGTACGGACCACCCCCTTTCTCTGGTCTGGCCAGAGTAGCGAACGGCGCGGACGTGAGCGAGCGCGTCTACGTCACGCTTCCGACACGGCGGATCAGAGGTCCTCGTCGAGCTGTCCAGGCTGCCCGTCGTCTGCGAGCTCCGGCACCTCGAAGCTGTCCTCCTCCACTCCCTCTCCGGTGACTTCATCGTCGCTGACGGGCCCGGCGTCGATCGCGACTGCGACGCCCTCCGTTCCGGCCGTCACTTCCACCTGATCCTCGGCCTCTACGACGAGGGCCACTGCCGAGACCACGTCCTCCTCGCGCAGATTCATGAGCCGAACACCCTGCGAGCCGCGGCCGTATCGGTTGATCCCCCGCACCGAGATGCGCTGAACCATGCCCATCCGGGAGATGAACAGGAGCTCCTCGTGCTCGCGCACCACGAGCGCGCCGGCCAGCCCCCCGCGCGCCTGCGTCAGCTGGATGGTCTTGACCCCCATGGATCCGCGACCCTTGACCGGGTACTCGGCGATCGACGTGCGCTTGCCGTATCCATTTTCGGTCACGACGAGCAACTCCTGATCGGGACGGGCAACGTCCATGGCCAGCAAGGCGTTGTCGGGATGCTCCACGTTCATGCCGCGCACACCGCTTGTGTCCCGGCCCATGGAGCGGACCTGACCCTCCTCGAAGGTGCCGGCGCGACCGGAGCGGGAGACCATGATGATGTGATCGCCGTCCGACACTCGCCGCACGGCCACGAGCTCGTCGTCGTCGCGAATGTTGATGGCGATGATGCCATCGGCCTTGATCGGCGTGTTGTACAAGCCGAACTCGGTCTTCTTGATCAGGCCCCGGCGCGTCGCGAACACCAGGTAGGGGCTCTCGGCGAAGTCCCGTGTCGAGAGGACCGATTGGACGCGCTCACCTTCACGCAGCGGCAGCACGTTGCCCAGATAGCGGCCCTTGGAGGTCCGCGGCGCCTCGGGCAGCTCGTAGACCTTGGAGCGGTACACCTTGCCCCGGTTCGTGAAGAAGAGCAGGTAGTCATGCGTCGACGTTATGAACAGGTGTTCGATGTAGTCCTCGTCCTTGAGACCCATCCCCGTGACGCCCACGCCACCGCGCCGCTGTTGGCGGTACGTCGCCAGCGGGAGCGACTTGATGTAGCTCGTGGAGGTGATGGAGATGACCATCTGCTGGTCGGGGATCAGGTCCTCGATGTCGAGGTCGTCCTCGGACGGAGAGATCAGCGTCCGGCGATCGTCGCCGTAGCGCTCCTTGATCTCTGACAGCTCCTCCTTGATGAGCTCCAGCACGGCGCCCTCGTCGCCCAGCAGCTCGCGGAGCTCGCGGATGCGCTCCACCTTGTCGTCGTGCTCCCGCTTGATCGCGTCGGCCTCCAGCGCGGTCAGCTGCTGCAGGCGCAGCTCCAGGATCGCCTGAGCCTGGATGCGTGTCAGTCCGAATGACGCGATCAAACCCTCGCGGGCTGCGTCCCGGTCGCGCGAGGCGCGGATGAGCTCAATGACGGCGTCCAGGTGATCGAGCGCGATGAGAAGACCGGCGAGGCGATGTACCTGGGCCTGGAGTGTGCGCAGCTCGTGCTTGGCCCGCCGGACGATGACCTCGCGCTGATGCTGGACATAGTTGTGGATGACGGACAGCAGCGGCAGCGTCCGCGGCACGTTGTCGACCAGCGCCACCATGTTGACGCCGAACGTGCTCTGCATCGACGTGTGCTTGTAGAGCTTGTTGAGCACGACCTTCGGGATGGCGTCGCGCTTGAGCTCGATCACCACCCGCATGCCCTTGCGGTCTGACTCGTCGCGCAGATCGGAGATCTCGGAGATCTTCTTGTCGTTGACCAGCTCCGCGATCTTCTTCATCAAGCCGTTGTCACCGCCCTTCTTGACCATGAAGGGCAGCTCGGTGACGATGATCGCCTCCTTACCGTAGTTCAGCTGCTCGGAATGCGCGCGCGCCCGCACGCGCACCCGGCCGCGACCCGTCTCGTAGGCATCACGGATGCCGCCAAGGCCGATGATCGTCCCGCCCGTCGGGAAGTCGGGGCCCTTGATGTGCTCCATCAGCCCGTCCGTCGTGATGTCCTGGTCGTCGATGTACGCGATCGTCGCGTCGATCACTTCGCGAAGGTTGTGCGGCGGGATGTTCGTCGCCATCCCTACCGCGATCCCGCTCGACCCGTTCACCAACAGGTTCGGAAAGCGGGCGGGAAGGACTACCGGCTCGCGGTTCTGCCCGTCGTAGTTGGGCTGGAAGTCGACCGTGTCTGAATCGAGGTCGCGCAGCATCTCGCGCGCGATCGGCGCCAGCCGCGCCTCGGTGTAGCGCATCGCCGCAGCAGAATCGTCGTCGATCGAGCCGAAGTTGCCCTGGCCGTCGACGAGCGGATAGCGGAGTGAGAACTCCTGCGCCATGCGCACGAGCGTGTCGTAGATGGCGGAATCGCCGTGCGGGTGGTACTTGCCCATGCAGTCGCCGACGATGCGCGCGCACTTCGAATACGGGCGGTTCGGCTGCAGACCGTTCTCGTTCATAGAGAACAGCACGCGGCGGTGAACGGGCTTCAGCCCGTCGCGGACGTCGGGCAGCGCGCGCCCGACGATGACCGACATGGCGTAGTCGAGATACGACGAGCGCATCTCCTCTTCGAGCCCGCGAGGCTCGACGTTGCCGCCCGAGATGATGTCCGAAGTCGACACGAGCGAGTCCTAGACGTCGAGGTTGGTCACGAGACGGGCGTTCTCCTCGATGAACTCCCGGCGTGGCTCGACCTTGTCGCCCATCAGCATCGTGAAGATGCGGTCGGCCGTGGCGGCGTCGTCCATGGTCACCTGGGCAAGCGTCCGGGTGGCGGGGTCCATCGTGGTCTCGCGGAGTTGATCTGCGTTCATTTCGCCCAGACCCTTGAACCGGTTGAGCGAGATGCCCTTGCCGGCGACGTTGAGGACCGCACGACGGAGGTCCTCGAAGGACAGCGCCTCGTCGGTCTCGGTACCGAGCTCTACGGTGAATGGCGGTCGGCCGGCGAGCTTGACCAGCTCGGCGTGGACACGGGCCAGCTGGCGGTACTCAGGCGAATCGAACAGCGAGCGGCGCAGCCGGTGCGTGCGGGCCAGGCCCGTCTTGCGCTCGATCGACTTGACGAAGATGACGCCGTCCTGCGCGGACGTCACCTCGGTGTCGAACGGCTCTTCCTCAGGGTCGGCCTTGTTGACGAGCTCCACGAGTTGCTCGACCGACAGCACCTGCTCATCCAGGATCTGCGACTCCTCGAGGAAGGTCACGGCTTCATTACCGTGGTCCACCCTCAGCGCCGACGCCCAACCCTCGTACTGCTTGAGCAAACGGGTATACCGCTGCCAGCGGGTCTCCGTGAGCTTGAAGGGCGTGCCGGCATGGTCGGAGACGTCGAAGCGCTCGAGCTTGTCGGACAGCAGAATGGCCTCGAGCTCTGACTCCTTCTCGATGTAGCGCTCCTTCGAGCCCTGCTTGAGCTTGTAGAGAGGAGGCTTCGCGATGTAGACATACCCCGCATCGATCAACTCCTGCATCTCGCGGAACAGGAGCGTGAGCACCAGGGTCCGGATGTGTGCGCCGTCCACGTCCGCGTCCGTCATCAGGACGATCTTGTGATAGCGGGTCCGGCCGAGGTCGAACTCCTCTCGCACTCCGCATCCCAGCGCGGTGATCAGCGCCTGCACCTCGGTGTTCTGGAGCACCTTGTCGATCCGGCTCTTCTCGACGTTGAGGATCTTGCCGCGCAACGGCAGGACGGCTTGGGTCGCGCGGTCGCGGCCCTGCTTGGCCGAGCCGCCCGCGGAGTCACCCTCGACGATGAAGATCTCCGTGAGCGAGGGGTCGCGCACGGAGCAGTCCGCGAGCTTGCCCGGCAGGTGCGAATTCTCGAGGGCCGACTTGCGACGCGTGGTGTCGCGCGCCTTGCGAGCGGCGATGCGCGCCTGGGCGGCCGAAACCGCCTTGCGGATCACCTGGTTGGCTTCAGACGGGTTCTCCTCGAGGAACTCCGCGAGGCGATCGTTGACGATCCTCTGCACGAACCCGGCCATGCCCGGATTGCCGAGCTTCGTCTTGGTCTGTCCCTCGAACTGCGGGTCGGTCAGCTTCGCCGACACGACCGCGGTGAGCCCCTCCCGCACGTCCTCGCCCGACAGGTTGTCGTCGTTGGCCTTCAGCAGCCCCTTCTCGCGCGCGTAGCGGTTCAGGGTGGAGGTGAGCGCCGAGCGGAAGCCCGAGAGGTGCGAGCCGCCCTCGTGCGTGTTGATGTTGTTGGCAAACGAGAAGATGGACTCCTGGTACGAGGAGTTCCACTGCATGGCGACCTCGACCTGACCCTCGACGCTCTCGCCTTCGAAGAAGATCACCTTCTTCTGGACGGGCTCCTTGTTCTCGTTCAGATACGAGACGAAGTCCGAGATGCCGCCTTCGTAGTGGAACTCCGCCGACGAGCCCTCCCCGCGCTCATCGGTGATCCTGATCCGAAGGCCGCGCGTCAGGAACGCCGTCTCACGCAGGCGCTGCTCGAGGGTGGTGAACTCGAAGTCCAGCGTCTCGAAGATGTCGCCGTCAGACAGGAAGGTGATCGTCGTGCCGGTCTCGGCGGTCGGCTCGCCCTTGACCATCGGCCCCTCCGGAACCCCACGCCCGTACTCCTGGGTCCAGTGATGGCCGTCCCGCCGCACCTCGACCCACAAGTGCTCCGAGAGAGCGTTGACCACGGAGACACCGACTCCGTGGAGGCCGCCGGAGACCTTGTACCCGCTGTCGCCGAACTTGCCGCCGGCGTGAAGCACGGTGAGGACGACCTCGAGCGCGGGCTTTCCCTCCTTCTCATGCATGGCCACCGGAATACCACGCCCGTTGTCCACGACGGTCACCCGGTTGTCCGGGTGAATCGTGACCTCCACCTCGTCGCAGTGTCCCGCCAGAGCCTCGTCGACTGAGTTGTCGACGACCTCGTAGACGAGGTGGTGCAGGCCGCGCAGGCCGGTCGAGCCGATGTACATGCCGGGACGCTTACGCACGGCCTCCAGGCCTTCGAGAACCGTGATGTCCTGCGCGTCATACCGTGCCGATTCCTGCTGGCCCTTCGGGCCGTCCGCGTCTGCCAAGAAACCCTCCGTCTACGTGCGACACCCCGACGACGGGCCCGTGGAGGCGCCGCGGCCGGGGTGTTGAATATTGGTGGTCACCTTAGCACACAAGAGGCCGGAATCGGGGGCTCACTTCGCGCCGAAACAGCTGCAAAAACGCACTATTAGCGTCCCCTGGACACCTCGCATCGCAACCGCTTCACCGCCGGTCGCCCGAGCCGCTCGTTCAGGGCGTCCACCACCCGCTGTGACATCAGGTCGAGCTCCTGTGCCCAGACCGCGGAATCGCAGGCAACGCGCACCACCCCGCCGTGCTCTGCCAGCGGCTCGCTCATCCGTGCGAAAGCGGGACCGGCGGCCTCGGGCCACGCGCGTTGCACCTGGGCCAGCACGGTCGGCGGCGCGAGCGGACCGAGCAGCCGATCGAGGGCCACACCGACCGGGCGGGGCGCCCGCCGTCTCATCCGCCTGGCATCCCCTGGGCACGCGGCGGAGGTACGGCGTCCTCCTCCGGATCCGGACCCGCATCCTCGTGGTGCACCGAGCCATCGGCAACCACCAGCCGGACGACACCGGGACCTTCGGCACCCGGGACGTGCGCAAGTTCGGTCGTGGTCAACACGCTCTGTCCACGTGCGCAGAGAAGGGTGACGAGGCGCTCACGACGCTCAACGTCGAGCTCGCTCATGACGTCGTCGAGCAACAGGAGCGGCGGGGCTCCACGCTCGTCGGCCAACGCCGTCCGCTCGGCCAGTAGGAGGGCGAGCAGTCCGAGCCGCTGCTGGCCGCGCGAGCCGTACGTGCGCAGGTCTCGACCCGCGCGAGAGAGAACGAGATCGTCCCGGTGCGGGCCGTGCCCCGTGAACCCGCGCTCGAGGTCAGACGAGACTCGTTCGCTCAGCTCCTCGGCGAGGGCCGCGACGGTCGTCGCCCGAGAGCGAGGGCGATAGGAGACCGCCGGATCCCCCTCGAGCCCGAGGTCGGCGGCATGCTCGACGAACGCCGGCTCGAATCGCTCCACCGTTTCGCTGCGCTGCTGCATCAGATCGACGCCATGACGAGCAAGCTCCGCGTCCCAAGCCGGCAGCGAGGCGCGTGAAGCGCGCCCGGCTCGAATGCTCGTGAGGAGCGCGTTGCGTTGGGCCAGGGCGGCGCTGTAGGCGCGTCGCGTCGCGACCCGGGCGGGCCACAAGGCCGCGACCACCTGGTCGAGGTGCGCGCGTCGCAGAGCCGGGACACCGGTGACCAGCTCCAGGCGGTCCGGGAGGAAGACCGACACGAGCGGACGAGTCGCCGTGTCCGTGAGCCGCTCGACGGTCGCCCCGTCCGCGGTCATCCGCTTCGCCTCTCCAGGCTGAAAGCCGACGGTCAACGTATGGGTGGCGTGCTCATCCTCAGCCGTGAGCTCGAGTCGCGTCACTGCTGCCCCGAATCTCACGAGCTCCCGCTCGTTCGCGGTGCGGCAAGCCCGGCCCGTACAGGCGAAGTACAACGCCTCGAGCAGGTTCGTCTTGCCGGCGCCGTTGGCCCCGGACACCACGGTGAGGCCGGACCCCAGCTGGACATCGGCTGTCCCGTACGAGCGGAAGTCGCGCAGCGTCAGGCGCGTCACGCGCACTGGTGGTCGCCGGTGCTAGACGTTGAGACGGATCGGCATGAGAAGGTACAGGAAGCCGCTGCCATCGGCCGCCTCGATGAGCCCCGGCCGCAACGGCGAGATCAGCTTGAGCACCAGGTCGCCGGAGTCGACGCTCTCCAGCCCGTCACGGAGGAAGTCGGGGTTGAAGCCGATCTCCAGGGGCTCGCCCTGAAACGGCACCGGGAGCGTCTCCGATGCCTCACCCACGTCAGGCGTACGAGCCGAGACGGTCAACTCCCCTTCGCGGAATGCCAAGCGCAATGGAGCATTCTTCTGGGCGAGCAACGCGATGCGGCGTACGACCTCACCGACCTCCGCGCCGGCGAGCTGCAGCTCGTGGTCGTAGGCGTCGGGGAGCAGCTGCCGATAGTTCGGGAACTGCCCGTCGATCAATCGCGAGGACAGCAGCACCCCTCCGCTCTCGAACACCACCTGATTGGTCCGCACCGAGACGGTCAGGCGCTCCCCCTCCCCGAGCTGGGCGATGCGCGCGAGCTCCTGAAGGGCTCTAGCCGGCACGTTGGCCTCGAAGGCGCCTTGGAGCGGCGACTCGAGCGTCGTCTCCTTGACCGAGAGGCGGTAAGAGTCTGTCGCGACCATTCGCAACTCCGTGCCCGAAGCCGACACGAGGATGCCCGTGAGGACAGGGCGGGTCTCGTCGCGTGAGGCGGAACGGGCCACCTTGAGCACGGTTTCGACGAAGGCCGGAGCAGGAACCTCGACCCGGGATTCGGCTTCGGGTTCAGGGAGCGGCGGGAAGTCCTCGAGCCGCAGCGTCCGAATGTGGAAGGTCGCCGATCCGGCTACCAGCTCTACGTCCTGCTCGGCCGGTCGCAGCTCGATCGACACCGAGGAACCGGGCAGCGCCCGGACGACGTCGACCAGGAGGCGGGCTGGCAGGACCACCGCGCCTTCCCGGGTCACTTCTCCGGACAGGGGAACCCGCAGACCGAGCTGCATATCCGTGGCCCGCAGCTCTATGCCCGTGCCACTGGCCACGACCTGTACGCCTGAAAGCGCTTGGACCGCGCTCCGCGTCGAGGCCGCGCGCGTGACGGTCTGTAGTTGCGTGAACAGGTCGCTGCGGCTCGTGGAGAGTTTCATCGCAGGACTCCAGTCAGCAGATGAGGATTACTTGAAGAAGAAGGAGAGTTCATAAGGGGTGCCGAGGTGTCCATAACCAGGATGGCTCCCGGAGATTGCGGGAGTTTGAGTGGACAGATGCTCACGCGAGCGGTGCATAAGTCTGTCAGGCGGGCCGGTCGGCAGGCAGGTCCTGGAGCTCTCGCCTGAGCCGGTTCACGAGGACGGAGGTCGCCTGGTCATTGGCGATCCGCTCGGCGGTCCGCCGGCACGCGTGCATCACGGTCGTGTGCTTGCGGTTGCCGAACGCCCGGCCGATGGCTGGCAGGCTCTCGCGGGTGAGCTCGCGCGCCAGATACATGGCGACCTGGCGGGCTCGCGCCGGCTCGGCGGTGCGGGAGGACGACAAGAGCTCCTCGAGTGGCACAGAGAATGCGGCGCAGATGTGTTCCTGGATCTCCCGCAGAGTCCGACTCCTCGACTTGAGCTCGGGATAGAGGCCGTCGAGCACCTCGCGCGCGAGACACGCGTCGACCGTCCGCCCGGTGAGGGATGCGAAAGCGACGATCCGGATGAGCGCCCCTTCGAGCGCCCGGACGTTCTCCGCGATCCGCTCGGCCAGGAGTTCGAGAGCCTCAGTGTCCACTCCTGCGATCGCGTCCTGTTGGACGCGCTTTCGCAGGATGGTCAAGCGGGTCTCGTAGTCGGGCGAGCGGAGGTCGCAGACGAGGCCGGCTTCGAAGCGTTCGCGCAGGCGCGTCTCGAGTGCGTCCATGTCGCGTGGCGGACGGTCCGAGGACAACACGAGCTGTGCGCCGGCCGCCAGTAGCGCGTTGAAGGTGTGGAAGAACTCCTCTTCCGTCTTGACCTTGCTCTGCAGGAACTGGATGTCGTCGACGACGAGGACGTCCACTCCGCGGTAGGTCTCCTTGAAAGCGTCGATGTCGCCTCCGTGGAGGGCGCCGACGAAGTGGCTCGTGAACCCCTCGACCGTCGTGTAGCGGGCGGTGGCCCCGCCACCGTACGTCGTGACGTAGTTGGCGATCGAATGGAGCAAGTGGGTCTTGCCGAGGCCAGGCGGCCCGCAGATGAAGAGCGGGTTGTAGGCCAGACCGGGCATCTCGGCGACCGCGAGGGCCGCTGCGTGTGCAAACCGGTTGGAGTCGCCGATCACGAACTGGTCGAACGTGAGTCGGGGGTTGAACCGCTCGCGGCGGCCGGTTGGCGCGCGGTCCCGATCGGTTCCCGGCCCTCTGCCCTGTCCCGAAACGTCCACGGGCACTGAGACGGGGTGGGCCGAATCCTGGGCGACCACGCGAACTTCGGCTTCGGGCCCCATCACAGACTTGGCACAAGCCTGCAACAGGCGTCCGAATCTATCTGTCACCCAGCGATGATTTGGTCCTGGCGCGACGACGACGACGGTCGTTCCCACCGTCTCGCGGAACTCGAGTGACTCCAGCCAGAGGTGCCAGGTCGAGTCGGTGACCGCCTGGCGCAGTTGCGAGCGGACAAGGGGCCAGGGATGGTCAGGATGGGAGTCGGGCAAGGGCGTCTGACAGCGCCTCTCCATCACGCGGGAAGGGGGCGCCTGGGACCTGCGGGGGGATCGTCGAGACTCCCGAGCGGCGCGAATATAGCAACGGCCAGGACGTCCTCAGACCGCCTCGGCGGGCGGACGGGAACCCACTACGCAAATCGCGAAGGAAACCTGGCGGGCGGGCGCGGTGAGCAGGTCAGAAAACCCTGGCAAACCCGTCTACAGGTTGTGCACAGCGCACCGCTGTATCCTGTTCGGGCCCGTCCGCGACCTTCGCGTCAGGAACTCTCATGAAGCGCACCTACCAGCCTAAGAAGCGAAAGCGTGCCCGTGCACACGGGTTCAGGAACCGGATGAGCTCTCGGGCGGGGCGCCTGACGCTCAAGCGCCGCCGGGACAAGGGTCGCAAGCAGCTGACCGTCTGAGCCGTGTCGCTCCGCGCTATGGACGCGCACCTTCGTCTTCCATGATCGGCGAAGCTCGACCCGGAGACTCGCCACGGGCCCCGCGACGTCGCCGGCTTTCACGGAGCGCGGAGTTCGAGCGTGTTTACCGGCAGGGCCGCTCCAAGGCCAACCGCTACATGATCTTGTACGTATTCCCGCGCGTCAGCGATTCCCAGGCTCGCGACGACGAGGGGCCTCGGCTGGGATTGTCGGTATCTCGCCGCGTCGGGAGGGCCGTGACGCGGACCCACGTCAAGCGCATCGTCCGTGAAGCCTTCTGGGCCGAGGCGGCGAGGCTGTCGCATGCCGCCGACTATGTGGTCGTCGCGCGGCCTGATGCGGGCCCGCTAGCCGACCGTGAGGGGCTGAACGGTATCCGCCCAGCTCTGGCGGAGCTGGTCGACGAGGTGGGCGTCCGCCGCACACCGTCGGAGCCGCCCTCATGACCAGGCTGCGCAGTCTGCTCCTCCTCCCTCTACGTCTCTATCAGCGAGTGATATCGCCACTGCTTCCGGCTCGCTGCCGGTACCATCCGACGTGCTCTGCCTACGCGGTGCAGGCGGTTGAGACGTACGGCATACTGCGTGGAGCGACCCTGGCTTCCTGGCGCTTGCTGCGCTGCAACCCTTGGAGTCACGGTGGGTATGACCCGGTAGGGGCCCAGACCCTGTTCGACGCCCGTCCGACGCCAGGCGAGTCGCCTGCGTCACACGCCTGAAAGAGCCAATGGTCTTCGCCAACATCCTGCAGCCCCTGATCGACTTCTTCGAGGCGATCCTCAGGTTCTTCCACGATAAGGGCGATCTGGGCTGGGGCACGTCCATCGTCGCGCTGACGCTGGTGGTGCGGGCCGCGCTGCTCCCGCTGACCTTGAAGCAGTTCAAGTCGATGCAGGCGATGGGTCGCCTGCAGCCCGAGATCAAGGCGCTCCAAGCTAAGTACAAGGACGATCGAGAGCGCCTCAACCAGGAGATGATGAAGTTCTACCGGGAGAACAAGGTCAATCCGCTGGCCTCGTGCCTGCCGATCGTCGCACAGCTCCCGGTCTTCCTCGGGCTCTTCTACATGCTCAAGAAGGACCTTCGGCTCGACATCTGTCCAAGCGTCAACCCGATCGGCACGACGAATCCGGTGCCGTGCGGCTCGAGTAACGACTCGAGTTTTCTGTTCATCCCCGACCTCACCAATAAGGCGACCGGCGCGGTACTCGTAGCCCTGATCGTGCTGTACGTGGGCACCCAGCTGGTGTCGAGCGTCATGTCGACCGTGAGCGTGGACCGGAACCAGCGGTTGCTGATGTTGGGTCTGCCTTTCTTCTTCGTCGTCTTCATCTGGAACTTCCCGGCCGGCCTGCTCGTGTATTGGATAACGACCAATGCGTGGACGATCGTTCAGCAGCTGATCGTCAAGAAGCGACTCGGGCCAATGCGACCGCCAACACCGGATAAGGAACAGGCAGGGGGTTTCATGGGGTTGGGCACGCTGTTCTCTCCCAAACCAGCGTCCACCGGGCCTGCCGGGACGGTCGCAGCCGGACTCGCGACGGCCGAGCGGCCCAAGGGGCGTCCCTCGGGGCCACCGCCGGCATCTCCCCGGAAGAAGAAGAAGCGATCGGGTCGACGGCGATGAAAGAGAGCTCCGCCGACCGCGTCCTGGATCTTCTGGAGGAGATCGCCGATGCGCTGGACTTGGACGCTGACGTGGAGGTTGACGAACGCGACGGCGTGATCTACGGAACGCTCATCGGCGAAGATCTTGGTCTCTTCATCGGCCGGCACGGCCAAACGATCGATGCCGTCCAACATCTCGCTTACAAGGCCGCCGTGCAGGGCCAAACGTCCGGGCAGAGGGTGGTCATTGACGCCGCTGGATACCGTCAGCGGCGCGAGCAAATTCTCCACCGCCAGGCAGATCAGGCCGCCGTGGATGCCCTTCGCAGCGGGCGACCGGTAGCTCTCGACTCCATGAGTGCGACCGAGCGAAAGGTCGTGCACGAACATCTGAAGGATCGGAGCGACCTCGAGACGTATTCGGAGGGCACCGAGCCCGACCGTCACCTTGTTATAGCTCCTACGTCCGCTTCGCAAGGGGCGTGAAGAGCGGTTTTTAGTGGTCACAGCGGGGAACGCTCTGGCGACGAGAAGCGTTTCACGTGAAACGATCGGAGCGGCGCGCGCGGCTGTTTCACGTGAAACGATGCCGTGGCCGATGCGGTTCGGAAGTCGCGCGGCACTCGAGCCGGTCGCCACGCCGTCACGCCGGTTGATCGGAACCTCATGGCCCGGGGGTTCCCTGCGTAAGGCGCCCTCGTGCGCTCGATGACGCCGCGTCAACGACTGGCCGCACTAGTCGTCGAGCATGGGCTCGACGCCGCCGCCGCCCCCTCAGCCTTGACCGCGCTCCTGCGGGCCCTGGCCGACAAGGAAGCTCCGACTTCGATCCATCGAGCGGGGCAATCGGTGGATGTACACGTCGCCGATTCTCTGGCTGCGCTCGGGGTGCCAGGCCTGCGGGAAGCCGAGCGTGTGGCAGACCTCGGCGCCGGGGCCGGCCTCCCGGGGCTGCCTCTTGCGGTGGCGATTCCGAACGCCCACTTCGCCCTTATCGAAGGCAACGCCCGCAAGTGCATCTTCATCCGCCGGACGGCGGGAGAGATGGCATTGACCAACGCGACAGTGGTCCAGTCACGCGCTGAGGAGTGGCGCGAAGGACTAGGGACTCAGCAATTCGTCTGCGCTCGTGCTGTGGCGGCCCTCCCGGTTCTTCTCGAGTACGCGGCGCCGCTGTTGGGCCTCGGCGGCATGCTCATCGCGTGGAAGGGCGAGGTGCCGGAGTCCGAGGCCACGGCCGCCACGGCCGCCGCGGCGCTGCTCAACTGTGAGCCGGCCGGGGTGCTACCGGTGACACCGTTTCCGGGCTCGGTGCGCCGGACCCTACATCTGTTTCGGAAGCTCGCCGAGACCCCTCGGGGCTATCCACGTCGTCCCGGGATGGCTTCCAAGCGTCCCTTGACGGCAACGAATCTGCAACAACACACGCGAAGCAGCTGATCCGACCGCCACCGCCGCTAGCGTCGAGCCCGATGGGCACGATCTACGCGATAGCCAACCAGAAGGGCGGAGTCGGCAAGACCACAACCGCCGTCAACGTCGCTGCGTGCATCGCGGAAGCCGGCTACGAGGTACTGATAGTGGACGTCGACCCGCAAGGCAACGCGACCGTCGGCCTGGGAGTCGACCGAACCTCGCCCGGGCTCTACGAGGTATTGACCAACGACATCCCAGCTGCCGAGGCGGTGCGTCGTACGGCCGTCAGCGGACTCTCGATCCTTACCTCGACGCCCGACCTCGCAGGGGCGACCATGGAGTTGCCGCGGGTCGCCGGCTCTGAACGGCGCTTACGCGAGGTCTTGGCGCCTATTCGCGATCGGTACGCATTCGTGGTCCTGGACTGCCCCCCGTCTCTAGGCCCGCTCACCGTCAACGCGCTCGTGGCGGCCGATCGGGTGATCGTGCCGGTTCAGACGGAGTACTTCGCGCTGGAGGGGCTGGCCGGCCTCCTGGACACGTTGAGCCTCGTCCAGCGGGAGTTGAACCCCCGCCTGACGGTGGCCGGCATGCTGCTCACGATGCATGACCCACGGACAAGACTGGCCCAGGATGTCGAACGCGAAGTCCGAACCCACTTTCCAGAGCTCGTGTTCGACACGGTGATTCCGCGGAACGTCCGGCTGGGCGAGGCTCCAAGTTTCGGCCGCCCGGTTATCCACCACGATCCGCATTGTGCGGGCTCAGAGGCGTACTTCGAGTTGGCCAAGGAGGTGGCGGCGCGTGGCTGAACGTACCCGCGGCATGGGTCGGGGCCTCGCGGCAATCCTGGCGCCCACCACGACCACTGTCAACGGCGACGGGGAGACCGCGCAGTCGGACTTGCGCGATCTTCCGGTTGAGCTGATTCGCGCCAACCCAGATCAGCCTCGACAACACTTCGATGAGACGGCGCTCGTCGCCCTGGCGGACTCGCTTCACGATCGTGGGGTCCTCCAGCCCATACTCGTGCGCCCGCAACCCGGCGGAACCTATGAGATCGTGGCGGGCGAACGACGTTGGCGTGCCGCGCTCCTAGCGGGTCTGGAGTCGATTCCAGCACTGGTACGTCCTCATGACGACGCCCAGTCGGTCGAGCTCGCTCTCGTGGAGAACATGGCTCGAGAGGATCTCAACCCGGTCGAGGAGGCACGCGCCTGCGCTCTGTTGGTCGACGAGCTCGGGCTCAGCCGAGAATCGCTCGGCCGGCGAATCGGTCGCTCCCGCGCCGCGGTATCCAATCTGATGCGGTTGCTCGACCTGCCGGATGAGGCACTCGACCTCATCGCGATGGGCCGTTTGACCGAAGGTCACGGCCGTGCTGTCCTGATGGCTCCTGGGCACGACGAGCGTCGGCGCCTGGCCCGTGCCGCAGCAGGTGAGGAATGGAACGTTCGCCAGACCGAGCTAGCCGCCCGCCGGATCGCTGACTCTTTGGACGCCGCCGATCAGACCGACCGTCTCCCTAAGTCAGGACTGCACGCAGATCAGCAGGAGGCGGTAGCCAGGCTCGGCGACGCCTTCAGCCGCGCGCTCGGCGCGCACGTGAAGGTCAGCCCGCGCGGGCATGGATATCGCGTTGCGCTGACCTTCGATTCGCTCGACGCAGCCTTGGCGGGCGTCCATCGCCTCGACTCGGCCCACCCATCAGGTACGTGAGGGCAATCGCTATTATCGCGCCGCCGGGGCGATTAGCTCAGTCGGTTAGAGCGCTTCTCTGATAAGGAAGAGGTCCCAGGTTCGAGTCCTGGATCGCCCACCTGTAGAAAGCCCCGCTAAGCGAGGTGTGTTTGCTCGAAGGCGTGGCAAGCGGCGGGGAGACAGCCTCCTCCGCGCCGCTTGTGCCACTGCTGCTGAGGCGGCTCCGGCGTGTTCTCCGAGAGGCGCCGGGTAAACAGCTTCCCTCCGCGGCTTCCTTCGGGCGGCATCCGGGATGGGGCCGCCACAGCGGAGCCCCCGCGCGCGGGCCCGCCCGCCCGGGTCCGCCCAGTTGCGCGCAGGCGCCGGAGCCCGGGGCTTGGGACGCGGGAAGTTCTATCTCGGGTCCACCGGGGGCGGATCGAGCGTGCCCTCCGGGCCTCGGAACAGATAAAGGGAGCTGCCTATACTTGCCCTGCCCGGACCCGAGCCGAGGAGCGGCAGTCTTGCAGGAGATGGTCATCTACGGCGTGAGCTTCGACATGGTGGGCAAGCAGCCGATCGTGTTGCTCAAGGCCGTCGACACGAACAAGTTCCTGCCCATCTGGATCGGGCATCCGGAGGCTGCGGCGATCCTGATGAAGCTGCAGGGAGCTTCCACACCTCGCCCTATGACACACGACCTGCTCTTCGAGATGTTGGGAGAGCTCGAGGTCAACTGCACCCGGGTGTCCGTCACCGAGCTGCGCGAGAACACCTTCTACGCGCAGATCACCTTGTCGGTCAACGGCCGCGACGTCGACATCGACTCGCGACCATCGGACGCGCTCGCGCTGGCCGTGCGCTCCGGGGCGCCGATCTTCGCTGCAGAGGAGGTCATCGCCGAGTCGGCGATCGAGTTCGAGCACGAGGTCGAGGACACCGAGGAGGTCGTCGACAAGTTCAAGGACTTCCTCGATCAGGTCTCACCGGAGGACTTCCGCGAGGAGTGAGCGGGCGCGGATAGGCCCGCTTCAGCTGGTCAGGCGAAGGACCTCGAGCGCGCGAGGTCGAGCACCCGCTCGACGAGCTGGTCGAAACCGATCCCTGCCGCTTCCGCCGCCTGAGGCAGGAGCGAGGTCTCGGTCAGGCCCGGGATGGCGTTGGCTTCGAGGACATACAGATCGCTTGTGTCGTCTTCGAGCATCAGGTCCACCCGAGCGAAGCCATAACAGCCGAAGAGCTCGTAGACGCGCATCGCAAGCTCCTGGGCGCGCCAGGTGCATTGATCGTCCAGGTCCGCCGGGCACGCAAAGGACGTGCGTCCGATCTCATAGCGCGCTTCGAAGTCATAGAACCGGCCGTCGCGCGGGACGGCCTCCACCACCGGAAGCGGCTCGGCGCCATCCGGTCCCTCGAGCACGGAGACCGCCAGGTCGCGTCCCGCGATGTGCCGTTCGAGCAGGACCTTGGTGTCGTATGAGAACGCCGCGACGAGCGCCGGAGCGACGTCTTCGGCGCTGGGAGCGAACTTGATGCCCAGAGCCGAACCACCGCCGGCCGGCTTGACCACCAGGGGGAAGTCGAGGTGCCGTTCGATGGCCGGCAGCGCGCGCGCGGCGCCGAGCTCCGTGAAGGCGGTGCCGTTGAAGGCGTAGAAATCAGGGGTCGGTATGCCGGCCTCCCGCATGAGGTGCTTGGCCAGGACCTTGTCGGTGCACCGAATGCACGCCGATGGACCTGAAGCCGTGTAGGGGATGCCCAGAAGCTCGAGCAGCTCTTGCACGGTGCCGTCCTCGCCCTGCGGTCCGTGCAGGGCTACGAACGCGACGTCGGGGCGGTCGCTGAGCAGCCGATCGACCAGATCGTGCCCGACGTCGATGGAGATCACCTCATGACCGAGCCGTTCGAGGGCGTCCTCGACGCGGGCCCCGGACTTGAGGGAGATCGAACGCTCCAGCGAGCGTCCTCCCTTCAAGACGGCAACGCGGCTCATTGGGTCGCACGCCTCAGCGGCACGACTCGCCCCATGACTTCTCCCACCTCAAGAGCCACCGCGGCGGCGTTCCTCGACTCCATGGCGACCGGCGTCGCGACGGGATCGACTCCGGTGAGCGTGGAGAACATCCCCACCTGTTCACGAACGATCTGGCCGATCCGCCGAACGCCCTCCTGGATATCGCCTTCAGTCACGCCGGAGAAGTTGAGCCGCAGCTCCGATCCGCCTCGTCCGTCCACGTACGCGGCTCGTCCTGGTACGAACGCCACCTGTTCGCGCAGTGCTCGAGCGAGAAGGTCCGTGGTGTCTATGTAAGCCGGAAGCGTGGCCCAGACGAAGAGCCCGCCGGCCGGCCGTGTCCAGGAGGCCTCGCGGGGGAGATGCTCGGCGAGGGCGTCGAGCATCGTGTCCCGTCGCTTGCGGTAGAGCTGCGTGAGGGTGCGCAGATAACTCCGCCAGTCTTCGGCGGCGAAGTACGCCGCAACGAAGGCCTGTGAGAACGACGACGAGCACAGGTCGGCGCCCTGCTTGCCCAGGTTGAGCTTGTCGAGCACCGGTCGGGGTGCGCTCGCCCAGCCCAGCCGCAGTCCCGGAGACAGGATCTTCGAGAAGGTGCCGAGGTAGATGACGTACTCGCCACCGTCCAGCGAGCGGAGGGTCGGCAGCGCTTCGCCCTCGTAACGGAGCAACCCGTAAGGGTTGTCCTCGAGGATCAGGATCTCCCGTTCAGCGGCGATCGTCACGAGTCGTTGGCGCCGCTCGAGCGCCATGGTCACGCCGGCCGGATTCTGGAAGGAGGGGATGGTGTAGATGAATTTCGGCTTGCGGCCGGCGCGGTCGAGTTGCTCGAGTGCCTCTTGCATCAGGTCGACGCGCATCCCGTTCTCGTCCATCTCGATCTGGATGACGTCGGCCTGGAAGGCGCATAGCGATGGAACCGCGCCCGGGTAGGTCGGTGCCTCGGCGATCACCACGTCGCCCGGATCGAGCAGCGCGCGACACACCAGGTCTATGACTTGCTGCCCACCCGTGGTGACCAGGATGTCCTCCGGATCGGCGCGCATCCCTTCAGCGGCCATCACCTGGCCGATGCAGCCTTTGACCTCCTCGCTGCCCTCGGTCGGGCCGTACTGGAGCGCTCGAGCGCAGGCCTCCTCGGCGACGGTTCCCATCAGTGACGCCATCAGCTCGGCGGGGAAAGTGCTCGTGTCGGGCAGCCCGCCGGCCAGCGAGATGATCTCGGGCTGAGCCGTGACGGCCATGAGGTCGCGCATCGCCGAGGATCGGGCGCCCTGCATGCGGGTGGCGAAGAGCGAGCCATAGCGCTCGAGGTCCCGGGTGGTGGAACGGCGGTCACCCATGTCGGTTCATTTCGCCGCCGGGCACCGAGCCCCTTGGCGTCTCGTCTAAGGTCATGCCGCCTTCGGGTCGGGAACACAAAGCTACCGCCTCATGGACTTCCTCTTCGACCTTCTCCAGGGCGCCGGCCTGGCCGCGGCCATCGGCATCCGCCCGTTTCTGCCCGTGCTCATGACGGGGGCGCTCGCCTCTGCCAACCTCGGCTTGGACTTCAGCGGAACGGACTTCGCCTTCCTCGAGGCTTGGCCGTTCCTGCTCGCCGTCGTACTGGCGGTGACGGCCCTGGACCTCGCCGTGCGGCGGGGCGGGGAGAATCGGACCCTCCCGCTCGTTCTCGGAGGGCTGGCCGTGGTGCTCGGTGCCCTGGAGGCCGCCGGCTCCGTCGCGGATCACGGCAACCCAGCCGTGGCCGGCGTTGTCGTGGGGGTGGCCTGTTCAGCCCTGGGCTTCCTGGCGTCCCGCCAGCTCTTCACCCGGGTTCGCAAGCGACTTGACGCGGAGGCCGCGGGCGCCCTGCCCGTATACGCCGAGGGTCTCGCACTCGCAGCTGCAGGTCTGTCAAT
>JAABUN010002709.1_pt1 | contig 30250 bp, 24 predicted proteins | sample 5559311 | NCBI WGS metagenome assembly JAABUN01 (sample SAMN10711877, study PRJNA513370) | rock metagenome | isolation source: Antarctica rocks | place: Antarctica: Victoria Land, Siegfried Peak sud | reverse complement strand
GAAACATCTTGAAAAACAAGCTGGATGAGCCGGAAATACTGATGCAAACTATCCATCGAAGACACAAGATTCGACAAAATGACATCTTGAGGCGAAGGCACTTTTTAATCTGACAAAGTAGAATTAAACTCTATGCGAAAAAAGGTTTGAGCGTCAGCGGAGTTGTCAAACTTGAAAACAAAAGTCAGACGAATATTCCGGTGAACTTATCAAGCATCGGTTTGGTGATGTTCAGCGATCAGTTTAATTTAGCTAAAACATTCACCTCTGCGCGAGAAACTGCAATAAAAACGGACGGCACTTTTCGTTTTGCCGCGCTTCAGCCCGGAGAAGTAGGAATTTCTTCTAACAATGGCATTTTAGGCTTGAAAATCGCCAAAATTGAAAAAGACGGTGTTCCGCTTGAAAAAATAAATCTCGTCGAAGGCAAATCAATCAAAGATTTACTTGTAACAATTCGTTACGGAACAAATCGTTTGCAAGGTGAAGTTCGCATCGAAGGCGGCGAAGTTCCAAGCGATTCCGAAGTTCGTCTGATTGCCAAACCAACCGAACCGGGAAGACTCGATAAATCTTTAGCCATCGCGGATGAACGCGGAAAGTTTTTGCTCGAAGGCGTAACGCCGGAACAATATGACGTAAGAGTTATCATTGCGAAAAAGAATGAGAAATGGGACGATTCTACCGGAAAAATTGTCGCGCAAACACGCATACTTTTGGTTAGCGGAGTTGAAGGACAAGTCGTTTTCAACGTCAATTTAAATCAATAAAAATCGAAATGAAAAATTTAACACCCGCATTATTTTTGATTTTTCTCAGCCTTTTTGCCGCATTTGGACAAAAATCGAAACCGCCGCCGAAAATTGCCGACAAACCTCTCGGCGCAATGTCGGGAACGATTTCGGACGAAACGGGTTCGGCGATTGAAGACGCGGAAATTTCGATATATCCGGTCGGTTCACAAAAATGGGGCGAATCATTTAAGGAAACGACCGACCGCAGCGGGAAATTTAATTTTGAAAATTTGAAACCGCGCCGATATAAAATCTACGTCAGCTATGCCGGCTATGTTTTGCCGGAAGTGTTTGAAACTTCGCCCGAAAATCAAAAGACTTATTTGGTCAATCAGCCGGTAAATTTAATCGTCAGAAAAGGCGGCGCAATTACCGGAAAGGTTTTAGATAACAGCGGTCAGCCGTTGATTAAAGTTCGGGTTCGCGCCACAAGAATCCGCGATGAGTTCGGGCAAAAAATTCCGGCGCAGGAATTTAACCGGTATTCGTCGCAAAATTTCACCGATGATCGCGGCATTTACAGACTTTTCGGTTTGACGGCGGGAAGTTATCTGATATTTGTCGGTGGCGGCGATATTTTTTCCGAACAAAATTTAACGACGAAAGAAAATTCTCCGGTTTATCATCCGTCGGATTCGGTTGATACGGCGGAAGAAATTCGCGTCGGTTACGGACAGGAAATAAACGCGGTTGACATAAATTTTCGGCAGATGCAGGGCTTTCGCATCAGCGGAACGATTTTGGGAGCGAAACCGAACGCAAGCAACAACGGAAGTGTCAGTTTTTCGCTGGTAAATGCGGCGAACGGTGTCGAAATAGTTCAGACTAATGTATTTGAGCGCAACGGCAAATATGCTTTTCAAATCGAACAAATTCCCGACGGCGAATATGAAATCCGCGCCGTTCAATTTGGCGAACGCGGTGTTTTTTCTAAAAGCTCTCTTCAGAAAATAAAAATCAAGGGTGCAGATATTTCCGATTTGACCGTTAATTTAAAACCGCTTAATTCCATTAAAGGAACTGTTTCTATTGAGAAAAATCCGATCTTGGATACTATCAAAGAATGCCCTAAATCTACGGAAACAGCCTTGACTTCGATGATTATAAAATTCGACCCGAGCGCAGAGGAAAAATCAGTATTAAATTTACTGGAAAATATTCAACAAAATATTTTTGCCGCACTTGACGAAAACGGCGACTTTGAGATTAATCGGTTGGAAAACGGTAAATATTTTCTGAACGTGGATTTTCCCGACGCAAATTTTTACGTCAAAGAAATTTTTCAACAAATTTCCGCTAAGGGAAAACGCAATTTAAGCGGCGGATTAAATTTGGGAAGCGGCGAAAATATAGATAGTGTCAAAATATTTTTTAGCGACGGCGCGGCGAAAATTAACGGAAAGGTCATTGTTTCCGAAAAAGAAAAAACTGAAAATCTGTCGGCGAAATTCATTGTTTATCTGACTCCGGCAGATGAAGCTGATAAAGATAACGTGTTGCGTTACGCCCAAACTGTTAGCAGTGCGGACAAAACATTTTCGTTTGAAAATGTTGCACCGGGCAAATATTTTTTGTCTGCCGAAAATTATTCAACCGACAAAGAAACAGTCCAAAAATCTCCAATCTTTAAATTTCGGGACGCTAAAGAACGATTGAAATTGTATCAGGATGTAAAGAACGGAGAAATTTCTCTGCCACTCAAACCTTGTCAAAATGCGACGGTTGAAATAAAAACAAAAAACGTGAAGTAAAAATCCGCCGCTCGATTTTGAAATAAAGCTGAATAAATCGTTTGGTCGTCGCCTGTCAATAGCTGATTCCATTAGGTATAGTTTCTCCTAAAAATTTAACTCGATATTTATTTTCGTTGTTGATAATTACAATGCGGGATGCGCGGACGCTCGCCATTTTCCGCCAAACGGCGAATGAAACGCTGCTGATTTTTTAATCTTTAACTAAACAAGTGATATTGAAGCGTGGATGTTACGACGGTTTTAAGAAGATATGAACAGTCCGGTTATATTTTCGGTTACTTTTCGCGTTAATTGTGCTTCGCTTCTGGAACGGTATTACTATCTTCATATTTCAAAAGCTCGCCAACGCGCGAACATAAAAATATCGAAGTTTGTTACAATTTGGTAACGCGCGACCACGTATAATAGTTTTACCGACGGAGGAAGAAAGACGTAGTGAATCACAATCAATTTATTTATCAGCCCGACAAAAAGGCGCGGCTCGTAGATTTTGACCCGGACTTTACAGCGGATTCGGGCGACGAAAAAGACGCGCGGGCGCGTCTGGAAAAGGACGCGCTTGAGGTAGCGAAATATCAGGACATCCTGATGGCGCACGAAACAAACGGTCTGCTCATTATATTTCAGGCGATGGACGGCGCGGGCAAAGACGCGACTATCAAAAATGTTATGTCGGCTCTCGACCCGCAAGGCTGCGAGATGAAAATGTTCAAAGCTCCGTCGGAAAAAGAACTCAAACACGATTATTTGTGGCGAGCGGCGCAATCGGTTCCGGCACGCGGGCAAATTGGCATTTTCAACCGTTCGTATTACGAGCACATTATTGTCGAGCGGATTCACCCGGAAAAACTGGAGCAGTATAATCTGCCCGCAAGCGCGACGAAAAAAGACATCTGGAAAAAACGCTTTCGGCACATCAACAATTTTGAAGAATATCTGCTTGACAACGGCATTCACACGCTCAAATTCTTTCTTCATATCTCAAAAGAAGAACAGCGCAAAAAACTGCTCGAACGAATCGGGCGAACGGAAAAGAAATGGAAATTTGCGATGGACGACATCGAAGACCGCGAGCATTGGGATGAGTATATGAAGGTTTATGAAGAAGCGTTCAATCACACCAGCACGAAACTCGCGCCGTGGTATATCATTCCCGACAATCACCGATGGTTTGCCCGCGCGACAATCGCTGCGATTATTCTGGCAAAGCTCAAATCACTGCATTCAAAATATCCGGTTATAAACAAACAACAACAAAAAGAAATGACGAAAGCTAAAGCCGCGCTTGAGAAAAAAGTGTTTGAAAACGATTAAAAAATTTCGGCTGAAAACTTTATTTTCTGAAAATCTTTATCGCTCTATCCGGGTAATCGGTGATGATTCCGTCGAGATTAAACTTTTTCATCCGTTCCAAATCGGCGATTTCGTTTACCGTCCACGGAGTTATTTTAATCAATTTTTCGCGACAGTATTTTACGGTTCGTTCGTCAACCAGTAAATAATTCGGACTGTAAATGTCGGGTCGGAAACCCAATTTTTCTATGTTTTTCTCGATGCCGTCTTTGTTTTCCACCAATAAAACAAGCGGCATTTTAACCCTAAACTTCTTGAATTCCTGCAAAGTTCGCACGTCAAACGATTGAACGGTAACAAACTTCTGCATCTTGTTTCTGATAATTTCGTCGTAGAGAAGTTTGGCAAAAACGGCGGGCGGCGGATTGAAAATGTTATCTCCCGCAACAGTTGATTTAGTTTCGATGTTATACCAAACCGGCTTCAAACGATTTGTCCGAAGATATTTTTGCGTCGCTTTGAAAACTTTCGAGAGCAGCGGTTTATACGTTTTCAGTTTTTGCTGTTCGGGAAACCGCCGGTTGCCCAAACTTCCAACGTCGAACAATTTGATTTCCGCATAATCCATTTTGAAAAGGCTATATTCGGTCTGCTTTTCAATCGGTATCGTCGCGCCGATTTTGTCGAGCGAGATTTCCGACGAAAAAAACGGTTCGTGCGATACAACCAATTTTCCGTCGCGGCTGACAACCGTGTCCAATTCCAAAGTATCAACGCCCAAATCCAATGCTTTAAAGAACGCGGGAATCGTGTTCTCCGGCGCTAAACCGCGCGCACCGCGATGCCCTTGAATGTCGAAGTTCGACGGCGTTTGTGGAAAACCGCTAATTGAATTCATAAAAAGAATAAAAAGAATCAATTTTTTCATATCGCTTATAAAATTATAAAAATAAATTTCGGTTATAGGATGGCATTCGTCGGCGGACGGCAACAATCGAAAAAGCCGAATTTGCAAAACTTTTTAAGGCAGAAATTCGTCTCCCAAATTCGTTACAGAAACTTCATTGAGATTTAACCTTTTGATTAGATGACGGACACGTTTCGTTAATCACTCGTTGTTAGACTCTTCTTTCTCCAGCTAAAACGCCGAAAAATTTGAACCTGAAACGCTTTATAGAGAAACGGACGCGAGAGCCGTTTTTATGGAGAAAAGTATCTATTTTACAGGAGTCGATTAAACAAAATGTGCAGCCAAAAACTTTTTATCCATCGAATTTGCTTACTTTTAACTTTATTCGCAATCGGTTTTACAACCAGCCGGGCGCAGGTCGATACCGCATCCGTAACCGGACAAGTAACCGATTCGCAAGGCGCGGTTATCGCCGGAGCGCGCGTTGTCGCCACCAATCAGGTAACTAATATCGCGGTCGAGACGACGACTAACGACGACGGTTACTACACGTTCTCGAATCTGCGACCGAGTTTATATACAATCGAAGCCGGACGGCAAAATTTTAAAAGCAGTCAGAATAAAAATTACGAATTAAATGTCGGGCAAAAAGCGCGGCTCGATTTTACGCTTCTCGTCGGCGACGCTTCCGCCGTCGTCGAAGTAACGACTGAAAGCCAATCTTTATTGCAGAGAGAAGACGCCAGTTTAGGAAACGTCGTCGATAATCGCCGCGTTACGACTTTGCCGCTGCCGCAGCGAACGTGGGACGACCTTTTGACGCAGGTTGCCGGAACGCAGGCTGACCCGTATACGGAACAGACGGGCGGCACGACTTCCGGGCGCACCGGCGCGGTCAACATTCACGGCGTTAATTCATTGAACAATAACTTTGTTCTCGACGGGCAGGACAATAACTCGGTTTCGACCAACGTGCAGGAACTCTCCACGCAGGTTTCGCGCCCGTCGGTTGACGCTATCGGCGAATTCAAAGTCATCACATCGCAGTATTCAGCCGACACCGGACGCGCGGCAGGCGGCGTTATTAGCGTTACGACGAAATCGGGAACGAACAATTTTCACGGCGTGGCTTACGAATATGTCCGCAATAAAATCTTTGACGCAAACGACTTTTTCTCGAACAAATTCGGGCGGGCAAAACCGCAGCGGGCGCAAAATCAATTCGGCGGCAATATCGGCGGTCCGATTATTCGCAACCGGGCGTTCTTTTTCGCCGATTACGAAGGCACTCTGATTCGGCTCGGACAGGTGCGAATCGCAACCGTGCCGCTGGCGAGCGAAAAAGCCGGAGATTTCACCGGACGCCTCGGCGAGCAGGTTTTCTTTAACGGTCAGCCCGTTCCGATTCTCAATCTGGACGGCACCGCTTCGGGACAATTCCTGCGCGCCGGACAAATCTTCGACCCGCGAACGCAAGTCGCCAATCCGCTGTTTAATTCAGCGCAGCCGGCTTCGCCGCTCAATCCGCGTTTTATCCGGCAGGCTTTCGCGGGAAACATCATCTCGAACATCGACCCGATTGCCGCCAGACTCGCCGCGATTTACCCGTCGCCGAATCAACCGGGCAGAGGCAACAATTTCATCCGCACACCGTCGCTCAAAGACGACAATAATCGTTTCACAACGCGACTCGATTACCAGCTTAACTCCGAAAACAATCTTTTCGGGCGTTACGCTTACACCGCCCGCGACCGCTTCGTTCCCGGCTTCTTCGGCGGTGTCGCCGACGGCACGGACACTTCGGCGTGGGGACAGAACAACATAAAAAGCCATTCGTTGACCATCGGGCTGAACAGCACGCTTTCGGCGACGCTCGTCAATCAGTTCCGCTTCGGTTACTCGCGCTCGAATTCAGATGCCGTTCAAGAACCGTTCGGCAAAGGTTCAAGCAGTGATTTTATTCCCGGTATTCCCAACAACAAAACGGTGCAGGGCGGCGTTCCGGCGATTCTTATCTCCGGTTTCGGTCCGCGTCTCGGTTCAGCCGACTTTCATCCGAAATTTCAACGCTCAAGACAATTTCAGTTCACCGACACGCTGACGATGACGCGCGGCGCACATTCCTTCCGCTTCGGGACGGACATTATCGCGCCGATTAAATTGGATTACCTGGATGTGCCGAACACGCGCGGCAATTTGTTTTTCGACGGCAGCTACACCGGATTTGCCGGCGGCGGCGCATTCAAACTTGCCAACGGCAGCAACGCTTCGACCGGAAACTCGGTTGCGGATTTCCTCGTCGGCACGGCTCGCGTCGCGTCGCTCGCCGATACAGTCGTCGTCAATCAACGCCGTCATATGTATTCCTTCTTCGGGCAGGACGATTGGAAAGTAACGCCGCGTTTAACTCTCAACTTAGGGCTACGCTACGACTTCGGCTCGCCCGCTTATGAAGAGAATAACCGGATGGCGAATCTCGACCGGGAGTTAGGAGCGCAAGCGAGAACGCCCGCGCAGGCGCTCGCCGCGCTGCGTCTGGCTTCGGACGGCAGTCTTGAAAATCGCGCTCTGACGCGCCCCGACCGCAATAACTTCGCGCCGCGCCTCGGCTTCGCTTATGCGATAACCGACAGCACGGTTATTCGCGGCGGCTTCGGCACTTCATACAACTTGGTTGACCGGCTCGGTTCGGAAGACCAGCTTTCGCTCAATCCGCCGATTTTCGTCGGTTACAGTTTTCAAAGCGATACGCTCACTCCGGCGCTGAACTTCAGAACCGGCTTCGCGCCGAATACGCTCGACATAGCGAACGTGGATTTGAGCAAAGTTTTGCTTCGCACTTCCAACCCGAATGCCCGCACGCCTTACGTCCAACAGGCAAGCATCAGCCTCCAGCATTCATTCGGACGCGATTACGTTGCCGAAGTTTCGTATGTTACGACTCGCGGCAGACACTTGATGACATTGCGAAACCTCAATCAACCGACACCGGGACCGAAGCCATCGTCAATCAATGATGCGAATCCGGCGATTTCGATTCCGGCGCGCGCCGCTTTCTTTCCGTTCCCGGCTTTCGGCGTGATTCAATACCGCGACGACAACGGCTACTCGAACTATCACTCGATGGAAGCCACTTTCGACAAGCGTTTTAGTAACGGATGGACAACCCGCGCCGTCTATACGCTTGCCAAATCCAGCGACAACGATTTTTCGTTCGGACAAAACCAGACCGATTTCGATGCGGGATACGGAGCGTCGGACTTCGACGTGCGTCATCGCTTCGTTCTCAACGGCATCTACGAATTGCCTTTCGGCAAAAATCGCGCGTATCTCAAAGAAGGCGTCAGCGCGGCAATCTTCGGCGGATGGGAACTCTCCGGCTCGCTCAACACACGCACCGGCAGACCGTTCACCGTAACGCAGTCAGGCGACCCGCTGTCGCTTTTCGGGCGTTCGACGACGCTGCCGAATTTAGTCGGCGAACCGATAATTTCCGACCGCACAGTTGATCGCTGGTTCGATCCGACCGCCTTTCAGGTTTTGCCCGGAGGCTCAAGCGCGTTCGGCAATGCCGGACGCAACATCTTGCGCGGACCCGGCTTCGCGTCGCTCGACCTCGGCATCCACCGCCGCTTTAGCCTCGGCAGCGAAACGCGCTTTCTGGATTTGCGCTGGGAGCTTTTTAACGCGCTCAACCGCGCCAACTTCGGCTTGCCGAACCGGACAATCAATTCCTCAAACGTCGGCACGATTACGACGCTCTCCGGCGACCCGCGCGTGATGCAGTTCGCCTTGCGTATTAATTTTTAATCAACTCCCGGTTGATTATTCGGGAGGGGCGGAAACCCAAAGTCCGCTCCTCCACTTTTTATTTTTAGTTATGCTTAAACTTATTGTTTCGTTAGTTTTATTGTTAATTCCGATGTTCGCGCAGGCTCAGACTTTTGAGAAAAAAGTTTTTGTCTCTTCGCTCAAAGAAGGCGCGAGCCGTTATTTCTACGTGCCGTTTGAAGTTCCTGCGAGCGCGAAAAGTTTGACCGTTTCTTACGAATACGACCGCAAAAACGGCGCGAATGTTTTGGATTTGGGCGTTTTTGATTCGGGTTTTGACGGCACGGAAAACAATATAAAGGGCTTTCGCGGCTGGAGCGGCGGGCGCAGAAACACGATTTTTATCAGCGAAGATTCCGCTTCACACGGCTATGTTGCCGGAAAAATTCCCAACGGAACTTGGCGCGTAATCCTTGGACTTTACAAAGTCGCGCCCGAAGGCGTGGAAGTTAAAATTACCGTCAGATTCAACGAAATTGACGCAGCCGCGCGTCAGCAGTTAAACGACGAAAAGGCAAAAACTTTTGATTTTCCGAAGGTTAGGCGAACCGCGCCGCCAACGGCGAATGGCTATATTTGGTTTCGCGGCGACCTTCACGCACACACTTTTTATAGCGACGGCAATTGGACAATCAAAAGTCTGCTCGACTACGCCGAGAATAATAATCTCGATTTTCTGAGCATTACCGAACACAACACTTTCGCGCATCACGCCGAACTCGACGCGCTCGCCGGTAATTACAAAAACCTGCTCGTTTTGCGCGGCGAAGAAGTTACGACTTACGGCGGGCATTTTAACGTCTGGGGTTTGCCCAAAAATGAATTGATTGATTTTCGCGTCGCGCCGAAAGACGCAATACGCTTGCAAACGGTCGTTGACGGCGTTCACAAACTCGGACTACTCGCTTCCTTAAATCATCCGACCGCGCGATGCGGCGGCTGCGATTGGAGTTACGGCGATTGGACAAAAATGGATTCGGTTGAAATCTGGAACGGCGCGTGGGACATCGAGGACGAAGCCGCGCTCAAAAAATGGGACGAGCTTTTGCGGCAAGGACAAAAAATTACGGTCATTGGTTCGAGCGACACGCACACGCCGCCGCTCGCCGGAAACGCGAACGGGCGAGCAGTCGGCGTTCCGACCAATAATGTCGGTATGAAAAAGTTGTCGCAAACCGAGCTTCTCGCCGCGATTAAAAACGGCAGAGTTTGGATAAGCGAAAGTTCGGCAAATTACGGGTTGGAATTTTCCGCCTTTAACGGCTCACGAATAAATATCGGCGAAACAGGCGCGAGTCTAAACGGAAAAATTCGCCTCGACTGCAAAGCGAAAAACTTTCCCGTCGGCGCGACCGTTTCGTTAATCTCGAACGGTCAGGTTTTGCAAACCGACAAAATCGAACGTGCCGAATATGCTTTCTCCAAAAATTTCGACATCGAAAAAGATGCGTATTTTCGGCTTGAAATACGAAACGAAGCGGGCGCGATGCTCGCCCTGACCAACCCGATTTTTGCGCGCGAACAAAGATGAAAAATTTAAACGGACGCGGAAACCTTTTTATTTTACAAAGAATTCACTTAACTTTAAGCCTTTGTTCAGACGGCGGAAACCTTCAATTAACAAGCGCGGTTCAATCTTTCCTTATACCGGAAAACTAAAACTTTCAAGCAAAATTTCAAGGTTCAAAAATTAAAGGAGAATTATGAAAGATACTTTCAAAATTTCGCGCCTGACGCGATTTGTTTTTATACTGGCGGTTGCAGTGTTTTGCGTCGGAGCGCAGACAGCAACGGCGCAAATCGTCCAACCGACGATTCGCATCGTCGTTCCCGAACGCTTTCGCGTTTTGACCAATCAATTTTTTGATTTGCGCGTCGAAGCCGAAAATTTGGGAAGCGTTCGCTCGCGCGTGCAAATTAGCGTTTTCAATGAAAACGGTCAGCGCGAATCAATCAATTACGCCGGACAATACGAAACCACTTCGGGTAACGACAACAATCCGAACAACATTGACCGCGCTTACACTTACCGCAAAATGAGTTTTACAACACCGGGCATTAAAACTATTCAAGCCGTCTTTACCGACGGTCGCCGTCTTTTCGGTTCGCAGACGCAAATTTCCGTGCAGGATTTTAATCTGGAATCGAACAAAAATATCGTTCTCTTCATCGGCGACGCGATGGGAACGGCTTATCGAGACGCTTCGCGCATCGTCGCGCAAAGCGCCGACGGGCGTTTCCGCGAAGGCTGGTTCGACGATTTACAACAAATGGACAAGATGCCGGTAACGGGAATGAGTATGACTTATTCGCTCGAAAACATCGTTCCCGATTCGGCTAATACCGCTTCGGCGTGGGCGAACGGCAACAAAACCATTAACGGCGCGCTCAATGTTTTTCCCGACAACAACGATTTTCGATATTCGTCCGCCAACCAGCAGGCGACTAAACAATTCGCGCTCGACAACCCGCGCGTCGAAACTCTGTGGCAGTATTTAAAACGTCGCTACAATTACAAAACCGGTATCGTCACGACTTCGGACGTAACCGACGCGACACCCGCCGGCGAAGGCGCGCACTCGATTACGCGCTCGCTCCTCAAAGACATCGCCCGCCAATACGTTGACGGCACAATCAATCCGGGCGTTCAATTCGACGTGATAATGGGCGGCGGTTTAGACCAATTCACTGCCCGGACGGCGGCAAACAGCGGCGACACGCGCAATCTTTTGACCGAATTGCAAGCCGCCGGATTTACCTCCGTAGCGAATCGCACGCAATTAAACGCGGTCAGCGAAACTAACGCGCCCTCAAAGCTCATCGGTTTGTTTCGCAACGGCAATATGAACGTCGCTTACGACAAACTTTTATTAAATCGTCCGGCGGACGAACCCGCGCCGGATTTCGGCGGATTTACCGACCAGCCTTTCCTGGACGAGATAACGCGCAAAGCCGTCGCCGTTCTTCGCAAAGATAATTCGCCGTATATTTTAATGGTCGAAGGCGCTTCGATTGACAAACAATCTCACCCGAATTACGCCAACGGGCAAATCTGGGACACGATTGAATTTGACAAAGCCGTCGGCATCGGACGCTCGGTTTTGAGTGCGGACGCAGCTTCGCGCGCGAGAAATCTCGTCGTTGTAACAGCCGACCACGACCAATCGATGTCAATTATCGGCGTGGTTGACACGCAAGTGCCGAATGCGATTCAGAATGTTATTTCAACGCTTGTTTATCCGAATGCGAGTCGCGGACAGGGCAGCGTCGGCATCGAAAACCGAGTTGGCGAAACCAGCGGCTTTCCCGATTATCAGGACGCGAACGGCGACCGTTACCCGGAAAATATGAACCGCATTAAAATCAAAGTCGGCTACCGCACGGGCGACCACACGGGTTCGAGCGTTCCGGTTACGGCGGAAGGCACGGGCGCGCTGCTCTTTTACGGCTATTTCGACCAGACCGACCTTTTCTTCAAAATGGCGAAAGTTTTATCAATGAACACGCAGCCGCTCGATGCCGCGCTCGACTATAAACGCTCGGTTGACGTGCCGTATTTTACGCCCGATTATCTTTTGAATCCGGCGAGCAGAAAAAGCGACGCGCTGCAAAAAGGCGATTCGATTCAATGGATAAAAAACGCTCCGCTCATCGCGCCGCGTTTAATAAGCGACGAAGACCGCGCCGCGCACGACGAAGAGCATCAAGTTCCTTAATCAAATAGAGATTTTCACCGCCGCTAATCAAGCGGTGAAAATCCATTCGATTATGATAACCGCCAACACGGGTTATTTGTTCGAGACAAAAATCTCGATTCGCTCGGCATTCAATACGGCTCAATTTACGAGCCGTATTTTTTTAAGATTTACCTCTAAAATCGAAACAATTATTTTGTCCGGTCGAATGAAAATTTTATGAAACAATTACGCCTGCGATTCGCGTCAATCTTCGTCGTCAATTGCCTGTTGCTAATAGTTGCCGCCAATGGATTGGCGCAGTGCGAAATCGAGCCGATTATTGAAACAACCGGCAAAGTTCTAAAGGAGTTAAAACTTTCAAAACAAGCAAAATCTTCGGCGGACTTTTTGCTGACGCTAAAAGCAAGCGTCACGGGCGCGTCGTGGCGGACGCGCGGCGCGGAAGCGGCAATTTTAACCGTTTTCGTTGACGGTAAATACAATCAGGATTTGATTCTTTTTGCCGGCGAAGAAACTTTTGAATATCAAGGCTTACTCGGAAGATTAAGCGCGGGCGAGCATACTATCAGCATCGTCTTGAACGAAGCGCGTTCCGCTCCGAATGCTAGACGAGTAAAAATTCAATCGGCTTTTTCCGTTGCTTTTGAAGATTTGATCGCCAGCGCCGCAACGACCGACCGCTCGCGTCCGGCGTATATCGCAACGATAAACGCGCCCGTAATTTACCTGCGCCCGAATACGATTGATAAATTCTCCGACGTTCCGCTTTTAACTTTTTACGAAATATTCGACGAGCCGGAAAATATTAAAAGAATTCGTTACACGACGATTTTCACCAACGAGGACGGCGGGACTCAATCGGCAGCGTTGATGGCGCGTTGGGGAAGAATGACCGACATCGAATGGATTTACGAAATTCGCGTTCGGGAAAACGGCGCGATTTTATCGGAAATTTATCAGGCGGCAAATCACGAAACGAAAAATTTTAAAGGAAAACGATTCGGCAATCATCCTTTGATAATGGACGCGACCGACAACAATAATTTCGCCGACACGGGCTGTTCGGCTCTGCGCGTTTCGCCGATGCTCATCGCGGCTCGCTTATCGAATCCGTCAAGCGGAATCGAAGGCTCGCGTGAAACGTTAATGGACGCATTTCCCTGGACTTATCAAATAATGGCGCGGGAAGCGATTCGGGAAGGGCGCGTTAATCCGAAAAAACTCGCCGCGAACACGATTGACGACCCGCGCGAATATCTTTACGCCGAAATTTACGGCGAACCCGAAAACGCGGCAATCAATGTCGAAGCCGAAACCGCCGCCGGAGAAAAATTTACTTCCGACGGCGGAAATAAATCTTTGCGCGTCGGTCGTCCGGGATTTGCGCGGATTGCTTTGCGCACGCCGCAAAATCGCGCCGGACAATTTCCGAAAACGGTCAATATCGGTTGTTACGCGACCGGCGAAAATCCAGCTTCGGAAAGCGTGTGCCGAAATGTGCGATTGATAAAACTGGTGCGGCTCGACCGGAATTATCTGCCAATTTTCAAAAACATCGGCGCGGCATCCCGGAATATAAAGAGCGGAGAAAAAGCGATTTTTTGAATCGCGCCGGATATTTTAATAACCCGAAATGCTTTTCCGAAAACCGAAAAATTTAACACAAATTTCACGGGCGGGAAACAAGGTGTTAATAGCCGTCTGAAATCATAAATCTTACAGCAAAGAATAAAAACTAAAACTAAAGAATCGACAGTAGGTTTTTCGAGGTTGTAATTAAAAAAACAAACTTATTCCAAAACTTGCGGGACGAGTTTATTTCGGAGAAAGCAAATTCGCGGATATTACTTCGGATTGTGTTCACTTTTTACAGCCAAATAAAAAAGAATTATTTACTTTTACCGTCAACCATAAAAACGACGAGCATCGTTATTCAAAATAAAATGATTAAAAACAAATTAATAAACAGCTTATTTTTACTGGTAACGGGCGTAACTTTTAGTTTTGCCCAATCGCAGCTCGGCGCGGGCGCGGTCAGCGGCATCATCGAAGACGCTAACGGCGCGGCGATTCCCGGCGCTCTCGTTACCATAACCAACCAATCGACTGCTTTAACACGGACGGTTACAACCACCGATTCGGGACAATTTAATTTTCCCGTTCTACAGCCGGACAATTACATTGTTACAGTTGAAAAACAGGGTTTTTCACGAATCGAACAGCAGGACGTGCAGGTAACGGTCGGACGCACCGTAACTTTGAAATTGGCATTGCAGCCGGGCGAAGTCAGCGCGGTGGTCACGATTGACAGCGCGCCGATTATTGATACATTGAAAACCGACGAGTCTTCGCTTATCAGCCGCGAGCAAATCAACGAGCTGCCGATAAACGGGCGGCGCGCCGACCAGTTTGCGCTGCTCACGCCGGGAGTAACGCGCGACGGGCGTTTCGGTTTATTGTCGTATCGCGGGCAATCCGGCGTTTTCAACAATTTTACGCTCGAAGGCAACGACGACAATCAGGCTTACTTTTCGGAAGGGCGCGGGCGCACCCGCATCGCCAGCAACGTCAGTGCCAACGCGATTCAGGAATTTCAGGTTTCGCAATCAAACTTTTTGCCGGAATTCGGACGCTCTGCCGGCGGCGGCATCAACGCCGTCGTGCGTTCGGGCGGCAATGATTTGCACGCGGACGGTTTCTGGTATTTTCGCAACCAGAGTTTCAGCGCGCGCGACCCGCTCGCTTCGGTCAATCCTGAGGAACGCCGCGACCAGTTCGGCGGCTCAATCAGCGGTCCGATTCTCAAGGACAAACTGTTTTATTTCGTCAATTACGAACAGCAGAAACGAAACTTTCCGCTTATCACCGAAGATTTGAGCGGAGTTTTGACCACCGGGCGTCCTGTTTTAGCCGCCAATGCGACACCGACGCAAATCGCTCAATTCAACCTCGATACAACGGCGTTTAATCGTGGCGCGGCTGATTTGCTCGGTCGTTTTCCCGGCGGCAAAACCGGCGGAATTTTGCCGCGCCGGTTCGACCAAATTCTTTTTCTCACCAAATTCGATTGGACGATTAACAAATCAAACACCGCTTCGCTGACTTATAATTATCTGAACGCGCAAAATAAAAACGGCATTCAAACGCCGATTGTCCTCGGCAACGTCGGGCGCAACGGTTCGGACGACGTGCGAATTAACAGCACGAATCTGCGCGTAACCAGCGTTATCACCTCGAAATTAATCAACGAGTTTCGCACGCAGATTGCCCGCGATTTTGAATACGAATTCGGCAACGAACCGCCGCCGCAGGTTTTCGTCGGCGGCTTTTCCTACGGTCGGGCGACATTTTTGGAACGTCCCGCGCTGCCCGACGAAAGGCGATACCAGTTTATTGACAATATTTCGTATATCATCGGCACGCATTCGCTCAAATTCGGCGGCGAGGTCAACCGCGTCCGCGACAAAATCAACAATCCGGCAAACTTCGGCGGCTCTTATTCTTACTCGAACGCGCTGACTTACGGGCGTGATTTAGTGGCAATCGCAGGCGGACAGACGGCTCGCAATTACACGAATTTTCAGCAGAGTTTCGGAATTCCGGGTTTGATTTTCTCGACGACCGATTACGCCTTTTTCGCGCAAGACCAGTGGAAAGCGTTGCCCAGATTAACCATCAATTACGGCGCGCGCTACGATTTTCAGGATTTGCCGAGTCCGGTCGCGCCGAACCCGGCTGTTCCCGAAACGCAAAGAATCAATCAAGCCAAAGACAATTTCGGACCGCGCGTCGGCGCGGCTTACGACATTTTCGGCGACGGCAAAACCGTCATTCGCGGCGGCTACGGAATTTATTTCGGGCGCACGCCGAACGGAACGATTTCCGACGCTTTAACCAACACCGGCTTGCGCGACCCGGCGACCGGACTGCCGGATTTAACGCGCATCGTCGCTTCGATTTCCGTTTCGCCGACGACGCCCGGCGCGCCGGTTTTTCCCAACACTTATGCGTCGTTTCCGGCAAACGTTAATGCTTCTCTGAGTGTTTCCAGGCTCGACCCGAATTATAAAAATCCGCGTCTGAGCGAATTTAATATCGGAATCGAACGCGAAATAATCAAAAATTTGAGTGTTTCGGCGAGTTTTGTTTATACCAAAGGCGACCGCCTGCCGGTTAATTTCGATACGAACTTGTCGGAGCCGCAGTTTACGCGCGTTTATCAACTGCCCGACGGCACGAATTTTACCGTTCCGTTTGCGGCGGGGCTGACCTGCACGAGCGTTCAAACCGGCACTTGTCCGACTGCCAACAGCCGGAACGTCAACGCTTCGCGCCCGAATCCGAATTTCGGCGCGCTCAACCAACTGCGCTCGACGGGCGAAAATTTCTATCGCGGCTTGCTCGTCGAAGTTAAACGGCGTTTCGCCCAGGGGTTTCAATTCGGCGTCGCCTATACGCTGGCGAAAGCGGAGAACACCTCCGGCACCGGCGACGGCAGCGGAAGAGCGTCCGAGAATCCGTTCGGCGGTTCGAGTTCGTTTAATCAATTCGATAACGCCCAAAATCGCGCGCCGTCTCCGACCGATCAGCGGCATCGCTTCGTCTTTAACGGAATTTTTCGGATTCCGAAAGTTAAAGACGGCAGGAGATTCACTCGCGCGCTGCTGAACGGTTATCAAGTAGGCGGAATTTTTACGGCGGAAAGCGGCAGACCGTATGCGGCGACCGTCTCGTTCCCGACGCTTTCCTTTACCCAAAACAATCAGATATTCACGCCGTTCGGCGGCGGAACTTTGGGCTTGGGCGGTTTGAGTCTCGCGCCCGACGTGCCGCGCAACAGCAATTACGGCGAAGCCAATTACCGGCTCGATTTGCGTCTTTCGCGCAACTTCCGCATCGCCGAAAAAGTCAACATCGAACTGCTCGCCGAAGGATTTAATGTTTTTAACCGTTCAAATTTCAACGGTTTCAATTCGCAGCTTTACAGCGTCGTTACGCCGAGCGCGATTCCGGCGGCGGAAACGCCGATTTTGTTTCAGCGCAATGCCAGTTTCGGTCAGCGAAACAACGACAGCTCGCAGCCGGACGGAACAAATGCCCGACGATTTCAACTGGCGGCGCGTTTTCGGTTTTAACTAATCGGAGGTGGCGATAATAAGCAGGGAGGCGGATAATTATTCGGCTCCCTGCTTTTATATCATCAAATCAAATGCGGGCAGGTGAGCGAGGCTTCGACCACGAAGATTTGTTTCCGTAACATTCCTGCAATACTATTTTTACATTATTGATTTTCAGCTATTGACCGAACAGGGGCTACTCGAATGCAAATTAAAATTCTTTTTTCAAAATGCCTTGTATTGCTGGTGTTATCCGGCATTTTTTCGACACTTTTTGCCCAGACTTCCTCGCCTGCTTATCCGGTCGAGCGGGTGGAATCGGCGGAAACCTGGCTGCGCGACGGACAGGCGGCAATAACGCGAGCCAAAGCCTTAAAACCGATTAAAAAGCGAGCCAAAAACGTAATTTTGTTTCTCGGCGACGGTATGGGGGTAGCGACGATGACGGCGGCGCGGATTCTCGAAGGACAGATGCGCGGGACGAGCGGTGAGGAAAATCGTCTTTCCTTTGAAGAATTTCCTTATTCAGCACTATCGAAAACCTACTCGGCGAACCAGCAGACTTCCGATTCCGCGCCGACGATGAGCGCGATTGTAACGGGCGTAAAAACCGACGAAGGCGTCTTAGCGGTTAATCAAAACATCGTTCACGCTGATTATAAAACCGTCAAAGGAAATGAAACGAAAACCATTCTTGAAATGGCGGAAGACGCGGGAAAATCAACAGGTGTTGTTTCAACCGCCAGGATAACACACGCCACGCCCGCCGCCTGTTACGCGCACACGGCTGACCGCGATTGGGAGTCCGACGCGGATATTCTAGCGCGCAAAAAAGACGCTTATGAAGCGAGATTTCCCGACATTGCAAGACAGCTTTTGGAATTTAACCACGGCGACGGGTTGGAAGTCGCGCTCGGCGGCGGACGCTCGAAATTTTTGACGAAGGACGAACAAGACCCGGAATATCCGAACAGCAAAGGCGAACGTCTGGACGGGCGCGATTTGACCAAAGAATGGACGGCGAAATATAAAGATTCGGCATACGTCTGGAACAAAAAGGATTTTGACCGGATTGACCCGAAAAAAACCAAACACCTGCTCGGACTTTTCGAGATGTCGCATCTGCGCTACGATTACGACCGTCCGAAGGATAAAGCGGGCGAACCTTCGCTCTCGGAAATGACGAGCAAAGCGATTGACGTTTTAGCGAACAACAAAAAAGGTTTTTTTCTGATGGTCGAAGGCGGGCGTATTGACCACGCGCATCACGAAGGCAATGCCTATCGCGCGTTGACCGATGCGATTGAATTTTCAAACGCCGTCCGCGCGGCTCTCTCAAAAGTCAACACGGAAGAAACTCTGATAATCGTTACCGCCGACCACAGTCATACTTTCAACATCGGCGGCTATCCGATGCGCGGCAATAATATCCTGGGATTAATTCGTGAAATCGGCGCGGACGGCAATCCCGAACCGGATTATAAAATTGATAAAAACGGCAAGCCTTATACGACTCTCAGTTATGCGAACGGCACGGGCGCGCGCTCTGGCGGCGAACGTCCGAAATTAACCGAAGAAGAGGCGACGAATCCCGAATATAAACAGGAAGCGATTGTGCCGCTCGCCAATGAAACGCACAGCGGCGAGGACGTGGCGATTTACGCGACCGGCGCGGGCGCGTATCTCGTGCGCGGCTCGATGGAGCAGAACTGGATATTTTCAGTAATGACGGATGCAATGAGATTAAATCCCAAAAATTGATTTGAATTCAATTTCGCACAAAAAAAAAGAGAATTACGTTTTTAATCAATCGGTTTTTAAATTTTAATTTTCGGTAAAGGTTTAGAGGATTGTAAAATGCCCAAATTGTATATAAATATTCTGCTTTTAGTGGTTTTAAATTTAATAGCCGCCTCTTTCGCTTTGGCGTGGGACGATACCGGACATAAAGTTACCGCTTATATCGCGTGGCGGCAAATGATGCCGGAAGTTCGGGCAAAAACCGTAAAAATATTGCTCGCCGCGCCGGAAGATTCGCATTTGAGCGTTTATTACCCGGCTGGTTCGCGTTCGGCGGCAGCCAAAGAACTCGAACTTTTTATGATTGCCTCGACGTGGGCGGACATTATCCGCGACCGGGATTTTAAGGTGCGCTTTGAAAAGTATAATCAGGGACCGTGGCACTACGCCGATATTTTCTGGCAACAAACGAACGGCAAGGCGGAAATTCTGGAAAATCGCAGCGAAGGCGCGGCGATTACGAAACTCTACGATTTCGAGAAAAATTTAAATAACGAGTCGCTCTCCGATGCCGAAAAAGCCGTTAATCTGGCGTGGTTTCTGCACGTTGCCGGAGATGTTCACAACCCGCTGCACAACGCTTCGAGAGTAACGGAAATCGAGCCGAAAGGCGACTCCGGCGGAAATCTTTTTCTGCTGTCGCCCGCCGGCGCGACGGAAAATCGCGTCAATCTGCATTCCTACTGGGATTCGATTTTGCGGCGCAATGTCGAGCGCGAGAACGACGCTTGCGATGCCGATTACATCGCTTCGATGGCAAACAGAATTATGAAAAAGCATTCGTTTGCGGTAATGAAAGAGCGGTTGAGGCTCGGAGATTATAAGGAGTGGAACGCCGAAGGTTTCAGATTTTTGGATAAAACCGTGTATTCGGAAGATCTCAAGCGCAATGAACTGCCAGCGAAAAAATATCAAAATCGCGCCGTCGCCGCCGGCGAGAAACAGATTGCATTGGCGGGTTACCGAATAGCGGAAACTCTTAACCGGATATTCGGGAAGTCTTAGTTAGGTTAAAATTATGCGCAAATTCTTTTACAAAAAATATGCGGCGCAGGTTGCTCTCGCCGCCGTAATATTCGGTTCAATTGTTTTTTACCTGCCGTTTAATTCAGCCGCACAAATTGAAATACCCAACAATGTCGCCACGCAAGGGCGAACGCTGACACCTGCCGGAAAACTTATAATTGACCGGGCGACGAATCTTCCGGCGGGCGCGCCTTTGACGGTTGATTTCGTCCGCTCGCCCGATACGAGCGGCGCGGACGGCAAAGGACGTTTTCTGATTGCGGGAGTTTAGCGAGTTCGGCGAGTTCGACGGGTAAAAAACAAAACTCAGCTGACTCGAAGAATTCTGTAAACTCTAAACTTTTAGGTTTCATTCCGACAGGAAACTATCCATCGGCGGTCGCGGTGGTCGGAAATCGTTTGTTCATCGGAAACGGCAAAGGCACGGGTTTTGAAAATTCACCGGTGATTGTCAACAATTCAGGGCGTTATCCGAATATGCCAAACGAACTTTTCCCCGCTGGACGAAGCAATCTGCGCGCGCAGTATAATCCGTCTCTGACCAGTGGCAATATCAGCTTTTTGGATGTGCCGAACGAAAAACGGCTTTATAATTTCAAATGCGGAAGCCTGCACGAAGCGAGGGTGTAATCGCTGATAAACAACGCCCTCGCTTCGTGCAGGCTTCCGCATTAAAAAAGTATTTTTGAGATAGCTTCTAGTTGCGGAACCTTGGTTAGGGCTTTGCACCTCGGTTAACAAATCTCGAATGACATTCTGCCTTGGGGAGTTACGTTGCAAGGCGAAGGCGTGTATTTGCGCGGGCTAGACAAGCGCGTAATGATTGAAACAAACTTGCCCGTAGTTGTGGCAGAAGCGGCGTATGGAAAATAGTGCCGAGCCAAACAAATCAATGGACGTGAGGGCGAAACAGCGACTTTCTTTTCACGTTATCCGTTAAACTCGGAGTTGTGTGGTGGCGGTTTCGCCCCACGTCAATTCAATCGTTCGGCATCTTCCCTTGTTTTTTGACAGTTTGTAAATTTGAGCAATTTATTGTATCTTCTTTGTTGACACGCAGCGAGGTGCATTATGAAAGTTCAAATTCAAAAGTGGGGCAACAGTTTAGCCTTGCGAATTCCAAAATCTTTTGCCGTTGAGTCCAAAATCAAGCAAGGTTCGACAGTTGAAGTTTCTTTAGAAAAAGGTAAAATAATCGTTTTCCCCGTTGCCGAATCAGAGTTTTTGCTTGATGATTTGCTGGCGAAAGTTACGGCGGAAAACTTGCACGGCGAGATTGATACAGGCGCATCCGTTGGCAAGGAGACTTGGTGATGAGTTATATCCCCGAACGCGGCGACGCAGTTTGGATTAACTTCAATCCGCAAGCCGGACACGAACAAGCCGGCAGACGACCAGCAATAGTTTTGTCGCCGCAAAGTTACAACGGAAAAGTTGGCTTGTGTCTGCTTTGTCCAATTACAAACAAAGTCAAAGGTTATCCGTTCGAGGTTTTAGTTCCGTCAGGCGCAGGTGTAACCGGCGTAGTGTTGTCAGACCAAGCAAAAAGTTTGGACTGGCAAGTGAGAAACACGGAGTTTATTACTCAGTTGCCGGAAAACATAACAAGCGAAGTTCTGAAAAAACTAAAGTCATTGCTATGAACGCAATGCCGAACAAATCATTGGACGTGAGGGCGAAACAGCTTCTCGTTAAAATCGTCCTTCCATTGTTTGATGTTGCGTGGATTCGGTTTCGCCCCAAGTCAGCTCAATCGTTCGGCGTTTCTTGGTTACTTCAAACGTCGTTGTAAATGGAGTAAAATAATTTAACTGTTCATTCAAGAGTGATGATTCGCAAAACGTGAGGAGGTCGAGTCGCAGATATGCCGAAAAGAAGTTCAGAATTATTACATTGTTCGTTTTGCGGCAAACCGCACACTGAAGTCAAAAAAATGATAGCCGGTCCGAAGGACTACATTTGCGACGATTGCGCAATTGGTTTCTTGAGTTTGCCTGAAGGAGCGGCTTCTACGAACTCTCAAATTAGAAGTTGTAGTTTCTGTGGCAAGTCGGCTCACGAAGTCGGGACTTTTTTCGGGCGTCAGCAAGCGCGAATTTGTAAGGGTTGTTTGGACATTTGCCGAGAAATAATCGAAGACGACTTACAAACAGCAGGTGCGTGAAAGCAACGACACGCCGAATTGGAAAGCAGTTTGGAGAAGCAGTTTTCGCTCTCGACCCTCAAACGGTATCTGAAAAAAACGATTGCCGAGACACCCGTATTAGAAAACAATTAAAGGGCAAAACAGAGTGAGCAGACAATTGACGGCGATTTTGTGATGGAACAACTTTGGGCGGTTTTCCTTTTCTCTCAGAAAAGTAACGGTTATCGTTTTAGACAATGCGCGGATTCATCACAGCAAACAAATACGGGAGAGAATGGGAATGTGGCAGAGGCGAGGATTGTTCGTCTTTTATTTGCCGACCTATTCGCCGCATTTGAATATTGCCGAAACGCTCTGGCGACGCGTTGAAATACGAATGGCTTGCACCGCAGGATTATGCTTCAAAAGAGCATTTGCAATATGCAGTTAAACGAGCATTACAGGCATTTGGAAAAAGTTTGAGAATAAAGTTTGCGGATTTCAAAGATAGCCTAACTTAATTGTGAGCGACTACTTATTTAAGGAAAATGCAATATATCCAGAACATAATTTTAAGGGCGAACGTAAGATATTCGTATTTAAAGGAAGTGATTTATGTATTGTCCGAATTGCGGCACTCAAAACCTGGAAAGTATAAATTTTTGTCGGTCTTGCGGATTGGATTTAAGCACCATTGCGAGAGTGATGGAAAAACATCTGCCCTACACGATTCTCGAAAAAATTGACGAGAAAGTTCTTAATCCCCAGAAAAACAACCTTTACGCCAGCATCTTAAATTTATCGGGGTCATCTGCCTTGTTAATTGTTGCACTTTACTTATCAAACTGGGGCTATCCAAGAGATGCGCTTTATTTCTATATCAGCAGTTTTTTCGGCTTTCTGGGAACAATCTGGTATTTTCTAATTTATGTTCGCAGTCGGAGCAAAACAAAAATAGTTTTGACGACAAGCGATTATATAGAGTTAAACCGTTTGTCAGATGAAAATGACCGCGAAGAGATTGAGAAACAAATGCCGGCGAAAGACATAGCAAAACTCGACGCACCGGCATCAGGTATCACGGAGGCAACAACAAACCTATTATGCTCAAAGCGATACAAAACAAAAAGTTTGCACAAAGATGAGTAAAAGACACGCCGAACAAATTATTGGACGTGAGGGCGAACTAGATTCTCTTTAAAAACGTCCATTCTTTTATTCCGAGTTGCGTGTTGGCGGCTTCGCCCCACGTCCAACTCAATCGTTCGACTTAAGTGAATTTTCTCGTGCCAAAAACGGGCGTTTTTGAGACGAACCGTGGCGCGAAACCGCCAACACGCAAGTTGAGGGTAACAAGACTTATCGATAACAAAGTAGCCGTTTCGCCCTCACGTCCATTGAATTGTTGGGCGGCGCGTCGGCTTCTCAGGTGATTTACTGCAATTTAATAATATCGCTACATAAAAGCTGTTGTTCTTTAACATACTGCCAGCCTTCGATAATTCCTGTTTCGCTGACTTTTGCTTTGACAGCATCGGCTTCGGCTATTCCCAAACAAAATTGTGCTTTTATAATTTTGTTTGGAAGAACGGACTTCGGCTCGCAATCGTCGAAAGGATTGTAAATTTCTAGCGGCAGACTAACGCGCCCGCCAGACTTAATCGTTTGACCGGCTTTAAGCCAAGTTGCGCCCGGCAGAATCGGTGCGATTCGGTCAGGGCAACTCTTGCCGTTCGGCTCGTTGAATTTCTTTTGGCTCAGTTCAACGGTGTCTGTGCCTTTCACGTCAACATAGATTCTTCCGGTCGCAGTTTTGTCCAATTTGTCGCCGCGATTAAACAACAAATAATCGGTTTTACCCGTGTTCTTAATCTCATAACTAACATCAATGCTGCGCGCTGTTTTTGAAATAATTTTAGTTGCAGATTATTTTAACTCGATTAACTCGCTGCACAACAGTTTCTGCCCGGCAAAATTGCCCCAGCCCGAAATGTTGCCGCTTTTATCGAGCCGGACAGTTTTAACGTCAACTTCGGCGATTCCAAGACAAAAATGCGTTTGATTGATTGAAACCGCTTCTGAAAAGTGGAGTTTTCTTTCATTTCCGTGTTTTCCGCCGCGACTGCGATTGATTGATTAGAATTACTTTTTGCCGAAGGCGATTGATTGCAATCGGATGAAAGTAACGGTACGAAGCAGAAAAATAAATAAACAATTTTCATCATATTTGCATTCTCCTAAACTAAAAAACAATTTCCGCATCCGACGTTTATCGAATAAGATGCGGAAATTGTTAAATACAGTTAATTTTAAACTCTCGATTTGCCGTTGCTTGCGTAATGATTTCTGCGCTGTAAATTCATTTTCCTTTCAAGATGTCTAATTGATTTATTGCCTTCTGTAATTTCCGTGATTACCGCTTCAACATTTTTTCCCTTTGGCACGAACGCAATTTGGTCTGCCGCCGGACGATTCGTGATTTTCGCCGCTTATGTCAATTTATCGCCATCAATCACTTTAGCCGTTCCTTCCGGCAAATACTTCTCGCGCGTTATTTCCTCAAAACGTCGATTTCCGGCGGTTGATTTTCCCGCCCGCATCTCCAGCGGCTCGTTGTTTTCTAACGCGGTCTTGCTGCTTGTCGGTCTGGTTGTGGGCGGTGGTTCGGCGGGCGCGCCGTTTGGCGTTGCTGGTCTTGGTTCTTTCAATTTCGGCAAGCCTTCTTTGAGAATCTGTTTGACGTTGCCGACTTTGTTCGTCAACGCCGCTTCAACCTGCGGCATCGTTCTCGGCGCGGTCATTCCGCCTGTCAAACCGGTGAAAGAGTCATTCCGTAGCCGAAAGCCTGCCCTCCGCTCCCGTCCGTGAATTTGGCGGGCGCGGGCATTCTGCCGGGCAAATCATAAACTTTCCAGTTCCTTGCCGAACCGGACGTTCATATCGATGTCCTGATTTTGCGGCAGCGCCATTATCTCTTCCATTTCGATATTGGAAGGCTTTATGCCGTTCTGCTCTAAAGTCGCCTGCACGACGCGGCGGCTCAATTCTTCGTAAGTCGCGTTTTTGCTGCCCGCTTTGAGCGGAATGATAACGGCTTTCGGCGTGGATGTCCGGCTGGTCTCGGTTTGTGCGGAATACAATTTTAATGACGTTCCCGCCGTTTGCTTATCGGTGTTCTGCGCTTCCGGAAAACGATTTGTTACCGCTTCGAGCGCGTCGCCGGAATACGAATTGTTTGTTGCGAATTCGCTGCCGTTTTTACTGCTTTTAACAGCGTTCAGCTTTTCGCCTGCTTCCGCTGCTTCGGCGGAATTGCCATATACCGATTGCGTCGCCTTGCTTATGAAATTTTTTAATGCTGCGAAATCCATAATTGTCTCCCCTAAAAATTATCGGCAATTTCCGGGAAAAGTTTCCTATGTTTCTCAAGCAAGGCTTGGACAATCTGTTCCGGCTCTCGAAACGGTGTTCTTCGCAACCTGTCGATTGCTTCGGCGAATGAAATTAAACCTGTTTCTGCCGCTCGGTCAAGAACGCTCAAAGTGCCGATGGTAATGAATCCGAGTTTGGCGGCTTCACGCCGTCCGTCTTTTTCGTCTATTAAAATTGCGTCCGCTCCGAGTTCTTCAGCCAAAAAAATGGCTTCACGTTCTCCATAGTCTAAGTTTTCAAGTTTGTTATTTGGACTTAAACGCACGTTTCGGACTTCTAGCCAATCGGGTTTTGTGATAATCCAATTCTTAATTTTTTGTGGTGTTTTCGCGTGCTGTAATTCATTTAAGACTGCCTGCGGTATGATTATTTGACCGAACAAAGTTGGTAAAACCTCTTGACAATCAATTAAAATCAAGTAATTGAGTGGAGACGTATCGGAAACGATAATCATTTTTTAAGTAAACGGTCTAATGCTGCGTGTTCGCGTTCTAAATCTCCAAGGCTATACTCCAAATCAATGCGGTGCGCCTTGAGAAAGGCGTCTAATTCAAGTCTGGTTTCCAAACCTAACATCTCCATTACCTGAAAGCCGGTCAAGCAGTCTGAGCGGTAGCCTTCGAGCGCGATTGCTTCCAGGGCGGTGCGTGATAAATCCTTTTTGCCGACGCCGAGTTTTGCGGCAACCGATTCCGGTATTTCGACTGTAATTGCGATACTCATAAATTTTTCTCTCAAAATCTTTAAATTCGACATACGAATTTTACCATTTTATTTGTTCAAAGATTCATCGCAAACGGATTTTGCGAGAAAAACCAACATTCTCCAAATTGGTTTTAGCCGGAAATCTTTGATTTTTATAAGTAAAATCAAGTTGCATTTCCATTACTCCGCCGCTTACACAATCCGCAGATGCCGCGCTGGAAAACTTTTACAGGCGTTTGCGTAACACTTCTAAAAAAGGGGCAAAAAAGACGGATTTATAAAGTCATTCGTATTGTTCGTGCTTTCAACCGTCGCGGGCGCGTCCGTTTCCGCATTTCAACCGATTTGTAAATAAATTAGCCTGCAACGCCATCATCGCCTCAATCGCAGGTGCGGCTTCTCGGCGTCCGCCGTTTAAGTCCGGCGCGCTTCGATGTAGTGAGCTTTTTCAGAACCTTTATACGGTTCTCAAAACAGCGCTTTTACGGCGCGTCCGATAAGAAAAAATCTATATAGATTAATTTAAAAGGATAAGAAGAAGATTAAGAGGATAAGGCGCGAAAAAAATCTTTAAAACTAACTCACACACAATTTGCGAAGACTGTGTGTGGAGTCAAAACTACATATTTGAGCGGATTCTGAAAAAGCGTGAAGTCAGAACTACATATTTTTACCTTTCCGTGAAGTCAGAACTACATATTTTTTCCCTTCCGTGAAGTCAGAACTACATATCCGTGAAGTCAGAACTACATATTTGCCTGTGGAAAACTTAAAATCCGTCGCAGTTTTACGTTCAAATTTGGCTGCGTGAAGTCAGAACTACATATTTGGTGAAGTCAAAGCTATATATTTCGTGAAGTCAGAACTATATATTCGCCTGTAATATCAAAGATTTTCGCCTGCCTGTGGAAAACTCAATAAATTTGGAGTTTTCCACTTTAAATTTTAAAGCGTGAAGTCAGAACTACATATTTTCGAGCCTTAAATCGTAACAAGCGACGTGAACGTCTGATTACACAAGGCATTTAACAAAAACGTACAATGGTTTTTGCAGTATAGCCCGATGATAATTGAAAAGTTTAGAGTTTTGACTTCACGTTTTTTTTGTCGTTTTTGTTAAATTTTCCGCGAAGCTTCCCGAACCGTCTATTTCCTTTATTTTGCTGCTCGAATTGTTTTCTATTTGTTTGGCTTTGATATTAGAATTCATCACTTCGCTGCAAAAAATCGGATGCGGAATTATGACGAAATTAACGTCCGCTATTTTGTTTTTGTTTTTGGAATCAAATGTTTTATTAGCCTCGTATTTAAGAACCACGTTGCTGTCCATTAACTCGTCCATTCCTCGCGCGACGTCGCGCAGATTGTGTGAAATTTTACCGTAGGCGGTTAAGCCGAAATCCCTGATAATAGTGGTTAAATTAATTCCATATGGATGCGCGATACTCGCTTGTATGTAGTGATGAGACATCCTCTTGTGTAATTGGCGGGCAATCACACTTTTGTATTTCATACTGTTTTGATAGTTAAACTGCCGGAATTGCATCTCAACAATGCTTTTCGTCACCAGCGGGTTAAACCTAATAAACGATTGGGTCTTTTCGCCCTTCCCTTTCCAATCTTCCTTGGTTTGCAGAGATAGCGTCGGAAATATCGTGGAAACCATCAGCTCGGTTCCCTCTTCGTTAGTAACTATCAGAGAAGATTGCGCGCAAATCATTAACGCATCTTTGACTTGCGTAATCGAGTAAGTATGACCATTGCTGCGTAACTCGTCCATCAATTCGTAAAGCGAGAAAAAAACACCAGCCGAATCGTCCAGAAACTTCCCCTTCCCTTCGCAGACCAATTTTCGCAACGCGTCTTCGACCAGCTCTTCTCTTTTGGACGGGTAGAAATATTTTTCCTTTCCGTTCTTTTGCTTTATGCTCGACGGGTATATTTTTACTTTGTATTTTTTGCCGCGACAGACGAATTCCCTTTCAAGTTCGTGCAGAAATTTCCCGTTTACGCGAAGCTGGGCGGCTTTGCCCCAAAAGTATTTAGGAATGAAATCATACAGCTCGACCGTATTGGAATATTTCTTTTGTTCGGGCGCGAGCATTTCAAAGAGGGTCAACTGCTCGGGTTTCGTTTGTGTATATTCCTGCAAAGATTTGTCGGGCGAGTTTTTCTCGTTGATTCTTTTCGGCATTTTGTTTCTTCGGCTGTTTTAAGTTTAGCAGTATATTCTAAATAGCTATGAATTTAATATCAATTACATATCAGTATAATATTTAATCAGTTTTTTCCAGCTTCTCAAATATAGCTTCTAGCAACCACGTATGACGCGGCATCTTTATCTTTTTCGCGCCGACAATTTCATCAATCTTTTTCAAAGCCTCGACAGGAATTCTAATTAAAATTGGCTTACCGCCCGTCTGCTCCGCGCCGCTTCCTTTGTCTTCTTCGGCGACACTGCCGCCTTTGTTAATTAAAGCATTGATGTTTTGTTCATTCGCCTGTTTTTCATTCGCTTTCGGTTTTCTCGCAATAGCCATAATTAAAATCGACCCTCTATATATCAATCTAATAGTTTTATGATACTTATTTTATATCAAAGATATAGTTGTGTAGTTTTGCCATTTCCGCCATCGCTTTCGGGTCTCGGTGTTTTGATTCCGAAACTCCTAACCCCTCGGCGGCAGCATTGCTGAACGCTTTTCTGGCGCCGAGGGGCGTATCCAAAAAAGTCAAAGCCTCGTTCTCGCGCAAAACCTCTGCCGTGTCGTAATTGTCCTGTCCTCGTGGGTCTGCACGGTTCAAAAACATACACGCTCGAAGCTCCGGGTTGACGGTTTTCATCTCGGAGACGAGTTTGGAGACTTTTTCAATCGTCCAAACATCGAATGAGCGAGGAACGAAGGGAACGAGCAATATATCGGCGACCGTCAGAGCCGCTCGCTGGCTAGATGTATCACGCCCGCCCGTGTCGATAATAATATCTTGGTATTTGTCCTTCAATCTAAGCGTTTCGGTTCTGACCGCCGCGCCGGTTAGTTTTATGTTCGTATATCCTGCGCCATTTTCCAAAATTTCGTTTCTTAAAATCGTAAAGTCGGTTGAAGTTTCCTGATCGTCCGCGTCAACCAGCAAAACGTCATTTCCTTCGCCGCTCCTCATAACCGCGAGATTCGTCGCTACTGTAGTTTTTCCGCTGCCGCCTTTTATTCCGCCTACAACTATTATCATATCTATATCAACTATATTTTAATTTGATGTAAAATTAACATCAGGAATATATCAAATTAAAATATAGTGAATTCTGCTAAAAAGCAATGACAAAGCGGGGAAGTCGAGAGGCAAAAAATAAAATAATAAGAAGAAAGGGAAGTTGTGATAAAATTTCTCAATTATGAGCGTTGTATCTACCTAGTGCATAAACAAGAAAGATTGTTGGATAGCGGCAAATTTTGTAGAATTAACAAATGCGAAAAGAACCTGTTTTTGTCAGAGAAATCACCTGCGAGGAAAAACGCGGGATAGAAAAATATCTGCGCTCAAAAGATGCGTGTCAGATGAAGCGCAGTCAGATTTTGCTCGCCAGCAGTCGCGGCTTGACGACTTTTGAGATTGCCAAACTCTTAGAGCTAGTCTGAAAAGTCTCAAGCCAGACGCTTGACCAGCAGTCGAATCATATTCAGATGAATCATTGCTTCGCTACTTTCGGCTAATTTCTCGTATTCTCGCGCTAATCGCCGCGCTTGAATGCTCCACCCAAAAGTT